>Ga0335078_10003261_pt1 | contig 24195 bp, 15 predicted proteins | sample Lox_Sample_32_FD_206711 | JGI IMG/M metagenome (GOLD analysis project Ga0335078, IMG submission 206711) | Soil microbial communities from Loxahatchee National Wildlife Refuge, Florida, United States - Lox_Sample_3.2 | ecosystem: Environmental > Terrestrial > Soil > Wetlands | place: USA... | reverse complement strand
GAAATTGGTAGGCGGGATCCGCGTCAAAGTAAATGCGCTGCCACAACTCCAGATTGAAAAGCCGCCAAAGGCGGTCTGAATGATCCACTGCGCCTGCGCGGTGCTCACTAACAATCCGTTGAAGCGCTTCGCGGCGGAGCTGGCCTCTTTCGATGGTGCGAGGATCGAGTAGGAGAGTTTGCACTTCGTCCAGCCAGCGGCCGGCGAGCCACGTTTTCCACGGCGTCGGGAAGCCGCGCTTTTTCTGATAAATCACATTTTTCGGCAGCAAATCCTCGACGGCCTGCTTCAGAATAGTTTTCCCGGCCAATCCGCGCGTTTTAAGGCGCGATGGGATGCGGGAGGCGTATTCGACGAGGACGTGATCGAGATAAGGCACGCGGCTTTCGATGGACGTGGCCATGCTCATGTTGTCCTGCTTCATCAGCAGCTCGACCAGGTACGTTTTTATGTCCGTATAGAGGAGGCGAGAGAGCAATTCACCCTTCGATTGATTCCAGTAGGCGACGACGTTGTCGTAGACATTTCCGGCGACAGTGTCCGAGAGCAACTCGGTTTGGTCGTCCGCAGAAAAAGCGCTGTAGAAATTATCGAAATAAAATGACTCAAACGAACTGCCGTCACGTCCCAAGCATGTGTGCTGCAACAACCGTCGCCATTTCCCACCAAGCGACCCGGAATTCGCGACGTGGCGAGCAACAGCATGCCTCGCACCCGAAGGCAAGAGGTGACGATAGATCGCATCCGCGCGGTAATTCCACAAAGTCCATGCATAACGCCCGTAACCGGCGAGAGTCTCGTCGCTACCTTCTCCCGTGAGCACGACTTTCACGTGCTCGCGAGCGAGACGGCACACGAAATAAAGTGAAACACTCGACGGCCAGGTGATCGGTTCGTCTTCCTGCCGAATCAACCTTGGAAGCGCGTCGAAGAATTCATCGCCGGTGACCTGAACTTCGTGATGCTGTGTGCTCAGGTGCGCCGCGACCGTCCGAGCCATTGGAAGCTCGCTCGATTCCACCTCGGGATAGCCGACCGAGAAAGTCAGAATGGGGTCGCGGCGCTTCTGTTGCATCAGCGCGGCGACAACGCTTGAGTCGAGCCCCCCGCTCAAGAGCACGCCGAGCGGCACATCGCTCATCAGATGGCTTTCGACGGCTTCTGCGAGCAAAGCGCGATAGCCTCGCGCGTAATAGATTGCGGGCTTTCCGCCGTCCTCAGCATCCTGCGGCAAATCCCAGTAAGGCTCGATTCGCACCTCACCGCTCTCCTCGGCGATCAGGAAATGACCGGGCGGCAACTTTTGGATCCCCGCGAACATCGTGCCGGTTCCAGAGAGGTAGCCGAACGCGAGGTATTCAGGCAGTACGGCGTCGCCTAACTCGGCTTTCATGCCGGGATATTCAAAGAGCGCCTTAATTTCTGAAGCGAATATCAGCCGATTTCTATCGAGCGAGTAGTAAAAAGGCTTGATGCCCAAGCGATCGCGCGCACAGAAAAGACGTTTCTTCGCGCCGTCCCAGATCGCAAACGCAAACATTCCGCGAAGGTGATGCACGCAATCCGCGCCGTACTGTTCGTACAGGTGCACGATCGTTTCCGTATCGGAATGCGTTCGATAGCGATGGCCTTTTGCTTCGAGCGGACCGCGCAGGGAGGCGTGGTTATAAATCTCGCCGTTGAAGACGATCCAGATCGTGCCATCTTCATTGCTAAGCGGCTGGTGGCCCGTCTGCAAATCGATGATGCTGAGACGGCGCATCGCCAAGCCGACGTTCCGGTCGACGCGAAGGCCGGCTTCGTCCGGCCCGCGATGAAAAATCGTCTGATTCATCGCCGCGAGCACACTTTCTTGCACTGGACGTTGACGGTCAAACTGGAAAATGCCGGCGATCCCGCACATCAGCTGGCTCCATCCGGCGTGTGCGGCGCTGCGGCAGATGCGGCGGCCAATTCATCGGCCGGCAGCGCGGCGCTCGACGCCTGGGCGACATGCGCGGGGAAAACTTCCGCACCCCCATCGATCAGACGATATTCGAGCTGAGCTTGCCGGCTATCCGCGTGTAAAAAGTTCGCGCCCGCAACAGTGAAAAAGGACGCGCCGCAAAGCACGAGATTCGCAATTCGACCGCCCGCGTCCTGTGCGCAGTAGGCAAAATTTGCGTCGCTGCGGAATTCGCCGAGCTGCCACTCCTGCGAATCTGCCAAAACCCAGAGGTGGCGCTCGCCTCCAACAACGTACTCGAATCCGCGGACGCCCGCGCGATTTCCAGTACGACGTTGGAGGACGCCGAGGGCGGTTCGCTGAGTTACCCTCGGAACCAAAAGTGTGGCGTATTCGGCCGGCAGATTTGCTTTCGCACGGCACCGCAGCAGCGGCCGCGAAGATTCCGAGCCGTAACTATCAGACCAGCGCCCGGCCGCAAGCTCGGCGGTCCACCCGGAATCCTCGGTGGGAATTAACGCAAGGCCCGCGCTGCCGCTTTTTGCGACCGAGCGATGGCTTTCGTCGAGATCCGGCGGCGCAGCAGGCAGGCGCCAGTTGATTTCCAAGCGATGTTCACCGGCCCCTTCGGCTGAGTCGATGACAAGAAAAAAACGGCCTTTTGCAAAATAGACGAGCCGGCGATGGCGAACCGGCTGCGCGAACCTGAGATAGCCATCATGCGAAGCCTCGATCAGCGAAAACGTTTCGCCATCGAGCCAACGCTCGACGGTAACTTGCGGAAAGCGGTCCCAGGCGAAAGGATTCACCACTTCTGCCTGGTCCAGGCCATCAAGTGACAGAGTGCTGTGGGCGCGAGTGCTTCGAAAGTCATCTCGGATTTCTTTGGAGCCGGTGTACGTGCCCGTTCCCGGATCTCCGAGCAGTAGAGCGCCATCTGCGCACAAGCAGAGGCTGAGCGCGTCCGCGTGGCCGTGGCCGCCGCGCCCGGAACCCAGAGGGCCGGCGTCGAAGGCCAGACTCAACCCCTTGCTTGCCAGGATGTACGTGCCTGTATCAGGAAACGCATGCGAAACGGATGGTGGCGAGACTTTGGGCAGGCGGTCGAAGTCGCCGGCGGATTCCGGCCCCAAAAGCCATAGCGTTTCTTCGCGCAGCGATCCCGCCACAGCTCTGAAATCCGGCCGGCGAAACAGAACGGCGCCGGTCGAAAGCGGATCGAGCAAGTGTTCAGCACGAGTCCGGCTGGGATCAAAAACGCGCCCGCCGTCATCGTCGCCGAACCGTGCGGGAGGGCCTGCGGTGCCGAGCGCCGCGAGGTATTCGAGCATCCGGATAATCGTTTTGTCGAATTCGGCCGGAATCTGCACGCGATTCCGGGCCCCAAGAATCCGGCTATGAACGAAGAAGTCGAGAGCGTAGACATGATAATAAGTCGACTGCTCGAAATATCCCCCATCGGGGCGTACCTGCTGCCGGGCCGCGTCCAGGATGATGGACCAACCTCGCTCGCGCCAGCGAGATGCGGCGCGCAACTCCGGGCAGAGGACGCCCACAAAGAAGAGCGCGACACCCTCACCCAGCAAATGTGTGTTCGCGGAAAAATAAACGGATAAATTTCTCTCAATGTATCGCGCGTTCTGGCACAAGCCGGCGACGAGCTCACTCCGAAACTCGTCTGACACAAGCGGAGAGTCCGCGAACAGCTCGCGCGCCCACAGCCAGGAAAGGCTGCGAAAGGCAACTTCGAGGCTGCTCGTCCAGTTGATCCCTACTGGATACGGATTTTTCTTCCGCCAGTGGCGAACTTGAGAGACGAATTCGCGCGCGTACGTTTCGTCGCGCGTCAATTGATAAGCTCTGCCCAGTGTGACGAAGTGCTGGTGCCGGTTTAATTCCCAAACGATTTTGCTGTCGCCTACCGTGTCGAAATCGAGGTATGGAATTCGATACCAAAGTTTCTCAGGAGATCGCTTTCCGTGCACCGGGTCGGAGTGCCAGTCAATCTCGTCACCTAGATCGAGATTCTCATAGCCGAGCAAGTCGAAACGATGAGCGGCTGTGCGGTCGGCACGCTGGATAGTCGCACGACACTCTTCAGGGAACCGAGTCTGCGCGATTTCCGCCAGGAGGGGTAAGTCTGCCGCCGAGAAGAAAAAGCTACCGCCCGATGAGCTTCGGCGACCGTGCTCTGCCTCTCCCGATGGGGTTCCCAGCCAGCCCAATCGGTATAAGAGGCCATCGGAGCGCTTGTGGAATTCCTGTCCGGCGCGAAAGCGCAGCTCGCCCGCGCTTGCCTGCGAGGCGCGCTGGAGGAGTGCCCGGATTTGGCTTAATTTTGCCATGCTTAGAGCTTCATCCGGCCGCGGTCTCGAGCAGCCATTGCGCTGTTCGTTCCACCGCGGTTTCAGCTTCCGGCAGACGCGTCCCTTTTTTGACCAGCTCGTAATTCTCGAGCACGTAGACGAACTTGGCGTACATGTCTTCCGGGTCGGGGAACTTGTAGGTGACGACGCCGGGCGGGCGACGGCCATCGTCCGTTGCGATCACCGGGATGCCCAGCGCCAGAGATTCGAGAACAGAAGCTGCAATTCCATCGCGCGAATGCGGCCGGATATAAGCAAAACATTTCACGAGCAACGACAAGAACAGTTCGTGGTCCAGGTTGCCGACTGCGAGAATGTGCTGCGGTGCGCCGTCGGGAAGCTCGCTCAAGTACTTCGTGGCCATCGGCAGTTCTTTTGCGTTGAAGCCCAGCCAGATGAAGCCGGCGCGCGGCTCCCGTTGGACAAATTTTTCGGCCGCCTGCCTGAACTCGTCCAGGCCATATTCCGGGCGGAAGGCGACGTAACAGAAAAAGACGGGCGAATGGCTATCGACAAAGGCCTGAATCTCCGCGGGCAACGGCTGCGGCTGGAAGCTGAGATATTCCGGTGAAAAGCAGGCAAAGGGCATCACGGGCTTGCCGTTGGTCCCGTAGGACTGAATTGCGTTCTTCATGCTTTCGTCATCGCACGTAATTGTTCCGGCCGTATCGAACAAGAACTGGTACGCAAAACGCAGAAAACGCGAATCCGTGCGCGGGAAATACGTCTGCGGCAAACCGCCGTGGAACGTCATTACGGCGGGCCGGCCAACGAGACGCCCCATCAAATGCGCCGAAAGAGCCAGGAAATAGCCCTTTTTCGATTCTGCGTTGACGTGGGTCTGAAACCGGTAGCCGCGCAGCGAATATTTGACGATCTTCCACAGATAGTCGCGGCCGTTTTGAACGTCGATGTACTCGCGGCTCTTGATTCGCCGGTTGTCCGGGCTGATGTTCAAGACTTCGCAAATGGCGCCGCGCCGGCGCAACTCATCGGTGAGGACCTTGGTTTGCATCGCCCATCCGCAATGCGGGGGCGGGTAGTTGCTCACCTGAAGGATTTTCAGCGGCCTGGGGGCGCCCAAACGCGCAAAGCCGGAAGCGGCCGCTCGGAACTGGCTGAGATTCATTGAGTCGTTGATGCCGCTCCGACGCAGCAGGAAGCGGTCTGTCTGGTGATCGTTGAATCCAGCTTCGGCGGTGAAAGCGCAGGCGTAACCGGCGCGTTCAACTTCCTGCCGCGCGACGCGATCCCATGCGCCATAGGGATATGCGAAAGCACGTACATCCGCGTTCAGGCGCTTTTCGAGCGAAGCCTTGGATTCACGGATCTCGCTCGCGACGTCGTCCTCTTTCAACGCCGGGAGCGAGGCGTGCGATGAACTGTGAGAGCCGACGCTGAAGCCCATGCTTACAAGCTTTTTCAGATCGTCCCAATCGAGATGAGCCTCCCGCGCTTCGTTCCACGATTCGGAGGGAAGCTGCTCTCGCAGGTCCGCAAGCGCGCGCACACGCACGTCGAGCGACAGCGTCTTCAAAACGCCGACAAGCGAATAATAGGCCCGCCGACGGTCTTCCCTATTGCGCAGCCACAGCCATTCGCCATTCGGGAGCGGGACCTTGAGCGATTGCGCTGCGGTTGTGCGAAGCCGCGCCTCGAGTTCCTCGCTCCAACTCACCGCAGCCGAGCCCAATAAGTTTGTGGAAACGAACAAAGCAGCCGGAATCCCAAGCGAGGACAAAATGGGAGCCGCGACATCGAGCACGTTGCGATACGCGTCATCAAAAGTTACGACCACCGGACGTTCGGGGAGTGGCTCGCGCCCTTCAAGGCCGGCAATGGCCTTATCGAGTGTTATGGGGGTGAACTTCCGTCGCAGCCAGCCCATCTGTTTTCGAAATTGCTTTTCCGGCACATGGAGGCCGTCGATGTGGGATTCATTCTTCTCGCGGCGAACGCCGTGATACATCAGCACCCGGACTCGGGTGGGATGCGAGCGGCGAAGTAGTGGAAAAATTCCCAGGTATTCCATCGCAGCGTACGCCAGCCGCTTCGCGCCGCGCAGGCATGAATTCACCCGTTGCCGCCAGGGCCGACTCAGATCTTCCCAACCAGAAAGCGAAAGAACGAAGCGCGAAAACGAAAGGCCGTCCACTCCCAGACGGGCCAACCTGGTCACGTCGCTGCCGATCGGATTGAAGCCTCCGCCGCCAGTGGTGCACCCCACGAGATTCATGTCGCTAACGACATGCCTCGCGAAAGAATCGCAATCGCCATTTGGGTACGCAAAAAACTGCACCCGGCGGCCAGTCTCGCGGGCAATGCTTTCTGCTGACTCTCGAATTTCACGCGCGATTTCATCGGGAGTGAGGTTGGGCAGAATCGGGTGCGAGACCGTGTGCGCGCCGATCGAGATTTGCTCGCTCGCTGCCATCGCCCGGACTTCATCCCAGTTAAGCGTTTGGCGCGGTTCCCGAGCATCGCCGCGGATGTTCAGGCGATTCCGTAAATCAGCCAGCGCACCGGCGAACCGCGCACCGGGCAGCGACTTTAGATATGCGACGGCGCGGTCAAATGCGTGCGCGCGGCCCCCGGGACCGGCCAGAGAATATTCCCGCTCCGGCTCGCCGAAACACAGAGTCGTCAGCGCGGTTTCCGCGAACCAGCGCGTCACCTCCTCGAACCAGAAAGGCGTTCCGTCAATTGCACTGGTCACCAAAAAGACGGTGGCCGGCGCTCGATATTTCTCGAGCAAAGGCAGTGCGAGCGTGTAATTGTCGCGATACCCGTCGTCAAACGTGATTACGACTGCGTTTTTCGGCAGCGTGCCTTCCGCTCGAAGCGTCTTCGCGGCTTCTTCGAGGGAAATCACGCGATAAAACCGAGTCAGATGCTTCAGTTGCCTCTCGAATTCCCGTGATGTAATCGGGTGGCGGCCGCGCGCATCCCTCGGGCAATCTGGTTCGGCGATCCGGTGGTAGAAAAGAATTCGAACACCCGAGCCGAAGGCGCGGCGGTGAAGTGAGCGCAAAAGCAGAAAAGCTCCGCATCGGTGCAGCGCGCTTGCCAAAAACGCCTTGCATGCTGATTTAATCTGGTTTACAGCGCTCATGCCGATGCTCCCCGCGCGCCGCGCGCGAGCAATTCATCGTAGATTGCCTCGAGCCGGCGGACCGCTACATGGATGTCGAATTCCTCCTCAGCGTGAAGCCGCGCCGCTCGTCCCAAGCGTTCCCTCAAAGCAGGCTGCTCGAGTAGCTCGATGATTGTTTTGGCAAGAACTTGGGGATTTTGCGGAGGAATCACTTGGCCGGTGCGGCCGCTCTCGACCAATTCTCCACACGCCCCGGTGTCTGAAACGATCACAGCGCGGCCGCAACTCATGGCTTCGAGCACGACGTTGGGCAATGACTCGCTTGAACTCGGCAACACCATCAGATCCATTGCCGAAAACAACTTGGGAACATCGTCGCGCATGCCCAGGAACGACACGTAGGGAACAAGCCCCTTTTCTTGAACGATGCGTTTCAATTCATTTTCCAATTCACCCGTACCGACGAAAAAGAAGCGCGCCTGCGGAACTTTCTTGACCACCTCTGCCGCCGCTTCCAGCAAAAAGTGATGGCCTTTTTCAGGCCGCAGATTCGCGATCGTTCCCACGACGAGCTCGCCGTTCGAATATCCCAGCTCATTCCGTTTGCCCGGGCCGTGCCCGTTCGAGGAATAGCGAGTTAGATCGACGCCGTTGCGGAGAACGCGGATACGGGATTCTGGGACGTTCTCTTCGGCAATCAACTGATCGCGCGCAGCATCCGAATTGGCAATCACGAAATCCGACCAGTGGAATGCGGCGCGCAGCATCCTCTGACGGCTTTTCGACCAAATGTGACCCAGGTCGCGGCGGCTGGTGAGCAGCAGGCGAATTCCCGCGAGCCGGGCGAGCGGGGCTCCAAAAACATTGGTGTAGAAGTCGAACGTGTGCAGCAGATCGAATTTTTCGCGCCGGATAAAACGCATCCAGTCCCAGCTGGTTCGGGCGGTCCGCATGCTGAGGAGGCCCTGCAGCGGGAAAAGAACTACACGCAGTCCCGCGTCTTTCACCTGCTGGTAAAACTGGCCGAAGTAGCGCTGGCAGGCGACCGTGACGTCGTATTTCTCGCGGTCGAGACGCGTGACCAGCTCGACGAACTGGTGCTCGGTCCCGCCATGGCCAAAGCTGGACGTGAAGAGGCAGAGTTTGGGGCGAGCTTTGCTCATGATGCGACCAGGGCATCGACGTTGCGATGCCAAATCTCCAGAGCCAATAATCTCCACAGCAAATGACTGTTATCGCGGCGCGCCGAAACGTGCTCCCGAATGAGCTCCCCGACGAAATCAGGATTGAAATATCCGCGGCTGCGAGCGCGCGAGTCGAGTAGCGCATCATGGAGGAATTCCCGCATTTCACCTGCGAACCAGTGGCGCAACGGCAGGGCGAAACCCATCTTCGGCCGCGTCAATATCTCCGGCGGAAGCATTTGACCGAACGCCTTTTTGAACAGATATTTCGTCGTATTGCCGCGAAGCTTCCATTGCATCGGCAGGCGCGCGGCGAATTCGGCGACTTTGTGGTCAAGGATCGGAACCCGCACCTCGAGTGAGTTGCCCATGGACATGCGGTCCACTTTGGTGAGGATATCGCCTGGAAGTTCGCTCTTGGTATCGAGGTAAACAATGCGGTCGAGCAGCTCGTGACCCTGGCCGTTGGGCATGGCCTGGCGAAGCGCTGTACTTGCATCTAAGGACCCGAGCCGGGATTGAAATTCCGCCGAGAGCAACTGCCGCTTCACCGGCAGCGGCACCATGGCAGCGTCCATGTAACGCTCGAACCCGTCAGGGAGCGCAACGCGCCGCAGATAATTCTTGCCGTAACTGCGGTAGGGCAGCTTTTCGCTTAAGGGCAAAAGCACGTTCTTTCGCAGCCTCTGCGGCAAAAAATCGAATGCCCGCTGCCGGCGCATTTCGAGATAGCGGTCGTATCCGGCGAAAAGCTCGTCCCCTCCATCTCCCGAGAGCGCAACGGTGACGGACTGGCGCGCCAGTTGAGAGACGAGAAATGTCGGAACCGCGGAAGCATCGCCGAAAGGCTCGTCGAAATACCCCATCAGCTGCTCGACAAGCTTCACAGCGTGCGGCTCGACGACTAGTTCGTGGTGATCCGTTTCGAGGTGCTGCGCCACTTTCCGCGCGTAATCGAGTTCGCTAAAATCCTTTTCAGCAAAACCGATTGAAAAAGTTTTCACCGGGCGGTCCATCAAGCGGCTCATCAAAGCCACCACGGTGCTCGAGTCGACCCCGCCGCTGAGCATCGCTCCGAGCGGTACATCGCTGATCAGCCGCAGCCGGACGGATTCCAGCATCAGCTCGCGCAGGCGTTCGCAGGCCTCGTTCTCGCTCAGGGAGGCTTTTTCGTCCGGCCAAGGAAGCTCCCAATACTGCCGCACTTCAGTCGACCGCGGCTTTACGATCAGCAGGTGACCCGGAGGCAGCTTATGAACCCCGTCAAATATCGAATCGGGGTCGGGACAGTATCCGATTGAGATGTAGGAGCTCAGCGAATTTAAGTCGATGGACGGCCGCTCGCTCGGTGCAGCGAGCAGGCATTTGAGCTCCGACCCAAACAGCAGGCGGTTCGGCTGAGGCCAGTAGTAGAGAGGCTTGATGCCCAGCCGGTCGCGGACAAGGATCAACTGCTTCGTGCGCGCGTCCCAAAGCGCGATTGCAAACATCCCGCGAAGATGTTGAACGAAATCGATTCCATACTCTTCGTAAAGATGAACGATGACTTCTGTATCGGTCTTGGTGGAAAAGCGGTGGCCTTTAGCTTCAAGTCCCGGCTTCAGCTCGAGAAAATTGTAGATCTCACCGTTGAATGCGACCCAAACGGATCCGTCTTCATTCGAGAGCGGCTGGCCGCCGGTGGCCAGGTCGATGATGCTGAGACGCCGCGCACCGAGGCCGATCGGGCCTTCGCAGTGCACGCGCTGGTCATCGGGCCCGCGATGACGAATCACCTCGCACATGTGCGCGACCACGCCGGGCTGCACGGCGGCGCTTTTGTCGTACTCGAAGATTCCGGCGATTCCGCACACGGTGGTTACTCGATGTAGCCCAACCCCTTCAGGCGCTCGAAAACCTGGGCTTGTTCGTCAGCGCTCATCACTGTTCCGGCGTCGACCGGCTGCAGCTCGGCTGCTTCGACGGAAACTTCGCGATTTGAATCTGCGAGCATTTCCGTGATCACGCGGCCATCCACATCATCGGGAACGGGTTCGCCCAGCATGTGCAGCGCCGTCGGGCAAAGATCGATCAGGTCCGCACGCTGGATCCGCCGCCGGGGCGCAACATTTGGCCCGTAGGCCAGAACAAGCCCCTCCGGCTCGTGATTGCCGGTCCGCCACGATGAGCGGCCGAAAACTTCGGGTGTCCGCTGAAGATTAAAGTCAATGGCGTAACGAGGATCGGAGTCCTTGATCAAAAGATCGGGGCCGAGATTGACTCTAGATCCGCTGTACGCCTCGTGTCCGCGCACCACTCGCTGGATTATTCGTTGGCCTGTTTGCGGATCGCGCACGTTCTCCAGCCGTTCCTTGATTTCATCCATGAGGCGTTCGGCTTCTGCGCCCGGTTCGACCGTACCGTTGCGCTCCCGCCCTTTCAAATTCAGATAAATTCCGCTCGGCGTGTAAGAAAAGGCGCGAGTCTTGGTCCAATCCATGTTGTTGGACCGGTGCGAGGCTTTTTCGAGGTAGCGGAATTCGTCCATTCCCAGCGTTTTTGCAATCTTCCCGAAGTTTTTGCGGTTCAGCCCCAGGGCCTTCGCAATCGCTATCAGAGGCTTCAGCCGATTCCTCTTATCATTTGCCAAGTTCCAGGTGAGATATCCCTGCTCGGCAAGCCAGGTGTTCAAGTGCATACCCGCCGTGCAGTGCCCGAAGCCATGGTCGGACATGATCATGACGTCCGAATCGGGAGAAGCGGCCATCAATTGGCCCAAGCAATCGTCCAGAAAATCGTAATAGTCGAGGACCATCTTGCGAGTGGCCTGCTGTTCCGGTGAAAGCGGCTGCAGCGGCTCAAGGTATTGCCACAGACAATGCTGCAACCGGTCGGTGCTGACATAGGCCAGCATGAAAAGCTCCCAGGCTTCCTGCTTAAGGATGTGAAGGCCGTATTCGGTCCGGCGCTGCGTCATCTGCCGATTCGCCTCGAGCAGAGCAGGAATTCCCTTCGACTCGTATTGATTCCAGTGCACGTCGAGAATATAGGGCCCAATTTTTTGCCGGAGCTCGTCCATCACCTCGGGCGGATGCACGAAGCGATTGCTGGTCTCATCCGGTGTGCCGAATCCCGAAATCATGATTCCGTTCACCGGCTCCGGTGGATACGTCATGGGCACGTTGATGACTGCCACGCGCTTACCCTTGGCGCTCAATAGTCCCCAAAGGCTCTGAACGGGAATCCGCCCTCGCGAAGAAAACGGTTCGAGGAAATACGAACCTGGCACCTTCATTCCAAATCCGTACACTCCGTGCTGACCGGGATTCTTGCCGCTCATAAAAGAAGCCCAGGCTGTCGGCGAGACGTCGGGAACTGTGGAATACAGCGGACCGCAGGCGCCTTCCGCCAAGAAGCGGCCGAGATTCGGCATGCGGCCGTCCGCAACCATCTTTTGCGTCAGCCGCCAGCTCGCTCCATCGAGACCCAAAATCATTAAACGCGCACTCATTGGGTTTCCTTTCCAAGCCGGAGATTCATCGGATTCGGGCGAAAACGCCTTGCCAGCGATGCGCGCAAATGATTACGCGCGAGGCGGCTGTGCGGATCGAGGCCGAGGAAATACAGTGTGCCTGCATAGGCGACGAGCATGCCAACCCATAGCAATGCCAGGCCCGCAGTTCCCATGGGCGCTCCTTTACTTCGAATCGCAAAAGCGAAGAGCAATGCCACGATCGATCCCGCGCCAGGCTTGGCCAGAGACCATGAAAACGGATTGATGTGAAGCCGGCTCTGCAACTGCACCACCCGTGCGAGATTTACTGTGATCACCGCGGACGTATTCGCAATGGCCGCGCCGATATATCCGTAGTGCGGCACCAAAAGGACGGCCATCACGAGCTGCAGAACGAGCACCGACGCCGAATTCCAAAATTGAAGGCGGGTCCACCCGCTCATGTTCAACACAAGACCCACCGGGCCCGTAAGGATGTTCACGAACTGGCCGATTGCAAGAATCAGCAGGCAGGGGACTGCCACGCGGAACTCCCGTCCGAAAAGGCCGAGCACCGACCGCGGAGCCGCTACGTACAGCAGCATTAGGGGAACAAAGAGTTCCACCGCCCAGAGCGTGACAACCTTGAAATACGAACCCATTTCCGCAATCTCACCGCGCCGGTGCAGCTCGGAAATCATTGGAGCAAAAATCTGGCTGACCACGGGAAGCGAAAATGCCGTGACCAAAACCAGTCGCACGCAAACCGCATACAGGCCAACCTCCGCCGTCGAGCGAAAATGCGCCAGTACCAGCGTGTCCAGGTAAAGAATCAGGAAGGTCACGATCGTCACGCCGAATAGCGGAGAGGAGAATGCGAGTAGGTCGCGACGATCGACCGTGGGCTGGTATTTCGCCAGGTCCACTCTCAGGCATTTCCGTAGCGCCACGTACGCAAGGATTGAACACAGGGCCACCGTGCCGACATACGTGAATAGCAGCGACTTCAGTCCAAAGCCCAGCAGGCCGATTAAAATCACCGTTGCGATGCGCAGAAACGGGTTGAGCATCGACTCGATGTACACCTTGTACTTCATTTGCTTGAACGATTGCGTAGCGGCAAGCAAAACCATTTCGAGCGCGTAAAAGGGAACGTAGAGCGAGACGATTCTCAGGGGCGTCGCGATTGCCGGGTTGTGAAAGAAAACGCGACTGATCCACGGAGCCGACACGAGAACGAATGCGGTACCCGTAACACCCAAGGCCGCAACCGTGCGGAGTGCGAAGCGCAAAGTGCCGCGAAAGAGGCCCCAGTTTTCGTCCGTGCGGTGCTGCGCCAGATTCCGCACCAGCGTCAGATCAAACCCGCCCACACAGACCACCCCAACGATGTTGGCCACACTGAGCGCGAGGAAATAGGCGCCCAACTGGCTTGCGCCGAGCAAGCGCGCAACCAGCAGGTTGAATATCAAGCGGCCGAGGACGCTCGTCCCGCTGCCGACCATGTTGACGGCGGCGCCACGAGCCAGGGTCCCCATGGAATCGGAGACGCGATCACGCGGCTGTTGTTCGTCAGTGGCTGGGGGTATCGACGCCAATCCTCGGCTCCATTTCCGGCTGACGGCTAATTCGCCATCAGGCAACGGCCTCTTTTTCGAGCGATTTCTTGTCGATCTTGCCGGTCGAAGTTTTGGGGAGCTGCGTCCGCATTTCGAGAACTTCCGGCATCATGTAGCGCGGCAGGCGCTGGCTGCAGAAACTCTCGAGAGCCGCGCGAGTGAGTCCGTTGCGGACCACTACATACGCCTTGATCCGCGCGCCGATTCTCTCGTCAGGGATGGCGATTGCTGCTGCTTCCAGAACTTCTGAGTGTGCGTAGAGCGCCGACTCGATTTCGCCGAGCTCGATGCGGTAGCCTCGGCTCTTGATCATCTTGTCCCGCCGCCCAATGTATTCGTAGTTGCCGTCCGGCATCTCGCGAACGATATCGCCTGTTCGATAGAGCACATCGGCGTAATCCGGATTGAGCATATTTCGCACCACAACCTTGGCGGTATCCTCAGGCCGGCCCCAATATCCTTTCATGACGGTCCCGCTTCGGACGTACAGCTCTCCCTCTTCGCCAATCTTGGCCGGCACGCCTGCATCGTTGATTGCGACAACTTCCGTATTCGCACATGCCTTGCCAATCGAGACGGGCTGTGTTCGAGAAAGCTCAAGATCGGAGGCTTGCACTTCGTAGTACGTGCACACGTTCGTCTCGGTCGGACCGTAGAGGTTGTAGTAGGCGGGTTGAGGAAGGAACTGCACCAGGCGGCGCAGATATTTGATCGGGAAAACTTCACCTGCGAAAAGCACGATCCTCAGCGCGTCGTAAGCATGCTGCTCGAGCTGTCCGTGCTCGACCATTTGAATCAGCGCCGACGGCACCGAATACCAGATCGAAATGCGGTTCTGTGAAATCCAGCGCGCCATTTCCGCCGGAAAGGCTGCGGCCGAATAGGGCACAAGACAGATCGTCGCGCCCGCTCTGAGCGTGCAGTAGAGGTCGAAAACCGAAAGGTCGAAATGAAAGGGCGCGTGGCTTGAAATGCGGTCTTCTGGCTTCACGCGAAACATGTCGTAGCACCAATTCACAAACGTGAGCGAATTCCGGTGCGAAATCATCACGCCCTTGGGTTCGCCGGTTGATCCCGAGGTGTAAAGGATGTAGGCGAGGTAATCGTCGGTGATGGGCACATTCGGGTGGCAATCCGGCTGAGCGGCGCGGACTTGGTCGAGCGTGCTCACGCGCAGCCGCTGCGGCAGGGCCTGGCTCGGGACTGCGGCGGCATCATCAGCGAGAATTACACTCCTGAGCGCACTCGAGTGGAAAAATTCGGCGGGCAATTTCGAGATTTTCTGTGAAGAACTGACCAGCGCCTTCACCGCGCAATTGTTCAGAATGTATGCCGCACGCTGCGGCGGAGAAAAGGGATCCACGGGCACATACGCCGCTCCGGCCTTTTGGATACCCAAGAGGGCCGCAACGCCTTCGACGCGCTTATCCAGAAACAGCCCGACGCGATCTCCGGGCCGCACGCCGCCGGCCCGCAATTCGTGCGCAATCTGATTGGAAACGCGTTCCAGCTGCTCATAGGTGAGCGTTCCGCCAGGGCCGGTGACGGCGACTTGAGACGGGTTCCGCTCCGCGCTTTCAGTCAGCAACTGGTGCAAGAGAAACGGCATCTTCGATTCTCCGATACGATTTCCCAAGTTCCGGAATTCGACCGTTCCGGAATCCCGCAATCCATGCGAGGCTCGCGTTAATCATTTCCTGAGTTTGCTCGAGCGACGAGAAGGTATGATCACCATTCTTAACCAGCACGAGCGAGGGAGGATGATCCTTGAGGCGCAAACCCAGTTTGTCATTCGGATTGATACGAGTTTCAAAACTCTTCCAATAAGGATCGTTCTCGCCAAAGATCAGCAGCATCGGCCCCTGATATTCCGCTAGCAACTGGCCAACACGCGCGATTTGCGTGCGAAGCTGCTCGAGCGCCGGTTCGCGTTCCGTGTAGCGACGAAAGATCAGACGAGCGAGCTTCGGCAGGTTCTTTCGGTAATGATCGAGCTTGCGCGGCGCTTCGCGAAGCTTGCGAAGCAAATTCCCGCCCAGCAGTGAACCGCGCAATACGGACGTCAAGTTGACGTTTTGATAGCCGTATTGCGGAAGCGACACGATGGAACTATCCGCAAGTACTGAGCAGAGAACCAGCGCTTCGAAACATTCCCTCGCGGCGCCCGCTTCGACGCTCGAATGAACCGCCACCGACGAGCCCAGGCACAGCCCCCAACCAACCACCGAATCGAGACCGTACCGGTTGCGAAAGAACGTGACGGCAGACCGGCAATCAGCGACGCGATCGAGAAATGTCAGGTCGCAAACGCCTTCGCTATCGCAGGTGCCGCGGTCATCGAAGCGCAGAACGAAGAAGCCCGCTTCCGCCAAGGCATCGGCCAGTTTACGAAAAACCCCATGCGTGCCGAATTTTGTGTTGATGTTCTCGTGAACTAGCACGACGCCAATACGTTTCTCCGTGCGCCCTTCCGGCAGGTGCACGACGCCGTGTAGCTTCCAGCTTCGACAGGAAAAGGAGACGATTTCTTTCATCCAGCACCCGGGGGCCCGGCCAACTGCTCATCCATCCACGTGATCGAGGATTGCGCAAAATCGTGGGGAAAATCAGAGGAAAAATCCTCCCAAAACACTGGGGCTCTGTAGGTTTGCGTCCGCACGCTACATCCACGTTCCGACCATGACTTCGCTGCACCTTCGATCGCTCTCTGCTCCGAAGGCAATCCAAGGCAGAGAACCCGGCTGGCAGGAAGCGAATCAGGCCACGCGCTAAATGCAGTCAATTCGCGGTACAGCTTCGGAGAGATTTCATAGCCAAGTACATCGATTGGATGGCCGGATTCCAACCGCGAGGTCAGGTCTTTCGCCGTCACCTTCACTTGATTCGTTTTCAGCTGAACCATGTCTTTCGCAACGCGCAACCGCAACAAATCGCGAAAGTACAGCGGGAGATTAAGCACGGGTGACCACAGGATTAAACAATCCGCCGTCGCCGGCGCGCACACAGCGGCGGCGGCGCCCACTCTCAATCCGAATATCCCGATTTGCTCTGCACCGCTATGTTTTCGCAACCACTCGACCGCATTGGCAGCATCTTGTGCCGCGCCGGAAAATGTAAAGTCGGCGGACGTTCCGTCGCTTTCTCCCGTTCCGTACGGGTGATACCTCAGAACTGCGAAACCTTGGTCCGCAAGGCCCTTCGACCACCTCGCAAATCTCGCGTAGGTGGCGATCATCTCTTCGCCAAACGGAGGGCAGAGAACCAGGCCCGCACGCACTTTTCCGGAGGGTGGGGAAAACACCCCGAACAGTTTTCGAGAATCATCACCGAAAAAAAAGTGTTCCACTTGATTCGCCTATTCAGCCTTGGGGAGACCCATCCAGGCCGCAATGATGTTCCGCTGGATCTCTGAGGTACCCGAATAGAGGGTTCCCGACACTGAGTCTCTTAAATCCCGTTCAAGTCCGAACTCGGTCATATACCCGTAGCCGCCGTGAATCTGAACGGCATCGAGGCACGACTGCACGAAACACTCGCTCAGATAGAGCTTCGCGATGGCCGCGTCCATCACCGCTTTCTTGGACTGCTGCTTTAGCCAGGCCACGCGGTAAACAAGCCAACGCGCCGTTTCGAGTCTCACCTTCATGTCGGCCACGCGGTGCGCAACGGCCTGAAACCGTCCGATGGGCTTGCCGAACTGCTTCCTCTCGCGCGCATAGTGAACGCAAGCTTCGAGCTGGCGTTCCATGGTTCCCAGATAACTTGCCAGAATGCCGCCGCGCTCCCACTCCATTCCACAGTTGAAGATCGCCACGCCCGCGCCTTCTGGACCGAGCCGATGACACTCGGGAATCTCGCACTCCTCGAGCACGACGTCACCCATGGGAGATGTGCGCAGGCCCATTTTCTCGAGCTTGCGACTCACCGTAAGACCGGGCGTTCCTTTGTCGACCATGAAAGCGGATACACCGTGCATTCCGCGCTCACGATCCACCGTCGCGAAAATCAGAAAACAATCCGCCACGCCGGCGTTGGTGACGAACGTCTTCGTTCCGTTCAAAACATAGCTGCCATTCCGCCGTGTCGCAGTTGTCCGCAGGCTAAATGCGTCCGAGCCCGATTCGGGCTCGCTCATCGCGTGCGCTGCTACGTGCTCGCCGGCACAAAGGGGAGGAAGGTACTTCTGTTTTTGTGCATCGCTGCCGAATTCGATCAGCGGCGCCTGAACGCTCCACATCTGTGCGTTGATGCTGAAAAGGAGGCCATTGTCCTTGCAGGCATAGCCCAGCGCTTCCATGGCCAGCACAACAGTCAGCGGGTCCGCTCCGCTGCCGCCGTACGCTGGCGGAACCGAGAGGCCCTGGATGCCAAACTCACCGCACTTGCGAAACGCGTTCCAATTGAACAGGCCGTCCTTGTCCAGCGCCGCAAGTTCGCCGTTCAGCTCTGCTCGCGCAAACTTTGTTACGGAAGTCTTGAACGCAAGTTGCTCTTCTGTAAAGGCAAAGTCCATGTGCTTGTGCAAAACTGCAATTCAAAGACCAAAGGGTGCCCGAGAGCGCGTTCGTGGCAGGGGAATAAGGCTAGCCTTTTCAGTTAGTTGCGTTGTAACAAATGCGTCGTGATTCGCCCTGCTTTCGAGAAGATGGGCCTCCAGAACAAGCGGCAGACTCACGGAATTGGCTCAATTCCCGTTAGTTTCTGTGGCGGGGTTGCCCTATTTGATCCTTATGTACACCATGGGCGGGGTTTGCGGACCTCGAAGACAGTGAGAAAGTACTTTCATCGAAGTGGAAGGCTCCTGCCCTCTTCCCTCCCCGGACAGGGCAAAAAGCATGGCCCACAGTGTAAGACTTTCAGTCCCTATAAGTTCCCAGCGAATCCCGTGTTCTGGCAGGCCCCGCTTTTGGCACCGGCCTTGCTCTATCGGCACATGACCTTGCGGTTAGCGACGTGCGTGTGCGTCGCAAGCGATCAAAGGACTACTTGAAATGAATACTCTGCGCAGCTTCGCGCTGCCGCTCTCGCTGGGATGCATGCTGGTTTTGGCGGGCGTCGCGCATGCCCAAGCGCCGGCCGACATCAACTTGGTCGGTAACGGAAGCTCCACTGGAAATTCGGGCGCTTCCAAAGTGAATACTCAGCTACCTCGCCAATCCGGCTACATTATCGGCCCTGGCGACGTTCTAAACATCAACGTTTGGCGAGAGGCGGAAATCTCTCAAAAGTTGGCGGTGCGCCCGGACGGGATGATCACGCTGCCTTTGATCGGCGATATACCAGCGACCGGACAGACTCCCGAGCAGCTCGGCGACGTTGTGACACAAAAACTGAAGTCAATTCTGACTGACCCGCAGGTTTCGGTCATCGTTGCAGAGGTTCACAGCAAATTCTATTCAGTGGTTGGCCAAGTGGCCAAGCCGGGCGAATACCCGCTTGTTCACCCGACAACGGTTCTCGACGCAATATCACAGGCGGGAGGCTTTCACGATTTCGCCAAAACCGGAAAGATGTATGTCTTGCGTACCGAAAACGGCCACCGGACCCGTGTGCCGTTTAATTACAACGCGGTGGTCAAAGGCAAGAGGCCCACGCAGGATATTGAGGTGACTGCCGGTGACGTTATCGTTGTTCCGTAATTACTGGCCTCTCGCCGCGCTTCCGATTTTGCTCTTTCTTTTCCCGTGGGAAGCAGGAGCGCAAACGGCAGCAGCAGGGAGCCCTTACAGTCCGGTGTTCGAAGTCGAGCCGCGAGGCAGGCCAGACGCGATTCTGATGAAGTTTCGGGCGAACCAAGTTTATGACACCAATCTCGCAGCCGGCCAGGAGACGCAGTTTGGCGGGACATACTCCAATTTGGAGGCGGACATCACCTTCACGCACCAGCAGCCGGGTAGCGTCTTCATGTTGACCTATCGCGGTGGCGGGAACGTCTACCCGCAGCCTCAGTATTCGAATCTGACGACGGATTCGAATTCGGTGCGGGCGCAACTTCGCCAGACTATCACCAAGCGACTGAATATGGACGTTTCCGCGGACTGGGGCAGCGTTCCTGGAGGCGCGTTCGCGGAGAATGCTTCGGGCCAACAATTCGGAAGCGGTGACGAGAACGAAGAGTTTTTGGCACGCCGCCACGTCTCCGAAGACGTTAATTTGGCGCTTCAATACCAGACCGGCGCGCACACGTATTTTGCCTGGGGTGGCAACGTCGATGACGTTCGTTTCGAGCCTTCCAACCTGTTCGCCGCGTCGCACTCCGAAGACATTTATGGCGCCTACTTTTATCAGTTCACCGGCGCGCAGACGATGAGCGTCGGTTATTCAAACCAGTGGATCGGATTCCCGGGCCGAGGCATCCACGCACAGGTTCACAACGTGTTGTTCACATATTCCAACGCGATCACTCACGCGATCACATTCAACGGTTATGTTGGCCCTGCCTTTGAAGATGAAACTGTGAGGTCCATTTCAACTGGCGGGGGTCAAACGATCACTCCGAGCTCGCAGGTAAATGTGATTGGAGGCGCGGCTCTGAAGTGGACGGTACAACACACAAACATCGTCTTGCGCTACGACCGCATGTTCACCCGCGGCTCCGGTGAGGCGGGCACGTCACTTAAACAGACGGCTGCCGTGAATTTCTCTGACTCCCTCACCCGGCATATTACCCTCGGGCTAAACGCCAACTACGTGACGAACGATCTGGCCTCGTTCAACGGCGCAAACGAAGCAAGTTTCCAGATTCGCCCGACTTTTCGGTACCATCTGCGGCCGGGTTTCTGGCTAACCGCGACTGAGAGCTACGTTCGAGCTCTCCGTCTCGTCAGCGGGGAAACCGAAGACCGCAATGTCACCATGGGTGGCGTAGAGATCGAGCTTCCGAATATCGTACTGGAGTAAAGAATGCGTCCATTCACTTCTGAAGACTATCTGGAGATCTGGAACCGCCGAAAATGGTGGTTTCTCGGCGCCTTTTTTGTGGTCGCCGTCGGCACCTGCATCGCGGCCGCGCTCCTGCCGAGGATGTATACCTCGGAATGCCTGATACTACTCGAAGGGCAGCCGATCGAGTCTCAGTCTGCGACGGCGGACACTCCCCGGCCCGGGTCCGAGACCGAATCCGAGCAGCAACTTGAAACGCTGATCCAGCAGACTCTCAGCCGCACGCGCCTCGAGCAGATCATGCGCGACGCCGGTTACATCTCGCCGGCGGAGGCCGCCTCTGATAGCCAGCTCGAAACATTCAGAGACGCCATTACGATCGATATTCTAAAGAACACCGATCCGCGCAAAACTGCTGCGCCGCCGTACGGCTTCAAAATCAGCTACGAAGATCACAAGCCCAAGAACGCGCAGCGCATTGCCAATCAACTCGCGTCTTTCTTCGTTTCCGAAAGGCTCAAATCCCAGGAACAGGGCGCCCAGGAATCGAACGAGTATCTGAAGAGCGAGCTGGATGCGGCCACCAAGGACCTGCTGGAAAAACAGCAGACTCTCGAAGCATTCAAACAGCGCTATAGCGGCCAGCTTCCGGTCGACGAGCAGCTGAATATCCAGAACATTACGAGGCTGCAAACGCAGTTGCAATCGAGCCAGCAAGCCGTCGAGCGCGCACGTGAAGAGGAAGCGTCGATCGAGAGCGGCGCGCAGGCCACCTCCGCTGGAGGTGTCGGCAGCACCCAGCAAGCAACTGCGGATTCGGCGCGCTCGAAATTGACCGCCGATCTCGGATCGCTCCAGTCCAAGTTGGCCGATCTATTGAGCCGCGACACTCCCACTCACCCGGATGTCATCAAGACGCGGGCGGAGATCGAGCACGTGAAGGCGGAACTGGCAGCCGAACAGCAGGCGGACGAAAAAACGGCGGCAGCAACGACAACATCTAAATCCGACGCGAAGCCCGTGGTAGAAAACATTTCCGCTTCCAACCGCAAAAAACTCGACGATGACAAGGCGGAGATCGTCGCACGGATAGCAGAACAGAAACGGATGCAGGACGAGATCGCGCGCTACCAGGCGAATCTTCAGGCAATCCCGTCGCACGCGCAGGAGTATTCGGATCTCGACCGGGCCCTCCAAGACTCCAAACTCGATTTCGATTCACTCAAGAAGAAAGTCGACGACGCTCAGCTCGTCAACGACATGGAGATACGCCTCCAGGGCCAGCGCTTCAGAATTCAGGATTTCGCTTCGCTGCCCGACACACCAACGACTCCGGTGTATTGGAAAATTGACCTCGGCGGTCTCGGAGCCGCTTTCATGGTCGGGCTCGTACTCGCTGGCGCATTGGAATTCGGCGATACGAGCATGAAATCAGACCGGGATGTCGAGTACTACCTCCAGACGAAGAATCTCGCTATGGTTCCAGAATTGCCGTTGCCGCACGAAACTGCCAACGCCCGCGAGAAACAACGGCGCTGGTTGATTTGTTCAGTACCTGTGGTTTTGCTCGTTACTGCTGTGCTTGTGTTTCTCTACTATCCTCTACTTCGGAAGTGACACGTGAGCCTAGACACATCCAATACGCCGATTAGTCCGGATCCAGGTTCGGCACTGGTTCCGTCAGCACCGCAAATCGATCTTGTTCTGAAGCCGGAATCTAGAATTTTCGGAAACGGCGCCGATCAAGCGATGGGCACGGAGCAGTACAGGCTGCTTCAGGGCCGGCTGCTTCATTTGCAGTCACGAATGAACCTGAAGAGATTGCTTGTGACCAGCGCTTGCCGTGCTGAGGGCAAGACTCATGTCTCGGCCAACCTCGCGCTCACGATGGCTCGCGAGACGGATCGGCGCATTCTGCTCGTCGATGCAGACATTCGCAAACCCGACGTGCACAACGTGTATGGTATTCCGAACCAGTACGGACTAACCGACGTCCTTCGGAACGGCCACGAGACCTGGAAGGCCATCCGCAAGGTTCGCGGCACGAATCTGCATGTGCTTACGGCCGGGTCGAATGTTTCGCAGCCGCTTACGACATCGGGAATTCTGACTCTCAAAATGCTCTTGGATCAGATGCATTCGGCCTTCGACCTGGTGATCATTGATTCACCGCCCATACTCGTTGCTGCCGACACACCGCTTCTGGCCAAGCTTGCTGACGGTGCTCTGCTGGTCGTAGGCGCATCGGGGACCCCCCGCGACATGGTCGTTAAAGCGAAGGACATGCTGGAAAATCTCCCGATAGTGGGAGCCGTCTTGAATCGGGTTACGCCCGAGACGGTGCGATATGCCGATCTCTACGGATCCGCTTACGGCAAACCCGAGCCAACCGGTCCGGCAGCCCAGCAGGCTCGCCAGAGGGTTCCGGTCAGGATACTCAGCTAGGGAGCCCTGCGCTTATGGCGCGATTTGCATTCTGGCTATCCGTGTCGTTCGTTGCCTTCAGCTATTTGGGCTATCCGGCACTCCTAGCCATCTGGAGCGCCTTGCGCCCGAAACCTGTTCGGAAGGCTCCGCTGTTCCCCTTCGTTTCCATCGTTGTCTCGGCGTACAACAGTTGCAACTACGTGGAGCGCAAGCTCACCAATCTCCTTTCCGAGATTGACTATCCAGATGACCAGTACGAGGTCATTCTGGTTTCGGACGGTTCGAATGACGGAACTCTGGAAGCGGCGCAGAGCATCGTGGACCCGCGCCTCCGGGTTTTCACTCTCCCCGTTCGCAGCGGCAAACCCACGGCTCTGAATCTTGCCGTAAAGGAAGCCCGCGGCGAGATCGTCGTCTTCAATGACATGCGCCAGACCATGGCTCCATCCGCCGTGCGGGAACTTGTGGCGAACTTCAACGATCCGGCGGTCGCTGCCGTAACCGGAGAAATGACATTGGCGGACGCGGAGGGTCATCTCCGCCCGCAGCTCGGCATTTACTATCGGTACGAACACTGGATCAGACGGAAAGAAAGCGAGATTTATTCAATGATTGGATCGGCGGGCTCTTTCAGCGCAATCCGCCGCTCCCTGTTTCAGCCGCTGCCTCGAAAAGTGATCCTGGACGATGTTTATACCCCGATGCAGATTGTTCTTCGCGGCTATCGCACTGTTTTTGACGCAACTGCGCTCGCTTACGATCCCCACGACCAGCGCTCGGAGTTCCGCCGCAAACTTCGCACGTTGACCGGCAACTACCAGATTCTGCTTTTGATTCCCGCAATACTGACTCCGCGCAATCCTTTGCTGCTCCTTTACATTTTCCATAAGATCTTCCGCTTGATTGTGCCGTTTTTCTTGATGGCCACCTTCGTCGCCAACCTGTTTTTGCGAACTGGCTTTTACGGTTTCACGCTGGCAGCGCAGGTTTTGTTTTGCTTGATGGTGCTCGGCGCGCCCTGGTTGCGCAAGTTGCCCGCCATTGGGACGATCGCTGCGTCAGGATCTATGTTTTTGCAGGCGAATTGCGCCGCGCTGTTTGGGCTGGTTTTTTTTCTGAGACGAAAATGGGATATCTGGGTCTAGGCCAATGAATTTGCTCTGCCGCGTTGCAATGGAGCCTCAGAGGGGGCTTAACCGATGAGTT
>Ga0335078_10003260_pt1 | contig 24203 bp, 16 predicted proteins | sample Lox_Sample_32_FD_206711 | JGI IMG/M metagenome (GOLD analysis project Ga0335078, IMG submission 206711) | Soil microbial communities from Loxahatchee National Wildlife Refuge, Florida, United States - Lox_Sample_3.2 | ecosystem: Environmental > Terrestrial > Soil > Wetlands | place: USA... | reverse complement strand
CGGCGGCCACTTCGAAATGCCGGGACCACTCCACAACCGACCTCATTGGAAACGATGATCATGGATGAGCGACAACTTCGAATTTCGCGGCAGACTCGGTCGAACTCTCGTTCGATTTTTGGAAGATTGCCGCGGTGCGCGTTGGTGACGTTATGGACGTAGATGGTGAGGCAATCGATGATGATCGTGCCTGCCCTTTGATTCCGGGACGCGATGGCCTCGGCCAGCCCTATCGGCGCTTCAATGGTTTCCCATGATGTAGGGCGCTCGGCACGATGCCGCGCAATCTTTCGTCGCAATTCCTCGTCGCTGGGTCGAGCGGTAGCAATAAAGGTGACAAGCTTTGTCTTGCTGGCGATCTGCTCAGCAAGACGGCTCTTGCCGCTGCGAGCCCCACCAAGTATAAGTGTGACCGTACCCCTGCGTCGCATAATAAGCAAAGTGTGTCTTCGGCGGGAAAGTCAATGCGAGCGTTGTGCCATCTCGGTAGCGATGGTATCAAGTAGTAATAAGCTCATCGATCTTCCCTTCGAAGTCGATCAGGTAAATTGCGGGCGCCTGGCCGGTTTCCTGACTAACGCATCGTAAAGCTTGAGCAGCCTTCCCAGGAAGCTTCCCAGTGGCATTGTTCGCTCTCGCTCTCCGCGTTCACAGTGGCGGGGCCGTGCCGGAATCTCGCCGGCTTCCCGATTAAGCGGGGCTCGCACCAGACAGACCTATTGATACTTCGCTTTGGCTGACATGTCAAGATCCGCAGATAGAGATCCGCGGATAGAGATCGGCGAAAATGTGATAAATAGTCCGTTCCCTCAACCCCGATGCCGCACTTGCTAGCGAAGGGCAGTTTCGTGCATACTCTAGATGCTCAGGTGCCCGCGAGGGCGTAAAAGGGAAGTCCGGTGAGATTCCGGCGCGGTCCCGCCACTGTTAAGTGAGGATTGCCGTTTCACATCGAGCCACTCGGCTTGGGCCGGGGAAGGCGAAACGGCAGGCAATTGTTCGTGCCACCTCCAAGCCAGGAGACCTACCTGCGATAAAGTGCTTACTTTCTGCGGAGAACAGAAGGAATGCGTTTCATCCCTTCGACAACTTCACTCTCTTCCTTTCCGGGCGCAATCCGTTCACATGGCCGGCATCTTAACGAGCCCCAAATACTAGGCCGGCGTGGGCAAGATTTGAATGCCTTGGGAATCCGAGAACACTTCCATCTGTTTTTCCGCCGAAAGAATGAAAATCTCAAGGAGGCGATATGAGCATTGCAACGAAGAGGGGCGACGGTGGCCAGACCGGGCTCGCGGGTGGAATTCGAGTCTCGAAATCATCTCTGCGTGTCGAGGCCTATGGCACGGTTGACGAATTGAATTCCGTTCTCGGCATGGCGCGGTCGATTTGTGAAGACGCCGACCTGCGGGAGCGCACTAAGCTGATTCAGCGGCAGCTCTTTAAAGTAGGTTCGAGTCTCGCAACACCTCCCGAGAGCCGGAAAGGTCAAGTTCCGATTACTGAGGAGACGGTCGAGGAGCTAACGAAACAGGTTTACGAAATTGAAGCCATCGAAGGCTTACTTTCCGATTGGTCACTGCCAGGGGAGCATTCCGCTGCTGCCGTTTATGACGTGGCGCGAACGGTGTGCCGAAGAGCCGAACGCTGCGTCGTGCGGCTGATCGAGTCAGGGGAAAAGGTCGAAGCGAACATCTTGGCCTATCTGAACCGGCTGTCCGACTTGCTTTGGCTTTTCGCACGGAAGATCGAAGTTGGCGCCGGAGTGACCAACTCGCTTCGCGAAATGAATACCAAGTCTGGACCGAAATGGTCCCGAGCGTGGTAGCGGGTGGAATGGTGATACGGCTGCAGACATGGATTGCCGTCGCACTACTCGCTCTTTCGCCTCCGCAACAACAGCCAAGGCGGATCGTGTCCACTTTTCCAAGCGTGACGGAAACGCTCTTTGCCCTGGGTGCTGGCGATCGCGTGGTGGGTGTTTCATCCTACTGCCGCTACCCGCCTGCCGTCCTCGCTCTGCCTAAAGTTGGAACGTATGCGAAGCCCGATCCCGAAAAGATCGCACTGCTTCGGCCCGATCTGGTAATCATCCAGCAAAACGCTACCACACTTGCGGACCGTCTACGGGCGCTCGCCATCCCCTACACGCAAGTCAAACTCGGGTCACTCGACGAAATTTACTCGTTGATCTTGGATGTCGGCCACGCCGTCGGCTTGCCGGACCGAGCGGAAAAACTCACTGCCGGCATCCAGTCGAAATTGGCAGACATCCGCACAAAGACACGTGGAGAGCCTCACCCCCGAGTGTTGATTATCCTCGGGCGAAATCCCGGTGACCTCACAAACCTCGTTGCAGTCGGTCCCGGTTCTTATTTGGCGGAGCTACTCGAAATCGCCGGCGGCATAAACGTAATGGCGGGGACGACGATCGCCTATCCGCGAATCTCTCTCGAAACGGTCGTGCGTCTCAATCCGGACGTCATCCTGGATGCCTCGATGATGGATCGTGCCGGCGACGAATCCGGCGGGCCCGAACAACATCTACGCGAACCCTGGCTTGCTCACCGGGAGTTGGCGGCGGTCCAGAATGGAATGGTCCTTGGCTTGGCTTCTGAAACGCTGGTAACCCCTGGCCCTCGTGTTGTGGATGCCGTGGAATTGCTGCATACAAAAATCCATCCCGCGGAGCGTAGGCCATGAGCGCCTTGTTGGAGGTTCGGCACGTTACCTATGACTACTCGGGAAACACCGTCTTGAACTCGGTGGGATTTTCCGCGGAGGGCGGCGAGTTTGTAGTTCTGATGGGGGTTAACGGTGCCGGCAAAAGCACTCTGCTCGACATTCTTGCGGGCTTGCGTAATCCCAATTCCGGAGAGATTTTGCTGAGAGGCCGCGCGCTTCACGCGTGGACAGCCAGGGAGCGGTCGCGCCGGGTCAGCCATCTTCCCCAGGCGACTCGCCACGATCTCCCTTTCACTGTGGAGCAGATGGTGCTGATGGGGCGATACGTGCACGCCGACCGTTGGTTTGAGTCAGATGAAGATCGCGCTTACGCAGAAGACGCCATGCGGCGGATGGATTGCCTACAGTTTCGTGATCGGCTGTACTCGACTCTAAGCGGCGGGGAGCAGCAGCGCGTTCTTCTTGCCGCCTGCATGGTTCAATGTCCCGATCTGATGTTGTTCGACGAACCGGCGACTTATCTTGACGTACACCAACAATTACAGTGTTTTTCAACGCTGGCAGGCTTGGCGCGCGAAGGAGCGCTTTGCATTGCGGTGACGCACGACTTGAATCTGGCACTTGCGCACAGTTCGCGGGCGTTGATTCTTCATCAGGGGAAAATCACGGCTGACTTTCTCACGCCCGAAGCCTCAGCCAATTCCGAATGGCTCAAATGGCTCTCTCCCCGATTGCATATGACCAGCACGCCCGAGGGCAATCCGTGGGTGCTTTATCGATGACCACGGCGCGCTCGTACGGATGGATCTGGGGATCGGCGGTCGTGTTCTTGCTTGCGGGGTTGCTGCTACCTTGGGTGGGAAGCGGTTCTATCAGCGTGGAGCGGGTGATGGCGAGGCAACCTCCGGACTATCCCATCTTCGTGCAGCTTCGCGTCTCGCGAACGGTACTCGGCTTGCTGGCGGGCGGCGCGCTATCGCTAACCGGAAGCCTGTTTCAATCGATGCTGCGAGATTCGCTCGCCACGCCTTACACCCTGGGAGTCTCCGCTGGAGCCGCGTTGGGAGCCGTTTTGACCATCGCTCTAGGATTCGGGAGTATTCTGGGCGTTCCGGCTACGTGGGCCGGAGCATTGGCAGGGGCTGCCACGGTAGTGGCCATTGTGGCAGGAGCTTCCTGGAAGCGTGGGCAACTTTCGGGCGTCCGCCTACTGCTATCCGGAATCGCGCTCAACAGCATCTGTACCGCATTTATTCTGCTCATCAACAGTGTGGTTCGGGAGCACCGCGCGTTTTCCATCGTCCAATGGCTGCTCGGCAGCGTGGACTCGGTGGGCTACGGAGTCCTCTTCGCGTTTGCCATTGTCGTGTTGGTCACATCCGTTGCGATCATAACTCAGGCCCGCAGTTGGAATTTGCTTGCCGTCGGGGAAGCGTGGGCGGGCTCCCGCGGAGTTGACCTGAGGCGTCTGATGACCATGGGTTTCCTTTGCGGCTCAGTCCTAACGGCGGGAGCGATTGCTCTGACCGGTCCCATCGGGTTCGTGGGACTAATCGTTCCGCACCTGGTGCGTTCGCGCATCAGCCCTGACAACCGCATCCTGATGCCCTGTTCGTTGCTCCTGGGTGGCGTGCTGGTGGCGGCTTGCGACACGCTGGGGCGGATCGTGCTGGCCCCGGCGGAATTGCCCGCGGGCGCGGTAATGGCGATTCTGGGCGGACCTTATCTCGTTTGGCTGGTACGGAGGAGGTTTTAGGTATGTCCCAATCCTACCGCCAACGGGTGACCCGCGCCGATGGACGAACTATCAGCATTGTGCAGCGGCGCGGCCACCTCTCATATTGTTACGGCGCGTGCTGCTGCGGCCGCACCGACCGTGGCTACGCGCCGGTGCCGATTGAGATCTATAAAGAAGAATGGCTGAAACGTAAGCTGCGCAACGTGGTTCACCTGACGAAAGGGGGGTGTCTCGGGCCGTGTACGATGGCGAACGTTGCGAGCCTTGAGTTCGATGGACAGTCGGTCTTCTTTCAGTCGGTGTCCCATCCCTGGCAGGTGAGGCTGATCTTCGACTATATCGAGTCGATGGTCCAAGCCGACCGTTTTCTGCCGCCGCCTTCGGAGCTTGCAGCATTCACCTTTGATTTCTACGATTGGAAGGTCCGCCCGAACGAGCCGGAGGCGGTCGCGCCAGCGGCTCCCGTTAATCCCAGTTTGATTGCCTTTCTAACGCACGCCGGCACCGATCTGTTGACGCTCGACCGCGCCCGTCCCGATCTTCCGCCCGACCTCGATGTACTTGGGCTCTCGCTCCTTTCGATCCCTGGCGAAGAGCAGATGGTCGCTTCACTTAACGGCAGGCTGGCCGAAGCGGGCATCATGCTATTGCGCATCCACGGAAAAGTTCAGGGAGTTCCCGGTCTTGACCTTCTCCGGGAACGATGCAACGAGCGGGGTCAAAGGTTGCTGGTTGTGAGCGGCACGGGAGAACTTGATCCAGAGATGGCACAAGCGAGCGACGTTCCCGTGGATGTGTTGCAAGCCGCCACCACGTACTTGCTCTGCGGAGGAACGGGAAACCTGATCGAATGTTTGCGATTCCTGTCGGACCGGCTGTTACTGACTGGACACGGCTACCGCGAGCCACAAATCACGCCTGAGCACGGCATCTACCTCCGTGAGATCGAAGGGGCCGACGCGGATGATTGGCGCAGGCAGGCCGATCTGCCAAAACCCGTCGCCGCGGTTCTGTTCTATCGAGCGCATCTACTGAGCGGCAACACCGCGTTCATCGATGCCTTGGCGGATGCGCTATCCGCGCGCGGTCTGGAGCCGCTTTGTATCTTCACTTCCAGCCTCAAAGAGCTGCGGGACGGCATTCCTGCCGCCTTCGGCTTCTTCGCCGTGCGCCCCAGCGTCGTAATCTCCACCCTCTCCTTTGCGCAAGGCGATGTCAACACGGGCGGGATTACCGCAGCCGGCGCAAGCGTCAGCGTCCTCGAACAACTGAACGTTCCGGTGATTCAAACCATGGCGGCAAGCGTTCCGCAGAATTCGTGGGAGATCTCCTCACGCGGGTTGAATCCGCTCGAAACCGCCATCAACGTGGCGATCCCGGAATTTGATGGGCGAATCATCACCGTGCCGATCTCTTTCAAAGAACGTGAAGTGGGACACGATGGAGCGTTTTACGCGCCCCACGCTGAGCGACTCGCCCGAGTTGCCGGCTTCGCGGCTCGCCTGGTTCAGCTTCGGCAGAAGGGGAACGCCGAAAAACGAGTGGCCTTTGTTTTGACCAACTCGTCGGCCAAGGCGGCGCAGGTCGGGAACGCCGTCGGTCTGGATGCTCCGGCAAGTCTTTTGAATCTGCTTCGCGCCATGCGAGGGCGCGGTTATGAGGTGGGAAGTCTTCCCGCGGACGGCGACACAATTATTCACGAGTTGTTGTCACGCGGTAGCTACGACGATAACCATCCACTCGACCCGAGTCGAGCTCACAGGCTGCCACTGGAGAAGTATAGCGAGTGGTTCGCCACCTATCCAGAAAGCCTGACGAAGCGCATGACTCGCGCCTGGCACGAACCCGGCAAAGATCCACGAGAACCTTGGCGCGACTCCTCGGGCTATCTCTTTGCCGCGATGGAAATGCAAAATGCGATTGTGGCGCTGCAGCCGCCGCGTGGTTACGGAATGAATCCCGACGCCATCTATCATCGGCCCGATTTGCCGCCGACGCACCACTACATCGCGTTCTATCGATGGCTGGCGGCGCCCCAATCGGAGGGCGGTTGGGGAGCAGACGCCATTGTTCATGTGGGCAAGCATGGCACGCTCGAATGGCTGCCGGGCAAAGGCATTGGGCTCTCGGCGGAATGCTTTCCCGATCTGCTGCTGGGCGATATGCCTTTGGTTTATCCCTTCATTATCAATGACCCTGGTGAAGGCAGTCAGGCCAAGCGCCGCGCCCACGCGGTCATCGTGGATCACTTGACCCCGCCTATGACCGTGGCTGACACCTACGGCCCGCTCGCAGAATTGAATCAGCTCGTGAACGAGTACTATTCACTCGAGAAGCTCGATCCCGCGAAGCTGCCCATTCTCCAGCGCCAAATCTGGGACCTGATCGAGAAAACCAACCTGCGCGCGGACCTTGACCTGAAGAAGATGCTCGCGCGCGATCATGGCGACCACAAGCATGACTGGGACGACCAGGTAACGCCCGAGGGCGTTCCCACCACGCTGGCGGAGATGAGCGGGAATGAAGTGGCCCATCTCATTGAGGACATCGATGGCTATCTCTGCGAACTGGGGCTTGCCCAAATTCGCGATGGACTTCACGTGCTAGGACATATGCCGTCGCTCGCCGACATGCTTCGCTCGCTCACCCGCTTGCCGAACGCGAACGTGCCCGGACTGCAGATCTCGCTGGCCCGTCACTTCGGTTACTCGCTGAACTCGCTCTTGGACCGACCGGGCGAACGCTTAGATCCGCCTCAAACCCTCGGCGAATCGCTCTGCCATTCCCACGCAGACGTTCTTCGCAAGCTCGACGAGCTTTCGCTGTCATTGCTGGCGGCTCTTGAAGATCGCGGGTTCCAATCGTGCACTATCGAGGAAGTTGAGCGCCTCACTTTGGGTGGTACGGTGCCGGAAGTGAGCGCGGTCCTCGAATACGTCTGCTCCGATCTCGTGCCAAAGCTTGAGCGGGTCAACGAGGAGGTTGACCACGTTTTGAACGCACTCGAAGGCCGCTATGTTCCGGCAGGTCCAGCCGGCGCGCCCACGCGCGGAATGGCGGCGATTCTGCCCACGGGCCGGAACTTCTACGCAGTTGACCCGCGCGCGCTGCCTTCCGCCGCGGCTTGGCTGGTGGGCCAGCAGCTTGCGCGGGAGACTTTGACCCGATACATCAAGGAGGAAGGCTCGTACCCTGAAATGGTAGGCCTCAGCATCTGGGGAACGTCGCAGATGCGGACGCAGGGCGACGACGTTGCAGAAGCACTGGCGTTTCTTGGCGTAAGGCCGGTATGGAACGCCCAATCTCGGCGAATCGACGGAATTGAAGCCATTCCTCTTGGTGAACTCGGCCGTCCGCGAATTGACGTGACTCTCCGCATCAGCGGCTTTTTCCGCGATGCGTTTCCGCATCTGATTACCCTGCTGGATGACGCCGTGCGGCTCGCCGTTTCACTCGATGAGCCTCATGATCAGAACTTTCCCCGCAAGCACTATCTGGCCGAATTGACAAAGCCGTCTGACGCTTCGATTGAAGAAGTGGAAGAACAGGCCCTTTACCGGATTTTCGGAAGCATGCCTGGTTCCTACGGCGTGGGCCTTTCGCAACTGATGGAGACAGGCCACTGGCGCAGCACCGACGATCTGGCCAAGGTGTTTCTTGAATGGGGCGGCTACGCCTACGGCCGAAACACTTACGGAGGCGACGCCCGAACGATCTTTGCCGACCGACTTAAAACCGTTCAAGTGGCGCTGCACAATCAGGACAACCGCGAACACGATATTTTCGACTCGGACGACTATTACCAGTTTCATGGTGGCATGGTAGCGACCATCCGCAGCCTGACCGGCCAGCAGCCGAAGGCATACTTCGGCGATTCCGCGCGGCCGGAGACGAGCCGCGTTCGCGATTTGAAGGAAGAGGCCCTGCGCGTCTATCGAAGCCGCGTGATTAATCCCAAGTGGATTGCCAGCATTCAACGGCACGGTTATAAGGGCGGTCTGGAGCTTACCGCCACCGTTGATTACATCTTCGGTTTTGACGCAGCGGCTGAAATCGCGCCAGACTTCGTCTATGAAGGTCTTGCCGAACACTATGCTCTTGATAAGACCATGCAGGAATTTCTCGAACGCTCGAACCCCTGGGCCTTGGGCGCAATCGCCAAACGTCTGCTGGAAGCGGCGGAACGAGGCCTATGGGAAAATCCCTCCGCCGAAGTGATTGCGCAATTGAAGCAAGCTGCCCTCGATAGCGAAACCATGCTGGAATCGCGCGAAGAACGTGTTCCGGAGGGCAAATGAAGACTCCGGACTATCCGTTTGCGGCCATTATCGGCCAGCCGGAATTGAAGCTCGCCCTGCTGCTGGCGAGCGTCGATTGGCGGCTGAGCGTGCTGCTCAAGGGTGACAAAGGCTCGGGAAAAAGCACCGCGGCACGCGCGCTGGCGGACATCCTGCCGGCAGGCGCTCCGTTCGTGAATCTTCCAATCGGCACAACGGAGGACCGGCTATTGGGAGGTCTTGACCTCGCTCAGGCTCTCGAAGGTCAGGCCAGCCTGAAGCGTGGTTTGATCCATCAAGCGCATGACGGAGTGCTTTATATTGATGAAGTCAATCTGCTGTCGGACTCCCTAACCGACGCGTTGCTCGATGCGGCATCGAGTGGCCATCACTACGTGGAGCGCGACGGATTCAGCGCCTCGGGTGAGGCGCGATTCATCCTGCTCGGCAGCATGAATATTGAGGAAGGAGTCTTGCGCCCACAATTGCTGGACCGTTTCGCCCTTTCGCTTGACGTTGAGACTCCGCGGACCGCTGAAGACCGGGCGTTGATTGTGGAATCGCGCCTGCGATTTGACGCGGATCCGCAGGCCTTTTGCACGGAGTTTGCCGAGCAACAACAGCATCTCGGCAGGGCAATTGTTGAAGCGCGGTCAAGGGTCGCGACCATCAAGCCGTCTGCTGAAATTGTGCAGCACATTTCGCAGGCAATTGTTGATGCCGGTGTCCACTCACTGCGCGCGGACCTGGCTACGCTTCGCGCCGCAACAACACACGCTGCGCTAGCGGGGCGTAGCGAGATAGTGGGTGACGACATCGAAGCCGTCCTGCCGCTGGCTCTACATCATCGCACCAAACTTCATTCCAATCCTCCGCCGCGCGCGCCCCGAACTGAACAATCGACGAGCGAGAACCCACGAGAGTCCGCAACAGGACAAAACGAAGCCGGGGACCGCATATTTCCGCCCGATTCAAGACGTGCTCCGGAGCTTCGCCTGGCTCTGGCGGATTCCATCGCACGAGGCCGCAGCACCACAATGCGGGACCGGGCTACGGCAGAAGCTGTTCGGACTGGGGGTACAACTGGGGGCGAGTCGCTGGATCTCGTGGGCAGTCTCAACCGATCGTTTCACAATACGGGAAGCGCCCGTTTGCAGAGCGAGCACTTGGTTTTTCATCCGCCCGGTTCAACATCCGGTGTTCGCTTCATCTTAGTTGTGGATGCTAGCGGGTCGCAGGCCGCGCACCAACGGATGCGAGCCGTGAAGGGAGTGGCGGTGGCACTGCTCGAATCATCTGTGGATCACAAGGATGAAGTGGCCGTGATTTCGTTCCGTGGGTCCGCGGCGGAAGTTGTGCTCGATCCCTGCCGCGACGCAGACGCCGCCCAGCGGGCCCTGGAATTTCTCCCGACCGGCGGCCGAACACCCCTTGCACATGCCTTGGAACTGGCCAGTACGCTTGTTAATTCGGCGTCGCTGTTGGTCTTGCTGACGGACGGGCGAGCCAACGTGCCCCTGGCTAACGGAGATCCCTGGGCTGATGCTGTGGCGGCCGCGAAGAAGATTCGCTGTGCTTCGGTCCTGGTGGATTCTTCGGTGGATCCCTCCAGGCGATCGTCCATGGAGGAGCTGGCCTCAGCGATGCAGGCAAGACTGATTCACCTGGACGAATTGAGCAACGAAGTCCTGATCCAGACGCTCAGACGATGACCCAACCCATTTTCATCGGCGGAACGGCCTCACATGTCGGCAAGAGTTGGATGGTCACAGCCATCTGCGCCTGGCTTCGGCGGCAGGGGGTTCGAGTAGCGCCTTTCAAGGCGCAGAATATGTCCAATAACTCCTATCCCTGCCGCTCCGGTGGGGAGATTGGCCGGGCTCAAGTCGCGCAAGCGTGGGCCTGTGGTCTCGACCCCGAGCCGGCTATGAATCCCATTCTCCTCAAACCCAACTCGGATGGGGGAAGCCAGGTGGTGTTGAACGGCAAGGTCTGGCGCACTCTGAGCGCTCGCGATTATTACCAGCATGCCGGCCAGCTGCGGGAAGCGGTGCTAGGCGCCTACCAGAATCTGGCGTCGCGCTTTGAAGTGATTGTCATTGAAGGCGCCGGAAGCGTTGTGGAACTGAACCTACAGCGATTCGAGTTGGTGAATTTGTGGCTGATTACGCAGCTTGCGGCCCCTTGGCTGCTCGTCGGGGACATCGAACGAGGTGGTATTTTCGCTTCCATCATCGGTACAGTCGGGCTTCTGGAATCGGAACATCGCTCACTTCTGCGCGCGTTTGCGGTTAATAAGTTCCGCGGCGACATCTCGTTATTCAACGAAGGAAGGGAAATTCTGGAAGAAAAAACGCAATGCCCATGCCTCGGCGTATTCCCCTACAAGGCCGATGTCCATCTCGACGATGAAGACAGCCTGAGCATACCGGAAAGCTCCTCTGCCACCGTGCACGCCAACGGCCAACGGTGTGCGATTATCCATTTCCCGCGCATCTCAAACAGCACAGACTTCCGCCTCATCCCGCATGCATCCTGGATTACTCGGCCGGTTCCGCAGGATTTCGATTTCATATTCCTTCCGGGAACCAAGAATACGATCGGCGACCTCGCGTGGCTCCGGGCGCAAGCACTGGACGAGTGGATCTCCGCCCAGTATCGCCGCGGGGCAACGCTGATCGGAATATGTGGCGGCTTTCAGATGCTCGGTCAGACCATCCGTGATCCCTTGGGCATGGAATCAAGCCCCACACACACGACGGGCCTCAACTTTCTACCTGTCAACACTACCATGAGTCAAGACAAGGTTACGCGAGTGGTCCAGGCCCGAACCCCTCGGGGGCACGCGTTTTCAGCATATGAGATCCATCTGGGCGAAACGGTCATCGAAGGGACCGACAACGGGGAATTTGCCTTCCTTGCCGAGGGCAGAAGAGAAGGGCTTAAGGGGGATCGAATTCTCGGGACCTACCTGCACGGCGCCTTCGAAGACGCCGAGGTATTGGCGGAAATCGGAATTATTCCCGACAACTCACCAAACTCCAGTTTGGAAGCCCTGGCGGATTGGTTCGAGCCATTTGGAAAGCGATTCAAGGAGTTGTTTTTCGAAGCTTCTGGCGGTTGAAAGTTGACGATTGGAAGGATCTAGGCCGCGGATACAGAATCTACGGCCGCGCGCTCCCGAACGCATCGCTATCCTCGGCTTTCATCCGTGCATAGAGGTACCCACCTAGCAAACCCAGCAGTAGCCAGAACATCCCGGTGGTCGCGATTGATAGCATGGTAAATCGGTGGATCAGTTCAGCAGGAACGACGTTTTGGCCGTTGGCTACAGGTGCCCCAATCAAATGGGGAAGGACTAGGAGGACGATTCCAGCGGGACGAACGAGTTTGGGAATTCCCCTCCCGAGGAAAAGCCACAGCGCAACCGCCGTCGCGATGACGGTTCCAGTCCACCAGATTTGGCGCGCGTACAGATCCGCAACGGCTACTCCGGGTGGCTGCGGTGGCAATCCAATTGATGGCGCCAGCCCAACGCAGGTAAACGCCGCAAGGCCCCACAGCAAACCGCTTCGGACGTTAAGTGGCTTTCCCGAAAGAAAGACGACCCCGAACAACAGGGCGGCAAAGCCGATCCCTGTCAGCACTGTGGCGAGAGCGGTGAATGAAGTGCGCTCCCATCCCTCCGCCGGCTGCCAGCCCTCGTCGTGGTGATGGCCGATGCCCGCCGCGATGGCCGCTTCTTCACCCGCCTTCTCATATACTTCCGCCTTCTGAATCAGAGGCACAATGGCGAAATGCTGAGCGGCGAACAGGATGAAACCTGCGGCCGTGCCCGATAAGAGCACGACCGTCATCATGTGACGGAAACGATCCATGCTGGTCCTAGTGGCAGGGGAAACCAGTGGAGTGCCGCGTGTCGTGCGCGGCATTGTGCAGTTTGGATACCGTCGAGAATCCGACTGCGTAAATGACCACCAAGCCGAACAGGAAAACTGCCATCGACGGCCATAGACGGGCGGTAGTTCGAACGCGAGTCCCAGTGATGGGTAAGGCTGCTGAAGCCTGCATGGTGGATGACCTCCGGACTTAGTTTAACCCTTTTTACAAAACTCTCTGATCACTCTTTGGGCCGGCATAAATGTGAGAACCTATTGTAACGTCTTAAACCTCGAACTCAAAACACGAACTTCAACGCAGCCTGCATAAGCCGCGGTGAAGCGGCGTTTACAACCTGACCGAATAGCGCACTGCTGATGTCACCGTTAACCGCCGCAGGCCCGAAGAAATTCGTGTGGTTAAATGTGTTAAAAGCTTCAATTCGAAACTGCAAGGACTTCGATTCGTTGAACTGAAGTGTTTTTAATAGCGCCAAGTCGAACTTGATCTCCCCCGGCCCAATAAATGACCGGCGCGACGCGTTGCCCGGAGTGCCGAGGGCATTCAGGCTGAAAGCGGGAACATTAAAATACGGCCTTCCATTCCGGGGATTGTGGTTGAGGTCAAGAGGCAGGCCGTTGTAATCCGGCAGGTCCAAGCTGTAGTTGTTAACTCCATTGGGATTGCTGCCCATCAACGAATTATCGCCGTCGGAGTGCAGTGTAACTGGAAAGCCGCTGTTGAGCCTGGTGATTCCCGAGAGTTGCCATCCGCCGGTGACCGCTCGCACATGCCGGACCAGACGTTCAAAGGGAAGCTTGTACTCGTAACTCAATACCAGGTTCTGCGGAATGTCGTAGGCGGAAAGCGCGCGGGTGGCGCGGAGATCGTAGGGATTTCCCGGATCGGAGATGCTCGAGGCTTGGTCGATCGATTTGCTCCAGGTATATCCACCAAGCAAACTAAGATTTGGGGTCGTATAGCGCACGGTCACTTCGAGCGCATTAAAATTGGCATTCGCGACCGTCGCATCGTAGTCGTCATTGCCGAAGTTCGGGCCTAGACCCTGCCTCGTCCCGTTATAGACTTGTCCTGATGCACTCGTATAAATCGTCTCTTCGCCGAACGGTCCGCACGTGGGTGACCCGGGTGCAACTTCGTTTGACTGGCTGAGTGCCAGACACAGGGCTGGATTGCCAGGGTTCGCTGAGTAAACGAGAAGCAGGTGGTGGGACTGAGACCCGACATAGCTGACACTCACCATGGTGTGCTGGCCGAACTGCCGCTCGACGGAAAGAAAATAGTTCTCCGTGTACGGATAGGTGTCCCATGGCACGGGTGCAGTCATACCCTGTTGCGGGGCAAAGATCGAGAAATTTTCCGTCGTGTTCGGATTCTTGATCGACGTGCTATACGAAGGAACGTTCAACGGAAACGGATTGCCGAGAAACTGCCCATTCGCCGCGGTAATGTAGGGCGTCGCGAACAGAGGTGGGCCGGGACTCGTGTAGCTCAAACCATAGGGCGGCTGCGGCTCGTCGATCGCCATCGTGTTACCCTCGATGACGTTGTAATAAATGCCGTATCCGGCGCGAATACTACTGTTGCCCAGGCCGCCGGTGATCTTTCTCAGCACGCCGCCGGTCGCATCCGGCGAATACGCAATCCCGATGCGAGGTGAGAAACGATTGCTCGACGGGACCAAAGTGCTTGGAACCCCTTTGTCTCCGACATAGACCAGGCTTGGGAAAGCCTGGGTATAGACCTGTGACTGCTCCTCGGGAATGAAAGTAGGAATCTGCCGGTATTTCTCCGACCAGTAGGTCATGCCATCCCACCGGACGCCCAAGTTGAGCGTCAACCTCTTGGTCGCGCGCCAGCTATCCTGCGCGAAACCGCCGGCATAGTGATGGCGGATGTAGTACGCCTCGGAACTGGCCTGGTTGAAAAGAGCGGGGACGCCAAGGAAAAAGTCCGCGAAGTCGTTCCCGGTTTCTTGCCCCGCAAACGTAAAACCTCCGTTGAATTCCGCGTCGGGATGCACGTTGACCTGCTCATAACTGCCGACGAAGCCGGCCTTAAGCGTGTGCGTGCCCATGACGCGAGTGAACGTGTCGTTCCAGGCGAAGGTGTTGTTGAACTGAGCGAGGTTCGTAGTGGGGACGCCCATGACAAAGGAATTGAAAATGATATTCTCGATTCCTTCGATCTCCGGATCGAGCGGATCAATGCCTGGCGTTCCAACGCCGGTAACGAAACCTTGGGAGGCCAAGCTCGGCCCCACCCCTTGAGCAGGCTGGCCGACGTTGTTGGAGTCTCGCATGAAACTAATGCGAAACTCGTTGACCATTGTTCGGCTAAGGGTCTTCGTGTCGGCCGCGCTAATAAGCTGCGAACGCCCCAGATTCACGCCGCCAAAATCTGGAACAGTGGCGCCACCCTGTCCACTCGGGTACGGGTTGGCGAGGCGATAGTCGTCAAAGAAGGCGTAGGCCGAGAGCTGGCCCCATTGACCTGCGTCCGCGTCCATCCGAATGCTGCCTTTGTCGTCTCGCAGAATTTCTCCGTAAGCTCCGGTGGTGAAGGTGGCGGGGCCGTCATTGGGGAGCGGAACGTATGGGAGCAAATGCGAGACCGGCGCGGCCCAAATTGACTGGGGGATGATTGCACCGGGAAGGACGCACGTGCTGGAGGTGCAACCAGGCGTGTAGTAGGGCTCGCCGGTGGTAACGGTGTAGCCCAATTTCCCGGACAGAAGATTGGCAAGATAGGGTCCACTGACGGTGCCAGTAAAAGTGCTGGGGGCGTCGCTGAAGTTTCCGGTTCGTTCCGCTAACGTTGGAACTGAAATCAGACCGGTGTCGAGTCCCTGGTCATTACGGGTTCCCTGGTAATCAGCGAAGAAAAACAACTGGTTCTTCTTGATTGGGCCGCCTGCGGTTCCTCCAAATTGATTTTGGCGATAGAAGCCGCGCTGCGGCGAAAAGAAGTTGCGCGCATCGAGGTCGGTGTTCCTCAAAAAATCAAATGCGCTACCATGAAGCGAGTTGGAGCCGGACTTGGTGACAACATTCACGATTCCGCCGCTGTAGTTTCCATACTCGGCGTCAAAATTATTGGTTAGTACGCGAAACTCGGCGATTGAGTCAAGATTGGGCACGATGGCGGTGCCACCGTTCATCAACTCCTTGACATCTCCCCCATTTACCAGAAAGCCGTTGGCGTCCTCGCGTTGTCCGGTAATGGACTGGTTCCCTGGATTCAGCCCGCCAGAGGGGGCGATGGCGACGGAAGCGCCTGCCATGACGACGGAAGTGGGCGTTTGCGTGGACATCGGAACAATGCCGGGTTGGAGCGCCAAAAGGTCCGTGTAGCTGCGGCCGTTGAGCGCCACACTTGTCATTTCCTTTCCCGAAACGACCTCACCGACTTGCGTGCTGGACGTTTCGACGTGCACCTCATCGGTGCTTTCCGTAACTGTTACCTGCTCGGTTCGTTGCGAGATCTGGAGGGTAAAGTCCGCTTGAATCGAGCTGTCGGCATCAATTGCGAGGTTCGATTTCGTTTCGGACTGAAAGCCTTGATCTTCGACCAATATCTCGTAACGCCCCACAGGCAGGCGTGGAAACGTGTAAAAGCCCCGTGCGTCGGTAGTACTTTTGGTCTGCAGGCCCTGGTCCATGTTGCGGACCGTCACCGTGGCTCCCGGAATTACCGCGCCGCTGCTGTCGGACACTATTCCCGAAATGCTGCCCGTTACCGCGCTCCAGGCTATCGCGGCGAAAACAAGCAAGACTCCAACAACTGGAACCACACTTTTGGCAAAAATCTTATCTACACGAAATCGAGCAAACTCTAATTCGTCACCAGAGCGCGAGATCTTGACGAACGCGCTAAGTTTAGGAGGTTTATTTCCGCCAGCAGGTCCGAGCCGGCCGGCGGCGCCACGCGAACGACGCATGAAGTCCACCTTTGTTGGGATAGTGGCAGACTAAACGGTTGAAGATTGCAGGAGAGGTTAAAGGGCTTGCTCGGAAAAATGTAGGTTGGCACTGTTCCTGTTCTCCGCAGGCTTAGTCACTCACTGTTCTCGGCAGGTCTCCTGGCTTGGAGGTGGCGACTATCTGCCAACCGCTTCAACCTTCCCCAGCTCTCGCTGAGTGGTACTTCGAGGCGGTATTCCTCTCTCACAGTGGCGGGACCGCGCCGGCTTTGCACCGGGCTTCCCTTTTAAGCCCTCACGGGCACCAGAGAACGTGTAGAAAATTAGCATCGGAGTCGACAATTTGTCAAGGTTTCGATGTTCGTTTCGGCGTGCTGCGAGTCGGCATTAAAGTTGCCGAAGGGGTTCGGCTTCCCTGGGCGCCAAACTAATCGAAGTGAACGCCCCTTCCAATCGCGGCGCGGGGAATCGCTCGGGGTGGATCAGGTGGGCGAGAATTTCGAGGCTCTCCACGATTCGGGGTCCGGGGCGGCTGAAGTATGCTGAACCATCCGTGGCGTAGACGCGACCGTTCTTTACTGCGGGCAATTCCTGAACTTTTTTCATCTTCGCGAGATTTTCGCCTTCCACAGCGCACCGGCGAAGATCAAAGCCGCAGCAGGTGAAAACAATCACTTCCGGTGCAAAGTCGAGAATACTTTCCCATTTGATTCGTTTTGATGGCCGGTGCAACACAGCGATATCGTCGCGACCGCCGGCGATCTGCACCAACTCTTTCATCCAGTGACCGCCGCAGAACGGCGGATCAACCCACTCCAGACAGAGCACTCGCGGACGGTATCCAGGCCCTGCCATCTTTTGACCGATTGCGTCGATTCTTCTCCGCAAGTTCTCATGTAGCGTGTTCGCCTCTCGCTCAGCGCCCACGGCGGCGCCTACAGTGAGGACGCTCGCAAGAATGTCATTCAGCGAATGGGGCTCCACGTTGATGACTTTGGGCTGTGAAGACAATTGTCTCGCCACTTCCTGTACGTGATCGTAAGAAACCGCGCAGACATCGCACAGCCGCTGAGTGAGCACGATGTCGGGCTGCAACTGCTCCAACAGGTCCAAATCGAGGTCGTAGAGTGAACCCACTTCGACGAGCGCTTTACTCACGGCCGAGTCGATTTCGGAACTCGAAAAGCCGCCAGGAATTGTCGACCGGGTAACTTTCGGAAGATTCGCGGCCTGCGTAGGAAAATCACATTCGTGAGTGACGCCCACAAGGCGGTCGCCCTTGCCAAGAGCGAATACGATTTCGGTCGTACTAGGTAGGAGAGAGCATATTCTCACCATTGCATCCTCACCTTCGGCCGCCTCCCAGGTTCATTTCAGATTTCCCTATTTATTTGTTCGCCGGCACAGAAGCAGCTCTAGAACGACGTACTTGAAACAGTCTCGTGAACGAATGTTCCTCTACTTCACTTATAGTACACCTTCGGCGAGACGCAAGAACGATGGAGAGAATATTCCTCTGGCTCCCCCAAGCCGCCACACTTGCCACACATGCACATGTTGACCGTTCCTACGCGGTGCCCATATACTAAATGGGCCTACGGTGCCCGTTCCCGGCGGACGGGCTGAAAAGGGAATCCGGTGAGAATCCGGAGCTGCCCCGCAGCGGTTAGCAGGAACGAACGCTCCGAATCAGAGCACTGGTTCAGCCATGAACTGGGAAGCTGGAGCAAGTAGGGAGCCTGTGAGTCCGAAGACCTGCCGGTAGGCTGTGCTTTTCCAGGCACGAAATCCACGCGCTTCCGAGGGGAGGCGAGGTGATTGCAGTTCGTCTCGGGCTGCAATTCCCCCACTTGCCTTCGAATGCGGATGGGCGTGTCTGCGTGAAGCGGTCGCGTTCCGTTAACCCCATCGGAATGGTCTTACCGGAGATTGAAGTGAACATTCAAAACAGCGAGGAATTGTTCGACTATTTGCGGACCAGGGGGCGCCTCCGTTCCGGGGAACTGCCCAAATGCCGGATGTTGACGGGAGGGGTTTCCAACCGAACGGTACTCGTCACCCGCGCCAGCGGCGAGAGTCTAGTTTTGAAGCAAGCCCTGGCGGAATTGCGCGTGGCCGACCATTGGTTCAGCCCGCCGGAACGCATCCTGCGCGAGGCGGCAGGTATGACCGCTCTTGGCCGCCTCGCTCCGCGCGGATCGATCCCCGGGCTGCTGTTCACCGACTCCGACAACTACGTATTGGCCATGGAAGCTGTTCCCGAACCGCATGAGAATTGGAAAACCGTGCTACTCACGGAGCGCGTTGAAATGGGTCATGTCGAGCAATTTGCCAAGTTGCTGGCGGCGATTCATCGCGGGGGAACCGATCGGGAGTTTCGGCAAGCGTTCGGCGATTGGTCTTTTTTTGAATCGCTGAGAATCGAGCCCTATTACCTGACCACCGCAAGCCGCGTCCTGCCGGCTGCAGCGTTCCTACACCGACTGGTCGAGCAGACGCGGGCGCGCCAAATCGCTTTAGTGCATGGGGATTACAGCCCCAAGAATATTCTGATCTATAATCGCCAGTTCGTACTCCTCGACCATGAATGCATTCACTTCGGCGATCCGGCCTTTGACGTCGGGTTCTCAATAGCGCATTTGTTAAGCAAGGCAAATCATTTGGAACGTGCGCGCCCGGCGCTCGCCGCCGCAGTGGAACACTATTGGGAAGTCTATAGGCAGGGCAGGGGGTTGGCGGAAGAACTTCCCACCATTTCGCACACGCTTGCATGCCTGTTGGCACGAGTGGCGGGGCGTTCGCGCCTCGAGTATCTGGGAGAAGGGAAACGGAGCCGTCAGCAGGCGGCGGTGCTCGCCCTTCTGCCGAACCCGCCAAGCAGCGTTTCGGAACTTACGGAAAGGTTTTTGGAAAGCTTATGAGCACCGTTGCGGGCCTGACGGCCCTCGAAATTCTGGATAGTCGTGGCCGCCCCACGGTGAGTGCCACGTGCCGATTAAGCAGCGGCGCGAGCGCCTCCGCTTCCGTTCCGTCGGGGGCTTCGACGGGCCGAGCGGAAAGCTGCGAGTTGCGCGATGGCGATTCCAAGCGGTACCACGGTCTTGGTTGCCGCAGTGCGGTTGCAAATATTAACGGGGATATCGCAGCGAAATTGGTCGGCAGCAACTATGCAGATCAAAGCGAACTCGACAGCACGCTGATCGACCTGGATGGCGAGCCCAACAAGGCCCGCTTGGGCAGCAACGCGCTGCTGGCCGTTTCGATTGCCTTCGCACGCGCCGTGGCAGCGGAGAACCACGTGCCGCTGTACAAGCACTTCGCTTCGCTGTTGGGCCAGGACACTGGAACGCTGCCGCGCTTGACCATTAATTTGCTGAGCGGCGGAAAGCATGCGGGCCGGCAAGTGGCAATCCAGGATGTGCTGATTGTCCCCATTTCTACTCGCTCCCTCGACGAATCCCTGGCAATGGCGTTCGACATTTATCAAGCCGCCGCATCCCTCGTGGAGCGCCGTTACGGGTTGCGGCTGCTGAGGGCCGACGAAGGCGGCCTTGCTCCACCTACGGAGACCGCAGAGGCCATGATTCAAACTGCCGTAGACGCCATCGAAGCGGCGGGCTATCGACCCGCGCACCAGGTCGCCGTCGCGATTGATGTTGCCTCATCGCATTTCTTCACGAACGGATATTACCACCTGGACGGAGATGTTCTGAACTCGAACGAAATGATCGCGCGGGTCAAAAGGTGGGTAAACCAATTCCCCATCGTCAGCGTGGAAGACGCTTTGGCGGAAGACGACTGGCAACACTGGCCAGGTCTGCGCGAGGCGATTGCAGACCGAGCGCTGGTGGTCGGAGACGACCTTCTCTGCACCAATCCCACCAGAATCCGTCGCGCCATTGCGACGGAGGCTTGCAATACATTGTTGCTGAAGGTAAATCAGATTGGCACCCTGTCGGAAGCACTCAGTGCAGTTCGCTCGGCGCGCTCAGGCGGGTGGCAGGTTACCGCCAGCGCCCGCAGCGGCGAGACCGAGGATAACTGGCTCGCGGATATTGCCGCCGGTTGGTCCGCGGATCAAGTTAAAGTGGGCTCGATTACCCAGTCCGAGCGGCTAGCAAAGTACAACCGGCTACTGGCCATTGAATCCGAAGCGGCTTGGCGGCTCGTGCCGTTTCGCGTGGGATCAACCAAACGTTCGATTTAGTCGTTCCAACGAATGACATGGTCGTGCGTGCCTGCCAAATGGACAATCGCTCCCGCGTATGCCGACGAAGGATCATCTTTGAGTTAAGCGTGCGACGACGGAGGAAGCTTTCTTTGCTGCTTCGTTTAGGCAATTCGGACACAAACAATCGGCATAACGCGATTTCAGTTCTGCCAATGCGGTCTGGTTCAGATTCACTTTGCCGCACCAGCAGGGCTTGGAAAGCGAAGCGCATTCAAAGTTGGCGCCGCAAGCTTCGCACTTCTTCTGTTTGGCCCTGAAGATTTCAAAAATCGAACGAATCCATTTCCGGCTCATGCTTTTAGGCAACAGCTGCTATTGCAGAATATGCGATTCCCATGTCTTGCCGGCCAGTCGCCCGATGAGGTCGGCCACCACGCGACACAGCCGGAACGATGCTTCAGCCGCCTCCGGCCCCAGAAGTCCAAGTCCGCACGTTGCGGTGACAAAAGATCGGCGCGCGACCTCGATGGGGTCCCCGAGCGCCTCCGCGGCTTTCAGCCAGCGCGCGAAGATTTGAGTGCCGGACAGTCCGTCCAACCGGCGGAGCGTCGGTATCAGGCCGAAAGCGATGTTGCCGCCCTTGCGGAAGAATCCACGCACGTCCGGGTCCGCGGCAAATGCTTCCAATTCGCTGTGAGCGTCGAAGGAAAGAATATCCGGCTCGGAACGGCACATCCGCGAAAAAGGCTGGGACGCACAACAGTGGAGCCCCACGACGGCTCCGCTGGCCCGACCGGACTGTATCGCTGCCTGCAATCCGTTCATCAACGTGTCTTCCCTCTGTGAGGGACTCAGCAGACCGGCGATGCATAATCCCGGCTCATCGATGAATAGGAGAACGGGCAAGCCCAGACTCGCCAGGCGGCGGCTTTGCCAGGAAACCAGATGGCTTACGTGTTCCGCCACCGCTTCAAACAGCGTGCGCTCGCCGGCGAAGGAGCGGTCACCGTGAAACAAGTGGGAAGCCAGGGTGATCGGGCCCTCGATCTGTCCCTTCACGGCAATGGCCTTGGGGAAATCGACCGATAGTTTAGAACGCGCGAAACTATAGAAACCGGAAGCGTGAAACTGTTCCAGTTCGCCGCCACCCGTCCAGAACCGATCTACAACTTCAGTGAGCTTTCCAGGCTTCACCTGGTATCCGTAACCCGCCTTGCGCGGTTCAATGAGGTCGCGGATTACCGTCAAGCCTTGCCCAATGATGCGTTCCCATTCGGAAATATTTGGCAATTGGGGCCAGAACGGAATCTCGGGCGAGAATTCGCTGACGAAGCTGACTGCTGCCGCCGGTTCCGTCATCGGTAGGCTCCCAATCCCGAGGATTGCTCCACAGGGAGGAAAAAAAGGTCTTAAAATAGATGGCTGCGCGTAAGTTGAATTTTGAAATTTCATCGCGATCTCGGCTTCTCCTTGATTTGCAGCGAGCTTACTTCTCGGGCCGCTGTCACCGTGTTTCAAGCACAACCACTTCGCGAAATGCGAACGCAATTACCGCGCTTTTTGCCGATCGAGCTGTTGTTCCATCCACGCTTTGTTGCGCCTCAGCCGTTCCTCATCGGAGACCAACGGGCAACTCGCGCAAAGGTCGCCTTTTGGCAAGAGATAGTACCGGCAGCAACTGGCTCGGCGCTGATAGATGTGTGTTTCGCCTCGCATTGAGACCGGATGGAACCGGGGCTGCATTCGGGAAACTTCATCGGCCCCGGCGAAAAAATCCCGCATCATAGGCATCGCTGCTGGCTGGTCACTGAAACGTCCGCAGACGTTTATGAATTGGGATGCCCAGGAGGAGGTGATCATTCCCCAGGAACCTTTTCGCGAGAATCCAGACCATTCGTACAAGGCTTCCACCACGGGTGCCGCTTGCTGATGGAGCTGTTCTCGAAGTACATGTAGCAAGGAGATGGGGTCGCTCTCATACCGCACCAGAGGGTGCAGCGTGCGGGGGGAGTCGCCCAGCATCAACCCGCGCGGCGAAAAAAGTGCGGTTCGCTCGAAAAGAGTATCTTCGCGAAATTTGAGAGAGATGTTCGCAAGACCTACGTCGGGGACGCACTGCCCGATAATATAGGGAGCAATCGCCACCGAAGCGCACCAGCCGAACCGGAGTGAAAACGAGGCGGCCACGGTTAGCTTGTCCTTCGTCCGAAGGCGGTGGCCAATTCGCTCCAACAGGGCATGGAAGGGCCCCTCGCTTCCTCGCGCCAAGTCCAGGCCGCGAACCCATCCGGGGCCATCGCCAGGGTCACCCACCTCAATTCGCCACTTAGGATCGATTCGCTCCAACTCGCTTAGCACCTGCTCGACCGGAGATGGATCGCGGCCGGATTCTTGATAAAGTGTGTCAGCCATTAAAATCCTTCCGCATGTCCTACTCGATTTCTTATACGCACCTGATTGGGGGAATTTCCGTCTCACCGCCAATCGGTCATGCCGGCTACCGCGCGCTTCCCTTAATCCGGCGGCCTCGTGCGGTCAAACACGTAAACCGGATGCCCGCTTGCGCTCTGGAGACGTTCCGCGCAGACACCGAATACGCGATCGAGCACGTTGGCATTTAACACGCCGTTGCAGTCGCCGGTGTACGCGATCCGTCCTGACTGCATCAACGCCACCTCCGTTGCGTAACGGACAACCGCATTCAGATCGTGTGTCGCGAGCACAATCGATTTCCCGGCTCGCGACAAAGTTCGGCAAAGGTCAAAAATCTCCAGGCTGTGTTGAACGTCAAGGCTGGCGGTGGGCTCATCGAGCAGAATAAATGCGGGTTCCACCGCAAGGCTACGCGCGATCGCGACTCGCTGCCGTTCTCCGCCGGAGAGTGTGTTCACGAACCGTCCACGAAGGTGGGCGATATCACAATTGGCAATGGCGCTGTCGACCGCGCGGCGGTCCTCGGGGGTCGGCCGCGCGAAGCGCCCCCGTCGTGGATGGCGACCCATTGCCACCACTTCTTCCATCGTAAATGCGAAATCCATGCGCGTGTCTTGGGGAACAAAGGTAATACGTTGTGCCAATTCACGCCGTCCAAGTTCTGACAGCAATCTGTTTCCTATTCGAACTGAGCCGTTTTCAAATCTCCAAATCCCCGCAAGAGCTCGAAGCAGCGAACTTTTGCCGCTGCCGTTCGGCCCAACGATCGACAGAAATTCTCCGGCCGCTACCCGAACGCTCACCCCATCGAGAATGGTTCGACCGCCACGACGGACCACAATGTTTTCGGCGATCAGGCCGCTGTCGGAAGTGCTCACGTTGCACTCGCCTCCCAATAGAGCCGCATGAGAAGTGCGATAAACAAGGGCCCTCCCACCAGAGCAGTGATAACTCCGAGCCGAATTTCAACCGGAGGATGAATGGTTCGCGCCAGGAGATCGCACAGGATCAGAAACGCCGCTCCGGTGAGGGCGCTGGCGGGGATCAAGGCACGATTTGAGGGTCCAACGAGCAACC
>Ga0335078_10003258_pt1 | contig 24207 bp, 18 predicted proteins | sample Lox_Sample_32_FD_206711 | JGI IMG/M metagenome (GOLD analysis project Ga0335078, IMG submission 206711) | Soil microbial communities from Loxahatchee National Wildlife Refuge, Florida, United States - Lox_Sample_3.2 | ecosystem: Environmental > Terrestrial > Soil > Wetlands | place: USA... | reverse complement strand
CGCGTGGAGGGCATCGTCCAGGGAGTCGGATTCCGGCCGTTCGTCTACTCGCTTGCGAACCGCCTCGGCCTCTGCGGGTTCGTCGGCAACGACGTCGACGGGGTGTTCGCCGAGGTCGAGGGCGATCCCGCGGCGGTACGCGAGTTCCTGCGCGCGGTCGAGGCGGACGCGCCGCCGCTCGCGCGGGTAGAGCGCGTCACCGCGGCGCCGCGAGCGCTCGCCGGGACCGCGTCCTTTCATATCGTCGCGAGCGAGCCGGCCGGCCGGCGCCGTGCGCTGATCGCCGCGGACACCGCGACCTGTGCGGACTGCCTGCGCGAGCTCGCCGATCCCGGCGACCCGCGGTTCCGCTACCCGTTCATCAACTGCACCAACTGCGGGCCGCGGTTCACCATCGTCCGCGACGTGCCCTACGACCGGCCGCTGACCACCATGTCCGCCTTTCCCATGTGCGAGCGGTGCGCCGCCGAGTACCACGATCCCGCCAGCCGCCGATTCCACGCCCAGCCGGTCTGCTGCCCCGCCTGCGGCCCGCGGCTGACGCTGCTCGACGATGCCGGCCAGCCCCTGTCCGGCCAGCCCCTGTCCGGCCAGTCACAGTCCGGCCCGCCGCTCGACGCAGCGGCCGCGCTGCTGCGCCGGGGCGCCGTCGTCGCGGTCAAGGGGCTCGGCGGCTACCACCTCGCGGCGGACGCGACCTGCGAGCAGGCGGTCGCCGCGCTGCGGGGGCGCAAGCACCGGGAGGACAAGCCGTTCGCGGTCATGGCCGCCACCCTGGCGGCGGCGCGGCGGCTCTGCCTGGTCGGCGACGCAGAGGCGGCCCTGCTTACCAGCCCGTCCCGGCCCATCGTGCTGCTGCCACGGCAGGCCGGCGCGCGGGTCGCCGCGTCGGCCGCGCCAGGCAACCGGCAGCTCGGCGTCATGCTCCCGTACACGCCGCTGCACCACCTGCTGCTTGAGGAGGCGGGCCGGCCGCTGGTGCTGACCAGCGGCAACGCCTCCGACGAGCCGATCGCCTACCGGGACGACGACGCGCTCCGCCGGCTGGGGGGCATCGCCGACGCGTTCCTCACCCACGACAGGGACATCCACATACGGACCGACGATTCCGTGGCCCGGACTTATCGCGGCCGCCCCGTGCTTGTCAGGCGGTCACGCGGCTTCGCGCCCGAGCCGGTGACGGTCCGCGGCGGCTTCCCGCGCCCCGTCCTCGCCTGCGGTGCCGAGCTGAAGAACACCTTCTGCCTGGCGAAAGAGCACCGTGCGTTCGTCTCGCAGCACATCGGCGACCTGGAGAACGCGGAGACCCTGCGCTCGTTCACCGAAGGCATCGCGCACTTCACCCGGCTGTTCGATGTCACCCCGCAGGTCGTCGCCTACGACCTGCACCCGGATTACCTGTCGACCAAGTACGCGCTCGACCTGGACGGCGTCGACCTCGTGGGCGTGCAGCACCACCACGCGCACATCGCCTCCTGCCTCGCCGACAACGGGGCGGACGGCCCCGTCATCGGCGTCGCCTTCGACGGCACCGGCTACGGCACCGACGGCACGATCTGGGGCGGTGAGTTCCTCGTGGCGGACCTGGCGGCCTTCTCGCGGTCCGGCCACCTCGCCACGGTCCCCATGCCGGGCGGCGCCGCCGCCATCCGCCAGCCGTGGCGCATGGCCGCCGCTTACCTCGACCAGCTTGGCCTCGGCCAGACTGGCCCCGGCCAAGCGACCCCTCCTGTGGCCCGGCGCAACGCGGCACGCTGGGACGCCGTGGTCACCATGGCGCGGCGCGGTGTCAACGCGCCGCTCACCTCAAGCGCGGGCCGCCTGTTCGACGCCGCCGCCGCGCTGCTCGGGGTCCGCGACGAGATCAGCTACGAGGGCCAGGCGGCGATCGAGCTCGAGCAGCTGGCCGACCCCGCCGAGGGCGGCGCCTATCACGCGGCCATCGAGCCAGGCGGGCCAGGCGAGCCGTTCCGCGCGGCAGGCGCGGACTTGATCGGCGCGGCAGCCGCGGACCTCGCCGCGGGCGTGCCACGGGAGGTCATCGCCGCCCGCTTCCACCACGGCCTTGCCGCGCTGATCGAGGACGGCTGCGTGCTGCTGCGCGAGCAGCGTGGCCTGAGCACCGTGGCGCTTTCCGGCGGCGTCTTCCAGAACCTCCTGCTCCTTGGCAGCGTCGTTGCCCGCCTCGAGGCGCGCGGCTTCACCGTGCTGACCCATTACCGCGTCCCGTGCAACGACGGCGGCATCAGCCTCGGCCAGGCCGTGGTGGCGGCCGCCCGTGAGCCACGCTGACCCGTCGGCCGCTCGCCGGGCTGGGCCGCGGAGCAGCATGACGGTTGATCACTCACCGTGATATCGGATGTCAGCGTGGCGCTTTGACCAGCCTGGCTCTTCGCAAGATCATCTCTCCCAAGGGCAACTAGTCACTGAACGTAGCCGTCTGTGTTCGCCAACCGGGGGAAGCATGCAGCACGCGCCGTATGAGGAATTCCCAGCCAGGGCGCTGCCGCGGCCGCCTTGGCGGTTTCGCGCCGGACGCGTGCTGCTGGCAGCGCTGACGCTGGCGGGCGCGGCGGCGGTATCGGTTACCTGCGCCGCGCTTGCCGCGCCGCGGCCGTCTGCGCCGTCTGCGCGCCTGGTGTCGTCTGTGTCGTCTGTGTCGTCTGCGCGCCTGGTGCCGGTCGGCGCGGCGCCCGCGCTGCCGTCCGGCGCCCGCGTCACCGGGGCCCTGCCTGGGACGGCCGAGGTGACCGGCACCGTCGCCCTGCGGCTGCGGGATACCGCGGCGGTGACCGCCTTCATCGAGGCGGTGTCCAGCCCGCGGTCGCCCTCCTATCACCATTACCTGGCCAGGGGCGAGTTCGCCCGCAGGTTCGGCCCGAGCGCGGCGGCGGTGGCCGCGGTGGAGCGGCAACTGCGCGGCGACGGGCTCACGGTGCACGGCGTGTCGGCCAACCGCCTGCTCGTCGGCTTCGCGGGCACCGCAGCCGCGGCGGAGGCAGCGTTCCACACCGGGCTGCGGCGCGTCGCGCTCGCGGGCGGCGGTACCGGGCAGGCCACCACGTCCGCGGTCAGCCTCCCGGCGTCCATCGCGCCCGACGTGACGGCCGTCATCGGGCTGGACCGGCTGGTCAGCGAGCACAGCGCGGCAGCGTCCGCCCGCCGCGCCCGCCGCAAGCCCGTCGCGGCCGCACTTCCCGTCGTCACCCCCATGCCCGCCGCGGCCGGCGGCGGGCCGGCCGCCTGCGCCGCCGCCGAGGCACTGCAGCCGTCCGGCGCGCTGACCCTGCAGCAGGTGGCCGCGGCGTACGGGCTCGACCCGCTCTATCAGGCCGGCGACCTTGCCGCCGGGCAGATCATCGACGTCATCGAGTACGAGCCCTTCGATGTGTCCGACATCGCGGCGTTCGACGAGTGCTACTTCGGGGCCGATCACACCGGCCAGATCACGGTGACCTCGGTCGACGGCGGACCGGGAGCAGGCCAGGGCAGCGCGGAGGCCGCGCTCGACATCGAGGACGTTTCCGCCCTGGCCCCGGGCACGAGTATTCACGTCTTCCAGGCGCCCAACACGGACGGCATGTTCACCGCGCTCGACGACGAGAACGCGATCGCGGAGGCGGATGACGCCGGTCAGATCTCGACGAGCTGGGGAGTGTGCGAGGCCGGGCTGCAGCAGGGCGCGCCAGGCGCGCAGCAGGTGGAGAACGAGATCTTCGAGCAGACGGCCGCGCAGGGCCAGACCGTCTTCGCCGCGGCCGGCGACGACGGCTCCGACTCCTGCGCCTACCACGGGGCCACGGCCGTGGCGCCCGACCTGTCGGTCCTCGACCCCGCCAGCCAGCCCTACGTGATCTCGGTGGGCGGCACCACCATGACGAACGCGGCGGAGCCGCCGCAGGAGACCGTGTGGAACAACGGCAACAGCGGGGGCGCCGGTGGCGGCGGGATCTCCGCGACCTGGGCCATGCCGCCGTGGCAGGACTCAACGGCGGTACCGCAGGCGGCGGCAGAACGGGCGTGCAGCGACGACGCGTCCGGCACGGCAGACAGCTACCACGTGCAGGGAATCGCCACCACCCTGCCGCAGGAGACCGCCTGCAGGGAGACGCCTGACGTCAGCGCGCTCGCCGACCCGCTGACCGGGCCGACCATCTTCTACGGCGGGTCATGGGAACAGTACGGCGGCACGTCGTCGGCCACGCCGATGTGGGCCGCGATGCTGGCCGAGATCAACGCGTCGAGCGGGTGCACGATGCCGCACGGAACCGGCTTCGCCGACCCGCTGCTCTACCAGGTCGCGTCCGCATCCGCCGCCGGCTACGCGGCCGCGTTCAACGACGTCACCAGCGGGGACAACGACAACCTCGGCGTCGGCGGTGCCGTGGACTACCCGGCCGCCACGGGCTACGACCTGGCAACCGGGCTCGGCACGCCGCGCGTCACCAACGCAAGCGGCGCGCCCGGGCTCGCGGCGCAGCTGTGCGCGGCGGCCGGGGATACCCAGGCGCCAGCGCCCATGGTGACCTCGGTGACGCAGGTCAGCGGCACGCACTCGGTGGCCGGCGGCGGGACCTTGCTGATCCGCGGTGCTAACTTCGGCGCCGCGGCCGGCTCGGTGTTCTTCGGTGACGTCAGGGCGCGGGTGGCCACCTGGTCGGCGGGCGCCATCAGGGTCGAGGTTCCCCCGTACTACACCCCGGGCGGGACGCCGCCCGGCTTCGCGGGACGGGCGAACGTCACGGTGGTGACCGGGGCAATCCCGCATCAGTCAAGCGCGCCGGGCAGCGCCTCGGTGTACCAGTACACGGCCGCCGCGTCCGGTGCGCCTGCCGTCGACTACGTCAGTTCGCCCAACGGCCCACTTGCGGGCGGCAACACGGTGCGCATCATCGGCGCGGCCCTGGCCGGCGCGACCAGCGTCCGCTTCGGTGACGTCCCGGCCACCTCGTTCACGGTGCTCAGCGACAACCAGATCAGCGCCACGGTCCCGGCGAGCGACGGCAACTGCGCCACCCCCGTGACGCAGGGCCTTTGCGCGGTCGCCGTGACCGTCAGCACGCCGTCAGGTACGAGCTCAGGACCGCGGATCCTGCCTGCCTACCAGGGACCCGTCGTGTTCAGCCCGGACGGGGCGTACGTCGTTCCCGCCGGGTGCGGCTGCGAGGTCACGGCCGCCCCGGAGGAGTACGACTACGCCCCGGCCCCGGTCATCACCTCGGTGAGCCCGGCTTTCGCCAGCACGGGCGGCGGTTCTGTCGAGGTCATCTCGGGCAGCGGGTTCAACCTGCTCACGTTCGAGTACGCGAATGTCGGCCCGGCCGACCTGAACTTCTCGCAGGACTTCGCCATCGTCGGCGTGACGCCGACGCAGCTGTTCATCACGGCGCCCGCGGCGCTTGGCAACACCGTGGAACAGGTCACGGAACCGTTCACGGTGCCGCTCTCCGTGCTGAGTGCGGGGCAGCTCTCCAACGTCTCGGCACTCAACTACGCGGGCACCCCGTGGCTCACCAGCATCTCCAGGCACCTGGCCAGCCAGGCCGCGCCCGGGCAGCTGGGGATCACCGGCCAGGGCCTGGCGGACGTGACCAGCGTCGTGTTCCAGCCGCAGGACGAGTTCGGCTACCTCACCTCGAGCTCGACCGCCATCTCCGCCCAGACCGACACGTCGCTGACCGTCGCCATACCGCAGGCCATCGGCGGCCCGGCCGACGTGCTCGTCTGCAGCGTGACCGGGTGCAGCGAGCCCGATCCGGCGGTGGACACGCTGGTGCTCGTCTACGCGGGCAGGCCGGTCGTCAACTCGAGCAGCCCCGCGTCTGGTCCGGCGCACGGCGGCACGGTGGTGACCATCGAGGGAGCGCTTGACTCCGAGGTGCAGACCGTCTTCTTCGGATCGGTGCACGCGAAGATCCTCAGCCAGCCGTCACCGGCGCCGAGCGGCCCGGTCACGGTCCAGGCACCGCCAGGCACGGCCGGCACCACGGTGAGCATCACCATCACCACGCTGGGCGGGGAACTGGCGGGGCAGCCGCGCAGCGCCGTCACCCCGGCCGCCGTCTTCACCTACCAGGCGAGCACTCCGCCGCCGTGCACCGGGCAGCGAGGCAGCGGGCAGCGAGCGGCGGGGCAGGGGATGCGGGGCTGGCCGGTCGCGCGGCCGGGCCTGGCGGTAAACAAATCACAACCAGTAAATAGATGACGTCTGGAACGCTTTTTCTCTACATCAGGCAAAATATTTACCTGTGGGGAAAAATTTACCGAAGAACCTCACCCGCCGGGGCCCTAAACTCAGCCGGCCCCTTGGTCAGCAGATGCGCGGGAGCGGGTCGCCGACCAGCAGGTCGACGATCCTGGTGCCGCCGAATGCCGTCTTGAGCCGGACGATACCCGGCTGGTCCGCGACGACCTTGCCGATGACCGCCGCCTGCTCGCCAAGCGGGTGGCCGCGCAGCGCGCGCACCGCATCGTCCGCTTGGTCGCCGGGTACCACCGCCACCAGGCGGCCCTCGCACGCCACGTACATCGGGTCGATGCCGAGCAGCTCGCACGCGCCGCGCACCTCGTCACGCACCGGGATGTCGTCCTCGCTGACCAGCACGCCCACATCGGCGGCCCGCGCGATCTCGTTGAGTATGGTCGCCACGCCGCCCCTGGTCGCGTCGCGCATCGCCCGCACCTCGGGCACCGCGTCGAGCAGGCCAGCGATCAGGCCGTTCAGCGGTGCGGTGTCCGAGCGGACGTCCGACTCGATGTCGAGCTCGCCGCGGGCCAGCATGATCGTGATGCCGTGGTCGCCGACCGGGCCGGACACGATGATCGCGTCACCCGGCCGCGCGCGGGCGACGCCGAGGGAGACATCCCGCGCGATGATCCCGATGCCGGCGGTGTTGATGTAGCAGCCGTCGGCCTTGCCCCGCTGCACGACCTTCGTGTCCCCGGTGACGACGCAGACGCCCGCCGTCGCCGCGGCGTCTCGCATCGACTCGGCGACCCGGGTCAGGTCGGCGACGGGAAAGCCCTCCTCGAGTATGAATCCCGCCGTCAGGTACAACGGTGTCGCACCCGCTACGGACAGGTCGTTGACCGTGCCGTTGACCGCCAGGTCACCGATGTCGCCGCCGGGGAAGAACAGCGGTGACACGACATAGGAGTCGGTGGTGAGCGCGAGCCTGCCGCCGAGGACGCGCAACTCGGCGGCGTCTTCGAGCGGCTCGAGCAGCGGGTTGCGGAACTTGTCGAGGAAGATGGCCTCGATCAGCGTCTGTGTCGCCTTGCCGCCGGCGCCGTGCGACATGGTGACCCGCTCCTCGCGCACCCGGGGGCGGCGCCGCCTGGCGCGGTCGATCCGGTCGAGCACCTGCTGCTCCCGGTCCGTGACGGGCAGTTCGGTCCGCCCGTCCGGGCTCTCCGGCCGCTGCGCGTGATCGTGCGCGCGGAGCGCTTCCTCGATCCAGCCGGAGCCCGCGGTCATGACCGCACCGCGGACGCCGGCGAGGTCGCCTCGGCCACCCGGTTCCTGCTCATCCGACCGTAGTTGTAGTAGGCGGCGCAGGCGCCCTCCGGCGACACCATGCAGGTGCCAATCGGCGTCTCCGGCGTGCATGCCGTGCCGAACACCTTGCACTCCCACGGCTTGAGCACGCCCTTGAGCACCTCGCCGCACTGGCAGGCCTTCGGGTCGGCGACGCGCACTCCGGGCACGGAGAACAAGCGCTCCGCGTCCATCGACGCGAAGGACTCCCTGACGCGCAGCGCGGAGTGCGAGATGAAGCCGAGGCCACGCCACTCGAAGTACGGCCGCAGCTCCATGGTCTCGCCGATCGCCTTGAGCGCGACCGGGTTCCCGTCCCACGGCACCACGCGCGAGTACTGGTTCTCCACCTCCGAGCGGCCCTGCGACAGCTGGAGCATGAGCAGGTAGATGGACTGCAGGATGTCGAGCGGCTCGAACCCGGCCACCACGACCGGCCTGCCGTAGTCGCGGGCGATGAACTCGTACGGCCGGCAGCCGATCACGGTGGACACGTGCCCTGGCCCGATGAACCCGTCGAGCCGCAGGTCGGGCGAGTCGAGTATGGCCTTGATCGCCGGGATGATCGTCACGTGGTTGCAGAACACCGAGAAGTTGGCCAGGCCCTCGGCGCGGGCGCGCAGCATGGTCATCGCGGTGGACGGCGCGGTGGTCTCGAACCCGATGGCCATGAACACGACGTGGCGATCCGGGTTCTGCCGCGCGATCTTGAGCGAGTCGAGTGGCGAGTACACCATGCGGATGTCCGTGCCCGCGGCCTTCGCGTCGAAGAACGAGCCCTGCGAGCCGGGGACCCGCATCATGTCGCCGAAGGATGTCATGATGACATCCGGCCGCGACGCCAGGTGCATCGCGTCGTCCACCCGGCCCATCGGGATCACGCACACCGGGCAGCCCGGGCCGTGCACCAGGGTGATCGCCTCCGGCAGGTAGTCCTCGAGGCCGTGCTTGTAGATCGTGTGCGTATGCCCGCCGCACACCTCCATGAACTTGTACGCGCGGCCGGGCTCGCACAGCGCCGCGATCTTCGCGGCGAGCGCGTGAGCCTTGTCCGCGTCACGGAACTCATCGACGAACCGCATCGTCCGCACGCTCCCCTTCGGCTATTCGATCACTGACTCGCGCAGTGCCGCGATCTCGTCCTCGTAGGCCTGGCCGATGCCCTCGAGGAATTCCATGGCCGCGGCCGCCTCCGCCTCGTCGATCTTGGACAGGGCGAAGCCCACATGGATCAGCACCCACTCGCCTGGCCTGGGCGGGTCGTCGGCGAGCAGGGCGATGTTGATCAGCCGCTTGACGCCGCTGACGTTCACCTTGGCAAGGTCGGAATGTTCAGGGTGGAGTTCGATAACCTCACCCGGTATGCCGAGGCACACGCGACACCTCCTGGGCGGTGAGTTCCCATAGCACCTGGTAGATCGTGGTCTGGGCTTCCTGAATCCGGTGGATCGAGGCCGACGGCGCGACGAACAGGTAGTCGATGCTGGACAGCTCGGCCATCTTCCCGCCCTCGTAGCCGGCCAGGCCGATGGTGAGCATCCCGCGACGGCTCGCCTCGTCGAAGGCGCGCAGCAGGTTGGCGGAGTTGCCGCTCGTCGACAGGCCGACCGCGATGTCGCCGGCCCGGCAGAACGCGCCGAGCTGGCGCGCGAACATCACGTCCACCCCGATGTCGTTGCACAGCGCGGTGACCACCGACGTGTCGTTGGCCAGCCCGAACGCCGGCAGCGGCGGGGCGGCGTCACCGGACGCGAGGCCGCCGGGATGCAGGAACAAGGTCGCGAGCTGTGCCGCGTCGGTCGCGCTGCCGCCGTTGCCGAAGGCGAACAGCCGCCCTCCGGCGGCGAACCTGGCCGCCATCTCCCGCGCGCACCGCGCGATCCGCGCCCCGTCCCGCCGGGCGATCACCCGCCGCAGCTCGGTGATCTCCTCGGTCTTGGCGACGGTGGACGCGCGCACCTGGTCAAGCACGGCCGGGAGGTCGCTGGCGCCGGAGTAGAGGAACGGGTACAGCGACTCCATCGCGGCGGTCGCCCTGTCATCGGTCACCCGTTCACCTCCCCACCACCGCGATCGCCTCGCCGGCGTGCACCAGGACCGTGTCTCCCACGGCGGCGCTCACCAGGGCGACGCTGACTCGCTCGATGCCCTCGCCGGTATCCACGTCGGCCAGGTCATCGGGCAGCAGCCGCATCACCCGCACCTCGACCGCCACATCCCCGCACGTTATGCAGTTGTCCTCCGGGCGGGCGACCCCCCGTGCCCCCCGCTGTTCGCCAGGCGCGGGCCGATGGCAAAGAGCGCCATCGTCTCGGCCCGCTTCTGGCGAACGGTCGGCCGCGGGGACCGGCAGCGGGTTATCCACGGTCATCACACTACTCCGGGGCCGAGCACCCCCGGCTGCTCGAAGAAGACGTGGACCAGCTCCCAGAGGACGTGGTACGTGGTCACTTGCATTTCCTTGACCACGCACGGGTCGTCGGACGCCGCGGTCAGCAGGTGGTCCGCCGCGCGCGCCGCGGCGATCCGGCCGCCGTCGCCCCCGGTCAGCGCGATGGTCAGCAGCCCGAGCCGGCGCGCCGTGGCCAGGCCGGCCAGCACGCTGCCGTTGCCGCCGTCGGCGGAGATACCCAGGGCGATGTCGGCGGGGCCGGCCAGGTAGCGGAGCTGGTGGGCGAAGACCTGGTCGATGCCCTCGGCCTCGGCGATGCCGGTCAGCGTGGCCACGTCGGTGGTCAGCGAGATGGCGGGCAGCGCGCGCTTGCCGACGATCACCGGGTGGACGAACTCGACCGCGACGTGCTGGGCGTCGGCACTCGGCCCGCCGGTGCCGAACACGATGAGCTTGCCGCCGCGGTGAAACCTGACCGCCATGGCATGACAGGCCTCGGCCACCGCGCCGGCCTGCCTGGCCAGGTCACTGGCCGGGTCGCGGCGCAGCTCGAACAGGCGGGTGACCTCCGGGCTGTCGTCATCGACTTGTCCCGGCCCCGTCACCGTCCGCGGCTTCCCCGAGCTGTCCGGGCTTCTGGCGCCACCTTCGAGGCCATAGCAGCACCGTAAGACACTTATGGGGGGCTGTCCATCCCGCCCGGACACTTTTGGCGCGTGGCGTCACCGCCGCGCGGGAGCCGGCGCCCGGACGACCAGAACGTCGCATCGCGCAAGCATGGCATAAACTCGGGAAATGCCACCTTTCCTGCCATCACTGGACTACTCGACCATGATCATGAAGGGTTGTTAGTGCGATTACGCTAACAACCCTTCACGACACCAAAATCTCGGGGTGATGGTCCTCGGCGACGACGATGCGGCCGGCGGTGTGGTTGGCGGCGGCCGCCAGGGTCGCCGCGTCGACCGGCTTGACCGAGTAGCAGTCGATGCCCGCGTGCGAGCCGGCCGGCCGCAGGTCCACCCCGGAGACGGCACCCATCCTGATGAAGTCGTAGGCCCGGGTGAAGAACGCACACAAGGCCCGGCAGGTCGCTCGCCAGCCTGGCCGGCCTGGTGACACAATGCGGAAGGGTGAACACTGCACAGGCTGAGAAGGTCGCCGCCGGGCACGGTTTCTTCGCCGCGCTCGATCAGAGCGGCGGAAGCACGCCCAAGGCGCTCGCCGAGTACGGCATCGGGCGGGACCGGTACGGCACCGATGAGGAGATGTTCGACCTGGTCCACGCCATGCGTACCCGGGTGATGACCAGCCCCGCGTTCGACGGCACCCGGATTCTCGCCGCGATCCTTTTCGAGCAGACCATGGACCGCACCGTCGAGGGCGTGCCCACTGCCCGGTACCTCTGGGAGACCAAAAACGTCGTCCCGATACTCAAGGTGGATCTTGGGCTGGCCGCCGAGCAGGACGGCGTGCAGCTCATGAAGCCCATCGACACCCTCGACGAGCTGCTCGAGCGGGCGAACAGGCACCAGATCTTCGGCACCAAGATGCGGTCGGTGATCAAGGACGCGAGCGAGGCAGGCGTCGCGGCGATCGTAAACCAGCAGTTCGACTACGCCGCACGGATTCGCGCGGCAGGGCTTGTCCCGATCCTTGAGCCCGAGGTCAGCATCTACAGCCCGCACAAGGAATACGCCGAGATGCTGCTGTGCGATGCCATCGCCAAGCACGTGGACGCGCTGCCCGGCGACGCACGGATCATGCTCAAGATCACCATCCCCACCCAGCCCGGCCTGTACGCCGAGCTGGCGGCCGACCCGCGCATCCTGCGGGTCGTCGCGCTGTCCGGCGGGTACAGCAGGGACGAGGCGTGCGCCCTGCTCGGGCGCGACCCGTCGCTGATCGCCAGCTTCTCCCGCGCGCTGCTCGAGGGGCTTACCGAGGGCCAGAGCGACGCGGAGTTCGGCGCCACGCTCGAGCACTCGGTCGAGGAGATCTACCAGGCGTCGGTGGACAAGCAGACCGCCTGACGCCAAAGGCCCGATCTTCCCGGGGTACGAGCGGGGCGACACAATGAGCGCATGCGTACCATAGCGCTCGAAGAGCACTTCTTGACCGCAGGGCTGGCGGGTCCGCCGTCCGCCGCCGGCCGCCAGCCCTGGCACCCCAGCATGCGTGACGTGCTGCTTGACCTCGGCAAGTACAGGCTCGCGGACATGGACGCGGCGGGCATCGACGTGCAGGTCATCTCGCACGTTGCCCCGGCTGCGCAGCAGCTCCACGAGGCTGAGGCCGTTCAGGCCGCACGGGGCGCGAATGATCAGCTCGCCGCTGCGATCGCCAGCCACCCGGGCCGGCTCGCCGGGTTCGCGACCCTGCCCACCGGCGATCCCGGCGCGGCCGCGGACGAGCTGGAGCGCGCGGTCAGCGGCCTCGGCTTCGTCGGCGCACTCGTTAACAGCACGCTTGGCACGAACGGCGCGTTCCTCGACGATGCGCGGTTCGAGCCGCTGCTCGCCCGGCTTGAGCGGCTGGACGTCCCGCTCTACCTGCACCCGGCCCCGCCTCCCGATGAGCTGCGCGAGATCTTGTTCGGCGGGCTGCCTGACCCGCTGGCGGGCCGGCTCGCGACCGCAGCCTGGGGCTGGCACGCGGAGGCAGGGCTGCACGCGCTGCGGATGGTCACCGCGGGGGTCTTCGACAGGCACCCGGGGCTGCGGATGATCATCGGGCACTGCGGCGAGATGATCCCGTTCATGCTGGACCGCATCGACCACATCCTGCACGGGCTGACCGGGCTCGCGCTGCCCCCGTCGGACTACTTCCTGCGCAACGTCTGGGTGACGACGGCGGGCATGTTCAGCCTGCCGCCCGTGATGTGCGCGGTTCAGGTGTTCGGGGTGGACCGGGTGCTGTTCAGCGTCGACTACCCGTTCGGCTCGAACCAGGCCGGGCGCAAGCTGCTTGACACGCTTCCCCTCAGCCCGGTGGACCGGGCGAAGATCGCCGGCGGCAACGCCGAGCGTGTCCTGCGGCTCGCGTTACCGCTCAGCCGGTCGGTAGGAACACGCTCCCGTTCGGTATCTCCTGTAGCGGTTGCGGCGGACCGCTACCAGCGCGGCTGCTTGCGCTGGTAGCCGGGCACCGCTCGCTGCATGTAGCCGGTGTCGTCCCGGTTGCGCAGGCCGCACGCCAGGTACTGCTCGTGCAGCCGGGTCAGCGCGTCCCTGTCAAGCTCCACGCCGAGCCCGGGACCGCGCGGCACCGCCAGGGCGCCGCCTGCGAAGGTGAACGGGGTGCCGGACACCACGTCCTCGGTCTTCCACGGCCAGTGGGTGTCGCACGCGTAGCTGAGGTTGGGCACGGCGGCGGCCAGGTGGACCATCGCGGCGAGGCTGATGCCGAGGTGCGAGTTGGAGTGCATGGACAGGCCGATACCGAAGGTCTCGCAGATCCCGGCGAGCAACTGCGAACGGCGCAGGCCGCCCCAGTAGTGATGGTCGGAGAGGATCACCTGGACCGCGTCCTGCCTGACCGCGGGCGCTATGTGGTCGAAGGCCACCACGCACATGTTGGTGGCGAGCGGCATCGGGGCCTTCCGCGCCACGTCCGCCATGCCGTCGATGCCGGGCGTGGGGTCCTCCAGGTACTCGAGCACGCCGTCAAGCTCGCGGGCGACCTTAAGCGACGTGTACGGGGTCCACGCCGCGTTCGGGTCGAGCCGCAGCGGGTGGCCGGGGAAGGCCTCGCGCAGCGCGCGGACCGCGGCGATCTCCTGGGCCGGAGGGAAGACGCCGCCCTTGAGCTTGATCGCGGTGAAACCGTAGTCGTCGACCATCCGCTTGGCCTGGGCGACGATCCCGTCCGGGTCGAGCGCCTCGCCCCAGTCGTCAGGCACCGTGTTGGCGAGCCCAGGGCCGGGGTGCGCGGCCCACTTGTAGAAAAGGTAGGCGGAGAACGGTACCTGGTCCCTGACCGCGCCGCCGAGCAGGTCGGCGACGGGGCGCCCGGCGGCCTTGCCCTGGATGTCCAGGCAGGCGACCTCGAACGGCGAGAACACCCGGTCGGTTGCCGCGCTGTGCCCGATGAGGCCGGACGCGATCGTCGTCTCCTGTGCCGCGATGGCCTGGACGCGCCGGTAGATCTCCCCGGTGTGATACACGTCGGTGCCCTCGATGGCCGTGGCGGCGGCCTGCAGCGCCGCCAGGTGCTTCTCGTCCGCGTAGGTCTCGCCGAGCCCGGACAGCCCCGCGTCGGTATCAACCTCGACGATGGCGCGCAGCGCGAACGGCTCGTGCACGCCGACCGAGTTAAGGAGCGGCGGGTCGGCGAACGCGACGGGCGTGATGGTCACGGTCGTGATGCGGATGCTTCCAGTGGTGCTCATCGTGCCTCCAAGGCGGTCCCGGCTCTTCCTCGTGTGCCGTTGAGCCGGTAATAGCCGGCCCAACGGCACATAGGGACGATCGCGCCGTGTCGTCTCAGCTGGTGACGGGTTGCGGTACCGCCGCGAGACCGGCGGCGAGGATGCGGGCAAGTTCCTCGCGGTGCTCCTGCGTCACCGGGGTGAGCGGCGGACGGACCCCGCCCGTCGGGTAGCCGGCGAGCTCGACGCCCGCCTTGATCAGCGAGACGGCGTACCCGGTCCCCTTCGCCCGCAGCCGGGCGAGCGGATGGTAGAAGGCGCGCTCAAGCGCGTCAAGCGTCGCCTGGTCGCCCTGCTCGAGCCCGTTGTAGTAGGCGAGCGCGACCTGCGGCGCGAAGGCGAAGGCGGCCGACGAGTAGAGCGGCACGCCGATGGCGCGGTAGGCGCGCTGTGTCACCTCCGCCGTCGGCATCCCGTTGAAGAAGAAGAACGGGTGGTTGCCCTCCCGATCCCGCACGGCATCCCGCACCGTGCCGTCGTCCCGCACCGTGCCGTCGTCCCGCACCGTGCCGTCGTCCCGCACCGTGCCGTCGTCCCGCACCGTGCCGTCGTCCCGCACCGCGCGTACGATCCTGATCATCAGGTCAAGGTCACCCGCGCCGTCCTTGAAGCCGATCACCTGCGGCAGCCTCGCCACCGCGACGGCGCTGGCCTCGTCGAACCGGGCGTTCGCCCGGTTGTACACGATGACCGGCAGGTCCTCCCTGGAGGCTTGCCTGACGTAGGCGACGAGCCCGGGCCCGGCCGCCTCGGTCAGGTAGGGCGGCAGGAGCAGCACGCCGTCGGCGCCCGCGCCCATGGCGAGGTCCGTGAACCGCCGCGCCGTGCGCACCGGCCCGCCCGCCCCGGCGAACACCGGCACCCGCCCGCCGATCGCCGCCACGGCGGCCCGCACCACCTCGGCGTACTCGTCCGGCTCGAGCGCGCTGAACTCGCCGGTGCCACAGGCGACAAACACCCCGCCAGCCCCCGCGTCAACGCCGCGCCCCACGTGCGCCGCGAGCTCGTCCAGATCGACGTACCTGTCGCCGCGGTACGGCGTCACGGGAAAGAACAACAGACCGTTGAACATGCCACCCATGCTAGGCCGGCCGTCGATGCCAGCCCGTCGATGCCAGCCCGTCGATGCCAGCCCGTCGATGCCAGGCCGCTCAGAGGCGTCAGGCAGCGGACATGCCTAGCACCACTGGCCCATCTGACATCACCGGCCTCAAAGGTGCTGTCGTCGGAATAAAAAATCCATGATCATGAAGGGTTTTTAGCACTCACACGCTAAAAACTCTTCCTAACACCAAAATCCTCCACGAAAATCTCCTTAGGGGGAGGATTGGGTGAAAGACAGGCAGCTCATAGCCCTCACCGGCCTCGGTGTCCCCTCCCTGAACGCCCTGGCTCGGGTCGTGGGATTAAGGACGGGCGGCGTTGCCCTGGAGCGTACCGGGCAGACACATCTCAGCGCTCTGAAGCGCCGACGCTGACAACTCCGCACTCGCCCGAGCCAGCGCCGACGCTGACAACCCCGCACTCGCCCGAGCCTTGGCGTCGCTCACGTAGGCATTACTGCGGGGCGCTTGACCAGGGCATCAGCCGGGCGAATGCCCTGTTGCGGCGCTCGGCAAGTACGGTGTGCAGGTAGACGACGGGCGCCAGGCCCGGCGGCGGCGGTGGCGAAACGCGGGCGGCGACGTCCGTGGCAAGCTGCTGGCCGAGTGCGTCGCGCGGTCCGCTGTTCAGCTGCCAGTACCTGGACAGGTAGCTGGCGGCCGACTCGGCGAGCGGGTCAGGCAGGGCGGACAGGTCGAGCGAGGCGGCCCACGGCCGTAGCGCCGGGTCGATGAGCGTGACGGCCGGCTGGGCCACTCCCGGTCCCCAGGTTCCTGGGTAGGGACCTCCGGGGCCGGCGATCCCGCCGGCCGGGACGGTCAGGTAGGAAGGGGGCGCGGGCCGCGGCGCGCGCTCACGGAGCACGAAGGTGCCTGCGAAGATATCGCCGAGCCGCTTGCCCCGTGCGGACAGTATCGAGGTGATGAGCGCCGGCACGCCGAACAGGGCCCAGCACTCAACTGCGCCGGCCAGGGCGCGCACCAGCGCATGGCGGAACCGCTCCGGCCCGCCGTCATCCGTGACGACCCGCAGGCCGAGTGCCAGCTTGCCGAGCGTCCTGCCGCGGCTCATCGTCTCGAATGCCAGCGGATAGCCGACGATCACCAGCACAAACCCGGTAAGTATCAGCGCGGAACCCGTCGCGGAGTCCAGGGTGCCGCTCGACTCGCCGGCGCCGACGAGGATGGCGATGATGAAGAAGGCCACCAGTTCGACGGCCATGTCGATGATGCGTGACAGGATCCTGGCGGGAAACCGGGCGCAGGGAAGGTCAAGGACGACTGCCTCGCCCGTGACGATTTGCTCCATGACCGAAGCCTAGACGTTTATGGTGCTATCCGTGGATATGGACGCCTTTTCCCTGGCGCACCGCGCGGAATGGGACCAGCTGAACACGCTCGTCCGGCGGCGGCGCAGGCTGACCGGCGCGGAGGCCGACGAACTGGTCCGGCTGTACCAGCGTGCGAGCACGCACCTGTCGCAGCTGCGAGGGAGTGCCGGTGCGGACCCGGTGCGGGTGGCGCGGCTTGCCACCCTCGTCGCCCGTGCCAGGTCGGCGGTGACGGGCGCGCACGTCCCGTCCTGGCGGATCGTGGCGCGCTTCGCGGCCGTCGACTTCCCCGCCGCCGTGTACCGTGCGCGCTGGTGGTGGCTCACCACGTCCGTTGCCTCGATCGTGGTGGCCGTGGCGACCGGCTGGTGGATCGCACGCTCGCCGGGCGTCCAGGCGGCGCTGCTGCCACCCGCGGCGGCGAAGGCCCTGGTGCAGCAGCAGTTCCAGGGCTACTACACGGCCAGCCCGGCGGCCGCCTTCGCCGCGCAGGTGTGGACCAACAACGCGTGGGTCGCCGCGCAGGCGCTCATCTTCGGGATCCTGCTCGGCATACCGACTGTCCTCGTCCTGCTTGAGAACGCCGTCAACGGCGGAGTGGACGCCGGGTACCTGTTCGCCCACGGCAAGGGGACGCTGTTCTTCAGCCTGATCCTGCCGCACGGGATGCTTGAGCTGTCCGCGGTCTTCCTCGCCGCGGCCGCCGGGCTGCGGCTCGGCTGGACGGTCATCGACCCGGGGGGCCGACGGCGCGGCCAGGCCCTTGCCGAGGAGGGCAGGTCGACGGTGACGATCGCCGTCGGGCTCGTCGCCGTGCTCGCCGTGTCCGGCGTCATCGAGGCGTTCGTCACCCCGTCACCGCTGCCGACGTGGGCGCGGATCGGGATCGGCGCGATCGCGGTGACGGCCTTTCTTGGCTACTCGCTCGGCCTCGGCCGCCGCGCCGTCGCGGTCGGCCACACGGGGGACATCGAGTACGCGCCGGACGAGCTGCCTGTCGCGTGAGCGGCGCGGCCCGGGGTCGGCGCGGCCCGGGGTCGGCGCGGCTCACGTGAGCGGCGTGGCGTGGCGCGGCGGAAACCTATAGCCGGCCGCGTGCCTTGAGCGTGAGGTAGGCGTCGGCGAGCGCCGCGGGCAGCCGGCCGGGCGGCGCGTCCACCACCGTGGCCCCAAGCCGGGTGAGCCGTGCCGATACCGACGACCGCTGCCCGGTGGCCCGCGCCGCGGCCGCGGCCGCGTAGACGCTGGCCGCGTCGCCGCGCCCGGCGGCCAGTTCATCGAGGCGGGGATCGGCGACCGCGCCGACGAGCAGCTCGTGCCGCGCGGTCAGCGCGCGCAGCGCGGGCAGCAGGTCCACGGAGAAGTTCAGGTCGGTCAGCAGCACCACCAGGCAACGGCGCCGCGCGTGCGCGATCACCGCGGCGACGACGAGGCGCCAGTCGGTCTCGGTCAGCGACGACTCAAGCGAGGCGAGGGCGTCCGTGACAACCGCAAGCGCGGCGGTCCGCGGCGGGGCGAGCACGCGCCCGCGGATGGCGGAGTCGGCGGCGATGAGGTCGATCCGGTCGCCCGCCTGGCTGGCGAGGGCGGTAAGTAGCTGCACCGCGTCCATGAACGCGTCAAGCCGGGGATAGCCAGCGGCCGACCCGCCCGCCGCTAGATGGCCTGCCGTCGCCTGGCCTGCCGTCGCCTGGCCTGCCGTCACCCCACCTGCCGCGACCCGGCCCGCCGCCGTCCGGCCGGTGTCAAGCACGAACACGATGCGCCTGTCGCGTTCCGGCCGCCAGGTGCGAACAAGGACCTCGCGGCGCCGCGCGGTGGACCGCCAGTCGATGGACCGCACGTCGTCGCCGGTGACGTAGGACCGCAGCGAGTCGAACTCGCTGCCCTGACCCGGGCGCACCGCCCTGTGCTGCCCGTCGAGCTCGCGGAGCTGCGCCAGCTTGCCTGGCAGGTGCCGCCTGCTGTGGAACGGCGGGAGCGCCCGCACCGTCCACGGCAGCCGCCGGCCACGCTGCCGTCCCGCGAGACCGAGTGGCCCGAACGAACGCACTGTCACCCGGTCCGCCACGCAGTCCCCGTGCCGTGCGGGGCGGACCGTAACCGCGACGGACCCGGCGCCACCGCCGGGCACGCGGACGGCCGAACGCGCGGGCTGGGCGCGGGCCGATGGCGGCCACGCGTCGCGCACCTGCGCGCGCAGGGTCCGGCGGCTGGTGTTTGCCACGGAGATGGTCACCGTCGCCGTCTCGCCGAGCCGGACCCGGCTGTCCCCGTCGCGTGCCAGCCGCAGCGCGCTGGCCGGCACGGCAAGCACCAGGTCCGCGACGATGCCGGCAAGCAGCAGCCCGTCGATGACAAGCACCGTGATGGTCGACCTGACCGCGAGCACAACGAGGACGCAGGCCAGCGCCACGGCGGCGGCGCGGCCGCTCAGCGCCACGGCGTCTTCACCGCGGTACCGGGACGGCGGCAAGCACCCCGTCGAGCACGCCTTCTGGGGTGACGCCCTCCAGCTCCGACTCTGGCCGGAGCTGCAGGCGGTGCCGCAGCGTGGGCCGGGCGACGGCCTTCACGTCGTCGGGTATCACGTAGCTACGCCCGGTGAACCACGCCCACGTTCGGCTGGTGGCGAGCAGGGCGGTGGCGCCGCGCGGTGACACCCCGAGCCGCAGCGACGGCGACTGCCTGGTCGCACGGCAAAGGTCGACGATGTACCCGGCGACCTCGGGGGAGACACGGACGAGGGACATGGCCTTGCGCGCATCGGCCAGGTCAACGACGCTCGCCACCGGGCGGACGGCACTCAGGTCGCGCGGGTCGAAGCCCGCGGCGTGCCGGGTCAGCAGCTCGATCTCCGCGTCGCGCGCGGGCGGCTGCACCACGAGCTTGAGCAGGAACCGGTCGAGCTGGGCTTCGGGCAGCGGGTAGGTCCCCTCGTACTCGACCGGGTTCTGGGTGGCGGCGACGAGGAACGGGTCGGGCAGCCGGCGCGGCAGGCCCTCGACCGTGACCTGCCGCTCCTCCATCGCCTCGAGCAGGGCGGCCTGTGTCTTCGGCGGGGTCCTGTTGATCTCGTCGGCGAGCAAGATGTTGGTGAACACCGGCCCCTCACGGAACTCGAACTCCGCCGTCCGCGCGTCGTAGACCAGGGACCCCGTGACGTCCCCCGGCATCAGGTCAGGTGTGAACTGCACGCGCCTCGCCGACAGGTTGAGCGCCGCGGCGAGCGACCTGGCGAGCAGCGTCTTGGCGACGCCTGGCACGCCCTCGAGCAGCACGTGGCCGCCGGCCACGAGGGCGATGAGCAGGCCCGTCACGACCTGATCCTGGCCGACAACGGCCTTGGCGATCTCGGTGCGGACCGCGGCGAGCGCGGCCGGCGAGCTCGATCGCGGTGAGCTCGGTGGCGTCGACTCCGGGTAGGTCATCATGACTGGTGGATCTTCCGTTCGAGTTGGTCGAGATCGGCTGCGAGGTTGACCAGGTCCTGGTCGGTGGCGGGCGGGGGCCCGTGCAATAGCGCTGCTACCTCGGCCGCCGGCAGCCCGGCGCGCGCGGCGATCGCTCCCGCCGCCGCATCGCGTGCGCCCGCACCGTGCCCTCCGGCACCGGGGCCGCCCGCACCGGGGCCGCCCGCACCGCGTGCGCCAAAGCCGGCGAACCGGGAGAGGCGGCCCACGGCGGCAGCGCGCAGTTCCTCCGCCGCCCGGTCGCGGGCCCGCCGGGCGTGATAGAGGCGGCCGTGCCCTTCCGTCGTCTCGGCCGCCCGCACGACCACAGGGAGCCGCTCGGCCACCAACGGCCCGAGGCGGCGCGCGCGCCAGGCCGCGGCGAGCAGGGCCGCGACGCACAACTGGATAGCGATCAGGTAGGCGGGCCAGGGGACCAGGGACAAGAACGGCCGCTGCCCGCCCTGTGTACCTGCCGCGGACGCCGTGGCGGCCGTGGACGGCACGACCCAGACGACATGCCCCGCGCCGTCGAGCAGGTTAAGTCCAAGGGCCGCGTCGCCGTCGTCGGCGAGGAACTGGTTGGTGAGCGGCGTGCCGCTGCCGATGACGGTGACCGTACGGCCGCCGCTTTCGTACCTGACCAGCCAGTGGCCGCCGCCGTCCGGGTAGCACGCCTGCGCGCCGTGCGCGGAGCCGGCAAGTACGGCACCGTCGACGTCGGCGCTGCCCGCGAGGACGGCGGCCTGGACGTCGCACCGGGGCTGGACGACCGCGGCGAACTCATCCCCTGCGATGCCGACGCCGGGTGCGATCGCGCGCAGCACTGCGCTGTTCGGGTCAACGAGCAGGATGTCGCCGTCGAACCGCGCCGCCTGCCCGAGCTGGGCGGGGGTTAGCTGCCCGGGGCTGGTGATCAGTTCAAGCGCGCCGCCGCCCGCGCCGGCCTGGTCCTGCGCGGCGCTGTACGGGACCTGCGTGCGCAGCACGACCTGGCCACGTTCTGTCGCCAGGTCGGCGAGCGCGCGCCCGCCGCTTGGGCCGGTGCCTGACGGGTCCAGGTAGGCGGCGGGCGAGGGCTGCTGTTGCAACAGCGCGATCAGCCCGCCGGCGACGAGCACGCCGGCCGCGAGCAGCGCCGGCAGCCGCCAACGCTGGACGGCCCGCGGCGCGCGCGTTCCCCGGGTGGTCCGCTCGCCCGTGGCGCTCACCTTCCGGCTCCCGTCATGGTGACCGGCTGCCCGGTCAGCGCACCGGGCACGGACCCAGGCAGGGGAGCAGGCTGCTGACTGGCCAGCGTCTCGTCGAGCTGCCGCAGCCATTCGTAGCCGTCCCGCGTGCCTGCCCCGCCGCCGTACCTGACCTGGTCGAACAGGCGCGCCGCGGCGACAAGGCTGGTGGCGTGGCCGGGGAAGCGCGCGCCCGCGACGGCGGCGAACTCATCCGCGGTCTGCCCGGCGTTCCTGGTCATGATGCCGCGTTCCTCGCAGGCCGCGGCGATGGCCCGCAGCCGCGCCACGATCGCGGCGGCGTAGTCGCCGGCGGCCGCGTTCGCCGCCGCGGCCTCGCGCAGCTGCCTGGCGGTCATGGCACGCGAGCCGGGGTCGAGCGCCGGCCCGGTCTTGCGGGCGGACCGCGCTACCGGTCCGAGCCGTGCGACCACCACCGCCACGGCGGCGGCCGCCAGCGCCGCCAGGGCGACCACCGTCCACCAGCCGCCGGGCGTGACGCTGCTCGCGCCGGCGAACAAGCCGCCAAGCACCGAGCTCACCCAGTGCCTGATCTCCTCCGACAGCGAGGTCTGGTGATAGATCGGCTTGGACAGCTCACTGCGGGCGAGGCGCTGGGCCGCCTCCCGGCCGATGGGGGAGACAGCCATCACCAGGCGTTGGGATCCAGACCGCTCGTGCCGTTCCCACCGTCCTCGCGTCCGGTCCAGCCGGTGGGTCGGGTCTTGTCGGTGCCCCAGCCAGGCGGGGCGCCCCAGCCAGGCTGTCCCGGCTGGCCGGGCTGACGGCCAGGGCTGGCAGGGCCTGCCCAGGTGGGGCCGGATGCCGCCGTGGCCTGGAGCTTGATGTCCATGCCCTCGCGGCGCATCAGCAGGTCGGTGTAGAGCAGCACGACGACGCCGGCGAGCAACGGAGCGGTCAGCGTGCTCCCCAGGATCCCGCCGACCGCCGAGAGGGCCAGGCCGAGCGCGGACGGGTGCGACTGCGCGGTGAGGCCGATGGTGCTGACCCCGCCGGCTATTGAGAACGGTGCCTTGATGACGGCATTCGCGATGCCGGCGATCAGTTCCGCGAGCACCAGGGCCCACCACACCCGCCATGAACTGCGCCGCACCAGCCGCCATGATCGGCCCAGGCTCGCCAGCGGCCCCGAGGACTCGAGCATGACGACGGGAACCGCGAGTGACCACCGGACGTATGCGATCACGGCGAACACGGTCGCGGCGCCACCGCCGACGACACCGATGAGGATGCCAACGCCCGCCTGATGCGCGCCGGCCACAAGCGCGACGGCGACGCCCACCGACGCGCCTACCACGACCGCCCAGCCACAGAAGAGGAAAACAGCGAGAAGGAACACCGTGCCGAGCAACGGCCAGATCCGGCCTCGTGTCGCGCGCCAGGCGCTGTCCAGCGTCTCCTTGCGGCCGAGCACCGCCTGCCCGACGGTCACCGTGAGCAGGCCGGTGAGGATCGTGTGGCCCAGGAGGATGACACCGGCGCCAAGGCAGCCCAAGATACCCACGAGGACCAGCGTGTGCACGTGGAAAGTCGGCGTCCCGGACGCGGAGTCGGTGATCATCGGCTGGGCCGAGCCCTCGATCAGGTATTGAGCCAGGGCGTTCATCACATTCACCACGATGGCCACCGCGGCGGACGCGACCAGGATCGTCTTTGGGTTCCACTTGATGGCGGTGAACGCGCCGTCCAGCATCTCCGTAATGCTGAGCGGCCGGAGCGGGATCACCCCGGGCTTGGGCGCCCACGGCGGCCCGTAACCGCCCGGCTGACCGTATCCGGGAGGACCGTATCCGCCGGGACCGTATCCGCCGGGCTGACCGTATCCGGGAGGACCGTATCCGGGAGGACCGTATCCGGGAGGACCGTATCCGGGAGGACCGTATCCGCCGGGCTGACCGTAGCTGCCTGGCTGCTGACCGTAGCCGCCGGGCGGTCCGTAGCCTCCGTAAGGTGGCCCGTACCTACCCTGGGGCGGCGGCGTGCTGCCAGAGCCGGAGTCGGAACCGTGTGTCACCGCGCGCCCCTTTAGGCCAACTTCCCGGGGGAGATTCAGCTGTATGAGGCGACAATGGTCGCACGACGGCTGACCGAATGCGTACAGCTTTGCCAAATATACGCAGAATGCGGCGACCTGCCACATAAGAGATAGCGGCGGTCGCAGGCCGAGGCAGGTGCGCCCGTCCCATCACTGGTCCGTAGCATTCGTTGCGTGGCAGAGAGCTTCTACGTCCCGCTGGGCGACGACCGCTGGCAAGCGACGGTGCACACGACCGGGCCCTGGGATCCGGCCGCGCAGCACGCCGGGCCGCCGAGTGCGCTGCTCGGCCGAGCCATGCTGCGCTGCCGGCCCAGAGACGAGATGATGATCGCCCGGTTCACCTGCGAGATCCTGCGCGCGATCCCGGTCGGCGAGATCACCGTCGGCGCGCGGCTGGCGCGCCCGGGCCGCAGCGTCGAGTTGCTTGAGGCGACGGCGAGGTCGGGCGGGCGCGAGGTCGCGCGGGCCACCGCGTGGCGGGTCCTCCGCACGGATGCCGGCCCGGTGACATCCCGGCTTCCCGCGCCCGCGGCACCGCCGGACGGTTTGGCCGTACCGCTGCCCGCCGGCTGGGTGGACGGCTACCTGTCGGCGATCGAATGGCGCAAGATCCATGGCGGCTTCACCGGCCCTGGCCCCGCCGCGATGTGGGGCCGCATGAGGTACCCGCTCGTG
>Ga0335078_10003257_pt1 | contig 24210 bp, 19 predicted proteins | sample Lox_Sample_32_FD_206711 | JGI IMG/M metagenome (GOLD analysis project Ga0335078, IMG submission 206711) | Soil microbial communities from Loxahatchee National Wildlife Refuge, Florida, United States - Lox_Sample_3.2 | ecosystem: Environmental > Terrestrial > Soil > Wetlands | place: USA... | reverse complement strand
GACGCGGAATACGGTTTAATGGTAGCCGCATCGATGCCTCGCTCCTGTGCGAACTGGTGCGCGGCCAGGACTTCGGTCATGCCGCCCCGCTGCAATTCCGTGCGCTTCTGGGCGTCGCCCTTCGCCTGGTCGCTTCCTTCGGCAATCTGCCGCACGTTGGAATTCCGCAATTCTTTGGGCAAACGATCCAGGAAGTCGTCCACGCTCTGAGTTTTGGGGCGGTCCGGTTGTTGGTCGTAGTCCAGCGGGAAGGCATGAATCGGATGGTAGTCGAGCGGCCGGTTCGGACGCGGCGGTCGATCGCTATTCGGATCGCGATTGATCGCCGTACGGAATTCCCGTTCCGCGCTGTTCAGCCGCACCTCCTCGCTGGCGCGGCGCTCACGCCGCTCCAACAGGCGTTGGCGCTGCGCTTCCTGCTTGGGATTCAGCTTGCGTTTGCGCGCGCGCTGAACCACGGGCGCGCCCGTGGCCGACTGCGGAACCGGCGTCCGATCCAGCAGCGCGACAGCCGACTGCCGCGCCACGACGCGATCGGCCACGGCATCGGCGTGGCGCTCCAATGCGCGGCCATCAGCGGATTCATCGGAAGCCGGCGCCGCCCCCAGCCTTTGTTGAACTACGTGCGCCGCTTCGTGGGCCGCCGTGTGCAGATCCGGGAATTGACCATAGACTACGCTCTCCCCGTAAGTGAAGGCCTCTGCGCCGAGACCATCGGCCGCCGGCGGATCGTGGCGGGCCGGGACGCCTCGCAGGTCGTATCGGCCGAAGGCCCTCTGAATGCGGTCAAAGTGCGGAATGTTCCCGCCCGGAGAATGAACGGCGGCGTGCCGCATGGCAGGCTCGGGCGAGACCGCAGGCTTGTATGTTCTCATTGCCCCTCGTTATGGGAAAGTATACTCCTCCCACCACGGCCGAAAATGCAGTCAACGATTCGCGCGCGAGCTCCGTCGCCCTTCCGGATCGCGCTCGGCGCCCGCCTATTGAATCCTGGAGATCGCAGCCAGCTCCCTGGAAGCCATGGCTGCGGGCACCCGGCCGTAGGACAGTTGCTCGGTCATGCTCTGGCCGTCGGTCAGGCTCCACGTCAGAAAGCTCATGATCGCCTTTTTCTTGCTGGAATCCTGGATTCGAGCCGGAATCAGAAGCCAGGAAAAGCTGGCGATGGGGAAAGCGTCCTTGCCCGGCGCGTTGGTGATGGAGACCCGAAAATCGTCCGACACGTGGGCCGAGACCTCGGCCGCGGCGGCCGTGACGCTTTCCAGGTCTGCCTTGATGAAATTGCCGGCCGAGTTTCGGACGCGGCCATAGGCAATTTTCTTCTGCACGGCGTAACTGAGTTCAATATACCCGAGCGAGCTCGGCGTTCTTTGAACGAGCTCGGCCAGCCCCTGGTTCCCGCGCGCCGGCAGTCCGGCCGGCCAGTTCACGGAAAATCCTCTTCCCACCTTGCTCCGCCAGGTGTCGCTGACCTTGCTGAGATAATCGGCCCAGACGTAGGTGGTGCCGCTGCCTTCCGAGCGATGCAGGACCACAATCGCCGCGGAGGGCAGATTTACTTTGGGATTCGCCTCGTGCAGCAGTGGATCGTCCCACTTCGTGATCTGGCCGAGATAGATTCCGGCCAGAATCTCGGGCGTGAAATTGAGTTCGGGGTTTCCAGGGAGGTTGTATGCCGGCACAGCCGCTCCGAGCACGGTGGGAAGGTGGATGATGCCGAACCCACGAGAGTCCTTGTAGATTTGCAATTGCTTGTCGCTCATCGGGCCGTCGGTGGCCCCAAAATCGACGTTCCCCTCGAGAATCTGCCGGATACCCCCGCCCGATCCAATGGCCTGGTAGTTGATCTGCAAATCGGGGTGAGCCTTCTTGTAGGCTTCCAGCCAGGCCGAATAGATCGGAGCGGGGAAAGACCCGCCCGCGCCGGTGACTACGGTTTGAGCGTGTGTGCGGGCAGGAATGGCGCACAATACGGCAGCCAGAAGCAGGCCGCCGGCGCCGAGCGATCGTTCCAGGAAAACGGGTGCGAGTCTCGCCATAATTCGGATCCCTTCATTCGGCCGCAGTCCATCAGCCGATGCTGCGGAACGCCCAGTAAAGAAGCGCGGCAATCACGATCGAGGCCGGCAAGGTGAGCACCCACGCCAGCGCAAGATTGCGCATCGTGCCCATTTGAAGGCCGGACCGGTTGGCCGCCATGGTTCCCGCGATGCCCGATGAAAGCACATGGGTGGTACTGACGGGCAGACCGAACATATCAGCGGCGCTGATGGTTGCCATAGCGGTGATCTCGGCGGCGGCTCCCTGGCCATAAGTCAGGTGCTCTTTGCCGATCTTCTCGCCCACCGTAATCACGATCCGCTTCCAGCCGATCATGGTGCCCATCCCGAGCGCCAGGGCCACGGCGACTTTCACCCACAGGGGAATGAACTTGGTGGCGGCGTCGATCTGGTTCTTATAATTGCTCAGTATTTCCCAGTCGCTGCTCGCGAGGTGCGCCACGTCCGATTTCTTCATCAGGCGGAGCGCCTCGCTGATCAGGTACATGTCGTTGCGTAAGTTGGACACCCGATCGGCCGGGACCTTGGCGAGCGATTTCCAGTAATTCAGCTCGTTGCTCACTCCATCGACCATCTCACGCAGCGCCAGCATCGTGCTGTCCTTGAATTGGCGGGTCCGGATATAATCCGTGACTTCCTCCGCCGGGTCGCCGATTACCGCGTCGGGCGATACGTACCGGCTGAGCGTCGCGTTCGCCCTGTCGGATACGGCGATGAAGGTCTGCACCTTGTCTGTCGGGATGGCGTGATTCAAAGCGTACGCCGTGGGCACCGTGCCGATGAGGATCAGCATGATCAGGCCCATGCCTTTTTGGCCGTCGTTGGAGCCATGAGTGTAACTGACGCCCGTGCAGGTTCCGATCAGCAGGCAGCGAATCCAGAACGGCGGCGGATCGGAAGATTTCGGGGCCTCGTACAGCCGCCGGTCGGGTATGGTCGCCTTCGCGACCATGAGCAGGAGCGCCGCCACCACAAACCCGACGATAGGTGAAATCAACAGCGTCTTGCCCACGTTGAGGGCCTGTCCCCAGTCCACTCCGCTGGTTCCGGATTTCACCGACAGGAGCTGATTGGCGATGCCGACGCCGATGATGGATCCCACCATGGTGTGCGTGCTGGAGGAAGGCAGGCCAAAATACCATGTCCCGAGATTCCACAGGATGGCCGCCGCCAACAACGCGAACACCATCGCGAAGCCGGCTCCGCGTCCGACCTGCAGGATCAGCTCGACCGGCAGCAGCGTGATGATGCTGAATGCCACCGCCCCGCTCGAAACCAGCACGCCGGCGAAGTTGCAGATTCCCGACCACACAACCGCGACATGGGGATCCAGAGAGTGCGTATAGATCACGGTTGCGACGGCGTTAGCCGTGTCGTGAAACCCGTTCACAAATTCGAAACCCAGCGCGACCAGAAGCGCGGCGCCGAGCAGGATGAAAGGGTAAACGGATGGTGAATGAACAATCGAAAGGTCCGAACCAAGTTGCAAGCCGATGTACGCAAGTCCCACCAGCAGGAACCCTGCGAACGCAGCGACCCCCACTTTTCCGGGCCCTTTCGAGAGCTTCTCATGAACCAGCGCGGGTGCAGCCATCGGTCGCCTCCTTGGCAGCCGTCACGACATCTCGGAACTGTCGCACGGCTCGCCTTACTCCTTCTCGCAGTGTGCGCGATCTTAACAGGCGGGAGGTTAAGATTTGATGACGTCGTTATCCCGGTTGTGCTCTTTTTTGGCCGGCCCGCTTGTGACCTGGCGGCGGGCATCACCACGATATCGTGGGTGCGGAAGGCAGGCATTTCGGCAGCCCAGGCAGAAAAGTGCTGCGAACCCGAGGGGCGAATCATCGTATTTACCTTTAGGGAGATACCGGTGAATCTCGTGTCGGATGTCTGCTTCGCCTTGCGCAACCTGAAGAAAGCCCCCGTGTTCAGCGCAGTCGCCGTACTGTCGCTGGCGCTCGGGATTGGCGCGAACACGGCCATCTTTACGCTGATCGATCAACTCATGCTGCGCCTGCTGCCGGTGAAGAACCCCGCCGAACTCGTTTTGTTGGACAGCCACGGCAACCACTATGGGAACAATCGCGGCGCCAATTCCTTCTCCTACCCGATGTACCAGGACTTCGAGGCGCGCAACCAGGTCTTCAGCGGAATTCTGGCTCGCGTTGCCACGCCTGTCAGCATGAGCTTCCATGGCCAGACCGAACGCGCCGCCGGCGAGCTGGTATCGGGGTCTTACTTCAATGTGCTGGGCGTACCGGCGGCCATCGGCAGAACCATCGCTCCGGACGACGACACCGCGGTGCTGGGCCGTCCCGTGGTGGTCCTCAGCTACCGCTATTGGCAGAGCCGGTTCGCCGGCGACCCGGCTGTCCTGAACAAAACCATGGTCCTCAACGGCCACAACTTCACCGTGATCGGCGTATCGGGGCGCGGTTTCGACGGCATCGAACCGGGCTCGACCACCCAGCTCTTCGCGCCGGTCACCATGAAGCCGTGGATCATGCAGAACGCCCCGGGCATGGAGGAAATGACCGACCGGCGGGCCTCCTGGCTGCAGATTGTCGGCCGATTGAAACCGGGCATGATACGGGCATCGGCGAAGGCATCGATGCAGGTCCTCTTCCATCAGATCATCGTCGAGGAAGCCAAGGATCCGATGATCGCCAGGGCATCCGTCTACGACCGCCAGCAGTTCCTGAAGTCCGCCATCGACCTGCTCCCCGCGGCTTCCGGCCGCTCTTTCCTGCGGTACCAGATGTCGCGGCCGCTGGAAGTGCTGATGGCCATCGTGGCGCTGGTGCTGCTGATCGCCTGCGGCAACGTGGCGAACCTGCTGCTGGTGCGCGCCGCCGGACGCCAGAAGGAAATCGCTGTGCGCCTGGCGATGGGGGCGGCACGGCGGCAGATTGTGCGCCAATTGCTGGTGGAGAGCCTGATGCTGTCGCTGGCCGGCGGTGTTGTCGGCGCGGGGCTGGCTTGGTCGGGCGCCAAAGCCCTGCTCGGATTCCTCCCGCAGAGCAGCACGCCGCTGGGTTTCTCGGCCGCGCCCGACGAGCGGATTCTGCTGTTCAATTTCGCCGTGGCGCTGCTCACCGGCCTGCTGTTCGGCCTGGTTCCCGCGATGCAAGCGACGCGGCCGGACATCGGGCGCACGCTGAAGGATCAGGCTACCTCGGTGGCCGGCGCCGGGCACGCGCGCCTGCGTAAGTCGCTGGTGGTCGCGCAGGTGACGCTCTCCCTGTTGTTGCTGATCGGCGCCGGGCTGTTCCTGCGGAGCCTGCGGAACCTGCGCGAATCGGGCACCGGAATCCAGGCGGGCAACCTGATTTCATTTACCGTGGATGCCGCGCTGAATGGCTACAGCGGGCCGCGCTCGATGGCCTTCTTCCGGGAACTGAACCGCAACCTCGGCGCCATCCCCGGCGTGCAGTCGGCCGCGCTGGCCACCAACGCGATTCTCTCCAATAATGAGTGGGACAGCACGGTGAACGTGGAAGGCTACACGTCCAAACCCGGGGAGGACATGAACCCCAACTTCAACTGCGTCAGCCCCGGATATTTCACCACCCTCGGCGTGCCATTGATTGCAGGCCGCGATTTCAACGACCGCGACACCGGCACGGTCCTGCACAAAGGAATTCCGTTCCCGATTCCGAATGTGATCATCATCAACCAGAAAACGGCGAAATACTATTTCGGCGACCGCAGCCCCATCGGCCGCCATATCGGATTCGGGGACGAGCCGGGCGCCGTGGCGGATATGGAGATCATCGGCGTCGTGAAGGATTTCAAATACCTCGGTGTGCGCGATCAGGTCACTCGCCAGGCGCTGATCCCTTACCTCGCCCTTCCGTTTGCCATCGATATGACCTCGTACGTGCGCACTTCCATGCCTCCCGAGGCGGCCTTCAACCTGATTCGGCGGACAGTGGCGAACCTCGACCCCGGTCTGCCCGTGTACAACATGCGCACGCTCGAAGATACCATCGATGCATCTCTGTTGAACGAGCGCCTGGTAGCCAGCCTCTCGGCCATGTTCGGCGGGCTGGCCACGCTGCTGGCGGTGATCGGGCTCTACGGGGTGATGGCGTACACGGTCGAGCAGCGGACCCGTGAGATCGGAATTCGCGTGGCTTTAGGGGCGCGGCGCGGAAACGTGGTCTGGCTGGTGATGCACGAAGTGATGGCGATGGTCGCCATCGGCTTCGGCATCGGACTGCCGGCGGCGTGGTTCGCCTCCAAGCTGGTGGCGAGCCTGTTATATGGCATCCAGCCGTACGATCCGCCGTCGATTGCCGCCGCTCTCGTCGCTCTGGCCAGCGTAGCGCTGTTGGCCGGATATGTTCCGGCGGCCCGGGCGTCGCGCCTGGATCCGTTGCGGGCATTGCGGTATGAGTGAACCTATGACGGACTGGTTCGCGCGCCCGGTCCTGCACGTGACCGACGTCGAGGCCTCGCTCGGGTTTTACGTCGGCCGGCTCGGCTTCACGAGCTCCTGGCGTTACGAGGAGGGCGGCAGAGCGCACCTCGCACAGGTGGAGCGGCAGGGCTGCGCGCTGATCCTGGCCGATACATGGCCGGAGAAGATCGGCAAGGGGCTGATGTTCATTTCCGTGAACGCCGAGCCCGAGACGCGCGAGGCCGCGATTGCCGCGTTGGACGCGCTGCGCGCGGAACTCGAGGCCAGGGGCGTTCCGGTCAAGGAGGGTTCGTGGGGCTACCGGCTCCTGGTGATCGACGATCCCGACGGCAATCAGCTTTTCTTCAACTATCCGAACGAGCCTGCGACTCCAGCCGGGTGACGCCCTCCGGAAACGCTGCCGGCGTCGTCGGGCCCGGCCCGGAGTGGCGGAAGATGCAGCGCTTGTCGTTGTTGTTCGGTGGCTGGTCGTGGTTCCGTCCGGAGCTTCGATTTCCGACGCGTTTTCGGATTTCTTCAGCTATCTCATTGATTCTTCATCAGCGGCGTCCGACACGCTGTCGGACCGCACGGGGGTCTGCCTCTATTTGGCCGTCATATGCAGGGCGGATTGTGAATCCGCGGCGGGATGGCATCCCGCGTCGATCGAGTGTCATCAAAGCCCAGGCGGCCGGATTGCCAATCCGCCGCAGGCTGCCGGCCTGCACCACAAACACGCTCATTTCGTGCGCCGCCGCCCACGGCGGCAGCTCAGTTACTTGGAGTCTCTTGCGTCGAGGCGGAGGAAACGCGCCGCGTTGTTGTAGAGAATGTCGCGCTTCTGCTCCGGCGTCAGATAGTCGGCATTCTGAATGATGCTGATGGAATAGGCCATGAGCTTGGGCCAAACCAGCTGGTCGGTGCCGAACATGACGCGGTCCTCGAAGCCCGCGTCCACAAGCCTTTCGATGTACCGATTGACTTCCTTAAGAGGATAGCTCCAGATCAGTCCGGCGACGTCGACATACACATGGGAATTCGCCTGCAGAAGCGTCAGCATGTTGTCGATCATGGGGTAACCGGCATGCATTACCTGGACACGCAACTTGGGATGGCGCGCCAGCAGGTCTTCCAGCAGGAGCGGATCGCCCTTGGAACCGCGAAAGCCCGGCATGACGACGTTTGCCCGGCCCGAGCCGCCCGTGCCCATGTGAATCGCCACCGGAACGTCGAGCTCCTCGGCGAGGGCAAAATACTTGTCCACGCTGGGATCGCTGGGCGAGAGGCCTTCGTACTGCAGCCCAATCTCGCCCATCACCTTGAATCCTTCGTGAGCGAAGCTTGTGCGCAATGCATCCAGCGCCACGCGCTCGCCGCCCATGCCTTCCTGAAAACCGGTGCCGGGTACGACGCGGTTCGGGGCGGCGTCCTTCCACTTCTGCACGCTTTTGGGATCGCCGAAGACCACCGCGGTTACGTTCAGCCGCTCCATCTCAGCCAGGACTTCCTTCATATATCCGCCGTTCGCCGGATAGAGTTTGGGCGAGCAGTCTTCCTGGATCCAGCCGAACGGGGCCTCCTTTTCGCGCGGATCCGAAGCCATGAACTTCGACGTGTTCGGGCACATCGGGGCCGCGCCGGGGAAAGAGCCGTCCATTGCATGAACGTGGACGTCGATCACCGGAGGGGTGCGCGTGCTGGTGTTCTGCGCCCAACAGGGCAGCGAAGCGGCCGCGAGCAGCGCCATGCCGCGCAGCCATCGGGAAGCGTTCATAGGGCGATGCAATCTCGGGTTTCTGGCAATGAACATATCATTCCTCGCAGGATTAAGTTTAGGATTGCAGGCGTACTGGGATCACACGCGCCCCTAAATAGTATCGCTCGCGAAGAAATCAGGGAGTTATAGGCCGACCACCGGGAATGACCGGATTCCGCCAAACGTTTACGTTGCACCCGCGTCTGGTCGGATGAGGAGACCAACAACATGTCACTTGGGTTGGACCCCATCGTCTCGAGCCTGCTGTACTCGCTCAGCCTGGTTCCTCACCTCAAGCGGCCCGTCAGAAGCGCCGCGCCGGGCAACCGGAAAATTGCCGTCCTGCCGTACGTATCCGTGCTGGTTACATTCTGCCAGGAGACCAGGGCCGACATCGAGATGACCGTGTCGTCGTTTCTCGCTCAGACGTATCCGGCCGACAAGTTTGAGGTGCTCATGGCCGTCGAACCGGACGACGAACCGGTCGCCCGCTACGCCGCGGAGAGCGTCGGCCGGCTGCGGCAAGCCGGGATCACCGGAAGGATTGTCGTGAGCGACGGCAAAATCCGCATCAAGCCTCACGCGCTCAACCTGGCGGTCAAGCAGGCGCAAGGCAAGTTCTGCGCTTTCTACGACGCCGCCGACGTCATCGACCCCGACCAGATCGAGAAAGCAGTCCTCCTGATGGAGGAGCACGACTACGATGTCATGCAGTCGGCCGTTTTTCGAAAAGGCCGCTCGATTTTGAGCCATTTCCTCACGATCGACACGATTTTTTGGTACCGGAAGTATCTGCCGCTGCTCCTGAGACACGCCCAGGGTTTCCCGCTGAGCGGTGAGGGTCTGTTCATCAGAAAGAGCGTTCTCGACGAAGTCGGCGGCTTCCCCGAGGTGCTCACCGAGGACGCTTATTTGGGCCTGCTCCTGAGCGAGCGCGGCAAGCGTTTTGGCATCGTGGACTCGGTGGTGGTAGAGAAGGCTCCCCGAAACGTGAAAGCCCATTTCGTCCAACGGTCGCGCTGGCATCGCGGCTATCTCACCTGCCTGCGAAGGCTCTTCGGAAGCAAGCTCAGCTTTCACCGGAAATTCTTCTTTCTGATGCCGCTGATCGCTCCGCTCAGTTGTTCGCTGGCATTCCTGGGCTGGACGTTCATCTTGTGCCGCGTGGCCGTTTCGCTGGCGCCCGGTGTGCACTGGAAATACGGAGCCGGCGTCGCGTTGGAAGCGCCGATCCTTGCCGGGGTCGTGTACTATTGGTCGCTGGTTCTCGCCTGCGTAGGTATTCCGCTGATTCTGCTCTCGTACACCCAGGTTCTCTGGCAGGAGAAAGAGCGCCCGTATATGCGCGTTCTGCCCCTGATTCCGCTGTACTGGATGTTCGTCGGCTTCGTCGCGACCTGCTCCTTCTTTCGCGGCACAAAAAAGTGGGGAAAGACCGAGCGATAGCAGCCCAAATCCGTGGCGTTGCAATCCCGTCCCATCGCTGGACCGGCTCGTCGTCCTGCCCGCGTAAGGCGGCGTAAAACCTCAGTCGTCGTCCGAACGGAAGAACGGCTGCCCGTTGCGCCGTCAGGTTATGTACAGAAGCGTCCATTATGAAGCCGCTTCCGATTTGGTAGTGTGTGGAGAGGTGAGGGGAAATGCCAAGACCGGTAATGCTTGCTGTCGACGACGACCCCGATGTGCTGCGCGCGGTCGAACGCGACCTCCGCAAGCGGTATAGCGACCGTTACCGCGTAATGTCCGCCGATTCCGGCGCGGGTGCGCTTAACATCCTGGCGCGGCTGGCGCAGCGGTCGGAACCGGTAGCGCTCCTGGTCGCGGATCATCGGATGCCGCAGATGAACGGCATTGAGTTTCTGACAGCCGCGATCCGGCAATTTCCGGATGTGCGCCGGGTACTCCTTACCGCCTACGCAGACACCGAGGCGGCAATCGGCGCCATCAACATCGTCAAGCTCAATCATTACTTGTTGAAACCCTGGGACCCCGCGGAGCAGAACCTCTATCCGGTGCTCGACGATCTGCTGGACGAGTGGTCGGCAAGTTACCGGCCGCCGTTCGAAGGCGTTCGAGTGATTGGAACGAGATGGTCGCCGCGCTGCTATGAGGTACGGGAGTTTCTGGCGCGCAACCATATACCTTATCAGTGGCTGGACATCGAGAAGACGGGGAGCGATGCGGAAGCGGTCCAGAGCCTTGTGTCCGATGGTGACGGGCTGAGGCAGCTTCCGGTGGTCGTGCTCCCCGCCGGCCCGACGATGGCCAATCCGACGCTAGCCGAGTTGGCCGAACGTCTCGGACTGCGCACTCGCCCCGACACCAATTTCTACGACCTCGTAATCGTCGGCGGCGGTCCGGCGGGATTAGCCGCGGGAGTGTACGGCGCGTCTGAAGGGTTGAAAACGGTGATCGTGGAGCGCGAAGCTCCGGGTGGTCAGGCCGGGCTCAGCTCGCGAATCGAAAATTACCTCGGATTTCCCTCCGGTTTGAGCGGAGATGACCTGGCGCGGAGGGCTGTGGCGCAGGCCAGGCGTTTCGGCGCGGAGATTCTCTCGCCGCAGGAAGTGATGAAAGTGCGGAGCGAAGGCCCCTACCGGATACTCACGCTTGCGGACGGTTGTGAATTGTCCTGTCACGCCATTGTGATCGCCAGTGGCGTGCAATGGCGGAAGCTGGACGTGCCGGGGATCGCGAAATTACAGGGGGCGGGCGTATACTACGGCGCGGCATCCACGGAGGCGCTCTCCTGCCGCGATGAAGACGTTTATATCGTGGGAGGCGCGAATTCCGCCGGCCAGGCGGCCATCCACTTCGCCCGCTATGCGAAGAACGTAGTGATGCTGGTGCGAGGCGCCGGCCTCGGCGCCACCATGTCGCAATACCTGATTCGCGACATCGAGCAGACACCGAATATCCGGGTGGAATGCGGCACCCATGTTGTCGCGGTACACGGCGAAGACAGGCTGGAAGAGATTTCGATTGCGTGCGCCAACTCCGGGTCGGTGGACCGGGTAGCGGCGAGGGCGCTATTTGTTTTCATCGGCGCGGCGCCGCGCACGGATTGGCTCGACGGCTTCGTCGAGCGGGATGAGCGCGGGTTCATCCTGACCGGCTCGGATGTGATGCGGCAGGGGGCTCGGCCAGCGGGGTGGAGCGCGGATCGCGATCCATTTCTGTTGGAGACCAATGTCCCAGGCGTCTTCGCGGTGGGCGACGTCCGGCATGGATCGGTCAAACGTGTGGCATCGAGCGTAGGTGAAGGCTCCATCGCAATCCAGTTCGTGCATTCGCACCTGGCGAAGGTCTGATATGGAAACGTCAACGACAGCTCCCGGGCTCGCCCAACTCCTGAAGACCGTTCCGGCCTTTTCGGATCTTTCGGAGGAAGAATTATCATGGCTGGCGGGCCGAATGGAATTACGGCACTACAACCCGGGTGACGTCATCATCGAGGAGGGGTCTGCCGCCGACCACATGATGATCCTCCTGGAGGGCGAGACACGAGGCCAAAGAGAGCGGACTGTCGGAGACGGCCGTACCTACTCGTCGCGCGCTCCGAACGTTACCGGACTTCTTCCCTACTCGCGCCTGAAAGAAATACCGCTCACGGTCCGGGCCATGACACCGGCTACGATTGCCCTTATTTCGGCTACCCACTTTCCCGAAATGCTGGAGCGGCTGCCGGTTCTGCAGCCCAGATTAGTCGCGGTAATGGCCGACCGGATTCGGGAAACCACCCGAACGGACCAACAACGCGAGAAGCTCGCAGCCCTTGGCAAGCTGTCGGCGGGCATTGCTCATGAGTTAAACAACCCTTCGGCCGCGGTGCGCAACGCGGCGGTCAACCTGAAAGCGGTCGTGGGGGCGCTGCGGACTGCAGGCCTCCATTTGGACAAACGCGGGCTGTCACCCGAAGATCGCATCTTCCTGGCGCACATCGAGTGCGACTGGTCGAAGGAGCACCCGCCGGCGGCGATCGACTCGCTGGAACGGAGCGATCGGGAAGAAGCAGTCGGCGAATGGCTGGAGAGCCGGAGCGTTCCCAACGCGCGGCAGCTGGCCCCCGACCTGGTGGACGCCGGATGCGACCTGGAAATACTGGGAAAGCTGGCGGCGCGTTTTGATCCTGACACTCTGGGAGATGTGGTCACGCGCCTGACCGCGTCCTTCACCTTGAACCGGCTGGTGGAACAGATCGAAAGCGGCACGTCGCGGATTTCCGAGCTTGTCCGCGCGGTGAAGCAGTATTCTTATATGGATCAATCCCCGGAGCAGGAAATCGATGTACATGAAGGCCTGGAAAACACGCTGATCATGCTCCACTACCGCTTGAAGCATGGCGTGGATGTCGTGCGCGAGTATGACCGGTCGATCCCGCGCATTTGTGCGCGCGGCAGCGAACTGAATCAGGTTTGGACCAACCTGATCGACAACGCCATCGATGCCATGAACGGACGCGGCGAACTGGTTCTGCGAACAGCCGCGGAGTTCAGTGGCGTTCTGGTGGAGATTCGGGACAACGGACCGGGAATCCCGCGAGAAATCCGCGACCGGATTTTCGAGCCGTTCTTTACAACGAAGCCTGTCGGCGCCGGAACCGGACTCGGGCTCGACACCGTGTACCGCATCGTGCAGAAGCATCGCGGCCAGGTGCAGTTGGAATCGGAGCCTGGACGGACATCGTTCCAGGTGAGATTGCCCTTCGCCACCAGTTCAAAAGCTGTTTCGAGCTGAGATGATCGTGAATCCATCCAGAATTCCCGGAGACTTATCCGCGTCCGCGCCGAAGCATGACCCGGAGGGAACCGGCGAAGTTTACCGGCTGGCTTGCCTCGAGTTGAGGGGTGGTAACCGGGCTGCGGTGTACCAGGCAGAATTGCCCGGCCTGGACGCATGGATCGCGTGCTGTCCGTTACTGCCGGCCACCCGCGGCGGCGATCTCTACTATCTTTCGGTTTGCAGCCAGGGATCGATCTCGCGAATCACTTTGGCCGACGTTTCCGGGCACGGAGATGACGTGGGTACGCTGGCCGAACGGCTGCGGGACTCCATGCGGGAGCACGCCGATCATTGGGACCAATCGGCGTTGATCCGGCAGCTCAACGATAGCTTCCTGAAGATTTCGACCGAGGGTAAATTTGCGACAGCGGTGCTCCTGGGCCACTATGTCGAAACGGGCGAAATGCTGTTCACCAATGCCGGACATCCTCCGCCGCTCTGGTTTCGCTCGGGACCGTGCGAATGGAGCTTGCTGCAGGAGGAGACGCCCTACTCGAAGGAGATCGCCGATCTGCCGTTGGGCATCATTTCCGGCACCGCGTACAGCCAGGTTGCGGTTCAACTGGAGCCCGGCGACCTGCTGCTGCTTTATACCGATGGCATTATCGAATCGACCAATGATCGCGGAGAAGAACTCGGTCTCAAGGGCTTGCTGGAGCTGGCGCAGGGACTGCCGGCCGGTTCGGCCGCCGAGGCGGGCTCGACTCTTTTGGAATCGGTGAAGCGATTCCGCGGCGAAGTGCCGGCGAAGGATGACGAGACAGTGGTTGCGCTTCATTGTAGACCGCGCTCGGAGGGCAGATGAGCACTCACGAAGCCGGCTCCGGAAACCGCTCGATGGTGGTTACCTTCGACATGGAAAGTCAAGCCCGCTTCCTTCCGATCGTGCGCGCGACCGTCGGTCAACTGGCGCTGGTGGTCGGCTGGAGCGAGTCCGAATCCAGGCGCATCACGATGGCGGTGGATGAGGCGCTGGCCAACGTGATTCGCCACGCCTATCGCGGCCGCGCCGATGCCCGCATCGAACTGCAATGCCGGGCCGGCGAGGATCAACTCGAAATTCGCATGCGAGACACCGGCGATCCGCCCGATCCCTCCCGAATTTGCCCGAGCGAAGCCAGCTGTGAAGGAATCGGCGGACGGGGTACACACATCATACGAGATGTAATGGATGCGGTTTCTTATCAATCCGGGGCGGATGGAAACTGGTTCACGGCCGTCAAACGGCTGAGGAGACAAGCGTGACGATATCGGTTCGTGAATCCGGCCCCGTGCAGGTGGTGGACGTCGCGGGCGAGGTCGATCTCGGCACCTCGCCGGATCTGCGGAGAGCGCTGTTCGATCTGCTGGGTAAGAAGCCAACTCTGGCGCTTAACTTGCGAGAACTGCATTATATAGATAGTTCCGGCATCGCCACTTTAATCGAAGTCCTGAGAAGCGCGCAGCGGCAGCAGACGGCGTTCGTTCTCTTCGGCCTGAGCCCTGCCGTGCAGGACGCGTTCCGGCTCACGCACGTAAGCCGCGTTTTCCGGATCGTCGAGACGGAAGATCAGGCTGCGACATCGACATAACTGGTTCATATGTCCCCCGCCCGCCCTGCGGACTCATCCGCCGTGATTGCCGCCCTTGGCGCATTGGGTAAGCGCGTCAAGCGAATACTGGCCTATGTGGGCGGACTCGCCGAGTTGGTGGCGCGCGCCTTGTCAGCCCTGTTTTTCTCGCCTTTGAAGCATGCCCGCACTGCCTACCGCGCGATACATCAGGCCGTGGTCGTTGGGGTCTTGGCGGTTCCGATCGTCACCTTGATCACTTTTTTTGTCGGCGTGATCATTGCCCTGCAGGGAGCTTACGGTCTGGAGCGCCTCGGCGCGATGCAAATGGTAGCCGGACTTGTGGCGATTTCGATTACAAGGGAACTCGGCCCGCTGGTCGCGGCTATTGTTGTAATTGGCCGGTCCGGTTCGGCATTCGCGGCGGAGATCGGCTCCATGCGCGTCGCGGAGGAACTCGACGCGCTGCGGACCATGGCCTTGGACCCCATACCATTTCTGGTGAGTCCCAAACTGGCGGCCATGATCGTGATGATGCCGTGTTTGGCCATCTGGTCCGACCTTATGGGAATCCTGGGAGGGGCGCTGTTTGGCGTTGCGGGCGCCGGCTTTACGTTTTCCTCGTATTTGATCGCGACGCAGCAAGCGCTGGCGCTGCGCGATATTACCACGGGATTGTGGAAAAGCCTGTTCTTCGGAGTCGTAATCACCGCGGTGGGCTGTCACGAGGGCTTTTCGACCGGTGCGGGCGCGGAGGACGTCGGCCGATCGACAACCTCGGCGGTGGTTGTGTCGATCCTTCTGGTGGTGCTAATCGACCTTGCGTCCACATATCTTTTCTATCTGGCGAGGCCGCCGATATGAGCGCGGCTTCCTCAAGCCTGCCCGCCCCGGTCATTTCGGTGCGCGATCTTCGTGTGACTTATGGAGACCGCGAAGTGCTTCACGGCATCCAGTTTGACGTCATGCGCGGCGAAACCGTCGTGATACTCGGCGGCTCGGGCTCCGGGAAGAGCACGCTATTGCGCGCTCTTGTCGGCCTGGAGAAACCCTCGGCCGGTGAAGTGCTGCTGAAGGGCACGGATTTGGCGCGGGCCACGGCTCGCGAACTGGATGTCATCCGGAAGAAGATCGGCCTCTCGTTTCAGGGCGGGGCCCTGATCGGATCCATGACCGTGGGGGAGAACATCGCCCTGCCGCTGCTGGAGCATTCGGATCTCGCTCCGTCAACCATCGAGGTGATGGTGCGCATCAAACTGGAGCAGGTGGGACTCAGCGGATTCGAACGGTTCAGTCCATCGCAATTAAGTGGAGGAATGAAAAAGCGTGCGGCGATTGCCAGGGCGCTGGCGATGGACCCGGAGATTCTGTTCTTCGACGAACCCTCGGCCGGGCTGGACCCGATTATGGCCGCCGGCATTGACCAACTGATTCTCAACCTGAAGAAGGCGTACGCGATCACCATGATTGTGGTGACTCACGAGCTGGCGAGCGCATTCCTGATCGCCGACAGGATTATACTGATCGACCGCGGCAACATTCTGGCAACTGGACCCGCGAAAGACATCCAGCAAAGTACGCACCCGCGGGTCCGGCAGTTCCTGGATCGCATGGCCGATTCGACCGCCGACGATGAAGTGGACCATCTGCGCATCTTTACGGAGGGAATCTAGGAGACGGCAATGGATACAGTACGCGAACGCGCGCTCGTGGGCCTTTTCGTGGTGATTGCGGCGGTGCTGCTGTTCGGCTCGGTGGCCGCCCTTTCCGGCGGCATCGGAAAGGCTGGGGTTTCGCATCGCGCCTACTTCCGGTATTCGGGAGGCGTGCAGGCGGGAGCGCCGGTTCGCTTCGGTGGAATGCTGGTGGGCAAGGTGGAGCACGTCCACGTCGACGCGGCCAACTCGACCCGCATCGAGATCGACTTCGTGATCGACCGCGCCACGCCGGTAAAGACCGACAGCGTCGCCAAGATCACCACGCTCGGACCACTGACCGAAAACTACGTCGAATTGACCACCGGAAGCGAGCACGCGGCGCTCCTGCCTGCCGGAGCCGCGATGCCGTCTACCGAAATGTTCGGGCTGCCGCAACTCGGAGACAGCATGCAGGCCATGCTGCCCGACGTGCAGCAGGCGCTGCAAAAGGTCAACAGCAACCTGGACGGTCTCCAGGTCACACTGGCGCGCGCCAACGATCTGCTGAATGACCGCAATCGGGCGGCGATTGCCGAATCGCTGTCGAATGCCGATCAATTGCTGGCGGAGACGCGGCCCAAGTTGAACGCGTCGCTCGATAACATGAATAAGCTGCTGGTGGACGTTCAGCCCAAGGTGTCCGCCAGCCTGACGAACGTCCAGCAGGTGACGGCCAAACTCGCCCCACTACTGGATGAAATCAGCAAGGTTTCCACGCAGGCCAACGATACGCTGTCGCACGTTGATGCGACACTCATGGAAAATCGATCGGACGTCCGCGGCACGGTGGTGAATCTGAGAGACACCCTGGCCAAATCCACCGTGCTGCTCGATCACCTCAATAGCTCTCTCGATGAGAACGCCGACAATATCGATGAATTGCTCGACAATATTCGGATCTCGACCGAAAATCTAAAAGCGCTGACGGAAACACTTCGCACCAGGCCCGCCAGCATTATCCGCGGAATCCCCGCCCCAGACCGGCAGCCTGGAGGAGGGCGCAAGTGAAGTTCCGTTCGCTCGCGATTGCGGGGGCCGGCACGCTGTGCTTCTTATTAGCCGGCTGTATAGGCGGCCGCCCGATTCACTACTACACGATCAATTCCCCGGCGTTACCGGAAGCCGCGCCCAAGCCCGACGGCCCGGTGTTACTGATTGGTCGGATCAGTACTCCCGAGGCGCTCGAGGACGAGCGTATCCGGTATCGCGCCGGCAGCAACGAAGTCGGGGCATACGAACTCGATCGCTGGATGGAACGCCCCGCGATGATGGTACAGGACCTGCTTTTGCGGGTGCTTCGTGACTCCGGCAAGTTTCGCCAGGTGGTGGAGTTATCGAGCAGCGTGACCGGCGACTACCTGGTCCGGGGCAGACTGAGCGAATTCGCCGAGATCGATAATCCCGGCATTCGGACTCGCATATCCTTGCGCCTCGAAATGGTGGACCGCAAAACCGGTTCACCGGTTTGGGCCCAGGATTACGATCGCGATGAACCAGTCAACGGGAAGACTATGAGAGACGTCGTCCTGTCAATGGAGCGCAATCTTCAAAAAGTGGTCGGCGATGCTGCATCGGCGATTGAGGCGGCGCAGCACACGACTGGTCCGGGTCATTGACATCCCGAGGGGAGGTGTCCTGCTTCGGAATCCAGGTTTCAGATGGGTTTCTTGGCGCACATAGAGGACCGGCCTTCAGTTCTGTGGAACTTTCGCGGGCTTGCTTTTGAGTTCGATCCGAATTTGCTCCAACGGACCCTGCGCAGGCGCCGGCGACCATTCGATATCGCCGCGGTGCGGTCCGGACATGATGACGACGACGGCCGGCTCCGAAGCGTTGCCCGCGGCGGGACACGCTTGTCCGGCCGCGCAAGTGACCTGAACGATGCGTACCTGGCCGTTCTCGAAACGCACGCTGCGTGATGACTTTGAGAGATCGTCTGGCTCGGGTGGCAGCCGCACATCGCGCACCGGCCGATCGATTGGCTCCGTGCGAAGCTCGATGCGCGCGTACTCCGTGGGGGCGTCGCCAAGGTATTCAACCGTGTGGGTCTCCGGCGCGCCATGAGCGAAGCGGATGCCGCCTGCCAGTACCGGCTTGCGCACGATGTTGAGACCGGCCACGTTGTCTCCGGTCACGTGGCTAAAGCGGATTGGGCCGCCGTCGGTAACGTAGACATAAACAGTGGTCGGCGTGGGCGGATGTTGGTGAACGGGGAGTTTGTCGCCTGGGCGAAACGTGACCCGCGACGCGCGAGCCCATTGATTCTCGAACACGAAGTGGTAATTCCCGGGCGCGACCCGGTAGGCGTCCTCCGCGGCGGCGCGCCACCCATCATAAACCCATTTGGGAGCGTCAGGCTCGCCCAGAATCGGCATCCCTTTTGTCTGTCCCCAACGATGAATCCATGAGATCCCGCCTTCGCCCACGTACCTGTCCGGCAACTGGTAGGCGGCATCGCGAAGTGCCTGCTCGAGCGAAATGAAAATGTAACCGCGGCGCCGGAACATGGCGAGCAAGTCGGGCATCAGGTCCGCATTCATTTGGCTGGCGTGGATCAACAAAATCTGTGGGATCTCGTGGCCTACCACGTCCACCGCCCGCTTTTCGAAAAATGCGGCGAGCGATTCCATATACGGGATGTACTCGCGGCGCACGCGGTCTTTGTAGCCGGGGCTGGTGTACTCGCGGGCGAACAGGTAATCGTCGGTGTCGATGGTGACGGGCGCAATTCGATAGCCGTGCAGGTCGAGAAACTGCTCCAGGCCGCGTTTCACCTCGGGGGTCGGGCCGGTGTGAAGGAACGGATGTCGGTAGAACTCGAGTTTCCGGCCCCGCGCAGCTAGCGCGGCTCGCAGGACGGGCTCGCCTCTGACGATGTCGGCGGTGTACTGCTCCAGCGGGATGTCGTTGAGGTTGAGGTGGGAGTAGGAGTGGTTGCCGAGATCGGCGCCGGCGTCCAGCCAGAGGTCGAGGATCTGGCGCAAGTCCCTGGCTGCCAATGATACGCGGCCTTCATTGACGAAGCCGATGACCGGAATCCCCTGCTGGCGGAAGGGGCGGAGCAGTTGTTCCGTCATTGCGCGGAGAGAGGCGGGGTCGGTGGGACCGAGATCCCCGCCCCGCGGCAGGTCATCAATCGTGATGGCCACCTGCCGCCCGGCGGCGGACAGAGTGCCGGCGCAGAATATCAGGGTTCTAAGGAATCTCATATCAGACCCGCAGCGCCGCCAGCAGCGGCACAAGGAGTTCCTCGTCGAGCTTGTTGTACGTCCTGGGCAGAACATCTTTGAGGTTCGTGGGCGGCGGCTTCGATGGCCTTCATCGCATCGTTAATAGCCTTACCGATGTCCGCACCTTCTGGCAGTTGCAGGAGAGCCGAGAACCGGGCGGCTTCCGGCAAGTACAGCACGCCCCTCGCCTGATGATCAGCCTTGCCGATGGTGCGGCGTCCGGTGCCCTTGGCAGTGGGTTCTTTCTTGGCTTTGGAAAACCTGTGGTCGGCGTAGCGCAAGAAAATGAGGCCGAGAACCGGGACGGAATACTCTGACGATTTCAATTTTGAATTCGCTCGAAGTTCGTCGGCGGCTCCCGAGAGACGCTTTTCAAGGTCGGTCGTGTTAGCTGGCATCGTGGTTACGGGCTGGTGGCGGCGAGTTCCTTCTCAAGTTCCTTCCTGCGCTCGTCAATGAGGTCTCCAATTAACGCCGAGACGCTGGCTCAGTCTCCCCGTTTCCGACGCCCGAAGACGATTCGGATCAGGAGTTCCGATTGCTCTGTGCGGATGTGCAGCCCAGTCGTTAGGGCGGCTTCGCCCTCGATTTCCTTGTTTGATTTGCCATGAAGGAAACAGTGTACTCCTTGGGCAATTGCCAACGCTGGCCTACACCAATTTACGGTGAGACAATTTCGTTGAAGGAACATTTCCATGTCATTTCGTTTTGGGGGCTTCGGCGACCTCGGAAACCAGATTCGAGTTCCTATCCGTCCTGACAGGCGTGGTTACATCGGGCGGGAGTGCCCGAACCGAAAGTGCAGGGGCTACTTCAAAATAACGCCTGCGAACAGAATGAAGGCTCGGTCACCGGGCCATTGCCCATACTGTGGTCATGCGCGGCAGCGGGACACATTCGTCACACTTGACCAAATCGAATACGCAAAATCAGTGGCCTTTGAACAGGTCGGAGTCCAATCTGGTCTGGCCGCGGAATTCAGAGGGCGTCACGATCAACTTGCCCGAAAAGGCGCCGTGCGACTATTCCTACGTGTTCAAGATCAGCCCCTTGGGGGCGTGACCGGCATTCCGTATGGCGCCGGCCGCGGCCGTGGTGCACTGCATGGGCGACGTCGTGCGGATTTCCCGACTGTGAGGATTCCGTCTTGACCCGAAGTGCGCTAGAAGATTACTACGATATTAGAATCATCGGAGATCTCTATGCCTCGTATCACGCGACGTAACCTGCTTTCTTCCGGGCTCGCTCTTTCCGCTTCGTGCCTCTTCGACCGAAGCTCCTGGGCGGCCGCACTGGCGGACGGCCCGGGTAGCGCGACCGCTATTCCGGCCGTCGCGCCTCGCGAACAACTGCTTTTCGATTTCGGCTGGAAGTTCACTTTCGGCCATGGCTCCGACCCGGCCAAGGACCTGAACTTCGGCTTCGGCCAGGCCGACTTCTCGAAAACTGGCGATTTCCGTCCCGCCAAGACGGGGTTTGACGATTCGCGCTGGCGCAGCCTCAACATTCCGCATGACTGGGCAGTGGAGTTGCCCTTCGTCCATGACGACTCCACCGTGGGCGGAGACTCCGCGCTCACCGGGCACGGCTACAAGCCTCTGGGCCGCCGCTTCCCCGATACCAGCGTGGGTTGGTACCGGCGCGAGTTCGAGATTCCCGCCGCGGACTTGGGGCGGCGCATCTGGGTTGAGTTCGATGGCGCCTTTCGCGACGCTCTGGTATGGGCAAACGGCTGCTTCGTGGGCCGCAACGATAACGGCTATGCGGGCTTCCGGTTCGACATTTCGGATTTTCTGGCACACGGCAAGCCGAACTGCATCCTGGTGCGCGTGGATGCCAGCTTTGGCGACGGTTGGTTTTACGAAGGCGCCGGCATCTACCGTCACGTGTGGCTCACGAAGATGGATTCCGTACATCTGGGCAAGTGGGAAAGCGCCGTCCGCGCCACGGTGAGCGGCGATTCGGCGGCGCTGGCCCTCTCCACAGTCGTGGAGAACGAAGGTCGTCAGCTGGCGAACGCGAAGATCAGTTGGAAGATTCTCGATGCCAAGGGGGCCACGGTTGCAACTGCCGAAGCTCCTGTGCAGGCCGTCGCCGCGGACGGTTCTGCCATCTATAACGCCACCGCGAAACTCGCGAACCCGGCACTATGGTCGGTGGATGAGCCGAATTTGTACTCAGCCATGGTGACTGTGGAGACGGACGGCAAGGCGCGCGATGCCGAGCGCGTCTCCTTTGGCATCCGCACGGCTGTGTTCGACGCGGACAAGGGCTTCTTCCTGAACGCGAAGCCGCTCAAAATCCAGGGCGTGTGCAACCACCAGGATCACGCTGGCGTCGGCGCCGCCGTGCCGGACCGCCTGCAATGGTTCCGCCTCTCCGTGATGCGGGAGATGGGCTGCAACGCGATACGCACCTCGCATAACCAGCCCACGCCCGAACTGGTGGAAGCTTGTGATCGCATGGGAATGATGATGATGTGCGAAGCGCGCCAGATGAGCTCGAACCCCGAAGGCATGAAGCAGCTCGAATACATGGTGAAGCGCCATCGCAATTCGCCCTCTGTCATCCTCTGGTCCATCGGCAACGAAGAGTGGCCATTGCAGGACGCAATGGCCGAGCAGGGCGCGCACATAGCCGCAACCATGGTTGCGCTCTGTCACCGCCTCGATCCCACTCGCCCCGTGTCAGCCGCCGTCAACGGAAATAACGAGAAGGGCGTCTCCGACGCATTCGACATCATCGGGTTCAACTACAACGAGAACAACCCGGACGCCTTCCACAAGAAGTTTCCCACGCGTCCCGTCTATGGCTCCGAGACATCGAGCGCCATCAGCACACGCGGCGAGTACTTCACGGACCCGGTGCGCAATACCGTGAACTCCTACAACGGCGTGGTGGGATGGGGCAAGACGCCGGAAGCCTGGTGGAAGTTCTACGGCACGCGCGAATGGGAGGCGGGCGGCTTCGCCTGGACCGGCTTCGATTATCGCGGCGAACCGACTCCCTACAAGTGGCCTTCCATCAACTCGCAGTTCGGCATCGTGGATATGTGCGGGTTCCCGAAGGACTACTTCTATTACTACAAGGCGTGGTGGCGCAGGGAGCCCGCGCTGCACTTGTTCCCGCACTGGAATTGGCCTGGGCGGGAGGGTCTGGAAGTCCCGGTGTGGGCCTACTCCAATCTGGAGGAAGTGGAGCTATTCCTTAACGGCAAGAGCCTGGGCAGTCAAAAAGTGCCGGCGCTCGGCCACGTGGAGTGGAGGGTGAAATACGAGCCGGGCGTAATGGAGGCGCGCGCCTCAAAGGGCGGTCAGGTGGTCTTGACGGAGAAGCGCGAGACCACCGGCGAACCCGCCTCCATACGCCTCACTCCTGATCGCGCGGAACTCGACGCGGATGGCGAAGACGTGGCCATGGTGAAGGTGGAAGTGCTGGACAGCCAGGGCCGGCACGTGCCCACGGCGAACTCGAAGATAGGGTTCAAGGTCTCCGGCGCCGGGACCCTGATTGGCGTGGGCAATGGCGACCCCAACTGCCTGGATAGCGATAAAGAGCCGCGCCGGCAACTCTTCAATGGCCTGGCGCAGTTCATCGTGCAGGCAGCTATGCGCCCCGGAGAGATTCGCATCGAGGCGGCAAAAGAAGGCTGGGATGGCCCGGTGCTGACACCGGCCAAGTTGTCCATAATGGCCGGAAGAGTGGAACGCCGACCTTCGGTGGCGCTCATTCGGCAGGGCTGAGAAAACCGCGAACACTTCAAACGGAGATTGAAGTGAACAAGAAGCTCGAATTGACCAGACGGCTCTTTACGGCCGCGCTTGCGGGTTCGCCCGCCATCGCTCAGCCCGTAGCGCCCCAGGCCGCCCCTCAAGCGACTCCGCCCGCAGGCGCAGCCCCGGCCGGGCCGCCGCGCAGACCGCAGCCGCCTGAACCGCTGTTCATCGCCTCCGAGTTGGATGATCGGGAGCGGGCCATCGGCCTGCACCAGGACACGCGCTTCCCGGAGGAGCCGCGCACGGCTGTGACGGTCACGAAAGCCCCAGCTTCTTCATGGACGCTGCGTCTGAGGATCCCGTCCTGGAGTTCCGCCGCGGCAGTGAAGGTGAATGGCCGCGTTCTCGATGCCACCCCCGGCGCGGGCAGCTATCTCTGCATCGCTCGCGTGTGGAAGAAGGGCGACCGGGTTGAACTCGAGATGCCCATGAGTCTGGCGGCCGAGCCATTCGCCGACGAACCGGCTGTGCAGGCATTCCTGTACGGGCCGGTTGTACTGGCGGGCGACTTTGGCAATCAGGGCCTGACGGATGCGCTGGTGAACAACCAGCAAGGCCCGGCAGTGGCCAAAGCTCCAATGAGCGTGCCCGTGAGCCAACTCCTCCGGCGGGGAGACGCTAAGGTATTCAAGAAATATTCGCAGATGAAGTTGCAGATGAAACGCGAGGCGCTAACGAAACTCAATCGCAAAGCAAACGAGAAGGGGAGTTCTGGCACAGGATAGGCCGCGTGAAAGGGTTTTTGGCACAGTTCTGGCACAGTTGCAGCCAAAATAGAGCATCTGGAAGCCCAGTGGTTCCGGGAAGGTCTTGGTTTTCAGAAGAATTTTGGAGCCACCCGCCGGGGTTGAACCGGCGACCTGCTGATTACGAATCAGCCGCTCTACCAACTGAGCTAGGGTGGCCTGCGTCTCTTCCAAATACTTCCAGGCCGTCCAGAAAAGAGGGTCGAATCTG
>Ga0335078_10003256_pt1 | contig 24212 bp, 15 predicted proteins | sample Lox_Sample_32_FD_206711 | JGI IMG/M metagenome (GOLD analysis project Ga0335078, IMG submission 206711) | Soil microbial communities from Loxahatchee National Wildlife Refuge, Florida, United States - Lox_Sample_3.2 | ecosystem: Environmental > Terrestrial > Soil > Wetlands | place: USA... | reverse complement strand
GAGCGCGGCGGCGATGCCGGCAGCGTAATCCGCCACCCAATAGACCCATGTCTTTGTCATCGCATCCGCAACGTTAACCTAGCTGGGAAAGATTCGCAAGCCCCGGCTCTTTTCAGTGAGCGACGTCCGGGCCTTTGTGGGGAGCTACTTTCTTCATCAGGAACATGAAGGGAACTACCAGGAGGATGACCACCCCCATCAGCCAGAAATCATCGAGGAAGGCCAGCATGGTGGCGTGGCGCATCAACAAACCATAGGCCAGGCCTTGCGCCTGGTGAGCGGCCAAGACGGGGTCCGCTCCGTGCGCCGCCATCATTTGGCTTGCGCCGCCCAGCATCGCCCGGTAGGCCGTGTCGAGCGGAGTCATATGTCCCACCAGCACGGCCTGGTGGTATTGGGCGCGTCGCGCCAGCATGGTCACCACGCCCGCGATGCCCACGCTCCCACCGATGTTGCGCGCCAGGTTGATGATGCCGGTGGCGTTGTTGAACTTCTGTTTGGGAATGAAGTAGAAGGCCATGACGTTAATGGGCACGAAGAGGAAGGCCATTCCCGCCGATTGAAAAATCCGGGCGGTCATCGCGGTGCGAAAATCCACCTCGAGATTGAAAGTCGCCATGTGGAACAGCGACAGAGACAGGATCGCCAGGCCAAACACCACCAGCCATCTCGACTCGATGTGGGTCAGCAGCTTTCCCACCACCGGCAGCAGAATAACCACCAGGATTCCTCCCGGGGAAAGCACCAGTCCGCTCAAAAGCGCCGTATACCCCAGCAAAGTCTGGAGGAAAATCGGAAGCAGCGCGGTGCTGCCGTAGAGCACCACCCCCAGCATAAACATGGTCATGGTGGCGATAAGAAAATTGCGCTCCTTGAGAAGGTGGAAATCCACCGCCGGGTCCTTCTGGCTGAGTTCCCAGAGGAAGGCGCCCACGAGGCCCACCGCCGCTATTACCGCGCACCAGATTATGAAGTTCGAGCCGAACCAGTCTTCGCGTTCGCCTTTATCGAGGACCACCTGGAGGAAACCCAATCCGACGCTCAGCATACCGATGCCGATGTAATCAATCCGGGCCCCCTCGCGCAGACTTTTCCGAACCAGGTAGGGCGGATCGAAGACCAGGAAAAGCGTTAGCACGAGCGAGATGATGCCGACGGGAATGTTGATCAGGAAAATCCAACGCCAACTGTAGCTGTCGGTGATCCAACCCCCCAGCGTCGGGCCGATGATGGGCGCGAGCACCACGCCCATTCCGAAGATCGCCATGGCCATGCCGCGCTTTTCCTTCGGAAAGCTCTCCATCAGGATCGCTTGCGAGATGGGCTGCAGCGCGCCCCCGCCCGCGCCTTGCAGAATCCGGAATAAGACCAGCAGGGGCAGCGTGGGGGCGAGCCCGCAAAGCAGGGAACTCAACGTAAAGATGGCCACGCAGACCATGTAGAACCGCTTGCGCCCGAAGATCGAGGAGAACCATCCGGTGAGCGGCAATACAATGGCGTTCGACACCAGATAGGAGGTAAGCACCCAGGTGCTTTCGTCGACTCCAGCCGAGAGGTTGCCGGCAATGTGCGGCAAGGCCACATTGGCCACGCTGGTGTCCAGGACTTCCATGAAGATCGCCAGCATGACGGTGAAGGCAATCAACCAGGGATGCGTTTCACCGTTTTGCCGCGCTCGAGCCAAAAGAGTACGCATATGAAGGCCACGAAAAACGCAGACCTGCTCAACAAGGTCTGCACGTTATTAGATCGGCGCAACACCCAGCTAAGGCTACCCTAAAGGCGTGGAGAGTGGTAGAGACGAATTGTCGCTGTATGGCTAGCGGTGAGTTTCTTCGCGGTGCCCGAAGGAATGCAGATCCTCCGCTTCGCTCAGCATGACATGTCATTCTGTACGAAGCGAAGAATCCGCATTTGGTTGCGGTTTTCCGGGCGCAAGAGTCGTGCTTGCCGGCAAGCCGTCCCACTTTGGGCGCGGCTCGCATTGCCAGGAGCCTCGTCGCCTTCGCCCGGTTCTCGAGCGCGGTGGAGAGTCAAGCGCACTATTGATGCAGCTTGGGGTTCCAGAAATCGGGCGCGATGGACGCAACCGCCTCCGGCGCGTTGCTGAGTTCCGGCACGACGCGGTAGAAAATGTATTCCACGCCCGCCACCGTGTCGGCGTTGACCTTTTGAAATTTCTCCAGGCCCTCATCGCCCAGCATCGACTTCATCGAAGTCGCGTGATCCAGTTCGTCCAAGGAAGTCATCAGCCGGGAGATGTGATACGTAAAGGGGTTGCCGCCCGCCACTACCTGCGAAGTCCAACGCATGCCGGCCATACTGCTTTTCTCGGCGGCAGCGTTGATTTCCTTCAGCTCGGCTTCAAACTCTGCTTCGTGTCCCGGGCGCACGCGGACGATGACGCTCCGGATCCAGCGGGTCTTGGCGACGGCCTGCGCATAGGCCGCCAAATCGGCCGGCGGGTTGTAGGAGAGGTCCCAACGGCGCTGCCGAAGCTCGGCCCGGGAGCTTTCCAGCGTGCTGCCGAATTGTTGAAAAAGGTCACGCGCCCCAGCCTCGCCATAGGCTTTGCCGATCGCACCCAGGAAGAGGGCGGAGCTCTTTTCGGCGTCGCCGAAGGTTTCTCGCGAGCTGGTAAAAATCACTGTATTCTGCTCGCCGTATTCCACTTCGAGGGCGATCCACCTGTCACCGTTGTTGCGCCGATTCGCCTCCGCGACCTTCCTTCCGACCGCGTCGAATTCCGCCCGCTTGTCGGGTTTGACTTTGGCAACGTACACATCCAGGTATCCACGCTGCTGGCCCATACCTGCCGTAGCCGCAAGCACCAGGAACAGTAATGCCCCGCACACTTTTCGCAACATGCTACCCTCCAGAATCAACAGTTGTAATCGGATCCCTGACTACCTACCTCTTCTGACTGTACCGGTGAAAGGACCGCTTGTCAACCTGAAGCGGCGCGCTGCCGCGGCATAGCGCAGGACCCAGGGCCGATGCGCCTGAAAGGCCGCGGGAGGGGCAGCAGAGCTGTCGTGATGATCGCAGATCTTCTGTTGCCACGACGTGGCTCAGCGTGCTCTCTCAGTGCCGGGGACCGACGGCCGGGAAGGTGTGACGAAATCCGCAATCTGTCATCCTGAGAGCTTGTGACTTTTCTGTTCGACCAATCAGCGAATGTCATCCTGAGGAGCCGAAGGCGACGAAGGATCTGCATTTTCTTGATTTCACGGTGCTCGGCGAACTGCGGACCCTTCGCTTCGCTCAGGATGACAGGCGTCGATTTTTCACAGGTTCTGGCGCCGCGGGCCACATTCTGGCGCCGCTGGTGCGGCTTGGCTTGAAGTGACAGGTTTATTCTGGCGCCTATGGGGATCGGGGGCGAGAGGGTAGGCTTCAACCGCCAGTAGGCATGGAACCAAGAGCTATCTGGGCGCCGGCGCGACCTGAATACCCCGCGGGCGATCGATGGCTGCGGAAGAAGCCTCAGACGGTTCTTCAACGATTTCCACCGCCAGTGCGGTCACTTTCAGGGCTCTGTATTTACCGGCGAATAACTCGCCCTCGTGCACAAGAAACACCTGATCCTGGAGTGTGACGATCGCCTCTTTCTCACCCCCGGCCTTTTCCACGTATCCGATGGGCGAGACCGTAGAGCGATTAGCACCTGCATCCGGCGTGGTAGTGGCGAATGCAGGGGCGCTCGCAGGTTGGAGGTTCTCAGGTGGTGCGGGGCGGACTTGAGTCCCCGCATAATCAGCCAGAGGCTCCGCTTGGAGCGTTGCTTCGGGTTGCGATGGCGCATTGTCCGCAGGCGGGGCCTGCGGTTGCTGAAGTTGAGCAACATCTGTCGCATTTTCCGCTGCGGGTATACCCGCGTCAGGGGCCGAAGCAACTTCGGAAGGTTGGTCAGCCTCGGGAACGGCTGCCTCCGGCGGATTGGATGAGGGGGGCGCCAGGGCCATTTCCAGTTCGGCCGGAGAAGGAGCCGGGATGTGGAAGTTTTTCATAAACTCCTTGGTCTCCTGGATCAGGCCAATGTGTTGCCCCTCGGCAACAATGGCCTCGACCTTTCCATCCGCTCTCTCGACGTAGCCCAAATCCTCCCTGGGCGGAGCTGGTGAGTTGATGGCCGGGGCTGCAACCGGGCCGGGTTCCACGCTGGCTGAACCTGCACCCTGCGCGGCCCGGTATTTCGCCTTGGCCCACTCGCCATAAGGGCCGGACAGATCAGCTTGCACGGCTTGCTCCGCCGCCGGCGGATCCGGATGTTCGGGGGCCTTTTCGGCCGCCTGAGCAGTTTCAGCGCTGACGCTGGACTTAGCTTTGGCCCAGCCTATAGTGGCTTCGGCCGCTGCAATTTGCCTTATTCTGACGGCCGCCGGAGTTTGCTGGGTGTCCGGATGTGGGGCAAGCTTCGCAAGGGAGGAAGAACTGCTCTTTTCCTTCCCTGGTTCAGCTCTTACAACCCGCACCTTGCTCATACGATCGATATAATCTTCGCCCGGCGTCGCCTTACCTAGTTCCACCGGGATCGCCCGGTTCTCGACAATCTGACCCGCGCCGGCCTCCTGGTTGGACTTGTTATCGGCAGACGCCGCGGTTGGGTCCGAAGGCGGCAGCAGTTCACTCGCGGGCCCCAGGGCGACGAGGTCATCGTTAGTGAACATGCGGGGCTTTTTCGTAGACTTGGCGCGTTGCGCCTTGAGTTGGCGCGCCAAATCACCGAGCGGGACCGAACCCGTCCACTTCTGCGCCTCCGCCACTCCACCTGCGAAGCTTAAAGCAATGCCGGCCGTCAACACACCCGCGGTTACACCCTTCATGGCTGAATTCTCCCTTACCGGCGAGCCACCGGTCTTCCTAATTTACCCCGATTAGGCGCAGGGAATCAACGTCAGGTTTTAATATTCTGAGCCGCAGAATCCCACACGACAACGCTCTGCTGGTAGCGGGTAGCGCAGAGGTGGGCGTTCCTTGCCCTCCTCTGCGGTTCTTGGGGCGACGCAAATTCTGGTTCCGTCAAACGGGGCCGGAACAGCCGCAGAGGAACGCAAACGGCGCGCACCTCTGCGCTACTTCGTCAATTCGATCAATCAACTGCCGCCGCCTTCACCAGTTCCTCGATGGCCGGAGCGATAACGTTCATCAGCTCATGCGACGGCTGTGGCGACATCAGGGCTACCAGAAGATTCGTGCCCGACTCGGCGACTTTGCGGTGCCTCGCGACCAGGGCTTTCTGTTTCTCGAACCACGCGGCCGTAGGAGGCTGCTTCGATTCCCACATTGTCAGCGCCTCCAAGCCTGCTTCGGCGACTTCTTTCAAATCCTGCGAAGCGGGTATAACTTCTTTCAGCATGGAGGAGTCCCTGGCGATGGCTTGAAACTGCGAGTCGTTGTCGCGCCATCGGACGAGCTTCGCGCGCACCTCGCGGCGCAGTTCTACCGGCTCCCTGCCATCCGCGAGCATCTGGTGAACCACGTCGCGGAAATTGCGCGCCACCAAACTCTCCGCCGGAATCGCATCCACGAAGCGATTCGTCACTACGGTATTGTCCACGGCCTTGCCCGAAGCCCTGGCGGCTTCGAGACGGGGCTTGAAGCGGGCGAGGTTCTTGAGCGGCTCCACGGTTTCCGCCAAGGTCTCGAGAGGAAGAACATTGTGATCGCCTGCCAGGCGTTCCAGCATCACCGTTTCGTTAGTGTGTTGCCGCAGGCCGACTCGCTCCAGGTCCGCGTCAAGGGCCGTCATCCGGCGATAAAGGGAATCGGCGTCTTTAACGGTAGCGGGCGACCAAAGGCGCTCGGCAATTGCCGCCACTCGCGGCCAGACCATGACCTCTTCTTTTTCATCCCAGACGAACTCTGACCACATGCAGGCAATGCCGCCGGCCACCAGCTTTTCTTCCGCCGGGGTAAGCGGCGGGCTGTCCACGGCAACGTTGTCGTCCGACACGTAGCCGGCGAAGGGCGTGCCCTTTACCAGTTTGAGCGCTTCCGGAGGGAGTCCGTCGGCGCGCGAGTCGAGCGGATCCACGGCGTAGTAAGCGGCTGCGGTGAGGCCGTGGTCGAGATAATAACCGGCCGAAACCAGGGTGATGTGGTCCTCGGCGGTTGAGCGCTCGACCATCTTGGAGCTTCGCCAGGCCTGAACCGCAATGTCCTTGGCCAGGTTCGGTTGCAGTACTTCGTCCCAGCCGATCATGGTCTTGCCGTGTCGCGAAAGAATCTTGTGCACTCGTTCGGTGAAATAAGCCTGCAGTTGGTGCTTGTCCCCGAACCCCCGCTGCTTCATGAAGGCTTGTATCCTGGGATTCCGTGACCACTGCGCGCCGTTGACCTCGTCGCCGCCGGCCTGAAAATACCGATCGGGAAAGAGCGCGCCGATTTCGCCCAGGAGCCGGTCGAGGAACTCGTAGACTTCCTCGCGCGTCGGATCGATGGTGGCGCGCGTGTTGTTGTGGTCGGCGCCGAGCGCGTAAGGTCCCGACAGGGTGGCCAGTCGCGGGTAAGCCACCAGCAGGGCTTTCGAGTGCCCAGGCATTTCAATCTCCGGCACCACACGAATGCCGCGTTCGCGCGCGTAATCCACCAGTTCCCGAATTTCCTTTTGCGTGTAATACTGCCCACCCGATCCGAGGTCCTGGAGCCGCGGGTATATCTTGCTCTCCAGGCGAAAGCCCTCCGCGTCGCTCAAGTGCAACTCGAGGACGTTCATCTTAACGAGTTCCATGGCGTCAAGGTTGCGCTTGAGCGTGCCGAGCGTCAGAAAATGGCGGGCGACGTCCAGCATCAGCCCGCGCCAGGGAAATCGCGGCTGGTCTCGTATTTCCACCGCAGGGACGCAGAACCCGGCTGAGTCGGTCTGCACAAGCTGCAGAAACGTCGCCATGCCGCGCAGTACGCCGGCCGGGCCGTGGGCACGCAGTTCCGCGCCCGCGCTGGTTACCTGCAATGTGTACGATTCGTCCGCCTGGGGAGTGAGAAAATTCGGATCGGCCCCGTCGCAGAAAACACGCAAGGTGGCCGTCTGCGTCTCAATCACGGGCTCGAGAGCGATCTTCAGCCCGGTCTTGGCGCTTAGATTCCTTGCCAGTCGCGCGGCGGCGTTCCGAAGCAGGGTGTCGTCGCGATCGAGCGAAATGTCAAACGACGGAGCAATGACCAGGAAGCCCTGACCGGCGTTGATCTGCGCGGGCGCGGGTAGAACCAGCACCGGCGCCTCTGCGCTCGCCGGCAGAGCTAAGGCGATCAGCGTGCACAAAAGCAAAATGAACTTGAGCATCATGAGCCTGTCCGTGGACGCGCCTGCTCCGCCGTCCTCCCCGCAACACTATACATCAAGACGCCCGAGTGCTATGAGCCCGGATGATCGCAGGCTCGACCGTGAGAGGGCCACAGGCCAGGGGCCGATGAGATGACAATATGTTCTCAGGTGCGCGACGGCGCCCCGTGGTACCAAGACTTCGGTGCTATTGGCGGTGCGGGCGGGCCTCTCTATACTGGCTGCGTCAGAGGCCCGGCCAGGCATTGGGACAGGCAACACAGTTCGTGTGTATCCGGATCTCTAAGATTGTGACAACCTAACTGAGAAAAGAATGTTCCTCGCAGGACTAATTCTGGTCGTATCGACGGCCCTGTCTGCCTTCTATTTAGTGGCCACTGTCCAGCGTATACTGCGTACTGCCCTCCGCCGGAAGTAAGCACACTTCAATTTCCAATTTCGTAACGTTGTAGCGGCGTTTCAGCGCCGACGGTCAGTTCGGCGGCAATGTCCTAGTCTCCGCGTAGCGCTGGCCTTTAGGCCAGCATCTGCCGACCCTTCGTGACCCTCTGGGCAGGCTCTAAGGGTCGTCGCTACCAGTCAGATGAGGACACTCTCAGTTCGGCAAATGCCCCGCGATCTCGCTTCCGGCCTGCTCTAATCATAAGTTTCGTTGTGCCGATGGAAGGAGAAGTGGATCTTCGATATGGGTAGGAGGTCCAAATCGGATGTCCCGGTCAGGTACCCCTGTACCATAGACGTCGGCGTGGGACCGTCGTAACTTGCTCACAGGTGCATTAGTGTGCCTGAACACCGCAGATGACGCAAGGCACCACAAAGTCGGACCGCTCGCCGAGGCACTCGCCTTCGGCCCGGATAAACCCGGACTCTCTCGCTTTCTCAACTTCCCTGGAGCGGCGAGCGGCAGGCCAACAACCGTGACCAGCGGCGAGAGGGGGGTGATTCTGTTCCCGCACGCTTCCGGCCGCCACTCGACGCGCCTTAAGGCAGGCAGGGAAGAGAATCGTCTTATCCGGCGCCCGACTCCGGGCGCTGGTGATTTCCGCAGGCGCGTGCCAAACAACCTCAAGAGGTTCTGTGCCGAACTAACTTGCTGCCTCGCCATAGCTCTTCTCAGTAGTGTCAGCGGATTGGCTTCCCCCGTGGCAGCGCCCGGCGCGGGCCTACCCGCATTGACGACTATCAAGCAGATTCGGCAACTGAGTCGATCAGAGGCTGCTAGGAATTACCCGGTCCGGCTCCGCGCCGTGGTGACGTATTACTACGGCGGAGCGCCGCCAGACCTTTTCCTGCACGACTCCACGGGAGGAGTCTGGGTGAACCTTCCTGAGGGCATTCCAGCACTCGACCCCGGCGACGTGATTGAGATCGAGGGGGTAAGCGAACAGCCTGACTTTGCCCCGCAGATTGGCCGGCCGCGCTGGCGGGTGGTCGGGTCGAGCCCTCTGCCGGCGGCGCCCCGCGTAGCCTATGGCCAGATGGCCTCAACTCACGAGGACGGGCAGTGGGTGGAGGTGCAGGGGATTGTCCGGACAGCCGGCATCGACCCGGAGTCAAAAAACCTGTTTCTGGATATCGGCATGGAGGGGGGACTGATTACGGCCCAGATCCCCAATTTCAAGCTCGAGGATGCGCAACGCCTGATTGACTCCGAGGTCCTCATCCGCGGCAACTGCGGAGCCGTTCGGAACGCCCTGAATCAGCAGATCGGTTTGATGCTCTATGTGCCTGGCCTTGCCCAGGTCCGGGCCATCGGGCATGCTCCCCTTCAGGCTTTTTCGCAGCCGCCGCGGCCCCTGGCGGAATTGCAGCACTTCGCCCTCGATCAGCCAACCGGCCATCGCGTTCACGCGCGGGGCGTTGTAGCCTTTCACGAGCCGGACGGTGCGACGTACCTGGCCGATCCCACGGGTGGATTCAGCATTCAAAGCAAACAGCAGATACCGCTCAATCCCGGTGACCGGGTAGAAGTGCTGGGCTTCCTCGGTGTGGTGGATCGCCGTCCCGTGCTGGAAGACTCAGTCTTCGAAGTGACGGGCAGGGGACGCGCTCCCGATCCGGTCACGATTTCGGCGGCGCAGGCGCTCCAGGGCCAGTTTGACTCCAAGTTGGTAAAGATGCAGGGAGTGCTGGGACAGATTGCTCGAACCCCGAATGATACGGTCCTGGTTCTGCGCCAGGGGACGACCATGTTTACGGCCGTTTCGAAAACCCTGGCTCCATCGGCCGAATTGGAGTCGCTCGGTGAGGGCACGCTTCTTCAGGTGACGGGCGTCTGCGTTGTGGAAAGCGACTGGAGCGGAGCACCCAAATCGTTCATGATTCGTTTTCATGCTCCAGACGGAGTTGTTGTCCTTCGCAGGCCGCCCTGGTTGACCCTCGAACGCGCCCTCGAAGCGCTTGGAATCGCGATGCTGATTGTCGTGGCCGCCGCCGCGTGGGTGCTGGTTCTGAAGCGGCGGGTGAATCGTCAGACAAACGTCATTCGACAGCGGTACGAGCGTCAGGCCGCCCTGGAGGAGCAATACGCCGAGGCGCAGCGGCTCGCACATGTGGGGAGCTGGGAAGAGGAGGTACGAGGCCAGAAGACGACCTGGTCTGAAGAAACCTTCCGCATTCTCGACTACCAGATGAGCGAAGTCTCGCCGAGCCGGGAAGCGTTCATGGCAAGAGTTCACCCGGATGATCGAGGGTTGGTACAAAGGATTATCGAGGAGGCGCTCGCAGGGAGCTTTTCGGCGAAGGAGTTTCGTGTTCAACGCCCCGGTGGAGAAGAACGCTTCGTGATCACTGCCGTAAGGGCGGTCACGGACGCCCACGCTTGCCCCATCCGCATTTTTGGCGCGCTCCAGGATATTACGGAGCGCAAGCGGGTAGAGCGGAGCCTTGAGGAGCGTACCGCCTACCTGAACGCCCTGGTGGAAAACAGCCCGGTCGCCATCGTCGTGGTCGATTCGGAAACCCGAGTGCAGATGTGCAATCCGGCCTTTGAGAGCCTGTTTCAACACCGGCGCGAAGAAATCGTCGGCGCTGAGCTGAATCCGCTGATTGCGCCTGCGGAACTGCTCGAGGAAGCCAGCCAGGTCAGCACTCAGGTCGAGAAGGAAGGACAACACGTACAGATTACCACCCGCCGCCGCCGCAAAGACGGGTCGCTCGTCGATGTCGAACTTCATGGAGTTCCGCTTAAAGTGGCGGGAAAGCTGGTTGGGGTTTACGGTCTTTACCTGGATATCACGGACCGGAAAAAAGCGGAAGCGGATTTGCATAAAGCCAAAGAGGCTGCGGAAGCTGCCAACCGCGCCAAAAGCGAGTTTCTGGCCAACATGAGCCATGAGATCCGCACGCCCATGAATGGGGTGCTGGGGGCAACGGAACTTGCGCTGGATACCGAGTTGAACCCCGAGCAGCGCGAGTATCTGGGTATGGCTAAAACGTCGGCGGAGACCCTGTTGAGTATCCTTGACGACATTCTGGACTATTCCAAGATCGAAGCGGGCAAGCTCGATCTCGATCCCATCTCTTTCCGATTGCGTGAATGCCTGGCGCTCGCTACGAAACCCCTGGCATTGCGCGCCCAACAGAAGAATCTGGAATTCGCCTGCGACGTGCACTCTGACGTGCCGGACGAGATCATCGCTGACCCCACCCGGCTCCGGCAAGTGGTCATCAACCTGGTCAGCAATGCCATCAAGTTTACCGATCGCGGCAAAGTCGGACTGGAAGTTGCTGTAGACGTCCGGGAAGGTGATCGACTGCAATTGCATTTTGCGGTAAGCGACACGGGAATCGGAATCCCGAAGGAGAAACAGGAAATCATTTTTGGGGCCTTTTCGCAGGCCGACGGCTCAACCGTGCGGCGATTTGGAGGGACGGGCCTCGGGCTCACGATTTCCCTTCGACTGGTGAAGATGATGGGAGGACGGATTTGGGTGGAGAGCCAAGTCGGACGCGGCAGCCGTTTTCAGTTCACCGCTCAGGCGCGCGCGGCCAGTGATCCCGCTCTTGTCGACTGCGCCGAGGGCGCCGACTCGAGCTCCTGCCACTCTCTCCCCGATGGTCAACGGAAGCTTCGCATCCTGCTGGCTGAAGATAATGCTGTAAACCAGGCGCTGGCAGCGCGGTTGATGGAGAAGAGGGGGCACGCCGTAACGGTCGTCAACAACGGGCGGGAGGCGCTCGCCGCTTTGGAGAAGAACAGCTTCGACGTCGTCCTGATGGACATTCAGATGCCGGAGATGGACGGATTCGAAGCGACGGCAGGGATTCGCAATATGGAAAGACGCACCGGCAAGCACCTGCCTATTATCGCCATGACCGCGCATAGCATGGCCGGCGATCGCGAGCGCTGCCTCGCCGCCGGCATGGACAGTTACGTTGCCAAGCCGATTCGGTCCAAAGAGCTGTTCCAACAAATTTACGCCTGCGCCCAGCTTCCGGGACTGGCGCAGTCATCCGGCGTCCTGATCAAAGAGACGAGTGCCGGCCTTCCCGCCGAGGTGAGTGCAGCCCACCCAAGGTGAGTCAAGAGCAATCCCCAACCGCCCAACCTGTCATGCCGAGCCGTTCGCTGTCACCCTGAGCGCAGCGAAGGGTCTAGGTTCTCACACAGGCTCCACGGGAGAGGGCGGAAATCGATCATTGTTGGCGGCCCTTTCAACGATGTTTGACGGTCCTCTCCCTTGGGGGGAGGGTGGCCCGCGACGGCGCATTCATCAGCCGTCGCGGGACGGGTCAGGGGGCTCTTCTCAAGAATCCAAGATCCCCGGAAGTTGGGTCACCGCTGCCGGCGCATTGCCTCTTCCACGATCGCGAGGTCCGCGCTGTCCACCTTGCCGTCCCTGATCACGTCCGCTCGTGGGTCGTATCCAGGCTGGCCGGCAACGGTTCCCATAGCGGCCTTCACAATCAGAACATCGCTTGAATCGACCTTTCCGTCACCATTCACGTCGCCAACCTGGGCGGCCTTGGAGTTCGGATCGAAAAGAATCTGGTAGAGGTGCCAGGCGTAGCTTGAGGCGAAGGAGTCACTGAATGCTCCATTGTTGACGGGTATCTGGCGCTTCTCCCCAAGCACGATTGCGGTGGCGTGAGCCGGGAAGTCGCGTAAAGTGAACGTCGCCTTGGTGGAGCCTGCGGGTGACATGCTCAAGGCGCCTCCAGCCGCAGCGACGGAATCGGTGCAAAGGCTGCTGCCCCTGCAAAAGACGCTTGTTTCCTTGATGGGGTTTGCAGACGGGGTCTGGTTCTGCGGCAACCCGTCATTTATAGCGAGCAGGAACGTGCAGCCCCCGTAACGTTTCAGGAGCACGTTGATCGCGGCATGGGTGCTCGAAGCGGCGACGGTCACGCCGTTGCCCACCGAGGGCGTATTGAGCACACGCGCCAGGGCCGCCACCTGGCTGTTGATCTCCGCCACCGCCGCCTTCACATCGGCGTGCTCGGGATGGAAGATGGAGTCTTCTTCCTGGACCGAGGCAAACTGGTGGACGAAATAGAGCAGGCCGCGCGCCCCGTGAATGATCGTCATCCAGGCCTCCGCTTCGACCTCCGCCGGGGTCAGCGCGACGGATGAGCTGTTGTTGAAGTTCACCAATTCGATATCCTGCATGACCGGTTTCTGATAGTTGCTCCAGTAGCGCAGACGGTCCGTGGTTCGGCCCACCCACCATAGCGGATGCGCGTCATTCTCCGGATAGACATCGCTGGCGAGGATGTCGCCGCCTTGAACGTACAGGGGGTAATCGGTAAGCCCGCGCGCCGCCGAACAGCACGTCCCTCCGCGGCCGGCGTAGCATGTGCCCGAGTTATATCCAGTCCCTTGCCCAACTCCGAGGTAGACCGGTCGCTTCGGGTCGGCGGCTTTGAGCGACTTATACTTGGTGATAATAGCGGAAGGCAGAATACAATCTCCATAACCCCCGCCGGGCAGCGATTGCGCATTGTCCGGCTCATCCTCTTGTATCCAGCCGTCGATGATCGGGTCGTTCAGGTGGCGCGCGCTGTCTGGCCCGGCCAAACCGCTCTCCTGCTCCCCGAGCACGCGCATCTTGTACTGCCGGAGCAGAGGCAGGATTGGACCGTCTTTCTTGCTCATCTCGACGGTGCCGCCCCAAAGCCCGACGAACTGGTTTACCCCGACTGCCTCGAATAGCCGGGCATTCTGCGGGCTCTGCAGCCAGACTGCACGCATGAAATAGTCCTGGCTGGAAGAGGGGCCCAGCGGAAATTGCGTATAATATGCGGGGCCTCCGTCCCAGGGAAGGTAGACATCCTGGGCTCGGGCTTGAAGCGCACTCGCGTATAGAGTCACTAACGATGTAATGCTACAGATCCCGAGCCGGCAGACCTTTGCAAGTTGCATGATTTTCCTCACTCATTCCCTGGCACATCGAAGGGGCGGTTCGCGAACCGCCCCTACAACCAGCAAGGAAACCATAGTCTATTGATACGCGTCTATGATGGCAAGAGAGCGAGAAGCCGTTTGGAGGTGGCAACGATGAGACGCTTCGCATTGGTTATCCTCCTCACTGCTTTAGCGGCCGCTGCGCAATCCGATCCTGCTGTGCAAAGCCAGCCCCAGGCCGCAACCATAAAGCCGAAGATAGTAATCCCCGCAGGCACCACTGTTCCTCTGGCCTTGACCGAACCCATTCTAGCCCGGTCGGCCAAGGCCGGAGAAAGCATATACGCAGAGACGGCCTTTCCCGTCGTGGTGGACAACCAGATGGCGATTCCCGTGGGCAGCTATGTGCAGGGCCAGATCGACACCCTGACTCGGCCTGGACTGTTTTCACCTCACGCCCAATTACAAATCCACTTCACGAAGATTATCTTCACGACTGGTTACACAGTCGAGCTCACCGGATTGCAGAACCCGAACCAAGAGGCGCCGGGCGCTTCACCGGCGTCTATGGCGGCTGCAGCGCCGCCTCCTTCCGCGGGCGATGTGATTGCCGCCGTGGCTACACCGTACGTTGAGGTCAGCTCTCGAAGCGACGTGCTTCTTGACAACGGGTCGCAGGTCGAAATGATTCTGCAAGTTCCTCTGCGCCTGAACGCCGAGAAGGCCGCTGCGGCAGTGCGGCAATCCAATGCGAAGCCGATTGCGCGAGTCAAGTCTGCGACCCGCTGCCGCCCGATTCCCGCCACGCTCGGCACGCCGGATACGGTCATTCCCGGCACGCGCGGCACGCCGCCGACGGTGATCCCGGGAGGTCCGGGAATGCCTGACACCGTCATACCGGGCACGCCGGGCACGCCCCCCACAGTCATCCCCGGTTCTCCGGATACGCCGGCTGTGCCCTGTCCCGGCCCTCCTTTCGTGGCCTCCAATCCCAAGCCGCAGAGTTACAGGAAATCATTCCAGATCGCCTCGCCGCTGCGGATTTCCGCAATCGCACTGGCGGCGGGGAGCTATCAAGTTGCCTGGAATGGCTCGGGCCCCTTGGCTGCGGCGGAGATTCTTCAAAACGGTAATACCATGGCTCGTGTGCCGGCACGCGTTGTGCTGTTGAGTGGGGAATCGCCTGCGGACGCGGTGGGCACGCGCCCCAATGCTGACGGCTCGCTCGTTTTGCAATCGCTGCGTTTTGCCGGGGAAAAGCTGGCGCTCTACTTCGATCAAGGCACGCAATAAGAGGAGCGCGTGGAGTGCGGCCGCGACGCTGCCGCCGTGGAATCCCGGCAGAACGGCGGTAGCTGGCGCTACCGCACTCCACGGCACGCGCGCCAGCAAGCACATACAAGACTGCCGGTGCTACAAATGGCGGAATCAACCCACAGACGTACAAAAGCGGAGGTCTTTATGCGAATTCATGCTCTCATTTTACTTCTCGCGGTCTCGACGCTCTGCGCCCAAGAACCGGCTTTGTCCCCACAGACGCCTCCGGCCCCGGCCCAGGCCGGGGCGCCCGCCGCCCAGAATGAGACGATTACCATTCCAGCCGGAACCCGAATTCCTCTTGCACTCTCCAGCCCCATTAGCTCGAAATCCCGGCCGGGAGATCCCGTGCGCGCGGTTACCGGATTCCCAGTGACCGTAGGCAAGCAGTTGGCGATCCCGGTCGGCACTTACGTTGAGGGCGCGCTGGACAAGGTGACGAAGGGTGGCCGCTCGGGCCCCAGCCTTAAGATGCACTTCACCCGCCTCGACTACGTCAACGGTTACAGCGTGGACGTGGAGGGCGCGAACGTGCAAGCCAACGCCGAGAGCCCCAGGCAAGGTTCTACTCAGGCCGCGGCACTAGCCGGCCCGGACAACTCTTACAGTTCGTTCGCTGCGTCAACGTTTCCTCAACCAACGCTTCCGTCTTCTCATATCGGAGTGGCCATAGGGATTGGAATCGCCGCCACCGCAGCCGGGATCGCGATACCCTTGATACTCATTCACCACGGTGGCGGGGGCGGAGGAGTGCTCTTCGATTCCGGATGGCAGTTCGAGATGGTGCTGGAGAGCTCCGTCACAGTGGACGCCGCGAATGTTGCCGCGGCTGCCTCTCACGCCCCTTAGCGCCTGGTTGGTTTGGTCAGAACATTTTCAGGCGGCCCTGGGAAGGGCGGGGCTTCAGAGTCTGTGTGAGAACTCCGGAGGCCTGTCATCCTGAAAAGCCGAAGGCGACGAAGGATCCCGGCAGTTCCTTGATTTTAGCAGCTGCGACAAACTGCAGGGATCCTTCGCTGCCCTCAGGGTGACATGATGGGCGAGTTCTCACACAGACTCTAAAGCCCCGTAATTACCTCGCGAGGTTTGCGGCGGGGCTGAAGCCCCGACCTTCCGTTTCCGGCGAACAGGTTCGCGTACTTGATCAGCTAAGCACTGATATCGCGCCTATAGTGTATACTTCACCGAGAAGAACCACGATACAAGTGCGCCAAGGGGAGGATACCAGTGCGAAAAGTCTGGCTGGTGATCAAGCGTGAGTACATCACCCGCATCAAAACCAAGGGCTTTGTGATCGGCACGATCGCGGGACCTGCTTTCGCCGTGGGTATCCTGGCCTTTTCGATTTTCGCTGCCACACGATTGACCGACAAGACGATCAGGCTTGCCGTCATTGACGAGATAGGAGGTCTCTCGCCAACCGTGGCGTCGGCCCTTAACGTCAAGCTGCCCAACGGCAAACCGGAGTTCGAGGTGGTGAGAACCGTTGCCCGGCCTCCCTCTGAAGAGGCTGTGCGCAAGGAAATGCGGGCCGCCATTCGAGGCGACCGCCTGGACGCCTATCTGGTGATCGGATCAGGGGGCAAAGCGGAGTTCCATACGAAGAATCCAAGCGACTTCACGCTGCTCGAACCGATCACTCGCGCCGTGCATGAGGCCGTGCTGGCTTCGCGTCTCGAAGCGCGCGGCGTGCACGTCAGTGAGATCGGCGAAGTGACGCGGGGCATCGACGTCAAAATTATCAAAATCACCAAGTACGGCGAGGCGGAGGACTCCGGCGAGACGTTCTTTGTTGCCGTCTCGTTGACGATGCTGCTTTACATCTCGCTGGCGACGTACGGCATCATCACCATGCGCTCCGTCCTTGAGGAGAAGACGTCGCGCATCATCGAAATTCTCCTTTCTGCCGTGCGCCCTTTCCAACTCTTGAGCGGGAAGGTCCTGGGTGTCGCGGGCGTAGCCTTCACTCAATATCTGATCTGGATGACCTCCGCGGCGTTGCTTGGAACCTACGGCGCTGTCGTGGCCAACACCGTGCGGCCTACCGCGGACTTTCCGCGTATCCACCTGTCGGCGGGGCTGCTGATTTATCCGGTCATATACTTTGTGCTGGGGTATCTGCTCTATGCTGCACTTTTTGCCACGGTCGGCGCGGTGGTTTCGAACGAACAGGACGCGCACCAACTTCAGATGCTTGTTATGATGCCGCTCATCTTCAGTTTTGTGATGTACATCATGGCGGTGCGTGAGCCGAACTCGCACACCGTAGTGGTGTTGTCCGAGATTCCTTTCTTCAGCCCCATCCTTATGGTTTGCCGCATGGCTGCGGAGCCGCCGCCATTCTGGCAGATCGCCCTTTCGATTGTCCTTCTAGGTTTGACGACAGTGGGTGTGGCCTACATTTCTGCGCGTATCTACCGGGTGGGCATCCTGATGTACGGCAAGCGGCCGTCGGTGGTGGAGATTATAAGATGGCTAAGGTACACGTAAGGGGCCAAGGATGTAGCCGGGGCTTTAGGAGTCTGCGTGAAAGCCCGTTTTCGCTGTCATTCCGAGGAGCCACACGCGACGAGGAATCCCACTCTGCCATTGAGCACCTTCAGAGCGAGATCCTTCGCTTCGCTCAGGATGGCGTCGAAGGGCTCGGAATGACCAGCCTGAAAGAGGTTTCGGCGTAAACCCGCCGCTACATCCCTCGAAACAACTAGCGGCTGGCGTTGGTTTGCGGAGGGAGTGCTATTCGCCCCGCTACCGCTTCCTTGGCGATGCGGTCCACCATCAACTCGAGGGCTACTTCGCCGCTCGGCTCGTAGAATTGGATGGCCTCGTGGAGCGCCCGGTCCTTCAGTTCGATCCATCTATCCTCGAAGAACAGGCGCATTGTATAACGTGAGTTCTTGATATCCGTATTCTCGAGCAGCAGCCTCACCGGGCCGACTTGCTGTTTGGTCCCGTCCTTGCGCAGGGTGAAGGGCACACTATCGCGCTCGAAATGCCCTTCCAGCTGCGCCAGGCCGACCTGGTTGCGTTCGATTTCCTGGTGCTGCGAGTTCAGCTCTCCAACCACGTTGCCGAGCCGGTCCGCCGTGGCAGCCCACTCCTGTCGAGTAGCCGCCACATCGCTCCTTATGGAACTGAGCGCCTGCTCGCCCTCTTGTCGCAAGGCAATCAGGTCAGGCGCAGGCTGAGGTGCGGCTGGGGCGTCGGGCTGCGGTTTGGGCATTGCCGAAGCGTGAAGATGCGCCGGCACCGAAGGTGCGGTAGCGGCGGCATCCGCAGTCTTTGCCGTTTCAGCCTTCACCGCAACTGCGGGAGCCGCAGGTTTCGCTGCATTGAGACGCTCTTCCATGGCGTCCAGACGGCTTTCGATCTCGTTGAGCTTCGCCGTAGTGCGCGCCAGTTCAGCGGCCTCCCCGCTCATGTCGGGAGTTGGGCTGCTTCCTAAGATCTTGTAGGCGGCATATCCAGCCCCCAGGATCGCCACGACGGCGAGTATGTATGTAAGCCGGTCCTGCAGGTGGGCAGGGGGAGGCGGTACCTCTCCGGGAATGTATGACTTACGGTCAAACTGGAATCCACCCATGCGATCCTCCTTTTTGGTTTCTTAATGACGCTGCCAAGACACTTCCAAGCGACTAGGGTAACGGGCCGGCAAATCCAGCAGGACCTCGCGTGTCTCCTTGGGAAGCAGATCGATCTGCTTTTGGCTGGACTCCCTTTGCGTGATATTCATCTCAACTTTGTAAACACCAGGAGCGAGAATGAGCAGCAAGGGAGTCTTCCCGACTCCCTTGCCGTCAATCAGTACCCAGGCGCCATCGGGTTGTGAGCGCAGCATCACTTTTGCCGCGTCTTTGCCGGCCTTTGCCTCGAGTGCGCGGCGGTTTCCACCCAGAACGTCTTCCGCCTCGCGGAGCGGCAGATGCGCAGACGGCGCTTGTTCTGCTCTGGTCTCGGTCGCACTGAGAGTGGAAGTCAGGGAGGTGATGGGCAGGCGAGCCGGCGACACCTTCGCCAAGCTGGCCGCGGTGCCGCCCACGGTGGCAACCGCTCCCCCGTATCCAGCTAAGGCTTGCGCCGAGGCATAGCATGCGCTGAGGCAGACCAGCGCGGCGAGTTGGATCAGGGCGCGCCAGCCCCTCGATATCGTCCTGTGATGGATCATGGCTAACGAGATCATGATGGACCTCCCGCGAAGGCGAACGCTGCGTTCCCTGATCACCGCCTGGGTGCTTGATTCCCCGGCCTCCCGAATTCGATGCTCGAGGCCGCTGCGATTCTTTATCTCAGATGTTTTTTTCCCTGGGGAACTTCACTGCTACATCTTTGAGCTTAAACTTCCGCAGAATGGTTGTCAAAGCAAAAAAGCAACTTGGACCCACCGACTGCAGTGCATCCCCACCTATTGCCCGGGGAGTACCCTGATTTAACCGTAGCGCCGACCTTCAGAGCCTGCCCTGAGTAAAGCGGAAGGATCGTCAGATGCCGGCCTTAAAGGCCGGCGCTGCGCCGAAACCGGGGCGCTAGGGGGAAACCAGGACACCACCGCAGCGGCTCCCCTGCTTTGGCCTGACAGTACTATAGTGCTCTTGTGGGACGCTCTGGTTTGCGACAAAATCTGCCGAGAGTGCTGGAGGTGGCTTGGCAGAAGATTAAAGCGGCCGGTTTCCTGTAGGACCACGCGCGCCTCCGCCCTGAGTCGAGGAAAGGGGTCATTGGTCGCTTAAATCCGGCACCGAGTACTGAACCTGGGAGAAGCGGTCCGGCAAGTGGGCCGATATGTCCTGTTGAGTTACTAACTAAATTAAGGATTGACGGTCGATCCTGCTTAACATAGACTGGCTTTACGTGCGAATGGTCTGTGATTGTTAGAGTTGCCGCAGTGGCCTATAGAGTGGGGGTTCAGGCGCGGCAAGATTGCGGTGCCGGCGCCGAATCTGTGGGGGATCCAAGGGCGGTCGTTGCGTCTTCGAACTTGGGTCCGGGTCCGTCAAAGGGAGAAACTTCAGCTATGGACGAGCAAGCCATACGTGTCTGGTTTTGTACGCCCGACATCCCGTTCGTTCAGCTCATGGCTCGCACTCTAGGTGTGGAGTTTGAGGTTCAGACCATCGAGGCGTTCCACCTGAACGGGGCTCGCCGAAGGATCGATTGGCCCGATGTCGTGCTGCTCGACATGCGCGCCGAGGGCGACTCTTCCGGCCGTGAAGAGTCGGCGTTTCAGCTCATGCAGGAGATCCAGCAATTTGATTCACCGCCTCCCATGATTGCCATTCTGGGCGAACAAAACCGCGCCATGATCCTCCGCGCCCTGGAGAATGGCGCCTATGATACGCTTGCCAGTCCTCCCGATATGGTTGAACTGCGACTGGTGCTGAGGCGAGCGAAGCGCTTCCGGCAGGTGGAAAAGGAGCTGTTGCGGTTGCGGTCGCAGCAGGCAGCGACGGGCCCGTTCGGAGAATTTGTTATCTCCACCGAGCCGATGCAGAGGGTGTTCGCTCTGGCGCAGAAGGTCGCTCCCTGCGACGTAAGTGTGCTAATTACGGGAGAAACCGGCACCGGCAAGGATATGCTGGCGCGCTCCATCCATCAACGCAGCACACGGGCGACAGGACCGTTCGTTGCGTTTTCCTGCGCTAACTTACCCGAGACGTTGATTGAAGATGAGCTTTTTGGCCACGAAAAAGGCGCATTTACCGGCGCCACGGGGGCCCGCCGAGGCCGATTCGAAGCTGCACACCAGGGCACGCTGTTCCTGGATGAGATCGGCGATCTGGCTCTGGGTTTGCAAGCCAAACTGTTGCGCGTCCTCCAACAGCGGTCCTTTGAGCGGCTGGGCAGCAATACCCCTGTCAATGTCAATATTCGCCTGCTGTGCGCTACTCACCGCAACCTCGCAGAAATGGTGGAGCAAGGGCAGTTTCGCAGTGACCTGTTTTATCGCCTGAACGTGGTTGAAATTCACATCCCTCCTTTGCGCGAGCGGCGCGACGAAATCGCTGCCCTGGGACATCATTTCCTGATGCGGTTCGCGAAACAATTCGGCAAGACGGTACGGAGATTCTCGCCCGTTGCCTTGCGGGCTCTCGAGGAATACAGTTGGCCGGGTAACGTGCGTGAACTCGAAAACGTCGTCCAGCGCGCCGTCGTGATGACGGATGGACCGGCGGTTGAACTCTGGCATCTGCCCAAAACGTTCTGCAATGGGCTGGAACTTCAGCAAGAAGAGTGTTCCTACGACACGGAACTGCGGGAGTTCAAGCGGCGCCTTATCCTGCGGGTTCTACGCGACTGCGACGGAAGCAAATCGGAGGCCGCGCGCCGGCTGGGCATCGCCCGGGGCTACTTGCATCGGCTGATCAATCAGATGCATATTGAGGATGCCCCCGAGGAGAGTTTCGCTGATTCGCCGGAGTTAAACGTATCGGTGATGTAGGCAAGTCAGAAACTAGAACTTAGAATATAGAGATTTGGAAACTGAAGCTCGAAAGTCAGAACGTAAGAATAGAGATTCGAAACTCGACGACTGAAGGTCGACAATCGCAACTCAAAAAACCGATCGCCTTACGCGAAGCTTCCGATTTATCACTTCCGATTTCAAATCTCAAAGTTCAAATCTCAAATTTCAGATCTCAAAATCTTGGAATTCTGAACTCTGCCTCTTGCCATGCCTGAGAGCTCCCCGGAAATGACATTAGGCGATACATCGTCGCTTGAACGGGTCTATTTGCCGTTTTTGCTGGGGGCTCATAACGCCGACGGCGGATGGGGATACCGAGTCGGCGGCCAAAGCGCGGTGGAGCCGACCTCCTGGGTGCTTCTGGCCCTGAAAGGAGTTGCGGAGTTGAGGAGCCAAGAAGTCGAGAAGTCCGGGATGACACAACTTCTCGACTCCTTGGGTGCCGGACTCGCCAACTCCTTGAACGCAGGAGTGCGTTGGCTCCGAGAGTCCCAGTTACCGGACGGGTCGTGGCCGTCCTTTGCCGGCCAGCCGCGCGGGTGCTGGGTGACGGCAGCGGCCAGCCTGGCGTTGTATACGTACAGTGACTCGCCGGACCGGGTGGCGCACGGGCTTCAATGGCTCTCGAAAACCTGGCCTGTGGAGGGCGCGCTTTGGCGGCGCATCGTGACTAAGGTTCTCCGGCGCGACCGAGTGGTTCGTCAGGACTCCTCATTGCGCGGGTGGAGTTGGACGCCCGGCACGGCGAGCTGGATCGAGCCTACCTCGTGCGCCCTGATTGCCTTCCGCCATATTCCTGAAGAACTGCATCCCCGCAATGCGGAGCAGCGCCGGCGGCTCGCGGAACGCATGCTCTATGACCGGATGTGCCCGGGAGGCGGCTGGAACAGCGGCAACCCCCTGGTTTACGGGGCTGCAGGCGTTCCTCGCGTTGGTCCCACCGTCTGGGCGCTGGTGGCCCTTCAGGACCATCCGGACCACCCGGGAACCTGCTGCAGCCTGGACTGGCTGGAGCAAACCTATTCTCACATCCAGGGGTCCGGCTCGCTCGCACTCGCCCACCTGTGCTTACAGATTTATAACCGTCGGGCGCCCGCTCTTGAGCCCGCTCTTGCAGCCCTGTACTCAAACAACCAGTTCCTCAGTGACACCCTTGTGGCAGCTTGGGCGGCGATCGCTTTGAGCGGCCCGCCGCGATGGCTGTCGCCGAAAAACAGAAATTAGAAAGTAGAAAGCGCTTCCTATTTTCCAGTTTCTGGTTTCTAATTCCTGCTTTGCAAGATGAGTGCGAACAACAATTCGCTGCTGCCGGCCTTCAGGCGGCCGCCTTCCCGCGTTGCGATACGCAAAGCCCGCGATTACCAGGCTGACCTGGCGGCCTTGCTCGATGAGACCTTGCGCGAATTTGGTTTGAACGTCCAGGGTTTGAGGGTGCTGTTGAAGCCCAACTTCGTCGAGCCTGACCCGCAGGGCGCGATCAATACTCACCCCGCGGTGGTGGCTGCGGCGCGCGAGTGCTTCCTGCGCCTGGGAGCTCGGAGTGTTATTGTGGCCGAAGGAGCCGGACACGAACGGGATACGGAAGGCATTCTGGAGACGAACCGCCTCCGCCACCACCTGGGGCCGCTCGAGGGAAAGTTCGTTGACCTCAATCTTGACGACGTTCGCCTGGTGCCCACGCGCACCCGGGCCTCGCGGGTGAAGGAGCTCTATTTTCCGCGAACGGTGCTCGAGGCTGACTTCGTAGTTTCCATGCCCAAGCTTAAGACTCACCACTGGGCGGGAGTGACGCTTTCGCTTAAAAACATGTTCGGCATTGTGCCCGGCAACTGTTACGGGTGGCCTAAGAACGCGCTGCATTGGGCGGGTCTGACCAACTCCATCCTCGATATCAACAGCACCGTGCGGCCCGATTTTGCCATCGTGGACGGCATCGTCGGCATGGAGGGGAACGGACCGATTCAAGGCTATGCCAAACCCTGCGGCGTTTTGGTAGCCGGAGATGATCCGGTGGCGGTCGATGCCACCTGCGCCCGCATCATGGGATTGCTTCCTGAGCGAATCCACTACCTCACCCAGGCCGGATTGCTGCTCGGCCACCTGAAGAGACAGAACATCCGGCAACTCGGGGAATCACCGGAGAGCGTGCGGACCTCGTTCGCGGTCCTCGACGCATTTAAGCGCCTAAGAGGCGAACATGCCCACTCCTGAGACAGGCGGTGACGAGTCCGGTGCGGTCATCCTGAGCGATGCGAAGGATCTCAGCAGTCCTTCTGCATCCGATGGCTCACCAAAAGCCGCAGAGATGCTTCGCTCCGCTCAGCACGAAAGATTGAGATTCTTTCGCGCCCTCGTTTCCTTTCCCCCCTTGCTGGGTGTGATCCTGGTGGGCGCATCTTTCATTTTACTGGTCAATTTTTTCCGCGTGGACGGCGACACCTGGTGGCACTTGTTGGTTGGCGAACGCATTCTTCGCACCCACTCCTGGCCTGCCTCGGATATTTACTCTTTTACCGCACCGGGCGCCCCCTGGATTGCGTACGAGTGGCTGAGCGAGGTCGCACTGGCGTGGGCGGCGCGGGCCGGCCTCAGGGGCCTGATGGGAATACTTTTCGCTTTCTCTGGCGCCGTGATGCTGATGGTTTATTACTACGCCTGGCTGCGCTGTCGAAATTCGAAGGCGGCCTTCGTGGCATGTTGTGCGGTCTTGCCCTTGATTGGCGTGTGGTTCGCGGTTCACCCGTACCTTTTCGGTTACATCTACCTGCTCGCGGTATTGATTTGCCTTGAGCATTTCCGGCTGG
>Ga0335078_10003255_pt1 | contig 24215 bp, 24 predicted proteins | sample Lox_Sample_32_FD_206711 | JGI IMG/M metagenome (GOLD analysis project Ga0335078, IMG submission 206711) | Soil microbial communities from Loxahatchee National Wildlife Refuge, Florida, United States - Lox_Sample_3.2 | ecosystem: Environmental > Terrestrial > Soil > Wetlands | place: USA... | reverse complement strand
TCGATACCACGCTGAGCTGCCTTGGCCTGCTCGCCGCGGGCGGATTCGTCGCGCGTGGCCCGCGCGGCTGGCGGCTCGCGGGAAAGAGCGGTGCTTGACTCGGCCGCCGCAGCGGCGCACGGTGGCGAGAGCCCCAGGCATGGCGCCCGGGACGTGAATCGTGCCCTCTTTGGTGATCAGGGTAATCGCGTTACCTTCCCGGTCAACCTAGCACTTCTCGGCATAGACGAAGCTGAGCCTGTCTTGAATGCGGCCAGCTCTTGCGCCTCGCTGGCACGTCTCAACATGTCGACGGCGGCTGCCAGTCGGCCCGCGGCGTCTACGACATCCTGCTGGCCATCGCCGCCGAAGCCCGCCTCGATCCCGGACGCCCAGGCCGCGATAAACAGCCTCCCTGCAGACCGCTGATCAGCGGTTCAGCCTGCCGATTGCCGTTTCCAGCGTACTCCGGTCGGACCCGTGCTACTGCAGCCTCTAGGTGACGGTCTGGGTCAGCGAGCCGGTGCTGGCCCCGAACGCGGTGTCGCCGGAGTAGGCGGCGGTGATCGGGTGCGTGCCCGTGCTGGTGTAGGTCAGCTGGCACGCGGCCGTGCCGGTGCTGGTGTCTACCTGCAGGGCGCCGCACCCGGTGATCGGTGTGCCGTCGTCACTGAACGCCACCGTGCCGCCGTCCGGTCTTGCTCGGCCGCTCGCCGGCCTCCAAGGACATCGAGCTGCTGGTGCTACGGCACGAGGTCGCGGTGCTGCGCCGCACTAAGCCCAGGCCTCGCCTGGACTGGGCCGACCGAGCGGTGCTGGCCGCGCTGATCCGGCACCTGCCTAGAAGGCTGCGGGCGCACCGGCTGGTCACGCCGGGCACCGTCCTGCGGTGGCACCGCCGCCTGGTCAGCAAGAAATGGACCTACCCGAACCGCACCGGACGGCCGCCCGTCAGCGCCGAAATCGCCGCGCTGATCGAGCGCCTGGCCACCGAGAACCGTTCCTGGGGGTATCAGCGGATCCAAGGCGAGATGCTCAAGCTCGGCCACCGGGTCGGCGCCTCCACGATCCGCCAGATCCTCAAGGCCCTGAGGATCCCTCCAGCGCCGAAACGGCACACCGACACGACGTGGCGGCAGTTCCTGCATACGCAAGCCGCGACGATGCTCGCCGTCGACTTCTTTCACGTGGACTGCGCGGTGTCCCTACAGCGCTTGTACTGCTTCTTCGTGATAGAGGTCGGCAGCCGCTACGTCCATATCCTCGGTGTCACCACGAACCCGGACGGGCCGTGGACCACACAGCAGATCCGCAATCCTCTTATGGATCTCGGCGACCGCGCCGCGGACTTCCGGTTCCTGATCCGCGACCGGGCTGGGCAGTTCACCGCGTCCTTCGATGCCGGCGCTGGCCAGCGCCGGCATCGAAGCGGTAAAGATCCCGCCCCGGAGCCCTAGTGCGAATGCTTTTGCGGAGCGGTTCGTGCTCACCGCCCGGACCGAGTCATCGACCGGATGCTGATCGTCGGCGAACGACACCTGCGGACGGTCCTGGCCGGGTATGAGGCCCACTACAACGGACGACGCCCTCATCGCAGACTGGGGCAGATCATGGAAGGCGGTGGCGATGACCTCGCTGAGCGCATCGGTATCCGCCGCGTCCGCGGTCACGACCTGGTGCTGTCGGCTGCGGCGCCGGGGCAGCGGCGGGCCTTCACCGGCGCTCATCGGTGTGCCCTGCCGCTCGCCGGGGTGAGCTGGCTGGTGATGGCGTGCGGGCCGAGACCGATCGCCTCGTAAATCTGCGGGCGGCGGTCCTTGAGCACGACCGCCCACACTTCGCCGACCACCGCGACGGCCAGGTAACTGGCGGGCAGTAGCCACGCGACGCGGCTGCCGGGCGGCACGCCGAGCAAGGTGGCGTAGTGCATAGTCGCCAGGACGACGATGCCACCCAACAGCACGGCGGCCAGACCGGTGCGATCAGCCGACGCCAGGCGTTCTCCCCCCTCCTGTCACGCGCGAAGAACGCAACGATCGCGACTGCGGTTGCCGTCAGCAGGAGGAGAATGCCATATCCGCCGGTCGTGCCAAGCCAGAAGAACAGACTCGTCATTGGGTCCTGGCCGGTCAGCGCGTACCAGGCGATGACAGCCAGGGCGGTGACGCTCTGAGCCAAGGACGCGGCCTTGGGGATGTTGTTGCCCCCGGTCCGCCCCAGCGCGGCGCGCAGCACGTGCTCGCGGCCGAGAGCGTAGATGTAACGCCACACCAGCGCAGTTGTGGAAGGCCAGCGCGGCAGCGAACAAGCTGGTCAGGAACGGCAACTGCGCACCCTGAGCCAGCGCCCCGCTTCCACCGAGCCCGAAAAGAAGCCCAGGGCCTTGTTTCCTGGCGGCCACCACCACCTGCGCCTATGTGCGCGGCCATAGCCCAGCTCACCCCGGCATAGACCACGGCGATCACGCCCACGGCGATGTAGGTGGCCACCGGGATTGTGCGCTGGGAGTTACGCGCCTCCTCGGCGAGAACGGGCGCTTGCTCAAACCCGCCAAAACCGAGCCTGGCCGTTCAGTTTCTGCCAGGCGCGTGACGCCTTGTTGCTGGCGGCCGCGGCGGCGCAGCGGCTCCCTGATCATCTATAGACAGTGCATGAAAATAAAGGAGTACCGGCAGGAGCCGGGACGAGGCTTCAGCTCGCCTGCAAGTACTACGCGGCCGGCCAGTGGTGGCCGAGGTAGGGCTCCGGGTGATCCTGTGCCCAGTGGTCGAGGATTTTCGCCAGCGCAGCAGCCTGCCCACCTCCGGCAGGCAGATTCTTCTTCAGCACGAATGCCAGGACGATGTCGCGCTCGGACGCGAAGTCCGCGACGTTCTCGGTGACGACCGCCCGGCCTTCGGCCCGGGCGGTCGCCGCCACATGGGCATCCTCGGCACCGCGAAGACCGATCTCGGCGACGTGGACTGCGTCATGACCGTATGTCTCGCGCAGCATCACCGCTGTGCCTGTGGGGAACATCTCGTCGAGCAGGAAGGCAGTCATGCCAGCAGCGCCTGCCGCTGCTGGGACATGCCACGGCTTCGCTCTGCCACGGCCTGGTTCCGCTCGATTCGTTCCCGGATCTCTGCGGGGTGCTCGGCGGCGTAGTCGAGGGCGATCCTGATCAGCCGGGGATGCAGATCCGATTCTGCGCTCAGCAGGCTGATCCGCTGTTCCTCGCTGCCGTCGAGCTCTTGAAGGCGTGCGATCACTTCCCAGACGTCGGGGCCCGCGGCGAGCGCGGCGCGCCGGTCATGCGCTGGGCCTCGGAAGATGATCCCCGGGTAGTCGAGCTGGTCAATGCCTTCAACAATGAGGAGGTCTAGCAGAGCTGTAGCGGTCATGCCCTCGCGGGCTGCGCGTGTAGCGAGCTGGGTCCTGGCGGCATCGCTGATGCGAAACGATGTGCTGGTAGCCATGATCATCTCCTAATCTCATCACAGTGTACCCCAATGTAGCGCAACTGCGGTATAGGCCCTTGGCTTGGTAATCGTCGGCGGCCTCAGGGGTGTGAACGTTCTGTAACCGAGCGGCGGACCCGGTGGGTGCGGGGCAAGGCCTCTTCTGGCTGCGCAGTGGGTCAGCGAACCTCGAATACGGGTCCGTCCTGTGCCTGGAGGCAGAACCGTTTTGAAAATGGCCGTCCCCCTGTCCCTCATCAGAATGGAGGATCGGTCCCGTGCGCCTACGCTTGCCCGGTGGCTGCGTTGAGCAAAGCAGAACTTGCAGCGATGACCGGGGAAGCTACGGTCGACGCTTACGGCGACGATGAGCAGGCAATGGGGTTCCACGCGATGATCGTGGACAACCTGAGCCCGGCCCATCGGTATGGCGCAGCTCGCACGACAAGCACATCCACCACAGTGGCCGGTAGGCGAGCCCGATGACCCGGCCTTCCGATCTCCTGCTCATCGGTCAGCGGCGCGCCGCGGCGGCCGCCTCAGCCTTCAAGATCCAGGTAGGGCTGTATCCGGCGGTGTGCAGTACAACCTAGAGCGCCACGCGGCGCAGAACGCGCGTAGCGCCTCGGACCTGTGGGCACTGACCTGAGTCGGCGTGGTGAAGGAAAATCCTCACATGTCACGAGCGGGTAACGAATTACATGAATGTAATTTATATTGCTGCGGACTGGGATTTGTCCTGACAAACTGCCCGGGACAGGCCCGGCGAGAGGCACAGGAGCCGAGTCGGCGGGCGCGATTCCGGCGTTAGGGCCCTTCGTGAGTTCAGTCAGGCATCGCAGGAACAGGAAGATCAGGCGGACCGGGCAGCATATGGCGCCATCGCAGGCGGCGAAGGTCGCGCAGAAGGCGGGAAAGGCGGCTCCCGCGATCGCGGTGGCGGGAGCGCTGACGGTGGCTCCCCAGGTGCACAAGCCCTTTCCTCGTGGGGCAGTGGCAGCTGAGCAGGTGATCCACTTGGATGCGCACCTCGCGGCCCGAACCTACACTGTCCGGCCGGGGGACACTATGTCGGAAATTGCGCGGCGGTTCTATGGCCGGGCCGCCGCGTGGCCGTGGCTGTATCGGGTGAACCGTGCGGAGATCGCCGGCCCGGGGCTGATCTACGCCGGGCAGGTGCTGGACGTACCGCGTGATCCACCCGCCAGCGTCACGGTGTCCCGCGTGCCTGCGGGCGCACGTACATATCGGCCACGGCACGCTGCGGCCCCGGCCGCAGCACCGCAGCCCCCGCCTGCGCGGCAGGGCGGGATCTTCAGCTACGCCGCTCTCGAGCAGCTGTGGGTGGCCGAAGGAGGAAACCCCGCCGACGAGGGATTCGCCGCCTGCATCGCCGAGCACGAGTCGGGTGGCAACCCGGGCGCGATCTCCCCCACCAGCGATTATGGGCTCTGGCAGGAGCATGACGATCCGGCTGCCCTCGACCCGGTTGTCAGCGCTCAGGCTGCGGTCCAGATGTCCTCTGACGGGACGAACTGGTCAGCGTGGACCACCGAACCCGACTGCTGACGTGGCCCCGCGGCGGCCCGCCGGGGTTGGCGTGGCTTCCGCGTAGATTCGTTCGGCGCAACCTCGGCCCATGCCCGCAAGCCGACTACGAGGGCCGCTCCCAGGTGAGCTGCGCCGAGCCGACGGATGCCGAGGACATGCCACAGCCATGCCGCTCGGCGCATCCGACGCTTGGTTCGCCATCACTTGCACCATGTTGTCCATCCAGGCGTCGGGCGATGCCACCGAGCAACTCGTCGGGGACATCTGGGCGATGGTCGCGAGCCGCGAGCATGGCAGAGTTGCCGAGCCTGCATCAGTTCGTGCCCGACCTCAAGGGGCTCGTCGGCCACGACAAGACTGGTGCGGGCGGCGATCGAGGCAGGGCGGGCGACGTTCGTGCGTGGAAGCGAAGGAGCGCAGCCGGCGGACCTTGTCTCATGGCAGCCAGCCCCGGCCGCGATCGGCGGGACTGCCAGGCCGTCCCAGCTCAGCGCCAGGATCCGGGCCCGCTCGATCCAGTCAGCCGGGGCACGCCGGGCGTCCGCGAGTCTGCGGATCTTCCTGCTCTCGCTGTCATCCAGCGGCGGGCGCGCCCTCAAGAACTTCGGCCCGGAACTCGCCTCCAGATGCCTGGCCGACGCTCCCGTTGCCAGACCCGCCGCGGCGCGTGCCGCTGTTGCATGGCGCGTGCGGTCGGCCAGCAGCCACCCGTCGATCATCGCCGCGTACGGGCCAATTACCGGTCAATTTCTGTCTTATTCCAGGGCAAGTGTCGGTATATCGCTATCCTTGTTGCCGCACGGCACACGAGGAACATTGCGTGGCCGGTGTGGACAGGTCGACAGGGCGGTCCAGCGCGGTTCCAGCGTACACGGGAGGAAGAATGAGCCCGCTGCATCGTGCTATGAGCCGATGTCGCTTCGACGAGACCACTGATGGGGCCGAGTTGGTGCACCGAACGCCTCCGGAATCGCCGCAAATGCGCGGGCCGGGACCTGACGATCCTTCACCTCCCTCTGGCGATCCGCCTCCTGATGAATCGCATCCGGGTATTTCGCGCGCTGGTAATTCGCGTCCTGATGACTCGGGGTCTGCTGAGCGAGGTCGCCTCATCCGAGGGCGAACCATCCGGGGCAAGCTCGCCCTGATTTTCTCCGTGCCGACTGTCCTGCTGATGATCCTGGCCGCTTTTGGGGTCATCAACCAGTACCGGGTTGCCACCGACGCGAAGGCCGCCGCGGCCAACGTTGAACTCGTACTCTCCACCCAGGACCTGATCAACTCGTTCCAGCAGGAACGCGGACTGACCAGCGGGCTCCTCGGCGGCGCCACGCACTACCGGCCGCAGGTCGATGCCCAGCGCCGCGAGTCGGACCAGAACCGGGCGACGCTCGACCGGCTGCTCGCGAGTACGGACAACCCGAGCGTCCGGGCGGTTCGAGCTGCCCTGGACGACCTGAACAGGCTCGGGTCGGTCCGCGCGGCGGTCGACGCGGGCCAGATGGACCGGTCATCGATGCTGGACTTCTACACGAACGCGATCGAGGCGCTCAGCAACGCCTCTGCCGACGCCGGCGTCGGCCAAGACGACATCGCGCTGCGCCGCGATCTCGAGTCCCTGCGCACCCTCGGAGATGCCAAGGAGGCCATCGCCCTCGAACGCGGGCAACTCAACGGCGTCTTTGCTCAGGGCAGGTTCACCCAGAGCGACTACATCACGTTCACCGAGAGCCGTGCCGCCAAGCTCGATGCGCTCGCCAGCTTCGAGCAGGTGGCGACCCACCAGCGGGTCGCCGCGCTGCGAGCCGCGCAACAGACGCCCGAGGCGACCTTCGCCGCCGGTTACGAGAAACGCGCGCTGAACGGCGCCGCCGGCCAGCAGTTGAACCTCAGCGCGCCGCAGTGGTCGGCCGCGATGGCCACGGTCGGTTACGACCTGCAGGCGATCCAACGGGACATCGCCGCCGACACCAGGGCCAGGGCCGCGCAGGTCACAAGAGCCGCCGACCTGCTGCTCGTCACGTACGCCGGAGCCGCTGCGGTCACGTTCCTGTTCGCCCTGCTGCTCTGGTTCTACACTTTCCGCTCGATCATCAGGCCGTTGCAGGTGCTGACCTCCGAGGCCCGCGAGGCGGCCCAACGCAAGCTGCCGAGCGCCGTCGCCCGGATCCAGGCCGCTGAGGACCCGAGCGATGTGGTGCTGGACTCGTCGGTCTCGACGTTGGTCCGGCGCGCGGACGAGTTCGCCGAGGTGGCGGAGGCGTTGGATCACCTGCAGCAGACGGCGGTGCGGCTGGCGGTCGATCAGGCGATCATGCGGCACAACACGGCCGAGTCCCTGGCCAACCTCGGCCGCCGCAACCAGAACCTGGTGCGCAGGCAGCTCGGCTTCATCAGCGCGTTCGAACGCGAGGAGGCCGACCCCGCCGCGCTGGCCAACCTGTTCGAGCTCGATCATCTGGCCACTCGCATGCGCCGGAACGCCGAGAGCCTCCTCATCCTCGTCGGTGAGCACAGTCCCCGGCGCTGGTCGGGTGCGGTCGACGTTCGAGACGTTCTTCGGTCCGCCTTCGCCGAGGTCGAGGACTACCGGCGGGTCGTCCTGCGCCGGACGGACGAGGCCAAGGTAAAGGGGGCGGTCGCGGCCGAGCTCGCGCACCTGCTCGCCGAGCTGGTCGAGAACGCGCTCTCCTTCTCCCCGCCGGGCCAGGAGGTGGAGGTCCAGGCGCGAAGCACGGGCGATCAGTACCACATCGCCATCGTCGACCAGGGCGTCGGAATGTCGCCGGAGGCGATGGCCGTCGCGAACGCGCGGCTCCGCGGCGAGCAGAGCTTCCTCGTCACTCCGGCCCGTGACCTGGGTCACTACGTCGTCGGACGGCTGGCCCAGCGGCTGGGCATCGCGGTCTGGCTGCACAATTCACCGCTGACCGGCGTGACCGCCCGTGTCGTGGTGCCTAGAGATCTCATCGTGAGACCCGAGCAGCCGGCCGTCGCGCCACCTGGTGCGGCGGTCCCCGCCCAGCTGAGCGGAGGCACCCGGCGGATGCTCACGGAGGCGGGCCCTGCGGCGGGTCACGTACTCACCGCCGCGGAACCGGCGCGCACGGGGACGGCGGTGGCCGTCCCACCGGCCGTGCCCACGCCAGACGCCGAGACGGCGACGACCCTCGACGTGGCCCCGGACGGCGGCGGCATGGCGACTACCCGCAACGGCCTGGTGAAGCGGCAGCCCCGGGAGAAGGCGCGCGCGCGGCCGGCCGGTCCGCCGGTTCCGCCGCCGCATCCGCCCGCTGCCGAGGGAGGGCGGACTCCGAGCGAGGTGCGGTCCATGCTGAACGCCTTCCGGTCCGGGGCGACGACCCTCAACGTAGCCCCGGACCGGGACGGCATGGCGACTACCCGCAACGGCCTGGTGAAGCGGCAGCCCCGGGAGAAGGCGCGCGCGCGGCCGGCCGGTCCGCCGGTTCTGCCGCCGCATCCGCCCGCTGCCGGGGGAGGGCGGACAGCGGGCGAGGTGCGGTCCATGCTGAACGCCTTCCGGTCCGGTGTCCATCGCGGCGAGCATAGACGCGCCGACGAGCCACGAGGCCCACAGTGATGAGGAAGGAACGACACCGATGACTCAGGTGGTTTCAGAGACCCAGGACTTCAACTGGCTCCTCGGCAAGTTCGTTCGGGAGACCGATGGTGTGACCGATGCCGTGGCCGTCTCGTCGGATGGACTGCTCATGGCCCTGTCCGAGGGCTTGGACCGGGCGGGCGCGGAACAGCTGGCGGCGATCGTGTCCGGTGTGGTGAGCCTGGCACGAAGCGCCTCACGCCGGTACGGATTCGAGGGCTTGAAGCTCGTGATGATCGAGATGCGGCGTGGCTTCCTCCTCGTTTCGGCGATCTCCGACGGCAGCTGCCTCGGAGTGGTGGCGACCGGCCAGTGTGATGTCGGGCTGGTCGGTCATGAGATCGCCGTGCTCTGCGATCGGTTCGGCGCCTTGCTCACACCGCAGGTCGTGGCTGAGCTCAAGAACGAGGTGCTGAGATGAGCGAGCACGACTGGCCGGGCCAATCCGGCCGACCGCCGTTCGGCCCGTGGCGGACCGGTCCGTGGACGACAGAGGCGCGCCAGGTCTTCCAGACGCCGGCCCCCACAACCGTGCCCGTGCCCCCTGATGATCCGGGCGAGGAGCCCGACGCGGAGGCCGGGCCCATCGTCCGTCCCTTCATTGTCACAGGCGGGCGGACCCGGCCGGCCGATGAGCGACTCCGGGTGGAGACGCTCGTCACGGCGTTGCCGTCGGCTCTGTCGGCACCGCTGAGCTTCGAGCGCCGCCACATCGTGGAGATCTGCCAGCGTCCGCTCTCGATAGCCGAGATTGCCAACAGCCTGGCCACTCCGACCGGGGTGGTCCGGGTGATCATCGCCGATCTTGTCGCCGAGCGGTATGTGACGGTCGATCAGCCGCTGAACTTGCACGACGCCGCGTCGGCGCACCTACTGGAGAGGATCCTCGCCGGTGTCCGTGTACTCTAAGGCCCGCTCCGAGTCCCCCGGCGCTGCATCGCCGGTGCGGTCCGCCAAGATCATCGTGTCGGGTGGGTTCGGCGTGGGGAAGACGACCTTCGTCGGCGCCATCTCCGAGATCGAGCCCCTCACCACCGAGGCCGAAATGACCGAGGTGTCGGCAGGGGTGGACGACCTGTTCGGTGTCGAGCAGAAGACGACGACCACGGTCGCCTTCGACTTCGGCCGGATCACCCTGGACGAGCAGATCGTTCTCTACCTGTTCGGTACGCCCGGGCAGGATCGGTTCTCCTTTTTATGGGATGACCTCATCGAGGGCGCGATCGGGTGTGTGGTCCTCGTCGATACCCGACGTATCGACCAGGCTTTCCCGGCGCTGGACTTCTTCGAAGAGGCGGGCATACCCCTCGCCGTCGGTGTCAACCACTTCCCCGGATCCCAGCGATTCGAGCTGGACGAGGTCCGTGAGGCCCTCGGTGTGCCGGAACGGATTCCGGTCACCATGTGCGACGCGCGGGATCGAGAGTCGGTCAAGCAGGTGCTCGTCGCCTTGCTCGAGAGCATCATCGTCGTCCCCGCCTCGGCATGATGACCCCGGCGGGCCACCCCATCAGCAAAGCCATCACAGGGACCACCATGACTTCGATACTCCGGCTGCTCTGCGCTGTCCTGCTCGGGACGGTGACGGTCGCGTCGTGCAGCCTGGCCGACGGTAGCACGCCGGATGACGCACCGATCACTCTGGGGTTCAGCGCCTGGCCGGGCTGGTTCCCCTGGGAAGTGGCTGCAGAGAAGGGCTTCTTCCTGAAGAACGGCATCACGGTTAACCTGCGTTACTACGACAACTACACCGACAGCCTGACGGCGCTCACCGACGGTGACATCGACGCCAACAGCCAGACGCTGAACGACACCCTCTCGTCGGTTGCGGAGGGCTCACGGGAGACGATCGTCCTGGTCAACGACAACTCCACTGGTAACGACCAGATCATCGCCCGGCCCGGTATCCGCAGCATGGCCGATCTCAAGGGCAAGACGGTCGCGGCGGAGGAGGGTACCGTCGACCACTACCTGCTGATGCTGGCCCTGAAGCAGGCGGGACTCACCGCCGGGGACGTGCGGTTCGTACCGCTCGCGACCGACGCCGCGGCCGAGCAGTTCGTCGCGGGTAAGGTCGATGCGGTCGGCGTGTTCGCGCCGTTCACCACCATCGCGCTCAAACGTCCGGGCAGCCGGGCGCTCGCCACGTCGAGGGACTTTCCCGGCGCGATACCCGACCACCTGGTGGTTTCCGGGGCGTTCCTGGACCGGCGGCCAGATGCCGTACAAGCGCTGGTGAAGACCTGGTTCGACACGATCACCTGGATCTCGGCCCACAGGGCGGAGGCGATACAGATCATGGCCAAGCGGGCCGGGGTCAGCCCGGCCGAATACGTCAGCTATGACGCGGGGACGAAGATCTTCTCACTGGAGGACAACCTGCGGGCGTTCGAACCGGGAGATACTCCCGCCAACCTCTCCTACCAGGCCAAGTCCATCTCCGACTTCCTCCTCGAGAGCGGGCTGACCCAGATTAGACCCCGCCTCGACGGGCTGTTCGACCCGCGCTTCGTCAACGCGCTCAGGCGGTAACCCGCTGACCCTGGTTGGGGTCGTCCTGGCCCGCTCGGCGTGGCCCCGCGCGGCTCCGGTGACTCGCGTCAGGAACCCACTGCGCGGGCGATGAGGTCGGCGACGGCGTCCGGCGCAGGTGCTGGTCGGTGGTGTCGGCCTCGCTAACTAACGGGATCCGCCGCATCGCTGGGGAGGCCCGCAACGAGAAGTGCCACGCGAATCCAGACCGCGTGGCTGCCGGGTCTGCGGGAAGTGCCCCGACAGTACCTGGATGGCCGCGCGCTCTTCGATGAGCGCGGCCAGGATGTCGACGTTCTGAGGAAGGTAATGGAAGCCCAGTCCTTCCGGTACCTTGGCCCGCTTGGCGATCCGGGCGGCGGCGGTTCCGTCATAGGTCTCGGCGAGCAATTGTGCGGCTGCGTCAACTATCCGGGTCCGCGTATCGGCCTTAATTTCCCTATGCGGGCCTCATCATTCGAGCCTGCTTTATTCGGGCCTGCCCATACGACCTTTGAAGCGCGCCCGTAATATGTGGTGGCCCTAAGCGACCGCGCCCAGGAGCCACCACCGTGGGAATGGGTCATGCCGTTGTCGAGCTGTTGTCTGTGTCGCCTTTCACACGCCCACGATAACCCCAGGTCACGCTGGCCTTTCGCTGGAGAAGGCGCAGTCACCGGATGGCCGGCCCGCCCGGCGTGCGTCATGTGTCATTAAAGGGCAATGGTTTGTTCATCACGCCGGAACATCGAAACACTAGCATGCGACCGGGAACAGCGCGAGGCGTGTCTAGGCCGAAGTTGCGTGCGCCCAGCGCGTCAGGAGGTGATTGTCCAGGTCATGACCTGATCGGAAGCTCGTCGTCGCCTGCCGGTGAAAGTCCGGTCCGGGTAGTCGCCAGGGAGCTCCGGTCGCAGGCTGGCCGTCTGGTCTGCAAACGGGCCGGGCCGAAGCCCAGCGTCGAAAGCCCCTAAAAGAAGCTCTTGACCCTGCGCTGCCCGCCGTTACGCTTCACCTAAGAAGTGCCTGCCTGCGAGGGGTTATCGATCAATCGACGGTCCGATTTTCCTGATCAGTAAGGCACTTTTTCGTACCTCAGGCCCTGTCGCCTCTCGGCGTGAAACGCCGAGGTTAGGAGCAGCCATGACGTCGTCCGCCGCCCACTTACCTGCACCGTCCGCTACTGGCCAGTCGGCGGAGCAGGCCGACCTGGCAGGGTTCGGCTACAGGCAGGAACTGCACCGCCGGGTCGGATCCTTTGCGTCTTTCGCTGCGGGTTTCTCGTTCGTCTCGATCCTCACTACAGTCTTTCAACTATTCTTTCTCGGGTTCGGTTTCGGCGGCGCCGCCTTCTTCTGGACCTGGCCGGCCGTCTTCCTCGGCCAGTTGCTCGTCGCGCTGAACTTCTCCACCCTGGCCGCCAGGTTTCCCATCTCCGGCGCGATCTTCCAGTGGTCGTCGCGGCTGGCAGGGCAGACGTTCGGCTGGTTCACCGGCTGGATCATGATCATCGGTCAGATCCTGACCGTCGCGGCGGCCGCCATCGCTTTGCAGGCGGTACTGCCGTCCATCTGGTCGGGATTCCAGTTCATCGGCGGAGCAGGCGCTAACCCGTCGCCCACGTCACCGACGGGTGCCGAAAACGCTGTTCTGCTCGGTGTGATCTTGTTGGCCGTCACGACGACCATCAACATCATCGGCGTGCGCCTGATGTCGATCATCAACAGCACTGGCGTCGTGCTTGAGATCCTGGGTGTCATGGCGATCGTCGCCACCTTGCTGTTCCATATGCGTCGTGGGCCGTCGGTGCTCTTCACCACGACCGGCGCGGCGCCGACGCCCGGCAGTTCGTACATCTGGGCCTGGCTGGCGTCGGGCCTGATGGCCTGCTACGTCATGGTCGGTTTCGACTCCGCGGGGGAGCTCTCCGAAGAGACTCACGCGCCGCGCCGCATCACGGCGCGCACGATCATCCGCGCCCTCATTGTCTCCGGTGTCGGCGGCGCTTTCCTGCTAATCGGCGCGCTGCTGGCCGCGCCGAGCCTCACCGACGGGCACCTGGCGACCGTGGGCCTGCCCTGGGTGCTGACGTCCATCATGGGCCCGGTGGGCGGCCGCATCGCATTGGTCGATGTCACGATCGCCGTCTGCGTCTGTACCCTCGCGTGCCAGACATCCGGCTCCCGCATGATGTACTCGATGGCACGGCAGCGCGCGCTCCCGTTCCATCGCACCCTTGGCCGGGTTGGTCCGCGCACCGGCACGCCGATCGTCACATCCGTCGTCGTCGGCGCGGGCGCCACGCTGGCCCTGGTAGTCAATGTCGGCCGGAGTGCGATCTTCACTGCGCTCGCAAGCCTGTGCATCGCCATGCTCTATCTCGCCTACTTGGGCGTCACCGGGCCTCTTCTCGTCGCCCGCATCCGGCAGGCCCGCCATGGCGGATCGCTGCCGGCTGAAATCGACGAGACCGGGCGCCCGCTATTCAGCCTCGGACGCTGGGGAATCCCGCTCAACCTGATCGCGGTCGCATACCAGATTGCCGCCATCGTTAATCTCGTCTGGCCGCGGAAGGCGGTCTATGACCCTACCGGCGACACCTGGTGGCTTCAGTGGAGCGCCGTGCTCTTTATCGGCCTCGCCCTGGTCGTCGGGGTCTTCGTGCACCAGCGACTGCGCCATAACGCCGCAGTCATCCCGGTCACGAGATTCCACGCCCGCCCAGCCGAGGCCGCCCATTTCGCAGCATCCGAGGTGGATCTCGCCTGAGCCGCCCGCTCGCGCATGCAGCAGAACGCGCTGCTGCGCGAAGGTCGCCGAGTGGGTGAGAGTGAGGAGTTATTAGGATGGCCACTGTATCAGCGCGGCACGAGACGGACACGGTAGGCGCGGCGCGTGCCGATGCGCGGGCCCAGGCTGGCCGGGTCACCGAGGCGATGCCGTATCTGCCGGCCAGCAGCACCCCGTTCCCGCCCCCTGGTGTGGAGGCGGGCCTACTGGTGTGGGCGGAAACGGTCGCGGCGGGTGGCTACACCCACAAGGTCCTTGCCCGCGGATCGCGCATCCGGCTGGAGGACATGACCGGTGAGGCATGCGCGCACGTGCTCCTGTACAACGCCCTCGAGCCGTGGGAGCGGCTGAATGTGGCGGATACGGTGAAGATCCCGTGGCAGGCCTACCTCGGCACCGGGCACCCCCTGCTGTCGGGCGAAGGGCGGGTACTAGCCACGATCGTCGCCGACGACTCCGGCCGGAACGACGCGTTATGCGGTACCAGCACCGCTGCCGCCAATCGCGCCAGGTATGGCGATTCGGCGCCCCAGGGCCCGTCGCCTTCCGGGCGTGAGTTGTTCATCCTGGCCGCCGCCAAGCACGGACTGACGCCGCGCGACCTGCCGCCGAGCATCTCGTTCTTCAAGGGGGTGCGCGTCCGGGCAGACGGCGGGCTTGAGTTTACCGGCAGCGCCGGGCCGGGCCGGGCAGTGGAGTTGGTGGCCGAACTGCCGCTTATCGTGCTGATCGCGAACGTGGCGCACCCGATCGATCCCCGGCCCGGCTACGTGTCTGGCTTGCTCCGCGTGCACGCTTGGCGGTCGGCACCGACCGGGCCAGGCGACCGGTACTGGGACGCGGCACTGGAGGCGCACCGCGCTTACCTGAACACCACTGGCTACGCCGACGCCCGAGGACTGTGACTGATGACTGCTACTTCTCCCGTCGTGGTGACGGACGCGACCGGTCGCCGACCGTACTGCCCCGCAGACCTGGCCGTGGTGCTCAACCCGGCTAACTATGCCGACGGCACCGTGCCAGACCTCGCCGGACCGCTAGTTGCGGGCGAGATCGTGCTCGACGAGGTCGTGCCCGCCCGGGCGCCGTGGTCGGCGGTCGTGCGGGCCGGGCAGGTCCTGACCATTGTCGACGTCGGCGGCAACCAATCAGCTGACTGTCTGTTGTACAGCGCGGAGGACACCGGCGAGCGGTACAGCGTGCCGGACACCATCAGCCGGTCGGGCAATGCGTATGTGCGCACCGGGACCGTTTTGCGGTCCAATTACACGAACGCGCTGGCGACAGTGGTGGCCAACGAGATCGACAGACAGGACACGATCGGCGGGGCCTGCGGCAAGGAATCGAACACGCTGCGGTACGGCCACCACACCATGGCTGAGCATGGCTGCCGGGAAAACTTCCTCGCCGAGGCGGCCAAGTACGGCATGGGCGCCCGTGACATCGTGTCCAACCTCAACTGGTTCATGAACGTCCCGATCGAGGCTGACGGCACGCTTGGGATCGTCGATGGCATCTCCGGGCCGGGTAAGCGGGTCGCGTTCCGCGCCGAGATGGACATCTTGGTGCTGGTGTCGAACTGCCCGCAGATGAACAACCCGTGTAACGACTTCAATCCGACTCCACTTCGGATGATCATTACGGCCGCGCAGGAACGGAGCCACGCGTGACCACTGACCCCCAGTGGGCGATCGGCACCGTACTGATCGCCAACCGGGGCGAGATCGCCCGCCGCATCATCCGCACCGCGCGCAGGCTAGGGCTGCGGACGGTCGCGGTATATTCACAAGCAGACCTGGCCGCCCCGCATGTGCGCGAGGCAGACAGCGCGGTGCTGATCGGCGCTGCTAGCGCGCGCGAGTCATACCTGAACGCCGACGCGATCCTGGCGGCAGCGGCTCGAACCGGGGCTGATGCCATTCATCCCGGCTACGGCTTCCTGTCTGAAGACGCGGACTTCGCGCGCCGCGTGGAGTCGGCGGGGCTCGCCTTCGTCGGGCCCACACCGGCGCAGCTAAAAGCGTTCGGCGTCAAGCACACCGCTCGCGCTCTCGCGCAGGCAGTGGGCGTGCCATTGCTGCCCGGCACAGGCCTGTTGCGATCGGCGCAGGAGGCGGTGGCAGAAGCGGTCGCGATCGGGTTTCCTGTGATGGTCAAGGCCGCTGGCGGCGGTGGCGGCATCGGCATCCTCGCCTGCGCCGACGAGCCCGCGGCCGCCGCCGCCTTCACTCGCGTGCAGCGCCTAGCTGCCGCGAACCTCAACACCGGTGGCGTGTTCCTCGAGCGACTCGTTCGTCCGGCCCGCCACGTCGAGGTGCAGATCTTCGGCGACGGCGCCGGTGCGGTGGTCGTACTCGGCGATCGGGACTGCTCGCTACAGCGCCGCAACCAGAAGGTGGTCGAGGAGGCACCCGCTCCCTCCCTGCCTGCCGACCTGCGGGCACGGCTGCACGAAGCGGCGCGGGCGCTAGCCGCGTCGGTGCGGTACCGGTCGGCCGGAACTGTCGAGTTCGTCTACGACCCGGTGCAGCGGGAAGCGTCTTTCCTGGAGGTAAACGCCCGCCTGCAGGTGGAGCACCCGGTCACGGAACAGGTATTTGGCATCGACCTGGTGGAGCAGATGCTGCGGCTGTCCGGGCTGGGCCCGGCCGGCGTCGCGTCCTTGCTGGCGGCGGACCCGGTCGCCCGCGGTCATGCGATCGAGGCCCGTGTCTACGCCGAGGACGCGAATCACGGCGGCCGCCCCAGCCCCGGCCTGGTCACCTCGGTCAGCCGGCCGGACCAGGCTGGCATCCGGGTCGATGACTGGATCGAGGCGGGACTGGAGGTGCCGGTCCACTACGACCCCCTGGTCGCCAAGGTCATCGCCCACGCCGCTGACCGTGAACAGGCACTGGAGGCGCTCGGCGCGGCGCTGGCAGAGGCCCGCGTCGATGGCGTGCAGACCAACCTCGGCCTGCTGCGTGCGGTCCTGACCCGTCCGGATGTCCGGGCGGTGAGGCATTCCACCTCGACGCTGGAGCGAGTTACCGACCCGGAGCCGCGGATCGAGGTGCTTGATCCGGGTGCGATGACCACTGTCCAGGACTGGCCAGGACGAGTCGGATACTGGCAGGTCGGTGTCCCGCCGAGCGGCCCTATGGACGAGGTGTCTTTGCGTGAGGTGAACCTGGCGGTGGGCAATCCGGGGGGCGCGCCTGCGCTGGAGTGCACGGCATCCGGACCGGCGCTTAGCTTCTCGGCAGCGACCCTGGTGTGCCTTGGCGGTGCCCTGGCACTGGCGGAGGCCGGCGGGCAGCCAGCGCCGTGGTGGGAGCCTTTCGAAGTCGCCGCTGGGGCCACGCTGACCATCGGCCCCATATCAGGGCCGGGCCTGCGCACCTACCTTGCCGTGCGCGGCGGATTCGACGTTCCCCGTTACCTCGGCAGCGCGTCGACGTTCACGCTGGGCCGCTTCGGCGGCCATGGCGGCCGTGCGCTGCAGTTCGGCGACGTGCTGCGGCCCGGCTCGGCGGACCCGCAGGCTCCGCATCCCGCCTTCGCCCCGGGCACGCACATGACCGCCCCGCACGGGCCGGTGCCCGCCAGCAAGCGCCCGGCGATCGTGACCGCGTGGGAGATCGGCGTGACCGAGGGCCCGCATGCCGCACCCGGGTTCTTCACCCGCGGCGATATCGACGTGCTCTACGCCAGCGAGTACACGGTGCACTTCAACTCCGCCCGCACGGGGGTGCGACTGATCGGGCCTCGGCCGGCCTGGGCTCGCGAAGACGGCGGCGAGGCCGGCCTGCACCCGTCGAACATCCACGACACTCCGTACGCGATCGGTGCGCTGAACTTCACCGGCGACACCCCGATCATCCTCGGCCCGGACGGTCCGAGCCTGGGCGGCTTTGTCTGCCCAGCCGTCGTGGCTAGCGGCGAGCGCTGGAAGATCGGCCAACTGCGCCCCGGCGACACGATCCGGTTCGTCCCGGTCCGCGAGCGGGACGCGGCCGCACTGCGGCAGCGCCGCTGGTCACCGACTCTGCCGCGCCATGGCGGCGATGGCGACGACGGCATCCTGGCCCAGCGCGAGGGCGGGCTGGATCGCCCCTGCGTGACGTATCGCCGCGACGGCGACGACAACCTGATCGTGGAGTATGGCGCCGAGGTCCTGGACCTGGGTCTGCGGATGCGGGTGCACGCGCTGCAGACAGCTCTTGAGCGAGAGGATCCAAGCGGCGTGCTCGACTACACCCCCGGCATCCGATCGCTGCAGATCCACGCCGACCCGGCGCGAAGGAGGGCGAGCTCGCTGCTCGGCCTCCTGCGCCAAGTGGAAGATCAGCTCCCCGAGACTCGCCAGCTACGTGTGCCGTCCCGGACGGTGCGGCTGCCGCTGTCCTGGGACGACCCGGCCACGCGGCTTGCGATCGAGCGGTACATGAACAGCGTGCGCAGTGACGCACCGTGGATCCCGTGGAATATCGAATTCATTCGCCGCATCAACGGACTCGAGACCGTCGATGACGTGTACCGCATCGTCTTCGGCGCGCGCTACCTCGTGCTGGGTCTTGGTGACGTGTACCTCGGCGCGCCGGTGGCGACGCCGCTGGACCCGCGGCACCGGCTCGTGACCACGAAGTACAATCCCGCCCGCACCTGGACCGCGGAGAATTCCGTCGGTATCGGCGGTGCGTACCTGTGTGTCTACGGCATGGAGGGCCCTGGCGGTTACCAGTTCATCGGGCGCACCGTACAGGTGTGGAACCGGTTCCGCCGGGCCGGGCTGTTCGCTGGCCAGCCGTGGTCACTGCGGTTCTTCGACCAGATCGAGTGGTACCCGGTCGGTGCCGACGAGCTTCTCAACCTGCGCGCGCAGATCGACGCCGGACGCGGTCACGTCGACGTCACCGACGGCGTGTTCGACTACGGCGCCTACACCCGGTTCCTGGCCGACAACGTCCACACAATCGCCGCGTTCCGCGCTCAGCAGGCGGCAGCGTTTGAAGCGGAGAAACAGCGCTGGCGCGACGCTGGCGAGTTCGACGTCGCACCTGACCTGCCGCCAGCCGTGCCGGGCCGGACGGTGCAGATCCCTGCCGGAGCGGCCGCCGTGACGGCCCCGTTCCCGGCCAGCGTCTGGCAGATCGACGCCCGTCCCGGCATGCAGGTTGCCATGGGCGACAAGCTGCTGTCGCTGGAGGCCATGAAGATGGAAACGATCCTGACCGCACCACACGACGGCACGGTAGCCGGCGTCTACACCGCCATCGGAGCCCAGGTCCAGGCAGGCCAGCCCCTGGTCGCAATCGAGCCTGCCGGCGACGCGCCGCCGAGGCCAGCAGTGGCGGCGGTGGCCTCTTGACCACCGTCGAGCGCATCCGTGCCGCTTATGAGGAGATCGCGGCCGCCAACCGGCCGGAGATCTGGATCGCGCTGCGCCCGGAACAGGAGGCTATCCGCGAGGCCGCCGCCGTGGACGCACGCGTGGCCACCGGTGACCGGCTCCCGCTGGCGGGCCTGGCCGCCGCGGTGAAGGACAACATTGACGTTGCCGGAATGCCTACCACAGCCGGCGCTGCCTCATACTCGTACCTGCCGGAGCAGGACGCCACGAGCGTCGCCCGGCTGCGCGCCGCCGGCGCGGTCGTGCTCGGCAAGACAAACCTCGACCAGTTCGCCACCGGGCTGGTCGGAACCCGCAGCCCCTACGGCGTGGTCCGTAACGCGTGGGATCCAGCCCGTATCTCCGGCGGTTCCAGTTCAGGCTCCGCGGTCGCGGTCGCGCTCGGCCTGGCCGATATCGCCCTCGGCACCGATACCGCCGGATCGGGCCGTGTCCCGGCAGCGCTGAACGGCATCATCGGCGTCAAGCCCACCCGCGGCACCATCCCGGCCACTGGCGTCGTGCCGGCCTGCCGTACTCTGGACTGCGTCACCGTCTTCGCCGGCACCCTGGACCTGGCACGCCGGACGGTGGCAGAGCTGTCCGGCCCGGATGGCCACGACCCGCTCGCCCGCGCGTCCTGGGGCCCTTGGTGCCCAACCCTGGCCGACGGCGGCGGGCGCGGCCCGCGGGTGGCGGTTCCGCTACCTTCGCAGCTCCAGGATCTGGCAGACGGCTGGGCGGACGCCTTCGCCATTGCCGCCGAGCGGCTGCGCTTGACCGGGGCCGAGACCGTCTCGATCGATATCCAGCCGATGCTGGATGCGGCTGCCCTGCTCTACGGCGGGGCCTTCGTCGCCGAACGCTACATGGCGGTTGGCGCGCATATCCGCGCGCACACTGACCTGATCGGTACCGGCCTCGACCCCACTGTGGCGCAGATCATCCTCGACGCCGCGATGCCCACCGCGGCGAACTACTTCGCCGACCGAGAACGCCTGGACTTTCTCGCCGCCCGCGCCGCCGAGGCGATGTCCGGGCTTGACGCGCTACTGACCCCGACGACCACCGCACATCCCACCATCGCGGAAGTGCAAGCCGACCCAGTCGCGGTCAACTCCCGGCTCGGCCGCTACACCAGCTTCGCAAACCTGCTCGATATGACCGCCCTAGCGGTGCCCGCGGGCACGGCTGGCGGTCTGCCGTTCGGCGTCATGCTCACCGGCCCGGCCGGGAGCGACGACCGGCTCGCCCAGATCGCGGCCGCGTCCTGGCCGAGACGCAGGTGCTACAGGTACTCATCCGCCACGCGCACCACCCGGTAGCCGCCATCGACCACCGCCGGGCCGAGTTCTCACCGCAGCAGTAATCGCGGCCAACGGCGTGTACGGCGCTGCAACCGCCGTCAAGGATGCCACGGCTCCCCCCAATGCCCGCCATCACGGTCAGCGGGTATCACGCCACGTGGACATTGTGGCGCGGGCATGCCACCGGGGAGTACTGGCGATGCCGCCAGCCGGGCACCCGCACCGTGGCTTAGCCAACGCGGGCAACGCCATGGCACTCGCGGGCGAATCTCGCCGAGATCACGTCGTGGGACAAGCGATAATGCCTCGGTCAATGTGGCGGTCGAGCTTTACCGCTGCCCCGCCCGCCCGATGACATCATGGATCAAGCTGCCCATCTGCGGGGGCGACCACCGAGTTTCCCGCCAGCAAGCGCATCGCAGTCACCGGGGGGTTCTCGGTTGCCGCCGATGTCCTCGACTTTCGCAATCCCGGGGATCTATTCGGCTGCTGCGGCGCGGGCTGAGGTGACAGCCCGGATTTCTTCATCTGCTGGCTGACCTGGTCGAGCCGGAGAAAATCGGGTGGCGATCAGAGCGCGGCGCAGCTTGATCAGCATGTCCTCGAACGCGGCCTCGGTCTTGGTGATGTACCAGGGCTGATCGTGCCGGCGGTCATCGATGTCGTTGTGGTCGTGGCCGTGGCGGGTGTACCAGACGACGATGAGGGTGTGGGCCAGCAGCGCGAAGGGGACAGTGCGCTCCACCGCGGGCCGGGCCCGGTTGCGCGCCTCGCCGGCGCCGAGCACGTTGCGGGCGTCAGCGTAGGACTGCTGCAGGCCCCACCGGGTGGCATACCGGATGACCGGGGCTGGGCCGTTCGCGTCGGTCTGGGTGGTGACCAGCGCGAAGTCGCAGCCGGTGCTGGTGTGCTAGTCGAGGGCCAGTACGACGGTGACGAGGGTGGTGTGGAACGACCCGTACCACAGGCAGCCGGCCACCCTCGCGATGTGCTTGACCTCGGCCTTGCCGGAGTAGGTAGGCACCTGATGCGTGGCCCATTCGGCGGCCGCGGCGATCTGGGCGCCGCTGCCCGGCCGGTCGCCTTTGAGCCGGGGCCGGCCACGCTTGCCGGTCGGCGGTGGCGCCTGCTTGTACAGCACCGCGTTGCGGGGGATCCGGCAGGTCCAGGTCACATTCGGCGGCAGCGAGCGCAATGCGGGACCGTGATATGCGGCGTCGGCCACGATGTGGAGAGTCCGGCCGCGGAAAGCGAGCGCGAGCATCCCTCGGGAATGACGTAATTGATCACGGTGGCCCGCACGACCGCGCCGCGGCGAGCCTCTCCACTCGCCGGGTCGAGACGCCCAGCAGGTAGTTGGTGGCGACCACCGAGGCCAGCGCCCCCTCCGCACGCCGCCGATGTTCCAGGACTGACTTCTCCGTACCCGGCGTTGCATCGGACCTCGACGTCGGCGTCCGTCATCCGCTGCGCGAACGGCGGCCTCAACCTGCCAAAGGAGAACGCGGCGTCGGAGGGTAACCCGCCCCCCATCGCAGCGCGCGCAGGCCCGGCAGGCGCAGCCGAACCACCCGGACAACCGTCAACACGGGCAAAAGGCCTATCCCAGTTAGCCGGCAACTCCGCCACGAACAGCGCTGCCGCCCCCTCGCATCGTCCTCGGCTTCGTCGTGACCACGCGGGCAGGGTGTTGATCGGCGCCGCTGCGGCCGTGCGTGCCACGGGCAGGCCGAGGTCCTGAACAGCCTGGCTCGCTGTGTCCGGGTCCAGCACCGCCACCAGCGCCTCGAAGTCGTCTCCGCCTGTGCGGCCGCCAGCGCGACAGCCGCTCACCAACCGCAGCAGCCATGCCGCAGGCGAACCGCACGCCAGCAACCCATGCCCCGTTTTGGAACCCCAAAAGATCACGTGCTGATCTTCGGCGAGCAACATCTCCGCAAGGTCCTGGCCGAGTACACCCGGCACAACGGCCACAGGCCGCATCAGGCCTGGCAGCAGAAGCCTCCGCTGCGTGAGCCGGGCCACCCCGTCGATATCACTGCCCCAATCGAGCGCAGCCGTGTCGCGGGCGGCCTGATCAGCGAATACCGTCGAGCAACCTAGCGAGCGCGAAGCGGCAGGTCAGCGCCTATGAACGAGTTTTGGCACGGCGCACGGAAGCGTGGGACTGGCTTGACTTTCCGCTGGCGCCGGAACACGCGCGGCGACAGATCCTGGCGGCGGCTGTCAGCGCTGGTGGACCCGCGAACCCGCGCCCTCGGGCCACGGACCACAGGTCTTTGAGACGCGTCTGCCTCGTTGGCGTGAACGCCCAACACTGCGGGCACGTTCACGAGCTTATGCATCGATCAGCTCATCGGCCGGTCGGCGAGCTGTGGGCTCTCCGATATTGGCGCAGCCGAGCTGCAGTAGCATCTGCGGGTTCCCGGGGAGCGCCAGCCGGTCCCGGATCAGGGCCCGAGTCGCGGGAAGCTCCAGCGGCTGGGAGTAGAGGCTCGCGAACACCCGTTTGCTCGCCGCGTGCAGCAGCACCCGGTGCAAAGCCTGCCCGGCGCGCAGCCATTCGACCCAGTTTTCGCCTGGCGTCAGCAGCACCGCGGTAGCGGCCGGCGACTCCCCGCCCGTCGGCAGCTGCGCCAGCCCCCGGCCTAGGTCGAAGTCACGCTGCGTCAGCCGACCGGGGTGACCGGCCGCGGTGGCCGCAAAGGTCTGTGCCGATACGCCGTCACGAACCAGGCTGTCTGCGTCCCTGGTCCACCGCCGCGTCTCCTCCTGCGTGCGTGGGTCCAGATACAGATGGTCGGCCGCCGCAGCGACGATGCCAGCCAGCCGCTGATAAGCGGCGTTCTCCTTGACCAGCGCCAGCGTGGCTCCCTCGGCCAAAGCGTCATCCCGCAGCCCGCGAAGCAGCCCGTCCGGCAGCGGGCCGGGCTCGAATGGGCCACGGTGAGTGTGTCGGTACGGCACCGCCTCGAGCATCCGGTTTTCCTCGCCCGTCACTGGCGCCGAAGCGCCTGTTCCCACTTGGGCCACCAGGTGTGGCCGCGTCGGGTCAGGCAGCAGCTGGACAACCGGCAGGTACCCGAGCGACCGCACTCCCAGCCGCAGCCCGAACAGGGCGGCACCACAACTGATCAGCATATCCCGGCCCAGGATATCGGTGCGCAGCTTACGCTGCTTGTCGCAGTAAACCTCGATCGTGGACGGGCCGATCCGGAACCGCCATGGCTGGCTATTGTGCACCGACGGGGCGCGCGCGGCCATGTCGATCAGGAACTGAGCGTGGCTGGTCACGACGGGCTCTCGGAGGGTAGTCATCTCCGTCACGGTCCCCACTTGCCTTGTCCCTCGTCATGCTCTCAGGGATTTCCCCCCATGCTCCAGCGACTCCAGCGCGTGCTCCAGGGTCGTTGGCCGCCTCGGCTCGGGACCGAGGTCACCGCAGGCCGCCGATCACCTGATCGTGCTGGGCGCAGCGATTCGCAATGGCCAGCGCGTTGTGTACCACCGGCCATGCGTAAGTCTTCGCAATTCCTGTGACGGTGGGTGCGAAGTCTTGCGTGGCCGACGGCTGCGACACGCCGGGCGGGGTGCATGATTTGCCGGTGACGACAGTGTTTGCTGTGGTTCGTGACTGCGGCGGC
>Ga0335078_10003254_pt1 | contig 24219 bp, 21 predicted proteins | sample Lox_Sample_32_FD_206711 | JGI IMG/M metagenome (GOLD analysis project Ga0335078, IMG submission 206711) | Soil microbial communities from Loxahatchee National Wildlife Refuge, Florida, United States - Lox_Sample_3.2 | ecosystem: Environmental > Terrestrial > Soil > Wetlands | place: USA... | reverse complement strand
GGCTCCAGCAGCGCATCGATCTATACCCTGGTCGGTTACGGGAACCGGGCATGGGCACGCGAGCCTGGACTGGGCCGCCGGGCCGCGCCGGTATCCGCTTCGCGTGGCTGCCAGCATGTCGCCGCTGTCCTTCCGCTGCTATTCCAGCCCGGGCTGCCAGACCCCGGCTTCGCTGCCGCCTCGCCGCCCGCGGCCAGCGCCCTGCACACCGCGATCTCGTGCGGAAGCCTGGCCGTGGTCGGCCGCCAGCGTGTCGACGGGACCCAGGCCATCGAGCTGACCAGCCGCCCGGACAGCCCGATCGCCGAGACCATCTGGGTCAGCCCGGGAACGTACCTGCCGGTGCGGGTGGTCGTCCGCGCGGCCCCCGGCCAGCCGGCGCTCGCGACAGCGGATATCACCTGGCTCACGCCGACCGTGCAGAACCTGGCCAAGCTCACCGTGGCCGTCCCCGCCGGATTCCACCGGGTCCCGCTCACCCAAGCCGTTGCGCAGATCGTGCGGCAAATCCCCGGCGGGCAACCGGCGGGCGTGGGGCGGTAAGGCCTCACCGCCAGGAGCACACGATGAACGACCATCAACGGCGCGCGGCGAACGAGTCGGGAAGGAGAGATATGACCAGGACGTACCGGCGATCGGGTGGGCTCGCGGTCCTCGCCGCGGCGGCCGCCATCGGGCTGGCCGCATGCGGCGGCGGGTCCACCACCCCGCACGTGGCGAGCGTGGGCGGCAGCAGCGGCAGTAACCGCGGGAGTTCCCCGCCCAGCGGGGGCTCCGCGACCACCGGGTCGAACGGCAATCCGGCCCAGTTGCTCCAGCAGTGGACCTCCTGCATGCGCAGCCACGGCGATCCCGGCCAGGCCGATCCGACTATCGACGCCAGCAAGGTGATCCACGTCACCATGCCCGCCAGCATCCCCGGGGGGGTATACGGGTATGACGGTCAGACCGGCTCGGGGCCGGGCAGGTTCTGCCAGACGTATATAAACGACGCGACGAACGCGTTGAATGGCGGCCACCCGCAGGCAGGGCCAACCCTGGCCGGGATGCTGAAGTTCGCCAAGTGCATGCGGGCCAACGGGGTACCGCAATTCCCCGACCCCAACGGGAGCTCATTCAACCTGGGCGCCCTGCACCCGACCAGCCCCACGTTCCAGAACGCTAATAAGAAGTGCGCCAAGCAGACCGGCGTGCGGGGTATGCCCGGTAGCGGCCCTCCCCAGCCGGGGGACGTCGATCCCACCTACAGCGGCAATGGCTGAGTTCCTGGCCAGGCGGGCCCTGTCGGCCCGGCGGGTGCTCTCCAGGCGGATAGTGATTTTCGCCACCGCCGGCGCCCTCGTGGTCACCGGGGCGGTGGCTGGCGGGGTGGCGCTGGCGGCCGGCGGCGGTGCGGCGTCGCGGGGTGGCGGCGGCTCGTCGGCGACGGCGCCGGTGGTCCGGACCGACCTGGTGAACACGGTGCAGGAGGGCGGGTCGCTGGGGTACGGCGGCTCGTATACGGTGTCGTCGCCGTCGGGGGCGAGCGCGTCGCAGGTGGCGCAGGCGCAGCAGACCGTGGCCGAGGATGAGCAGGCGCTGTCGGCGGATGAGCAGGCCGAGTCGGACGGGTCGGCGTCGGGTAGTCAGTCGGTCGCGGCGGACCAGGCGACCGTCAGCACCGACCAGTCCGCACTCAGCTCAGACCAGGCCGCGGAGAAGAAGGCTTGCGCCGGGTCAGGTGCGTCGTCGTCGGCGTGCAGCTCGGACGAGCAGAAGGTCAGCTCGGACCAGGGGACGCTGACGCAGGCTGAGCAGCAGCTGGCCAGCGCGGAGGACGCGGCGAAGACCGGTGATGACCAGGCGCAGGGCAAGGTCGGGGCCGATGAGGTCAAGTTGAAGGGTGACCGGGCCACACTGGCGTCGTTGCAGGAGACCGCGATGAGCCCCGGCACGACGTATACGTGGCTGCCGGCGGCGGGCGCGGTGATCCGGGAGGATCAGCGGGTGTATGCGGTCAGCGGGGAGCCGGTGCCGTTGCTGTACGGCCGGGTCGCCGCGTACCGGGCGTTCTATGCGGGGATGTCTAACGGTCCGGATGTGAGCGAGCTGACCCGGGACCTGAGAGCCCTGGGCTACGGCGATGGCCTGGCGCAGAGCGACCACTACTCGTCGGCGGCAGCTGCCGCGGTGAAACGCTGGCAGAAGGCCCGCGGCCTGCCCGCGACGGGGCAGATCTTGCTGGGTGAGGCGGTGTTCGAGCCAGGGCCGATCCGGGTCACCTCGGTCACCCCGACGGTCGGCTCGCCGGTCGGCGGCGGCGGCACCGGTGGTGGCGGCAGTGGCGGTGGTGGCGGCGGGGGGTCGGTGCTGGCGGCGACGGATACGACACCGGTGGTGTCGGTGTCGCTGGACGTGTCGCAGGAGTACCTGGTGAAGCCGGGTGACGCGGTGTCGGTCACGCTGCCGGACGGGACCACGACGGTGGCCGGGCACGTGCAGAGCGTGGGCAGCGTGGCGAGCTGCCCTGGGGGTGGCAGCACCGGTACCGGCAACGGCAGCAGCGGGTCGGCGGGCCAGTCACCGTGCTCGTCGTCGGGCAGCGCCGGCAGCGGCGGGAGCAACTCCTCCCCGACCGTCACGGTCACGATCACCCTGGACAGCACCCCGGCGGGGGCGGCGCTGGACCAGGCCCCGGTGAACGTGAACATCACCTCGCAGCGGGCCGACGGCGTGCTGGCGGTACCGGTCAACGCGCTGCTGGCGCTGCAGGGCGGCGGGTTCGGCGTGCAGGTGGTGTCCGGGAGCGGCACCCACCTGGTCGCGGTGACCACCGGGCTGTACAGCGACACCCAGGTGCAGGTCTCCGGGCCGGGCCTCCGCGCCGGGATGCGGGTGGAGGTGCCGTCGTCGTGACGCAGACCGTCCCGTTCCCGGCCCAGGGCCCCGCGGCAGCCGGGCCGGCTCCGGTTCTCGAGCTGGCGGGGGTGGTGAAGGAGTATCCCGGTAACCCCCCGGTGGCCGCGCTGGCCGGGGTGGACCTGCGGGTCGGCGAGGGCGAGCTGGCGGCGATCGTGGGACCGTCGGGATCGGGCAAGAGCACCCTGCTGCACGTGATGGGCACCCTGGAACGCCCCACCCGCGGGGTGGTCCGGATCGCCGGGGAGGACACCTCGGTCATGTCGGACAGGCAGCTCTCAGGCCTGCGGTCGCGGCGGCTGGGGTTCGTGTTTCAGCAGTTCTTCCTCCTCGACGGGCTCAGCGTCCTCGACAACGTCGCGAACGGGCTGTTGTACCGGGGCGGGACTGCGGCCGTGAGGCGGGAGCTGGCCCGGGCGGCGCTGGAGCGGGTCGGGCTTTCCCACCGGCTGCGGCACCGCCCGAACCAGCTGTCGGGGGGTGAGCGGCAGCGGACGGCGATCGCACGGGCCCTGGCGGGCCGCCCAGCGCTGGTGATGGCCGACGAGCCGACCGGGAACCTGGACACCGCGACCGGCGCGTCGATCCTGGACCTGCTCCGCGAGCTCCACGCCGCGGGAACCACGATCGTGATCATCACCCACGACCTGGACGTCGCCGCGGCGATGGGGCGGCGCATCGAGATTCGCGACGGGAGGATCATTCGTGACACGCGCACCGGTTCGTGACCCGTGGCCCCCGGCGTCCCGGCGGCGGGCCGCCGGGGAGGCCGACGGGTCGAGGCTGACCGCGGCGGACCTGCTGCGCACCGGCAGCCTCGGGCTGCGCAGCCGCCGGCTCCGCGCGGCGCTGTCGGCGCTGGGGATCAGCATCGGGATCGCCGCGATCGTCGGGGTGCTGGGGATCTCCCAGACCTCCAAGGCCAGCCTGCTGGCCCAGCTCGGTGCGCTGGGGAACCTGGCGACGGTGCAGCCAGCGTCCTCGCAGTCGGGCGGGCAGGCCGAGCTGCCGACCACCGCGCAGGGCATGGTCGCGCGGATCGGCCCGGTCACCTCCGTCGCCTCGACCGGCACCATCTCCGGTGTCGGGGTGTACCGCACCCCCTATATCCCCGCCATCGACACTAACGGCATCTCGCTGACCGCCGCCTCCACCACCCTGCCCGCCACCCTCGGCGCCACGATGGCCCACGGCAGGTTCCTCAACCCGGCCACCGCCCGCTACCCGGCGGTCGTCCTGGGCAGCATGACGGCCAGCCTGCTGGGCATCACCAGCCTGGCTCGTCCGGCGCAGGTGTGGATCGGCGGGCACTGGTTCACCGTGGTGGGCATCCTGGGCAACGTCCCGCTGCAGTCGCAGATGGACGCGATGGCGTTCATCGGGCTCCCGATCGCCGACCAGTACTTCGCGTTCGACGGCCACCCCACCGAGCTGTTCGTCCGCGCCGACCCCGCCCAGATCGGCGCCGTCGCTGCGGTGCTACCGGCCACCGTCGATCCGGCCAGTCCTTCCGACGCGTCCGTCTCATACCCCGCCGACATCCTGCAGGCCGAGATCGTGGCCAAGGGCGCCTACAACGGCCTATTCCTCGGCCTGGGCGCCGTCGCCCTGCTGGTCGGCGGCGTCGGCATCGCCAACGTCATGGTCATCTCGGTCCTCGAACGTCGCTCGGAGATCGGCCTGCGCCGCGCCCTGGGCGCCACCCGCCGCCACATCGCCGCGCAGTTCCTCACCGAATCACTCCTGCTGTCGCTCCTCGGCGGCCTGGCCGGCACCGTCATCGGCGTGGCCGTGACCTGGGCGTACGCCCTCACCCGGCACAGCACGCTGCTGATCCCGCCCCAGGCCCTGTACGGCGGCCTCACCGCCGCCCTGGCCATCGGGGCCATCGCCGGCCTCTACCCCGCCACCCGAGCCGCCCGCCTATCCCCAACCGAAGCACTACGCACAACTTGACCACCCCACCCACCACCCATGTGCGCTTCCACCCGCGCATCCTGACACCGGATGAGGTCTGCCGCTCCGGGGCCGCGCTGGACCAGATGTAAGCGCCCGCCGCCGCGTTACAGAACAATTCATTCTGCGTCGGCGATCACAATTGCCCGATGCGTCGACTCCCCGGCCATATCGGCAGCGATGCGCGCGTTCCAGTGCCGTCCCCAGCTTGATCATCGAAGCCGGCCAGCCGACTTTGACTGCATAAATAATCATAAGAATCTGGTCGCGGGATGCACGCACATGCCGTTGGTCGGGCGGTGCTTGGCTGTTTGCCTGTGAGCGAATGTCTCCTGTTTGCCGGGGGGCTCAAGATGGACGTGGGCGGGCTCGGCTCGTGGCGTGTGCGGGATGCCGCAGGTCCAGCCACATGATGCGCAGACCGACGGGGCCCCGGATGGGGTGGCGGAACGCTCCCGGGGCCGTGCCAAGGGTGATGAAGCCGAGGCTCTCGTAAAGACGGACCGCGGCCGTGTTCGTGTCAACGACGGCGTTGAACTGGATCGCCGCGAACCCGCTTCGCCATGCCCAGCTGATCATGTCGGTGGCAAGGGCGCGTCCCACGCCTTTGCCCCGTGCCTGCCTGGCGGTCATCAGGCTGCCCGAGGCGACGTGGCTTCCCGGGCCGGGCCGGTTCGGGTACATGTTCGCGGTACCAAGCACCAGGTCATCAGCGGCAGCGACGACCACCCTTGCCGGGACGGCCAGCAGCCAGCCGCGCTTGGCGTCGTCCTCGCTCATGGCGGGGTCATAGGGGAACGTCTGCTGCTCGGTGATGACGTCATGAATGATCGGCCAGATCTGCGGCCAGTCGTCCGCACGGGCTTCCCGGATAACGAAGGCCGCCGCCGCAGGGCGCTGCGGATCAGCCATGGGGGCCACCGCCGACACCACGGCGGGAACTCCCGCTGGGCAGAAAACCAATCTGAACAGGCGACCGCACGCCCTCATGATGCTGGCCGCCAATCCCGCCTCGCCACCGATTTACGCGCAGCATTGCTAACTCGTCTGACCGGTTGAGATGGGTGCTCAGTCGACCGCACGTGCCGCATTCGGCGTCATGTGACTTGCCTGCCGTCTTGCCAGCGGTTGTTCCGAGGTCAGCCCGTTACTGTGTCCGGTATGCCGAATCTGGCCGAGCCCACCGTGCTCGTCCGTGACTCGTTCGTCGAGGCTGCTCGCGACTTTCGTGATGAGAGCTGGCTGCCGGACTTCCCGGTGGAGGAGGCGGCAGCGGACTTCGGCGGCTATGTACACCGGGTCATTGCTCGCGAGCATAACCGGGGCGTGCCGGTGACCACGCTGTGGTACACCGATGGCGCCACCTATCTGGGCACGGTCATCGTCCGCCACCGGCTGACCCCCCGAACTGACTCGCTACGGCGGGCACATCGGATACCAGATTGCTCCCCGCCACCGCCGGCAGGGACACGCCACCGCCATGCTGGCAGCGGCGCTTGCCTACTGCCGTGAGGTCCTCGGCCTCGCCCGCGTCCTCATTACCTGCGACGAGACGAACACAGCATCCAGACGAGTCATCGAAGGCAACAGCGGAGTCCTGGAAGACACCCTCGACGGTGAGTGCCGCTCCTGGGTCGATCTGACGAAAACCCGCCTCCGGCTGCGTAATAGCGTCCGCTCATACTGCGCAGTCCAGTTGCGGGAGCGGGCTGGATCGATATGGGCAGCCCGGTGGGCTGTGCCCGCGGCCGACGGGCAGACTGTTCTTGTGCAGGCGAGTTGCGGCCTGGTGCCGATCGGGTGGGTGCAGTCGGCCCTGCGGGTCCTCGGCGATGCGCCGAACCAGCGCGACGGCGCACCCGGGGCGTGGATCCGCTTCGATGAGCAGGTCGCGGAGGGTGCCAGGGACCTGCGGCCGGGCGATGAGATCGTGGTGCTCACCTGGCTGCACCTGTCGCCCCGCGACGAGCTGAGCACACATCCCGAGGGCGACCTGAGCCAGCCGTTGACCGGCGTGTTCAGCACCTGTTCACCCAATCGGCCCAACCCCATTGGCCTGCACCGGGCCCGCATCGTGGCGCGCGAGGGGCTCCGGATTGAAGTCGACGCTCTGGAGGCAATCGACGGGACGCCGGTGGTGGACGTCAAACCGGCCATCGGCCCGCCTGCATGACGCGCTGCACGCGGCGGTCTTGCCCGGCGACTTACCGGCCCGGAAGATGAGAAAGCCTTCGTCCCCTGATCGAGTCGTTTCTCCACTGACAGCCAGCAGCACCGCAACGGCCCGGGTCACGGTGATGTTCGCCGACGCTTGCCACGTCAGGATTGAGGGCCGTAGTGGACCACATCGTCGGGGGGCGCGCTATCGTGAGGCTGGCGTTTGAGGGCGCCTCCGGGTCCGCGGGAAGGACTGAGTCCACCTCCACCAGGCAAACGGCAGACGTGGCAAGACCGAGCGCCATGATCGTCTCGCAGCCTGACGCGGACCCCGGCTGGAGGAGGAGACGAGTCATGCCCGCGCTTCCCGGCCGTCCCGATCTTGACCAGCTCCGCCGCCACGCCCGTGAGCTTCTGCGCGCTGCCGCGGCAAACGACGAACAGGCGCTGCGCCGCATCCACGTGGTTTCGCAGAAGCAAACGCTGTCCGCTGCCCAGCTCGCCATCGCCAGGGAGTACGGCTTTCCGAGCTGGCCGAAGCTGCGCGCTGAGGTCTTGCGGCGCCAGGCCGGCGCCGAGCCGGATGCTGACGGCGTGGCCGTCGCCAAGACCGCGCCCAGTCCCGGGACGCCGTCCGCCGCCGAATCGGCGCCGAAGTCCTGGCAGGAGATGCGCGAGTGGTGCGCCCGCCTCCTGGAGTCGCGCACCGGCCAGGGCGTCGCCGCGTGGAACCATCGAATCGCCGCCGCATCCCTGCAGAACCGAGCCGACGAGCCAGCCCTGCGCACGTGGCTGTCCGCCGAAGGCGTCACCGGCTACGCCCAGGCCCTGCTGGTGTGGGAAACCTTCGGCTACCCCGGATTCCTCGTCGCCGACGCCGAAGAACTCATCGGCAAGCAGTACGCCGACCGCCCGCAACTGCGGCCAGTCTTCGACGCGGTGCTCGCAGCCCTCCCCGCACTTCCCGGGCCGGTCACCGTCCAGGCGCGCGGCACGCTCGTCTCGCTGGTCTCGCCCCGCCGCACGTTCGCCGTGCTCAAGCCGACGACCAAGTCCCGCGTCGACCTCGGCCTGCGGCTCGACACCACCCAGCCCGAGGGGCGGATCCAGCCCGCAAGGGACCTCGGCCAGGCCACCGTCCGGATCCCGCTCACCACCCCGGGCGAGGTGAACGACGAGGTCCGGACCTGGCTCACGAAGGCCTACGACGAGAACACCGCGCCGCCAGCCGGGAAACCGTGCCCGCCGGCCAGGCCTAAGCCCGTCCTCGGCACGCTCCACGTCGTCATCGAGGGCTCCGAACTCCCAGGCCTCACCTGTCAGCCCGAACCCGACGGCACCGTGCACCGCAACATCCACGTCGCCCTGGCCACCAGGATCAAGGGGATCGCCGGAGGTCAGCCCTGGCTGACCGTCCCCCTCAAACCCTGCCTGGCCGCCGACCCCTTCCCCGGCGACGCCAAGCAAACCCGGTGGGAGGTCACCGTGACGGTCCGCGGCAGCGCCGGCGACGGCTACGACTTCACCGGCCCGTCCGTCGGCGGCGACCGGACCGACCGGAACCTCGGCTTGGTCTGGGGAGACGTGCCCGGCGACGGCACGCTGCAACTGTTCCGCGGCGCCAAACTCCGTCTCGTCGACGTGCCGCCCGACCTCATCACTGATGCCATGCGTCCCGGGCACAGCCTCGTCGCCCGGGTGCGCCTGACCGATGACAGGGGCAACCCGGTCTGCGCTCGCCTGCGCCCCTCCCACCTCACCTGGTCCGCCGAGCCGATTTGACCGCGCGCTTATCGCACCGCCACGCAGTAACGAGGCAATATGCGTGGGCCCGTCGACGTCGAACGCTCATAAAGGAGGCGCGCAAATTCGGCAACTTGTGATCGCGTTCATGCGGGGCGTCTGGATGTTGCAGAGCACAATGCGGATGCCAGCCTCGGCGAGGATGGCGTCGAACGCGGTGGTGAAGTTCGAGCCGCGGTCGCGGATCATGAACTTGACCCGGTGCGCTTGTTCGTCAAGGTCCATGAGGAGGTTGCGGGCTTGCTGGGCGGTCCATTCCCGGTGGGATGGAAGGTGATACCGAGGATGCGGATGCGGCGGGTCGTGTGCTCGATAACGGCTAGGACGTAGGCCTGGGTGCCGTCGAGCAGGTCGACCGTGAAGAAGTCGCATGCCAGGATCGCCTCGGCCTGGGAGCGCAGGAATTGTGGCCAGGTCGGCCCGGTCTGCCCCTCGGCGGGGCCGATGCCGTTGGCCTTGAGGATCTCCCAGACGGTGGACGCGGCGACCTTGAGTCCCAGTCCGGTCAGTTCGCCGTGGATCCTCCGGTAGCCCCATCCGGGGTTCTCGCGGGCCAGCCGGCGGATCAAGGCCTGGATGTTCCGCCGGGTGGCCGGTCGGCCACTCCTGCCGTGCGCGGACCTTGCGGCCCAGCGGCGGCGGATGATGTCGCGGTGCCAGCGCAGCATCGTGTCCGGGGTGACCAGCGGCCGCAGTCGGTGGCGGCGGGCTTTCGGTATCACGCTAAGCAGCGCCGCGAAGAGGGCCCGGTCCCCCCAGTTCAGCTTTGCCCGGCCTGGCTGCCGCCGCTGCAGCACAGTGAGCTGGTGGCGCAGAATCAGGATTTCTGCGGTCTTCCACGTCTTCTCGCGCCGGGACAGCCGGAGCCATGCGGCGCCCCGCGTGATCAACAGGAAGACGAACCTCAGGCACATGATGGGTGATCATCACGGCCGGAGCGCCAGGTGGGCAACTCTGCTGGTCAGAGCCGTGGATGGAATTCTCGGCACGCACAGGACTAATGGCATATGCCGAAGGCCCGCTCTGACTCCTGTCGGCTCAACTCCCGCCCGCGACGGCAAAAAGGCGGGGAATAGGACGAGTGGCTGCGCACAGATCATCCTGATATGGATAACTCAGCAGTCGGCGGGCCCGGCTTCCGCTGTCGAACGGAACGGCGGGTCGGCGCCCGGTTATCTGGCGATTTTCGTGCCGTTGGCCGCTCCGAGCAGTCGCGCTACAGACGCGACGGATGGCCAGCCAGCCGTATATTTATACATCACCTCGGTTGAGGCGAGCATCCGGATCTGCCGCTCTGCGTGCGGTGCGGATGGACGGGCTAAGGAAGTTGATCGTGGTAGCCACTCTGTGCACCGGGTTGCTGATACGAGTGGTCGGCGTACGTCGAGGCCGAAGCCGGGATGATCGCGCCGGGCCACGCGGATCATCCCGGGTGACAGGTCGATCCCACTGGCGCGCTGGTGGCCGGCTGCCCTCACCCTGACTGTCCCACTGCGTGGCGATGACAAGCAAAGGGCCGCCGACCGCGACCCCGATACTCGCGATCACTGTTCTGGGGTGGCCCCAGCTGAGCTCAGGAATTTGTGCGGCGGCCAGCTCACCAGTGCCTGCACGCCGAGGTGCGGCCCTCACGAGGCGCTGGTCGGCGGTCACTTGGAGATCCCATCCAGGGTGCCCGACCCGGCGCCGGGAGGTCCGGTTCGGTGCTGATGGTCATGCGTTCCACTCCTTGGCCACCATGGTCAGGACGTCGTAGGTGGCGACCACGGTGTCGTCCTGGTTGGTCACTTCCGCGTCCCAGCGGACCTCGCCGTAGTCGCCCGCCCGGGGGCTGATCTGCTTGCAGGTCAAGGTCACGGTCATGTCGTCGCCGGGCTTGAGCGGGGTCAGGAACCGTAGGTTGTCGATGCCGTAGTTGGCCAGCACCGGCCCGAAGTCGGGCTGGACGAACAAGCCGGCGGCGAAGGACACGATGAGGTAGCCGTGGGCGACCCGGCCGCCGAAGAAGGGGTTCTTGGCGGCGGCGTCTTCGTCGGTGTGCGCGTAGAACGTGTCGCCGGTGAACTCGGCGAAGTGCCCGATGTCCTCTGGCGTGACCGTGCGCGGGCCGCCGGTGATGGTGTCGCCGATACGCAACTCAGCCAGCGACTTGGTGAACGGATGGGGGCCGCCGGTGCGGCGCGGCGCACCCTTGACCCAGCGGCCGGTGGCTGACTGCAGCATGCGCGGGCTAGCCTGGATCGCGGTGCGCTGCATGTGGTGGAACACGCCGCGCAAGCCGCCCATCTCCTCGCCGCCACCTGCGCGCCCGGGACCGCCGTGCACGAGCATGGGCAGTGGTGAGCCGTGACCGGTCGACTCGGGGGCAGCATCGGAGTCCAGCACGAGCAGCCGGCCGTGCCAGGGTGCCGTGCCGAGCACGACGTCCCGGGCGAACCCTGGGTCGTCGGTGACTACCGAGCCGACCAGGCTGCCCCGGCCCAGGCCGGCCAGGCCGATGACGTCGGCGCTGTCGCGGTACCCGATGAGGGTGCTGACCGGCCCGAACGCCTCGACCTGATGAACCTCGACCCGGCGGGGATCATCGGCCCGGACGAGCACGGGGGACAGGAATGCGCCCCGGGTGGCGTCTGCCCCGGTCACCTCAACGTGCTCGGGGTCACCGAACACGATGTGCCCGGCGTCCTCCAGTGCCTTCAGTGAGCGGCGCACCTCTTCCCGCTGTTCGAGGCTGGCCAGGGCTCCCATCTGTACCGACGGGTCGGCCGGGTTGCCGACGACGACCCGGCCCAGGCGCTCCCGCACGGCCTCGGTGACGGCCTCCAGCTGCCCGGCGGGCACGAACGCGCGGCGGATGGCCGTGCATTTCTGCCCGGCTTTGACGGTCATCTCGGTGACCAGCTGCTTGACGTACCGGTCAAACGCGGCCGTGCCGGGTGTGACGTCGGGGCCGAGGATAGACATGTTCAGCGAGTCAGCCTCGGCGTTGAACCGCACCGACCGGGCTACCACGTTGGGATGCGACCGGAGCCGGCTGGCGGTGCTGGCCGAGCCGGTGAAGCTGAGCAGATCCTGCTCCGCCAAATGGTCGAGCAGGTCCCCGGCGCTGCCGCTGACCAGCTGCAGCGCCCCATCGGGCAGCAGCCCGGCCGCAACGATGAGCTCCACCACCCGGGCGGTGAGATAGCCGGTCTGGGACGCGGGCTTGATGAGCGACGGCATGCCCGCGATCAGGGCCGGTGCCAGCTTCTCCAGCGGGCCCCAGACCGGGAAGTTGAACGCGTTGATCTGGACCGCAACGCCCAGCCGGGGGGTGAGCAGATGCTGGCCCAGGAACTGGCCGGCCTTGCCGAGCTGCTCGGGGGGCCCCTCGACGAAAACCCGCTCGTTCGGCAGCTCGCGCCTGGCCTTGCTGGCGTAGCTCAGCAGCACGCCGATGCCGCCGTCAATGTCGAACTTTGAGTCCGCGAGCGTCGCGCCGGTCCGGTACGAGAGCTCATACAGCTCGTCGCGGTGCTCGCGGAGCAACTGGCCGGCCGCCTTGGCCAGCGTGGCCCGCTCGTGAAAGGTCATCTCCCGCAACGCCGGGCCCCCGGCCGACCGGCCGTAAGCGAGGGCCGCCCCGAAATCAACGCCCTCGGTGGAGACGTTGGAGACCGTCTCGCCGGTGACCGCGTCGTACACCGGTGCACCGGTGGCCGGTGCGAACCAGCGGCCTCCGACGTAGCTGCGCAGAACTGTCAAGAGATCTTCTCCCCTCTCCCAGCCGGGACACTTCACCCAGCCGCTGTACATACCGACCGTTCGGTAGTTTATTCTGCCGCCATGGGAGCTGAACAGGTAGCAGCCGAAGAATGCGTCACCATCGCCGTCGAGGATGCGGTGGGTGTCGTCACCCTCCGGTCCCCGGCGCTGACCCGGTCGGCGAAGCGGCAGCTCCTGGCGGGCCTGCGGCAACTGTCCGGGAATAGCTCCGTGCGGGCGGTGCTGCTGACTGGGTCCGGCAGGGTATTTTGCGCCGGGCAGGATCTCAGCGAGCACGCCACGGCGCTGGAAGCCGATCCGGGAAGTGCTTTCGAAACGCTGGGTGAGGACTACAACCCGATCGTGCTGGCCCTGACGACGATGACCAAGCCCGTAGTTGCTGCCATAAACGGCACCTGCGCTGGGGCGGGCATGTCGCTGGCGCTCGCCTGCGACATCCGGGTCTGCTCGGCTGCCGCCAAGTTCGCCACCGCTTTCACCGGCATCGGCCTCACCCTCGACTCGGGTCTCTCGGCCACCTTGACGAGGGCCGTTGGCTCCGCGCGAGCGAGCGAGCTCATCCTCGTGGCAGAGCCGTTCACCGCGCAGCAGGCCCTGGAGTGGGGGCTGGTCGGCCGCCTCGCTGACCCGGGCTCGGTGCTCAGCGAGGCCATGCAGCTGGCGTCACGGCTGGCGGCCGGGCCGACCCTGGCCTACGCCGCGGCGAAGCAGGCCATCCAGGCCGCTGCGCTGCCCGCGCTGACCGATGTACTGGCCGCCGAGCACGCAGCACAAATGCGGCTCGGGCAGACCGCCGATCACAAAGACGCGGTAGCGGCCTTCCTGGCCAAACGGCGCCCGGTGTTCCACGGCCGATGACGCTGGCTTGGCTGACAATGGCGCGCTCCTTCCACTGTCAGCAGGCGGATAGTATTGGCGTCCGTTAACAATGGCGGGAGGCCGCGTGACCTGCCACAACCATCCGTGGCGCTCAACAGCCACGGGCCTGCATCCCGGCCGCCGGGACGCCGTGCCGAGCGCATGACCGCCACCGCGGCTGAAGGAATACGGCGCCAGCGGGGCCGACCGGGATATGACCTGGAGTCAGTGCTGCAGGTGGCGGTCCAGGTGTTCAACGAACGCGGGTACGACGGGGCCAGCATGGAAGACCTGGCCAAGCGATTGGGTATCGCCAAGTCCGCGATCTATCACCACGTATCCCGTAAAGAAGAACTCCTGCGGATGGCCCTCGACCGGGCGCTGGACGGGTGGGCGGGAGCAGCCGAGCGCGCCCAGGAGCTTGACGCGCCCGCCATCGTTCGGCTGGAGATGCTCGTCCGCGGCACGATGGCCGTGCTGGAAACGCGGCTGCCTTACGTCACCCTGCTGCTGCGTGTCCGGGGCAATACCGAGGTCGAGCGTGCGGCCCTGGAGCGGCGCAGATCCTTCGACCGGCTGGTGGCCAGTCTGATGGAGGAGGCCAGGCGGGACGGCGACATCCGGGCGGATGTCGATTCGAAAGTAACGGCACGGCTGCTGTCCGGGATGATCAACTCTGTGGTCGAGTGGTACCGGCCCGGGAGCTCGCCGACCGCGCCGGTCTCTCTGGCCGATTCCGCCTGCGCCATCGCCTTCGGCGGCCTGCGCGTGCCGAGATAGCATCCAGCCTTCCTTCCGTGCCAGCGGCGGCCAGGGTCACGGCGTGGGCGCAGCCGAGCCAGGTGGCTGGGAAGCGCGCGCCAGCAGTGGCCCGCGCCAGCTCGGCTTCCACCGCAGCGATGCTGTCCAGCCCGGCGTGGGTGATCACCCAGCGGGCGAACTGGCGCAGCGCGTTCTCCGCAGCGTTCACGTTGGCCGGGGCCAAGAACACGCCCAGGCGCTGCAGATACCGCTGTATCGTCGCCGTCACCTACGGCGCCGCAGCCCGGATCTGCGCCCACTGTGCGGCAGCGATGGTGCCAGGCACCGCCCGGCTGGCCGCCGGCCCGCGGGCGGGCAGCACGCTCACCGGCCAGCCACCGTCTGCACGGCCAGCATCTCGGCGACGGTGGCGGCATCGGCGTCGATCAGCTCAGCAGCGCGCCGGCACTCGGTGGCCATGCAGTCGTTAGCCAGGTGCAGGTAGATGCGGGTCGGCTCGATGCTCAGATGCCCGGCCTGGGCCTGCACCGCCTCCAGCGCCATTCCCGCCTCCCGCAACCGGGCCAGGCACATATGCCGCAGCTCATGGCAGGTCCCGTGCTCCAGCCCGGCCCGGCGCTGCCTGGGAAGCCCGCTGGGCCACGATGGGAACCGAGCCGATCTGGCGACAAGCCACCCCGCAACTGCAGATCTGCGGGCATGCCACCTCTTGATCAAGGCCATCGACACTCGACTGGGACCACTAGGACCGCCGGTCCTCGAGCACATCGCCAGGGCCACCTGCGCCCCCTATGTCGAACTGCACGAGCGCATCCGGCGCCACCCGTAGGAGGAGGGGTAGTGCAATCTTTCGACCAGATCCGGCGCGCGCATCCCCGCCAACCGTGCGCGTTCGTTTATCAAGACTGTTCGGGTTAGGCCGCTCAACAGATGGATCTGGGCACATGAGGTCTCTCCGATGCGGTGCCAGTGGATCCCGGGTTGCCGGAGAGGCAGGGCGTATGGCAGGGCCGAGGCCCGTTGGTGCCGTATGAGCTTGCTGCCGGCCATTTGCGTGCGCGTCGGCAGACCGGGGACTTTGTCCCCTGGTGGGCGGCTGGGCGCGGCTGCACGCTGTCGGCATGGCTGCGCATCGACGTGAAGCCGCCGGTCCACATGTTGAAGACCGCCAAACGGCTGGCGGACCTAGCCGACAGCATCGGAGGACACCATGGGTGACATGAACGGGCAGGTCGCGATAGTCACCGGCGGGACCCGGGGCATCGGGCTGGCCATCAGCGAGCGGCTGCTCTGCCGCGGCGTCACGGTGGCGGCGGGCTACGCGACCAGACACGACCACGCCCGGGAGTTCGCCGACAAGTACGCCGACCGGGGCGTGACCGTCCACCACGGCAACGTGGGCCACAACGAGGACGTCCTCCGCGTTTTCAGCGAGGTCCTCGACCGGCACGGGCACGTGGACATCCTGGTCAACAACGCAGGCCTCACCATTGACAAGACCGTGCGGAAAATGGATCCGCGGGAGTGGGACCACGTAATCCACGTCAACCTGTCTGGCGCGTTCTACACATCACGCGCCGTGCTGCAGCACATGCTGGACCGCGGTTACGGCCGGATCCTCAACATTTCCTCGATCATCGGCTCGGCAGGTGGGTTCGGGCAGGCCAACTACGCGGCAGCCAAGTCAGGGATGTTCGGGCTGACCATGAGCCTGGCTCTCGAGACCGCCGGCAAGGGCATCACGGTCAACACCGTTACGCCCGGGTTTATCACCACCGACATGACCGCAGCGGTCCCGGCCGACGCGATGGCGAAGATCATCGCGCGGATTCCGGTCGGCCGACTAGGCAAACCGGACGAGGTGGCCCGGGTGGTGGAGTTCCTGGCCGACCCTGAGTCGGCCTATATCACCGGCCAGGTCTACCCCGTCAACGGCGGCTTGTACATGTAGAGACGGTCGAACCCACGAACCGTTGGGCTAAGAAGATCGCCGACGGGCCTTCACTTGGCGCGTGGCACGGCCGTGAGAAGGTGCTGCAACTCGGCGTCCCTGCGCGGGCGACCTGTGGGTGCCGAAAACCTGTGCGACCTGGCCGGATGCTCCGCTGACCGCGGCCGACAGGAGGAGTGGGAGGACTCGCCGGAGGGCTATCCGCAGACCCCGCCGTACGTGTGGTGGAACTACCACGACGCGTACGGCAAGACCCCATAATCGCCGTCGCGGCAGCCTTGAGCGTGGTCCGATGAGTTCTCAACACGGGGGGCGTCAAAGCCGTCATGACGACGATGCACAGACTTGAAACCGCCGAGGCCGACATCGCCTACGATGTCCACGGCTCTCTGCCCAACGCCGACGGACGCCCACCGCTGTTCATGATCGGCCAGCCCATGGACGCCAGCGGCTTCGGCACGTTGGCGTCACTGTTCCCCGACCGCACTGTGATCACCTATGACCCGCGCGGCCTCGGCCGCAGCACCCGCAAAGACGGCCGGATCGATAACACCCCCACGCTCCAGGCGGACGACGTCCACGCCGTGATCGAAGCACTCGGCGCTGGCCCGGTCGAGATGTTTGCCAGTAGTGGCGGCGCGGTGACCGCGCTCGCGCTCGTGGCGACATACCCCACCGACGTGACCACGCTGGTGGCGCACGAGCCGCCGCTCCTCGCGCTGCTGCCCGACGCCGCAGCCGCGGAGCGCGCCCAGCGCGGCGTGCGGGACGCATATCAGGCCAAGGGGTCGGGTGCGGGCATGGCGGCCTTCATGGCGATGTCCTCGTGGCGAGGCGAGTACACCGACGACTACTTCGCCCAGCCTGCGCCGGATCCCGCCATGTTCGGGATGCCGGCCGGGGACGATGGCACCCGGGAGGACCCGCTGCTCTCCGACCGATCCTGGGCGATAACCAGCTACCTGCCCGAGGCCGACGCTCTGCGTGCGGCACCGACGCGGGTGATCATCGCCGTGGGCGAGGAGTCCGCGGGCACGGTCACGGCACGCACGTCGGCTGCCATTGCTGAGCTCCTCGGGCAGCAGCCGACCGTGTTCCCCAGCCACCACGGCGGCTTCGTCGGCGGCGAGTCCGGATACGCAGGCCAACCCGAGGCCTTCGCGCGGAGACTGTGCGACATCCTCGACGACGGCACGTGACGCCGCGCACCGTTGTTCACGACCACGACTGATTCAGCTTGCGGCCTTCGGCCCGCCGACAAGACATGGGAGCACGATTTCATGGTCCACTACAGCCGCCTTGCGCGAGGTGGGCGAGGTGAACAACGCCAGATACTCGCCCTCGACACCGGTCTTCGCCGGAACCGAGCGCGGCCCGCCGTCAGGCAGAGCGTGGCGACGGGGGCGATGTCCGGCCCGCGGCGAACAGCGCACGGGCCTCGTCGTGGAGCACGGTCATTCCAAGCCCTCCCAGGTGCCGCTGCCGCGGCCGTTATGAGGTGCGCAACGACGACCCCGTCTCCAGCAGGGTCTTGAGGCTGGCCAGAACGGCGGGCCACCCCTCGGAGATGGCCGGCAGCACTGTGCTGCCCGGCGCGAAGCCGTCGTGGGTCACCGTGAGCCTGGCGACACCGTGGCCGACGTCCTCGATGTCGAAGGCGACCTTGGAGCGGGCTTCGGCGCGCCACGCCGCGGCGGTCGCCTCGTCCATGCCGACCGCCGCGGCCCACTCAGGGGTGATGGTATGCCAGGTGTAGGCCAGCCGGTGCGGCGGATCGGCCTCGAGGATCACCTGGCCGGGGCCGGACACGACCAGCCCGACATCGTCGTGGGCCATCTCGTAAGCCGATCCCTTCTGCCAGTCCGAATGGAACGTCTTCGGACCAGCCCTCTGGTGCCGCCAGTAGCGCTTCATCAGCGCAGGGTCGGTGAGGCCCTGCCACACGCGCTCGGGAGTCTCCTGGATGTAGGTCGTGTAGAGGAATGCGGTCTGCTCGCCCTTACGATTCATGGCGGTGACCTCCGGTGCGGTGGGCGGGATCCGGTCTTGCCCTACCCGCGTCCGGGTCACGCACGCATGGGAGGGTAGCGATGGGATCCGCCGACTATCCTCACCATGCCGATCGTCGCTCACATATCAGCCGACGGCCCGTAGCTCGCCGGGCCGGTCGACTCCTGCCCCGCCGCCACGCTGAGTGCCTGAGTTCGTACACCGCGCTCGCCCTGATAGCCGGTGGCGACCAACAGGAGCCCGAAAATGGCGCCGAACACCGCCGATCTGTACGTCTGTGCAGGTGGGCTGACCGTGTCTTGAGCCGACGCTGGAATGGTCATTCTGGGCAGGGGTGGCCCCGCCCCGCTTGCTGGGCGGGCTGGTTACAGCCTGGCAGCCGGGGCCGGGATCGCGCGGCCATGGGCTGGGAAGCCACTCAAGCCATGTTCCGTGTGAGTCGGTCAGGGCCAGGGGGCGGCCGTCGCGGGCGAGCACGAACGGGGTGCCCTGGTATGGCGGTATGGGCTGCCCTGGCACGACACCTGGTCCTTCGTTGGACAGCCATGCCGCTGGCAGTGCGCTGGCTATGCCGGCGAACCGCCGCCGCCCGGCCGGCGGGAGGTAGGCGAGCACGGCGGAGTGGTAGATGGCCAGGGTGGCATCGGACGGCGCCTGAGCGGCCAGCGTGGGCAGCCCTGTGCGCAGGTCGCCGCGGTGGATGACCGGCGGGTCGCGGCGGGCGGCGGCGATCGCGGCGGCCAGTCGCTGCCCGCGGTCACCTTCACCGGGCCAGACCAGGCAAGAAAGCCAGCGGACGTCATCGTCGCTGGTGACGTCCAGCGGATTGAGGTCCAGCCCGGCCCGCCAGGTGATCTCGGGGATCCGGTCCGGCAAGGGCACCGGCCCGTGCGGCTGGCAGCTCAGGACCGGGGCCTGGGGGTCGCTGCCGTTGATCCGGTGCCCGGCGTAATCGTAGGAGTACCGGTCGAACAGCAGCGTGAGCCCGGCGCTGGCGCCGACCTCGATCAGGGCCAGCGGCGGGCGCAGCTGGGCAAGCGCGGGCAGCAGCGTGGCGCACCGGGCCGGCTCGTTGGTCTGGGTCCGCTTGGCCGCGATGACCCCGGCGAGTGCGGCCCGGTCCCGGGTGGCCAGCATCCGCAGCCCATTCAGGTCGGGCGTTGCCCCCAGCAGATAGCGGGCCGCGGCGAACAGCAGATTCGGCTGGCGTTTTCCCGGCGGCAGCGAACCGAGAAAGCCCAGCACGACCGCGTCCTCAGCGACCGAGGCGGCCAGCTGCTCGTAGACCGGGCTGCGGCCACGGGCTTCCCTGGCGAACGCCCGGTAGTTCTCCGCGGCACCCGCACCCAGATCATGCCCATGCATCCACACCGAGCGGACGCTACGGCAGGCACGTCCCGCGCGAACAGCGATCCAGCCGCCCCGTCACACTTCGCGCTCACGCCGTCAGCCGCTAAACACGCACGAAGCCGCCGTCAGGGATGACTCGGCTGGTGATCGGCTCCCTGCTTGGTCAGGATGCAGATCAGCTATTCTGCGCTCACCAGTCGCCGCATTCCCGCTATTACAACGAGCGTGTAATCGGCCATCCGGCAGCGGGCCCTGCTGCTGCCGGCGATAACCGGCCGCCATTTCGCGTGCCCGGCCACGGTAGCCTCGCGGTGATGCGGTGCGCTCCGGCCTGTCGGGCCGTTGTTCGGCGAACTCGCCGACCCGGCGGCAGTCGCCCGGCTGTCGGCCGAGGCGGAGCAGGTCGGCTGGCACCCAGACGCCACCCTCACACCTATGACCCGGCGCATGTATGGCGCATCGATGAGGGAGGCCAGCCCGGTAGGTGCCGACAGCACATCAGCGCCCCGCCCCTGCGGATGATCAGGGACAGGGCGCTGTGCCGTGTGGCATGGGCGTACGCTCCCGGCATGGATCCTGCCTTGACAGCCGCCGCGATCGGCGTGGGCGGCACGGTCATTGTTGGCGTAGTTGGGTTCTGCCAACGTCAGGGTCACAAACAAGACCACGGCATTGACACTTCGCGCTGTCGAGCTCACTGAGCAAGGGCAAGTAACCGACCGTTACTCGAAAGCGATCGAGCAGCTTGGCTCCGACAAGCTCGACGTGCGCATCGGCGGTATCTACGCGCTGGAGCGCGTTGCTCGCGATTCGTCCCAGGACCATCCCACGATCATGGAGGTCCTGGCTAAATTCATCCGCGAGCACTCCCGCAGGCAACGGCCACCGGCCGAAGACAGCGCAGAGCTATCAGACGTTTTATGCGTCCCAACGAGGACGTGCAAGCAGCAGCCACTGTCATCGGACGTCGAGCTATCCGGGCACGACAGCCAGCGGATTGAACTGTATTCCGTGGACCTCACCCGCGCGTACCGGCGAGGTCCTCCAGATCAACGGCGGGCATTACGCCGCCTGCCTCGACCAGCACGAGACGGTCGTCGCCGAGGAGCTCGACTTCCTGCGGCGGCACCTGCTCCAGGATGGCCCCAGCGAGCGGGTGTAATCACGTTCAGCTCATCCGGTCTAGAACGGTTGTCCGCTGAGGCTGGCGTCAGGACTTCCCCGCCGCTACGGGCCGACGGCCACCCCGGCCGGCTCGTCCTGCCCGGTGACCAGGGTGACCTCGCCGCTGACGGACAGGGGGATGGCTTTGATCGTGCCGTTGCCCAAGCTGGCCCAGTAGATGTTGTCGCTGTCCACCGCGACCCCCCACGGAGCATTTTGTCCCGTGAGCAAGGTCGTCGCGATGCCGCCAGCCAGCGGGGCCCTGTCGATCGTGCCGCCGAATTCGTTGGCCCAGTAGATGTGGCTGCCGTCCACTGCCACCCCGAGCGGCTCGTCTTGCCCGCGGACCAGGGTGGTCGCGGTGCCGCCGGCCAGCGGGGCCTCGTTGATCGTGCCGGCGTTCGCGTTGGCCCAGTAGATGTGCCCCGCCGACCCAAGGCCCGTGCCGGTGCCGGCCAGCGCGTCGCGGGCCGCGGTGGCCCGGTTCCTGCTCACCGCCCGCAGCGCGGCGGTGACGGTGCCGGTGGCAGCGGGCGCGAACCGCACCCGCACCGTGCACGACTTGCCGGGTGCCAGGCTGGCCCGGCACGTGTCGGCGGTGATCCTGAACGCAGCCGGCCCCGACAGCCTCATCATCAGCGCGCTGGACGCCCGGCCGCCCGTGTTGGCCAGCGTGAACGTCCGGGCCGCCCACTGGCCCACCGCGACCTGCCCGTAGTCAAACGGGGCCGGGCGGAACGCCAACACCGCCGGGCCGGGTCCCGGCCGCCGCCACTGCCCCGGCCCCCAGCATCACCACCGCCGCCGCGCCGGCCGCCACCGCGGCCCGGCCGAACACGCTGCCCATCACAAACCCCTCCTCCTACCGGTGAATGCTGCTGGCCGCGGCGCCAGGCGGGGACGGTGAACCCGCCACGTGCGGCCCTGTCGCTACGGGCCGACCGCGACCTCGTAGGCGAACTGGCCGGTGAAGAGAGCATGTGCGCCGCTGCCGTTCAGGCTGGCCTGGTTGACCGTTCCGGCGTAGGGGTTGGACCAGTACACGCTGTCGGAATCGACCGCCACCCCGGCCGGGCCGCTCTGGCCGCCGACGATGACCTGGACGTCGCCGCCGCTAAGGTTGCTGGAACGAGCGATCGTGCCGTGGGTGCCGCTGCTGGTGTTGGCCCAGTAGATGTGGAGGCCGTCATCCATCGTCACCCCGGTCGGGAAGTCTTGCCCGGCTTCGATGACCCGCGCGTCGCTGCCGTCCACTTGGGCCGTCCAGACCGTGCCCGCCCTGGGGTTGGTCCAGTACACCCCGCCACCGTCGGCCTCCATTCCCCATGGGTCGCTCTGGTCGCTGACAATGGCCTGGGGGTCGCTGCCGTCCAGGTTGGCCTCATAGATCGCACCCTCACTGACGGCGGTCCAGTAGAGGTTGCGGGGGCCGACCGCCACCCCGTGCGACAGCACGCCGGTCTCGATGACGTGCGGACTGCTGCCGTCCAGGTCGGCCTCGTCGATCGTGGCATTACCGAAATTGGTCCAGTACAGGTGGCTGGCGTCGACCGCCAGTCCCTCCGCGCCTTTCTGGCCGGAGACAAGGACCTGGGGGCTACTGCCGTTCAAGTTGGACTCGTTGATCGTGCCGTCGCTGGAATTGGTCCAGTACAGGTGGCCGGGGGCCGCCCCCAGCGTCCCGGTGCCGGTGAGCGCCACAGTGGCGGTAGCTGTGGGCTTCTTTCCGGCCGCCGTCAAGGTCGCGGTCACCGGGCCGGCGCTGGCGGGTGCGAACCGCACCGTGACCGTGCACTTCTTGCCGGGCGCCAGGGTCTTGCACGTGTCGCTGGTGATGGTGAGCACGGCCGCGCCGTCCACGCTCACCCGCAGCTTCCCGGTAGCCTGTCCGCCCGAGTTGGCCAGCGTGAACGTCTGCGATGCCGCCCCCCGGCCGGCGGCGACCTGCCCGAAGCTGTACGGGGAGGGGGTGAACGCCAGCACCGGCGGCCGCGGCTTGGCCGCCGCCCCCGCGGCCGACCCGGCCAACACCAACACCACCGCCGCCCCAGCCGCCACCGCGGCCCGGCGAATCACACCCCGCATTGCTCCCCTGGCCATTGAGCCGATGCCGCCCGACCGGGCACAGGTGACCAGATCAGGCGCACATCAGTAACCCGTCACAGGGAGAGCCTGTGCACCGAAACCGGGAATCCCCGCCCCCTTCCGCGCATGGTCGCATCCAGGCAAGCCAGCGTCAAGGGATGATTGCACCAAGCAAAGCCAGGCGGGGGCGACGGCTGCTCCAGCCACGCCCCGGTCCGCTGGTCATCCGTATCCTGCCGCGCCGTTCATGTTGCAATTACGAGTTCGCCCCCGGCGGCACGATGATGGCCAACACCTGGCAGGGCGAATTCCCCTGGCAGAAACGGAGCATCCCGGAGAAGACCAGCCGCCCGCAGCGGGGGATGATCGCGCTCGGGTCGAGCGGACAATCGAGCAAGATCCCGCGTTCGCCGTCCGGATCATCCTCGACGTCGCGGTCAAGGCGCTCTCGGCCGCCATCAACGACCCCACCACCACCGCTGTCCAGGCGATCGATCACCTGGCGAGCGTGCTTGCGCTACTCGGCTCGACTTCCCTCCACGGGCCGGTTACGTTCCGCGACCCCGGCGGCGCTCCCCGGCTGCTCCTGCCCGGGCGTACCTGGAAGGACTACTTCACCTTGGGCGTCACCGAGATCCGCGAGTACGGTTCCACCAGCATCCAGGTCATGCGCCGGCTCCGGGTGAACCGCCGACTTGTATGAGGCCTGCGGGACGAGTTGTAGATGATCTAGCGTCTCGTGCTGGTGCTGGTCGGCGTGACTCGTGAACCGCTCCAGAACTCGGTGCATGCCTTGTGTGTGGCAGGTGTTGTGTGGCAGGTGTTGTGTGGCAGGTGTTGGGTTCGAACCAACGTAGGCTGAGCCGACGGTTTTACAGGGCGTCGGCACCAAAGATCACAAGTGTGCCCCGAGCAGCGATATCGAAGGATGAGACTGCGTTCCGTCCACTGCTCAACCACCACTCAGCCAAGCGGATCAGGCCAATCCCGCCCGGAGCCCTACGGCCCGACCGGTATCGTGCCGTGCTGTGCTGCATGGCGAGGCGGTTTTCATCCCGGACCTGATCCCCCGTCGCGGCGTGATCGCATTCTGGGGCACGGGCTCGGGACCAGACAAGGTGGAGCTCGTCTTTGCTGGCGGCCGGTACGGAATCCGCAAGCGGCTGGTTTCGGCGGAGCTGGTGCCGGTGGCGGATGCCCTGCCCATGCTGCTGTCCGTTAATCCGGACATGGCCAGCGGGCCGGATGCGCCGGTGCGGCGGTCCGTCAGCGTGTGGTCGGCGGCCGCAACCGCCGGAGTTGGCTTGGCCGCCCGTGGGCGGCTGCTGCCCACAGTCACCGCGAGCGGTGTAGATGCCTGGAGGGCCGGGCCGCTGGATCCGGCTGATCTTGCCTGGCTTGCTGAGCTTGGTGCCTCGTTCCCGGCGACGGCGCATGCGCTCGCGGTGCCTGGTTCGCGT
>Ga0335078_10003253_pt1 | contig 24223 bp, 19 predicted proteins | sample Lox_Sample_32_FD_206711 | JGI IMG/M metagenome (GOLD analysis project Ga0335078, IMG submission 206711) | Soil microbial communities from Loxahatchee National Wildlife Refuge, Florida, United States - Lox_Sample_3.2 | ecosystem: Environmental > Terrestrial > Soil > Wetlands | place: USA... | reverse complement strand
GAGCCTGCCGGTGGCTGGCGGTCCGGGCCCGGTGGGAATTGTATTCAACTTCTACGCCCGCCCGGAGAAGGGACAGAAGGAGCGGTTCGGCGTGGCCGGCCATTCGTTTGTGAGCGTCGTCGACTTCGGGCCGAAGGTGCAGGCGAGATCGGTCCTGGTTTTCGGGGAGAGCGCCGATCCGAAGTCGCCGCACTACTTCGACCAGGCGAGGCTCTACGCGAATCGCCAGTTTAAGCCGGCGTGGTTCGACCTGGCGGAAATACAAGCGCATACGGAGCGGACGTACCATCCCGGGGAATAGCGCGGCTTAATTAAAGTGGCAATGAACTTGCTCATACCGACACGGTATGGCAGCAGCGCCAAGTATAACGGCCGCCGGCAAGGCAAGTTCGGCGGGGTATGTTTGGGAGGATCCCGGCGACTCGATCATGATCCAGGTCAGCCTGGACTTGGTCGAGGGGCTGGGCGCGGCGGTACAGCAGGGCTTGGGCACAGGGCCGCGCGGCAATGAAATCGGCGGGATCTTGTTGGGCCGGCCGCTTCCTGGTTTCAGGCGGGCGGTCCTGGTCGAGGACTTCGAGCTGGCGCCGTGCGAACACTTGCGTGGCGCGTCTTACACACTCGCCCCGAAGGACCAGAGGTTGCTCGGTGCGCGGCTGGCTGGCCATCCCGGGCGGCGGGTGGTGGGCTATTTCCGCAGCCACACGCGTCCGGGGATGTATCTGGATCAGGACGATTTCGCGATCTTCAGCAATTACTTTCCGGAACCCTGGCAGGTGTTCCTGCTGGTGCGGCCCTCAATGGAGGGTCTGGCGATGGGCGGGTTCTTCTTCTGGGAGGAAGGCGACGTTAACCGGCGGTCGACTTACCGCCAGTTCCCGTTCGACCGTGTGCGGCTGGCCGCAGGTGATTTCCCGATTACCGGCGAACAGCCGGAAGCGGCTCCGGCTCCGGTTCCGCTTCCCTCACCCGTATTGGTTCCGAAACCTGAGGCGCGCGCCCGGCGCAGGGCGCCGGCACTCCATTGGGTGGTGGTGCCAGTGATCGCAGTTCTGTTTCTGATAGCGGGGTTTTTTGTTTCGGAAAATCGGCCGCCGGCACGCGAGGCCCCCGCCGAAAAAGCCAGCGTGCCTGTTGAACCTCTGCTGCCGGAACCGGTACCCCACGCGGCCGCGAGTGTGCCGGTTCCGGCACCGGAAGCTGAGCCTGGGGCACAGGCGCCGCCATCGGAGCCCAAAACGGTCCCAACTCCCCAGCCGAAGCACACCAAGAAACCCTTGCGGAAGTTGGCCCCTCCTCCGCCGGTGACGGTCGCACGTGTGCCCTCGCGTGGAATCGAGCCGCCGCCAGCGCTGACTCTTCCCATCGCCAAGCTTGACCCGAGCCTGCCCGCGGTGTTGTCCCACGTAAGTGCCGCGCCGCCGCCCACAGCCGAAGTCACTTACGAGGCTCCACGTCCCGGGGTTTTCCGGCGCGCGCTGCACAAGATCGAAGGCACGGGCGATGGGGAATCGTCCGCTTTTGTACCGGCGTCGCCTATCCGTGAGGTCGCGCCGGTGAGGCCCGCGGACGCCGGCGCCGAGGCGCGCCCTGTGGACGTAAAGGTGTTTATCAACGAGGCGGGCAACGTGTCTCGCGCCCAGGTGCTGACGAAGGGAAGCTACCTGGCGAGCGCCGCATTGATCGCCGCCCGCCAGTGGCAGTTTACCCCGGCGCGCAAACACGATAAGCCCGTCGCGAGCGAGATAGTGCTGCATTTCCGCTGACGCGGTACCCGGGCGCGCGGGCTAATCGCGGCTCCGGCGGTGATACTCGCCTCCGCCGAGGCCCCCGAGGTCGACGATAACGGCGGCAATCAAGATGATCACGTTGATGCCCGCCATGGGCCGATGGGTATTCGTGATCCAGGCGTACGCCAGCGTGGTCAGCGGCAGGAAAAAGAATCCGATCAGCGGAATCAGCAATCCGTGATAAGCGCGCTGCAGATAGTGCGTGAACAACCAGAGAAAGAACAGCACTAACCGCGGAAACGCCAGTACGACAACCACAACGAGGCAAGGCATAGGGCTGCCGATTATTGTCGCAGATTCGCGGTCCGCCGGCGCGGGGTCCCAGCAGGCACGGCGCGATTTTCGGGGCGGCCTCGCTGGATGTCATTACCGAAAGCAGCTCGGAATCGACTGGTCGTCGACCCAGATCGACACGTAGACCAAGCCCTCGGGTACGTCATCTAGAAATGCGAGCGGCCGTGATGGCAGCCACACCAGTCACGGCCGCGACAATCGGGTTTGAGATATCAGACGCTTGCGCGGGTCAGTTGGCAGCCGCCGGTCCAATGATTATGGTGGTGGAGACCGTGGTGTGGTGGTTCAGGTTTTCCCCTGTGGCGATGTCTCCCTCCAGGACATAGTACCCGGGCGCGGGCGCGTTGATGGGGAACGAAGCAAACCAGATGCCGGGAGAAACCGACCCGGAAACCGATCCGGTCGAAACGGGCGCGACGGTGGGATTTGCCTTAATGGCATAGGTGAACGCCGCGTCCCCCCCATAGAACAGATCGTCGCCGTTAACCATGATCGTAATGGCCTGGCCCGAATGAACGGCAGCCAGCGGAAGAGCGATGAGCAACGTCTGAATGTCAGGGCCGGAAACGCAATTGAAACAGGGAATAATCCCCTCGGGGTCTGTCTGCCCCATCAGAACAGCGGTGGCCATAAAGCCGACATTCATGGAGTCAGGCGCGGCGGCGGGCACACTGCCAGGATGTGGAATGCCAACGAGCTTGGCATTGTTGGCAGCCAACAGTGGACTCAGGCCAAGGAGAACAACTGCGACAGCGATAGTGGAAATGGTGCGCATTTTTGGAAACCTCCGGCATGGGGTTGGAGTTTGAGACCGGTCCCTTCTGTTTCGGTCTCACCCAGGCTGAGCCAGTATCCGACAGGCCGGGCACAATTGTCAAGCCAGGATGTATGGTTTGTTACGTGGCACTGGAGATCCGGAGCTTCATTTCATATTTGTGAAATCGCTGGCGGCGAATGCCATCATCTCGGCGAAGATATATTGGAAGTCGGGGTCGCTGGCGAGTTCCACGTGCCGCGCGAGCGCCGCAATCTTGCGCAGGCGCGCCTCACGCGCGGAAGGCGCGAGCAGCAGGGTGCGCGCGCCGCGCAGCGCGCTGTTGCCCACTGGTTCGACCGGCAAGCTCGTAGGCAGCAGTCCGATGGCGCGCGAGCTCGCCTGGCGGATGTAGTTGCCGAACGCGCCCGCCAGCGAGAGCTTGTCGACGCCTCCGGCGGCGAGCATGCGCAAACCCGCCGCCATGGCGCCCTTGGCCAGTTGCAACTCGCGGATGTCGCTCTGGGACAGCGCCACGCCGTCCGCCAGCGGCAAGCGCCGGTCCGCGCTGGTGAGGCGGCCGTTGGCGGCAATGAGCCCTAGTTCGACGCCGCACGCCGCCGCGTCCACCAGGCCGCTGCCGCAGATACCGCGCGCCGCGCCGCCGCCGATGACGTGGCATTCGAGCCGGCCGCGGCGCACGTGGACACTGTCGATGGCTCCGGTTCCCGCCCGCATCCCCGCGCCAATGCGTCCGCCTTCAAACGCCGGGCCGGCCGCGGTGGACGCACATACGATTCCTCGCTGGGAGCCCACAATCACCTCACCGTTGGTGCCGATGTCGAACAGCGCGGAGGGCCGCGGCTGCTCGGCTTCGTCCAAGCGCGTGGCCACGATGCCGCAGAGCAGGTCGCTGCCCACGAATCCGCCCAGGCAGGGCAGGAATTCGGCCGGCCCCGGCCACGCCAAGTCCGAGCTGGAGAAGCGATAGCTGCCCAGCGTGGGCGAGAGGAACGGCGCGCGAGTCAGCGGCGTTACATCCAGGCCGCAGAAGAGATGATGCATCGCGGTATTGCCGGCCACCAGCACCTCGCGCAGCGGCAGGTTACCCAGCATCGGACCCAGAGCTTCGCGGATGATGCGCCCCAGTTCGCCGGGCTGGCGCAGATCGTATTGCAGGCGGCTCATCACGTCGGCCCCGTAGCGCGCCTGCGGGTTGAGCGCGGTCTCCACGCGTTCGACTTCGCCTGTCGCCAGATCCACCACCTGGACCACCAGCGTGGTGGTGCCCAAGTCGATGGCCGCGCCGCGCCCCGCGCGCGGCTCGATCGGAACTGACGCATCGTCCGACAGCACGCGCAGCGACCACTGCTCCACTTCCACCACCACGCGTTGGGCCGCGGAGGCGCAGCAGGCCAGCCGCCAGCCGTCGCGAATCTCTTTTTCGGTCAGCGCGTCGCGCATCGTCGCGGTGAGCGGCACATCGCCTTCCAGCACCCGCACCTTGCATCCGCCGCAAGCGCTCTCGCCGCCGCAGGGAAACTCGACGCCCGCCGCAAAGAGCTGGTCGGCGAGGGTCTGGCGCGGGCGGGGATGGAGCTCGAGTTTCACAAGCGGCCGCGCGCGAACCGGGTCATGGCGTCGAGGTTGGCGTGCGGCGTGCCGCGGGGCGTCTCGCAGCCGGCGCCGCAAATGTAGGCCGCGCCCGCCTGCCGGTAGCACTCAGCCAGCGCCGCTTCGACCGACGCGGGGGTGCCATCGCGCAGCTCCCGCACCGGATCGATATTGCCGAGCAGCACCTGCGCCGGCCGCATGGCGCGGCGGGCGTGGGCGAGCGGTGTGGGATAATCCAGGTCGATTATATCGGCGCCGGTCTGCCCCATGCCTTCGACGATGCGCTTGGTATTACCGCAGATGTGCAGCCGGACCGGCACGCCCAGCGCGCGGATGGCGGCGATCAGCTCCCGCTCGCGGGGCAGCACGTACTCGGTGTACAGCCTGGGCCCCACCAGCGAGGCGGCCGCGTCGCCCACGCCCATGAGCGTCGCGCCCGCTTCCACCTGCACGCGCGCGAACTCCACTTCCATGCGCACGGTAAAGTCGAAGAGGGCTTCGACGAAGGGCGCGTCGTCTGAGAAATCGAGCATCAGCGTGTTGAGGCCGCGCAGATCGGCGCCCATCGCGCACGGCCCTTCCACCCATCCTTCCACGACGCGCGTGGCGCCGGTGCGTTCCGCCAGCAGTCGCACGGCCTCCGCGCGATCGCGCATGCGTCCGGGCGCGGCCGGGTCGGGCAGGCGCAGCGCAGCGAGCTTGCTCTTCTCATCGAGCAGCGCGCGGCTCTCGACGATGGCGGGCGGCTGATCGTCGAACCACTCGATGGCTGCGCCCAGGTCGGAAGCTTCGCGGGCGGGATCGGAGATCGCCGATACGTGGTCGAAGCCGAAGCGGTCCGCCACTGCCACCTGCGCATCGGCCAGCACGCGGTGGTCGCGCGCGTAGTCGCGGTAATGCACGCCGACCACGTCGGCGGCGAACATCATGGTGATCGGCATCAGGGGCAGCGAATCGGTGGGTTCGCCGCGGAGCTTCGCGAGAATGCGCTGTTTGCCGGTCATTGTACCAGCCGGGCTAAAGCCCCGCGCGGCTCAAGCCCGCCCTCCATCCACCTTGACCACCGCGGTGTCATAACTGGCCACGATGCGCTGGCCGGATTCGGCGATCACAAACTCGGCTTCCGGCCACTCGCCGTACACCAGGCGGCGCAGCCACGCCAGGTCGCCCGGCAGCCGCTCGAAGGTCCAGCCTTTTTCCTTGGCTTCGGCGACGGACTCGGCGAAGAACCTGCCGCCCGACTCCAGGCCCGTCTCGATGAACGTGAGCCTGGAATAGTGCGACTGGTAGCGCGTCATCTCTTCGTAGAGATAGCGCCCGTTGTCCTCGCCGTATTTCCGGATCATGGCTTCCAGGGTTTCGTCGAAGCCCATGGTGTCGTGGGTCAACTGCTGCAGACCTTGGCCGCGTTCCAGCCAGCCGGTGGACCGGTAGTAGGTGCCGGGATTCTGCTCGAAGTACCGCTGGTAGCGTTCGCGGCCGCCCATCAGCAACGCGATGCAATCGTGCGCGCGCGGCAGCACCAGGCGCGTATGCCGCGCGGTCAGCCCGTCGAGCCCGTTGCCGCAGAGCCCGTAGCCCAGCAGGATGGCTTGATAGACGCCCTCAGGCGTGCGGTCCACGGCTTCCTGGAGCTTCGCCGCCATGGGCTTGCGGCCCAGGTCGTGCAGCCCCTTGGGCAAGAACTCCGGGTCCACCTGGTGCGGGGAACGCGCGCAGGCATCGCACATTTCGCGGAACAGAACTTCGCAACTGATCAGCTTGAGACGCATCAGGCGCTGGCTCTGGCGTTGACGAGGGCACGAATGAACTCCGGCGTGGAACCGCAACAGCCGCCCAAAAACGAGGCGCCGGCCTCGCGCAGCGCCACATAGTGCGACGCGAAGAATTCCGCCGATGTGTCGTACCGGATGGCGGTCCCTTCCATTTTGGGCAGGCCCGCGTTGGGCTTGATCCAGACGGGGAGATCGCACGCCGCGCGCAAGCGCCGGCATACGACCGCGGCATGCTCCACTCCAACGCCGCAATTCGCGCCCACCGCGTCCGCACCGGCTTCCACCATGGCCGCGGCCACGGCCTCGGGCGTAGCGCCCATCATGGTGCGGTCTTTGTTCTTGCCGGAGTCGAACGCGAAGGAAGCGATGACCGGTAGGCCGGTGCTCTTCGCCGCGGCCACCGCCAGACGCGCTTCCGCGATGTCGCTCATGGTCTCCACCAGCAGGGCGTCCGCGCCCGCCGCCAGCGCCGCCGCCTGCGCGGCAAAGGCCGCAGACGCCTGCTCTTCGCCGATCTCGCCCGCCATCAGCATCTTGCCCGTCGGCCCGATGGAGGCAAACACCAGCGCCTTCCCCGCCGCCCCCCGCCTGGAGATCTCGACGCCAGCGCGATTGATGGCTTCCAGATCGCCTTCCATGGCCCCCGCGTTGGCGCGGAAGGTGTTGGTGAGGATGACCTGGCTGCCCGCCTCCACATAGGCGCGCGCTACCGCTTCTACGCGCTCAGGATGAGTCAGGTTCCAGGTGTCCGGCGCCGCGCCCGGGTCCAGGCCGCGCGCCTGCAGTTCCGTGCCCCAGGCCCCGTCCGTGATCAGCAGACCGCCCGCCAACCACTCGCCGAGACGGCTCACGCGGCCACCAGTTTGCGCGCCAGCGCCACCGCCGCCCCGGCGCTTTCGCCGTAGCCGTCGGCGCCGATCGAGTCGGCATACTGCTGTGTGACGGGCGCGCCGCCCACCATGATTTTCACCTTGTCGCGCAGTCCGGCGGTGTGGAAGGCGTCGATGGTGGTCTTCATGGAGGTCATGGTCACGGTCAACAGCGCCGAGAGCGCCACCAGGTTGGCGTTTTTCGTGGCGGCCGCTTCGATGAAGCGCTCCGGGGCCACGTCCGCGCCCAGGTCGATGACCTCGAAGCCACCGCCCTCGAGCATGGATGCCACCAGGTTCTTTCCGATGTCGTGCAGGTCACCCTTGACGGTCCCGATCACCACGCGCCCTATCGGCTGTGCGCCGGTGGCCGCCAGCAACGGCCGGACGATCGCCATGGACGCCTTCATGGCCCGCGCCGAGAGCAGCATCTCGGGCACGAAGTACTCCTCGCATTCGAAGCGCCGGCCCACCTCGTCCATGGCCGGCACCAGGCATCCGGTCACGATGGTGAGCGCCGCCACTCCGGCGGCGATGGCGGCGTCGGTGGCCGAGGCGGCGGCCTTCCAGTCTCCCTCGATTACGGCTTCGTGCAGCTTCTCCAAGTCAGACATGCGAAACTCCGTTGAATTGATGGACGGCATCCAGCATGGCGGCGATGTTCTCCACCGGGGTGCCGGCCTGCAGGTTGTGAATCGAATTGAACACGAATCCGCCGCCGGGCGCGAAGATCTCGCAGCGGCGCAGCACTTCTTCCCGCACCTGGCGCGGCGTGCCGAAAGGCAGGGTCTTCTGGGTATCCACGCCTCCGCCCCAGAACACCAGGCGCGAGCCGTACTTGCGCTTCAGTTCGCCCGGCTCCATGCCCGCCGCCGAGCACTGCACCGGGTTGATGATGTCGAACCCGGCCTCGATGAAGCTCTCGAAGAACCGTTCCACGCTGCCACAGGAATGTTTGAAACACTTCCAGGCCGTATTGGCGTGCACCCAGTCGTTGACGCGCTTGTAGTAGGGGAACCACAATTCGCGGAAGGTAGGCACGGAGCAGAACGACGAAGTCTGCGTACCAAAATCGGTGCCGCAGAGAAACACGCAGTCGACCGCATGGCCGATGCGCTGGTGGATGCGCGCCAGATTCTCGATGCCGAGTTCGCACTGGCGCTCGAAGATGCTATGGATGTAGCCGCGGCGCGTGCGCGTCGAAATGTACCACTCCGTCACGTCACGGATGCCTTTCGGGTTTTTCAGAAACGGGGCGGGCACCAGCGCGATGTCGCCGAAGGCCGTGCCGCCGAACGATGCGGCCACACCGTAGCCGCTTCCGGCGATGGCGCGCACGGAGCGCTCGATATGATCGAGGTCTTCGGCGGAGATCGGGCCGAACTCTTCCAGGTTGTCGGCCGGATCGAGCTTCTCGTCATCGATAGGCGGCTGCCGGACGATGGTATCGAAGAAGGCGCTGCCCATCGGCATGCGCCCGCTCGGCGCGGCGGTCTCATCGCCCTCGGGATAGATCAAGATGTCGCCGTTGGGCTCGGTTTTGATGCGGAAATCCGTGGGCACCAGCACGTCCAGACCGCGAAAGTTCCATTCTTTCCAGTCGGTGGCGGAAGAGCCGAACATGGTCTTGCGCGGGAACACGCCGGTGACGTCGATGCCCATGGCGGCGCGCAGATCGTCCTCCACCAGGCCCAACATCTGGTAGGGCTCGTGTACCTTGACCGGCCCCGGCGCCAGCCCGTAGTATCGGCGCAAGGCCGCCACGCAGCTTACGTGGACGCCGGTTACCGCGGTGCCGCCGAAATCCATCGGAATGCGATCCGGCTCACGGTGCTCCAGGGCGGTGCGCAACCTGTCCCGCGAAGAGACGGTGGTTTGACTCAACAGCCAATTTGTATCACGAGTGCTATGGGGCGCGCACTGGCGGGAACTCACTGACTGCGGCGACCTCGCGTTCAAGAAGCGCGAGCTTCGCTCGCCAGCGGGTCTGGAGACCCGCTGCACGGTCGAAAACCCACAGTAAGTTATTGAAAATTGGGGCGCTGCCAAGAGCCGGTTGAAAGCCGGCTGCGGGCAAGATTGCCCGCCCTCCAACTTGGTTTTCATCACTATTCGTGGGCCGCAGGCCCATCCCGACAGGCGTGGACGCCCGCCCCACATTGGCGAAGAAACTGGTCCGGCTAGCGGCGCCGGGCGATGGCGCGGCGGTACTTCACGACGTTGGCCTGCTGGGCGGCGAGGCTGGCGGAAAAGTTGTGGCCCCCGGAGCCATCGGCGCGAGCCACGAAATACAGGTAATCCGTGGCTGCCGGATGCAAGACTGCCGCGATGGACGCGACGCCTGGATTGGCGATCGGTCCGGGCGGCAGCCCCGCATGCTGGTAGGTATTGTAAGGATCGCCGCTGGCCAGATCTGACTTGTGAATGGCGCCGCGATAGTTGCCCGCAAGCAGCGCGGCGTAGATGGTGGTCGGGTCGCAATCGAGTTTCATCCCGATGGCCAGGCGGCGGGCGAAAACGGAAGCGATGACGGGCCGCTCATCGGGGAGCTTGCCTTCCTTTTCGACGAGCGATGCCAGGGTAACAGTGCGGTGGACGGAAGCATCCGCGCCCAGGCCGCGCCAGACTTCGCGGAACTTGCCGGTCATGGTCAGGCACAATTGCTTGGGCGTGGTGGCGCGGCCCAGGCGGTAGGTATTGGGGAACAGGTAGCCCTCCAGGGTGGGCGCCTGCGGGTCGAGATCGCGGATGGGTGCGGGGTCGCGGGCGGCCTCCAGGAATTGTTGCGCCGAAAACACGCCGAGCCGCGCAGCCGCGGAGGCGATGTCGAACATGTTCCTGCCTTCGGGCACGACCAGTTCGTAGTAAAAGACGTCGCCGCGCCGAACGCGGTCGAACACCTCCAGCACGGATGCCGGTTGCGCAAAACGATATTCGCCGGCCTGGAGGGTTGCGCCGTGGCCGAGGGCGCGCGCAATCAGGAAACTCCAGGAGTGGCGGATGACGCCGGCGTCGTGCAGCATGGCGGCCATCTGACGAGCGCCGGTGCCCTTGGGCAGATCGACGAACGTCTCCCCCGTGAAGCCCGCATAGCGAGTGTTCAGATTGATCAAGATGTAGACCGCAGCGCCGATGAGGCACAGCAGGACCAGCGCAAGCCGGCGAGAGAGCCTCACAGGGAATCCAGGTAGCTTTGCAGCAGGATGACGGCGGAGAGCCGGTCGACGGCGCGGGCGCGCTTCTCGATGCTGATGCCGCTGGAGCGCAGGACGCGGGAAGCTTCGACCGTGGTGAGGCGCTCATCCCACAGGCGCACGGGGCGGCCGGCACGCTCGGCCAGCGCGCCGGCGAACTCCCGCGCCCAGGCGGACTGGCGGCCTTCGTCGCCGCTCATATGCAGCGGGTTTCCGATCAGGATGAGGGCCACGTCGCGCTCCGCCACCTGGCGGGCGAGCTCGGCCAAATCGGCGCGCTTGGTGGTGCGCACCAGATTGGGAAGCCCTTGCGCGGTGATGCCCAGGGGATCGCTGATGGCCATGCCGATGCGCTTCTTTCCCAGGTCGAGAGCCAGGATGCGGGGTTTTGGGGATGGCATGCGACGGAAGACCGATTTCATTATAAACGCGGGCGTGGTAGATTCGAGACAGGGGTCTCTTCGCTTCGTGGCTATCATGTCCAAGCCCCTGCGCGCCGCCGAGCAGGAAGTGCGGCACATCGCGGCACCGCTGATTGCGCTGGGCGTGGTAATTGCCATTCTGTACTTCGGGCGGGTGTTCTTCATCACCTCGCTGGCCGCGGTGATGCTGGCCTTCATCCTGGAACCCTTCGTCACCCTGCTGGTGCGCATTCGGTTTCCGCGGTCGCTGGCCAGCTTCGTGGTGTGCGCGGCCGCGCTTTCGATGCTGTACCTGATGGGGCTGGGCGCCTACTCGCAGTTGTCCGGCCTAACCGAGGAACTGCCCAAGTACAGCCAGCGGATCGGCGAACTGGTGGAAAACGTGTCAAAGAAGGTGGAAGGTCTGGAGCAGCGGAGCTACCAGTTGGTGATGCCGGCCCCTAAGCAGCCGCCGCCAGCGCCGGCGCCAGAGCCGGCACGGAAGAAGCGGCGGGCCGCGGAAGCCGTTGCGCCTACGACTCCCGGGCCGATTCCGGAAGTGCGCATCCATGAAGATTCGTCGCCGATCAAGCAGTTTATTTCGGTGCGGCTGGGATCGTTTTATCAGATCATGCTGATGGCCTCGTTCGTGCCCTTCCTGGTGTACTTCATGCTGAGCTGGCACGATCACATTTACCGGAGCTTTCTGCAGTTCTTTCACGGCGAGGACCGCGCGGCGGCGGCGCGCAGCCTGCAGGGGATCGCGGACATGGTGCGCGCTTTCGTGGTGGGGAATTCGGTGCTGGGGCTGCTGCTGGCAGCGGCGAGCTCGCTGGCGTTTTGGATCATTCACCTGCCGTATGCACTGCTGGTAGGTCCGCTCAGCGGCTTCCTGAGCCTGGTGCCGTATGTGGGTCTGCCGCTGGCGGTCCTGCCGCCGCTGTTCGTGGCGTTGACCGCCTACAACAGCATTTCGGGCTATCTGCTGGTAGTGGCGATGGTGAGTGTCTTCCATCTGCTGGCGCTCAACCTGTTGTACCCCAAATTCGTAGGGTCGCGTGTGCATTTGAACCCGCTGGCGGTGACCTTTTCGCTGATGATCTGGGGATTTCTGTGGGACGCGCCAGGGTTACTGCTGGCGATCCCGATGACGGCGGCGTTCAAGGCGGTGTGCGACAACGTGAAGGGGCTGCGGCAGATCGGGAAGTTTTTGGGGGATTGAGGGCGGCGGAACTGTTACCCGCGCCCGATCCAGTCGAGTTTCAGTTTGTCTACGGACCGGAATTCGGGATCGCCGGTGACGAGAGCGCAGTTGTGCTTCTGCGAGAGGGCCGCCGCGAATGCGCCGGCGTATGAAATCGGGAACAGCCCCTGCAGCGATGCGGCCTGCCAGATGTCATCGAGGGTGGGTACTTCGATGGTAACGGGGAACGTTCCCGACGATTCACGCCAGGAGTCGGCGAGGGCCGCGCTGTGGCGCTTCTGCAAGAAGCAGTAGACTTCGCTTACATTGATCGCGCTCATCAGGAGTCGAGCTTTTCCTGCTTCGCCCTCCGCGAGCTGCGCCGCCACGAAGGTATCGGCTGGCCTTCTGCCGTTCATCCATTCCAGAATCGCCCACGAATCAAGGACGCGAGTCTTCATGCTCGCGCTCCTGCTTCTTGTATAGGGCAAAGGCTGCTACGAGGTCACTGCCGGCAGCGGCGCCGTGCAACTTCTTCCATGCCGGTTCTTTGGACAGCACGATTTGGTGTCCACGGACTTCGACGGTAAGCTTGGCCCCTTCCGATAGATTCAGGAGGTCCCGGATTCCCTTCGGGATCGCGATCTGGCCCTTTGAGGAAACTGTAACCTGTTCCATAACGATATCTTACCATAAGTAAGACTATCGGGGCACAGGATCGACGCCGCCGTAGCGGCACCAACCGTCACGCGGAGCGCGCCATGAGTTGCGATGGGGCGACGGCTGGGACGGTGGCTTTGATGCGCCGCAAAGCGTCGCGGTCCAGCACCCTTTCCCAGCAAGCCGGACATTGGTGGAATTCGAGGTCGGGGATGGTGTAGGTCTTCCCCTGGAACTCGCCGGTCCAATTCCGGCGGACCTTCCTGATTTCATCGCTTCCACAGGTCGGACAGAATGTGATGTCTTGCATATATATTTGGACGCGACGCCTGGCGCCGCGGGGTTCGAAAAAAAATCAACCAGGGCTGGTAGAGCGGGGCTGAAGCCCCACGCGGGCTAGAGCCCGCCCTCCAGCAACCTACTCCGCCAGCGAATCGTCGCCGGAATTCTCGGTCAGCCCGCCGGCGTACTGAATGCGGGCCTCTTCGTCGTAACCGGGGATGGATTCGAGCGACGGCTCGACCACCGGCTCTTCGACCACGTCTTCGCCGGCGATCTTGACGCGCCGGTAGTATTCCATGCCGGTTCCGGCGGGCACCAGGCGGCCCATGATGACGTTCTCCTTCAGGCCGCGCAGGTAGTCCACCTTGCCGTTGATGGCGGCTTCGGTGAGCACGCGGGTAGTCTCCTGGAAGGAGGCCGCCGAAATGAACGAATCGGTGGAAAGCGACGCCTTGGTGATGCCCAGCAGCACGGCACGGCCCTTGGCGGGACGTCCGCCAGACTCGATGGTGAGCTGGTTGATGGCGCGGAAGCGGAATTTATCCACCACCTCTTCCGGCAGGAATTCCGTATCGCCGATATCTTCGACCTTCACCCAGCGCATCATCTGGCGTACGACCACTTCCAGGTGCTTGTCGTTGATATTGACGCCCTGCAACCGGTAGACTTCCTGGATCTCATTGACCAGATACTTCTGCAATTCTTTTTCGCCGAGCACATCCAGGATGTCATGCGGATTGCGCGGGCCGTCCATGAGCGGCTCGCCGGCTTTCACCTTCTCGCCCTCCTGCACGTTGATGTGGACGCCGCGCGGCAGCGAGTATTCGCGCTGTTCGCCGGTGTCGCCCACCACATAGATCTTGCGCTGTCCCTTGGTCACTTCGCCGTACTTCACCGCGCCGTTGATTTCGGCCATGATGGCCGTCTCGCGCGGTTTGCGCGCTTCGAACAATTCCACCACGCGCGGCAGACCGCCGGTGATGTCCTTGGTCTTGGTGGTTTCGCGCGGGATCTTGGCCAGCACGTCGCCGGCGTGAACTTCTTCGCCGTCACGCGCCATGAGGTGCGCGTGGGTCGGCATCAGGTACTTCTTGGCTTCCGATTTGCTCCCTTGCGCGGTATCCGGCCGCACAATGACAGTGGGCTGGCGCTTCTCATCGGGAGAATCGACCACCACAAGCTGGCTCATGCCGGTGACTTCATCCAACTGCTCCTGCATGGTCATGCCTTCGAGCAGGTCTTTGAAGTGCACGGTGCCGGTGACTTCGGTGAGGATGGAGAAGGTGTAGGGATCCCACTCGAGCAGGATCTGGTTGGCCTTGATGGGACCGCCGTCTTCCACCATGATCTTGGCGCCGTACACCATCTGATAGCGCTCTTTCTCGCGGCCTTTGTCGTCGACCACGGCCATGATGCCGTTGCGGTTCATGGCGATCAGTTCGCCGGACTTGCTGCGCACGGATTGCACGCCGATGTAGCGGGCGAAGCCGTCGGACTTGGCGTCCTGGGTGGATTGCTCGGAAATACGGGAAGCGGTTCCACCGATGTGGAAGGTGCGCATGGTGAGCTGCGTGCCGGGCTCGCCGATGGATTGCGCGGCGATGACGCCCACGGCTTCGCCCCGCTCGACCAGGCGGCCGGAGGCGAGGTTGCGGCCATAGCACATCACGCAGACGCCGCGTTTCGATTCGCAAGTAAGCACCGAGCGGATCTTGACGCGCTCGATACCGGCAGCCTGAATGGCGGCGGCCAGGTCTTCGGTGATCTCCTGGTTGACCGCCACGATGACGTTGCCTTCATAATCCTTCTGGTCTTCGAGCACCACGCGGCCGACGATGCGATCGCGCAACGGCTCGATGATTTCTCCGGATTCGATGATGGGCTCCACGTAGATGCCTTCGCTGGTGCCGCAATCGGTTTCCGCTACGATCACGTCCTGGGAGACGTCCACCAGGCGGCGGGTGAGGTAGCCGGAATCGGCCGTCTTCAGGGCGGTGTCGGCCAGACCCTTGCGGGCGCCGTGCGTGGAGATGAAGTACTGCAGCACGTTGAGGCCTTCGCGGAAGTTGGCGGTGATGGGGGTTTCGATGATCTCGCCGGAGGGCTTGGCCATCAAGCCGCGCATGCCGGAAAGCTGGCGGATCTGCTGTTTGGAGCCGCGCGCGCCGGAGTCGGCCATGATGTAAATCGGGTTGAGGTAACGGCCGGTGCGGTCGTCCTCTTCCATGGCCTGGAACATTTCGTCGGAAACTCTTTCGGTGACCTTCGACCAGATTTCGATGATCTTGTTGTAGCGCTCGCCGTGGGTGATGGCGCCGTCCTGATATTGGTTCTCGACGGCCACCACTTCCTTTTCCGCCTCGCGCACCAGACCGGCCTTTTCGGAAGGCACCACCATGTCGTCGATCCCGATGGAGATGCCCGCGCGGGTGGCGTAGAGGAAGCCCAGAGCTTTGACCTGGTCGAGCATCTGGACCGTAGTCACCAGCCCGAACTTCAGGTAGCAATACTGCACCAACTGGGCCAAGCCCTTCTTCTTCAGCAGGCCGTTGATAAAAGGCATGTCCTGCGGCAGTTGATCGTTCAGGATCACGCGGCCGACGGTGGTTTCCATGTACTGCTTGACGAACTCGATGGGCTCGGTATGCAGCATGTTCTGGTTATCGAACGCGTGCACCAGATCGATCACCTTGCCGGTGTAGCGCAGCTTGATGGGGGTGAGCGTTTCGACCTCGCCCATTTCGAGCGCGATCAGCACGTCTTCGACGGAGGCGAAGGTGCGGCCCTCGCCCTTGGTACCGGGGCGCGCCTTGGTCAGGTAGTAGCAGCCCAGCACCATATCCTGGGTAGGCACGGCAATGGGGCCGCCATGGGCCGGCGAAAGAATATTGTTGGAAGAGAGCATCAGCGTGGAAGCTTCGATCTGCGCTTCCGGGGACAGCGGAATGTGGACCGCCATCTGGTCGCCGTCGAAATCCGCGTTGAATGCGGTGCAGACCAGCGGGTGGATCTTGATGGCCTTGCCTTCCACCAGGACCGGCTCGAAGGCCTGGATACCCAGGCGGTGCAGCGTGGGAGCGCGGTTCAGCAGAATGGGGTGGTCCTTGATGACTTCTTCGAGGATGTCCCAAACCACCGGGTCCTGCTGCTCGACGAGTTCCTTGGCTTGTTTGATGGTGGTGCAGTGGCCGCGCTGTTCGAGGCGGTGATAGATGAAGGGCTTGAACAGCTCGAGCGCCATCTTTTTGGGCAGACCGCACTGGTTCAGCTTGAGCTCGGGACCCACCACGATAACGGAGCGGCCGGAATAATCCACGCGCTTGCCGAGCAGATTCTGGCGGAAGCGGCCCTGCTTGCCCTTGAGGGTATCGGAGAGCGACTTCAGGGGGCGGTTGTTGGCGCCGCGCAGGACGCGGCCGCGGCGCCCGTTATCGAACAGCGCATCCACGGCTTCCTGCAGCATGCGCTTTTCGTTGCGGACGATGACGTCGGGCGCATGCAACTCGATCAGCTTCTTCAGGCGGTTGTTGCGGTTGATGACGCGGCGGTACAGATCGTTCAGATCGGAGGTGGCGAAGCGGCCGCCATCGAGCGGCACCAGCGGGCGCAACTCCGGCGGGATGACCGGGATCACGTCGAGAATCATCCACTCCGGCTTGTTGCCGGACTTGCGGAAAGATTCCACCACGCGCAGGCGCTTAGCAAACTTCAGCTTCTTCTGCTGGGAGGTTTCCGTCTTCATCTTCGCGCGAATGTCCTCGCTGAGGAATTCGACGTCCACTTTCTTCAGCAGCTCTTTGATCCCCTCGGCGCCCATCATGGCGATGAACTTGCCGGGGTGGTCCTGGTCAAGCTGGCGCTTGCGTTCGTCGGTGATGACTTCGCCACGGGTTAACTCGGGCACCTCGCCCGGATCGACGACCACGAAAGCCTCGAAATACAGGACGCGCTCCAACTCGCGCAGGGTGATGTCGAGCAGGTGGCCGATGCGGCTCGGCAGGCCCTTGAAAAACCAGACGTGCGAACAGGGGCTGGCCAGTTCGATGTGGCCCAGCCGTTCGCGGCGGACGCGGGCGAGCGTGACTTCCACGCCGCACTTGTCGCAGATGACGCCGCGATGCTTCATGCGTTTGTACTTGCCGCACAAGCATTCCCAATCCTGGGTCGGTCCAAAAATGCGCGCGCAGAACAGACCGTCGCGCTCCGGCTTGAAGGTCCGATAGTTGATGGTTTCGGGCTTGGTAACTTCTCCGTGGGACCAACTCCGGATCTTTTCGGGAGACGCCAGACTGATCCGGATCGAATCGAAGTCGGCGATTAAGTTTGCGCGATCGTAGGGTGAAGATCTCATTAAGCCTCCAAAAAGAAGTCAGAAGACAGCAGTCAGAAGACAGAACGCCTGCCTTCCAACCCTTGCCCCCGCTTCATGCTTCTAGACCAGCCGCAACAGCCAAAGCCAGCGGATTCTGACTTCTGTCTTCTGACTTCTTATTCCTAATCCGCTGCTGGCGCCATATCCATCACTTCGTGCGGCGCCTTCTTCATCAACTCCACGTCCAGGCACAACGACTGCAACTCGCGGATGAGCACGTTGAACGACTCCGGCACACCCGGCTCGATGGCGGCTTCGCCCTTGACGATAGCCTCGTAGATCTTGGCGCGGCCGTACACATCGTCCGATTTGGCCGTAAGCAGTTCTTGCAGAATGTATGCGGCCCCGTAAGCTTCGAGAGCCCAAACTTCCATTTCGCCGAAGCGCTGCCCGCCGAACTGCGCCTTGCCGCCCAGCGGCTGCTGCGTGATCAGCGAGTACGGCCCGATGGAGCGCGCGTGAATCTTGTCGTCCACCAGGTGCGAGAGCTTCAGCATGTAGATGTAGCCCACCGTCACGGGCTGCTCGAAAGCCTGGCCGGTCAAGCCGTCGTAGAGCACCGTCTTGCCGTCCTTGGGCAGGTGCGCGTCGGTGAGGGCCCTCTTGATTTCGCGCTCGGTGGCGCCGTCGAATACGGGCGTGGCATAGTGCAGGCCCAGCGCCTTGGCGGCCCAGCCGAGGTGGGTTTCCAGAATCTGGCCCACGTTCATGCGGGAGGGCACGCCCAGCGGATTCAGCACGATTTCGACCGGCGTTCCATCGGGAAGGTACGGCATGTCTTCGTCGGGAAGGATGCGCGCGATCACGCCCTTGTTTCCGTGACGGCCGGCCATTTTGTCGCCAACGGAAAGCTTGCGCTTCATGGCGATGTAAACCTTGACCAGCTTGATGACGCCGGGCGGCAGCTCGTCGCCCTTGCGCAACTTGGCGATTTTTTCGTCGGTGATCTTTTCGAGCACCGCGATCTGGCGCGAGGTCATCTCCTCGATTTCGTCGATTTGTTCGTTGACGCGCGGATCCTTGTCCTTGAAGCGCATACGCTTCAAGTCGCGCGACTTCATCTTCTCGATGATCTCGCGGGTTAAATCCGTGTCTTTGGCGAGCAGACGTTTGTTGGTCTTCTCGTCGTGCAGGTCGGCCAGCAGACGCTTGCCCTCCAGAAGATTGCCCAACCGCTTGGCACGCTCGTCGGTGAGGATGCGGATTTCGTCCTGCAGGTTGCGCTGCAGGCGGGCAATCTGGGATTCTTCAATGGCCCGAGAACGCTCATCCTTCTCCTGCCCCTTGCGCGAAAAGATCTTGCAATCCACCACCGTGCCCTCGATGCCGGGCGGGCAGTAGAGCGAAGCGTCCTTCACGTCGCCGGCCTTTTCGCCGAAGATGGCGCGCAGCAGCTTCTCTTCGGGAGTGAGCTGGGTTTCTCCCTTAGGCGTGACCTTGCCCACCAGGATGTCGCCGGGCTTCACGGTGGCGCCGATGCGGATGACGCCGCTCTCATCCAGATTGCGCAGGAAGGAATCCGCTATGTTGGGGATGTCGCGGGTGATTTCCTCCGGACCCAGCTTGGTGTCGCGGCCCTCGATCTCGAACTCTTCGATGTGGATCGAGGTGTAGTAATCTTCCTTGACCAGCTTTTCGCTGACCAGGATAGCGTCTTCAAAGTTACAGCCGCGCCAGGGCATGAAAGCCACCAGCACGTTGCGGCCGAGCGCCAGTTCCCCCATGTCGGTGCAGGGTCCGTCAGCCAGCACCTGGCCTTTGGCCACGCGCTGCCCCATGGCCACGATGGGCTTCTGGTTGATGCAGGTGTTCTGGTTGGAGCGCTTGAACTTGGTGAGCTGGTAAATATCCGCGCCCACTTCGCGGGAGAGCTGCCCTTCATGGGCGGCGCCGCCTTCCACGCGCACAATGATGCGTTCGGAATCCACCGAATCGACCACTCCGGCGCGCTTGCAGAGCACCACCGCGCCCGAATCGCGGGCGGTCACGCGCTCCATGCCGGTGCCCACGTAGGGGGCGTCGGCGCGCAGCAGCGGCACGGCCTGGCGCTGCATGTTGGAACCCATCAGCGCGCGGTTGGCGTCGTCGTTCTCAAGGCACGGAATCAAGCTGGCGGCCACCGAGACGAGCTGCTTGGGGCTGACGTCGATGTACTCGATTTCGTCGCGGTGCTTGAGCACGAAATTGCCCGCCTGGCGGGCGTTGCACAAATCGGCCACGATGCGGCCGTTCTCGTCGAGCTCGATGTTGGCCTGGGCGACGGTCCACTTGTCTTCCTCCCAGGCGGAGAGATATTCGCAGTGCGCTTCGAATTCGGCGGGCTGCTTCTTGGCGCTTAGAGCGGCATTGGCCTTTTCGATGTCGGCGCGGCGCACGATGTCGCCCACCTTGTACTGGGTGTCGCCTGGATTGAGGATCTTGACCTCATCCACGACCACGCCCTTTTGCACTTTGCGGTAAGGACTTTCGATGAAGCCGTATTCGTTGATGCAGGCAAAGCAGGAGAGCGAAGAGATCAGCCCGATGTTGGGGCCTTCGGGCGTCTCGATGGGGCAGATGCGGCCGTAATGCGTGGGGTGCACGTCGCGGACTTCGAATCCGGCGCGTTCGCGGGACAGACCGCCGGGACCCAGCGCGGAAAGGCGCCGTTTGTGCGTAATCTCCGACAGCGGGTTGGTCTGATCCATGAACTGCGAGAGCTGGCTGGAGCCGAAGAATTCGCGGATGGCCGCCATGACCGGCTTGGCGTTCACCAGGTCGTGCGGCATGGCCGTGGACATTTCCTGGTAAACTGACATTTTCTCTTTGATGGCGCGCTCCATGCGCACCAGGCCGATGCGGAACTGGTTTTCCAGCAATTCACCCACGGCGCGCACGCGGCGGTTGCCCAGGTGGTCGATATCGTCGACCGCGCCGATGCCTTTGCGCAGCTTCAGCAGGTATTTGATGGTGGCGCGGAAATCCTCAGGATCGAGGGTGCGCTTGTCGAGCGGCGTGGCCTCGGCCTTGTCGTGCAGCTTGATATTGAACTTCATGCGGCCCACGCGCGAGAAATCGTACTTGCGCGCGTCGAAGAACATGCCCTGGAACAACTGCGTGGCGGTGTCGAGGGTGGGCGGATCGCCAGGGCGCAGCTTGCGATAGATTTCGATGAGCGCTTCGTTCTGGGCCTTGACGCTGTCCTTTCTCAACGTAGCGGAGATCACGGTGCCCACTTCGTCGCGCTCGGGGAAGAAGACTTCGAAATCTTCGATGCCAGCCTCCATCAGGCGCTGGATGGTGGTGGTGGTCAACTCGTTGTTCGCGTCGATAAGGACTTCTCCAGTGGCCATGTCCACCACATCGGCGGCGATGTAGGCGCCTTCCAGATCGTTGGGCGCGATCTCGGTTTGCTGAATCTTGGATGCTTGAATATTCTTCTTCAGCGTAGAGGTGATCTTCTTGCCCTGGCCGACGATGGTCTCGCCGTTTTTGGCGACGATGGCATGCGACAACTTCAGGTTCGTGAGCCCCTCGGTGAACTCGCCATCCTTGTTGTAGAGGTTCCAATAGAGCTTGTTGTCCTTGATGGAAATGCGGTCGATGGTGTAGAAGGCGTGCAACACCTGCTCGTCGGATTTGAATCCCAAGGCGCGCAGAAAAACGGAGCCGTAGAATTTACGTTTGCGGTCGATACGTACGTAGAGCAGGTTCTTGGTGTCGTACTCGAACTCGACCCAGCTACCGCGGTAGGGAATGATCTTGCCCAGGAAGTATCCCTGCGCCGGCACGCGTTCGAAGAACACGCCGGGGGAGCGATGCAACTGCGAGACGATGACGCGCTCAGTGCCGTTGATGATGAAGGTGCCGTTGTCCGTCATCAGCGGGATTTCGCCGAAAAAGACCTCCTGTTCCTTGATGTCGCGGACACTCTTGACTCCGGTGGCGGGATCTTTGGCGTAAACCGTGAGGCGGATGGTGACTTTGAGGGGCGCAGCATAGGTCATGCCGCGTTCCTGGCACTCGACCATGTCGTATTTCAGTTGCAGCCCGACCGGGTCGCCGCACTTGTTGCAGAACGTGACCACGTTCTTGTTGAAGGTGCCGCAATGATGGCACAGCACGTCGCCCGCGTGGAACGGATCGGTGCGGATGGTAGCGCCGCAGTTCCGGCAGGTGGATCGCAAGTGGTGCAGGCCTTTCAGGTTGCCGCACTTGCATTCCCAGTTGCCGATGGAGTAGTCGACGAACTCCAACTCGCTGACGCCGCGGAAATCCGAAATCGGGAAGACCGAACTGAATACCGTTTGCAGGCCCGTGTCTTCCCGTTCGTTGGGAAGCAGGTCCATCTGCAAGAAGCGCTCATACGAGTTCTTTTGAACCTCGATGAGGTTCGGAATCGGGATCGAAGTCTTGATTTTGGAAAAATCAACTCGCTCGGGGGCGGCACCGCTGTTTTGAATATCCATGTCTTCTTTAAACTCCTGAGGGCCGAACAACCTAAGCAATCCAGGTTACGAACTGCCAAAAGACCGGCCAACCCGGAGGAGCGTCGCTCCTGGGAGAGGCCACAATGTAATCGAGAAGCGGGAACCGGACGGGAACCGGAACGGCGATGGCTGCGAGAGCCGGGTCGAATTCGTCAGCGAGAGTTGCTGAGAAAGGCGGGGTAGCAGGCCCTTACGGGCACACGAATCCTGAAGCGGATCTATGGGCGCAAAACGGCACGCAAATCCACGCGTTGCAGTTGCGATCCAACTGCAATTTAACTGCCAGGATCCAAAATTCACAGTCACCAATGGGATCAAGTCCGGTTGAAAGAAGAAGATCCCAACCGCCAATCTTACCAGAGTTTCGCCCCGGTCGTCAACAGCAACTCTGGAACCGGCACCAAGCCTATTAGTTCCAGCAACTTGCAGGCGTTGAGCCCGCTCGGTCTACTTCACCTCAACAGTCGCGCCGGCGTCGGTGAACTTCTTTTTAATGGTCTCAGCCTCTTCCTTGCTGACGCCTTCCTTGATCGGCTTGGGGGCTCCATCCACCAAGTCCTTGGCTTCTTTCAGGCCCAGGCTGGTGACTTCGCGCACCGCTTTGATGACGTTGATCTTGTTAGCGCCGACGACAGTGAGAACGACAGCGAACTCGGTCTTCTCTTCGGCTGCGGGCGCGGCGGCTGCCGCCGGTCCGCCGCCGGCCACCATGACCGGAGCCGCCGCTGCAGCCGATACGCCCAGTTTCTCTTCCAGCAGCTTGACGAGTTGGGACGCTTCGAGCAGCGTCAAGCCTTGAATCTGATCCGCAATTGTGTTGATATCCGCCATTTGTGCTAAATACTCCTGTTTTTCAAAATCGCTTCAAAGGTGCCGCTATTTTTTGCTTGGAACGGCCACGCCGCCATCGCCTTCACCGAACTTGCCTTCCTTGGCCGCCTGATCGATGACCGCTGCGACGTTCCGGCCCACCGCGTTCAACGCCGTCACCAATCGCTGTGCCGGGGAATTGATCAGGAACAGCAGCTTGGCGAAGATTTCCTCTTTCGGCGGCATGGCCGCCAGATCGCCGATGGCCTTCACGTCGATGACCCGGCCTTCGACCAGGCCCGCCTTGAACGTGAACGCCGGATTCGTCTTGGCGTAAGCGGTTAACGCTTTTGCCAGCGCCACCGGATCGGCGGTGGTGTAGGCCAGGGAGGTCATGCCGCGCAGGTTCTTCAATATGTCTTCGGCAGCCGTACCCTCGGAGGCCTTCTCGGCGATGTTGTTCTTGATCACGCGGTACTTGCCGCCCGCCGCTCGAATGGTCTTGCGCAATTCGAAATCCTGCGCGACGCGCAACTTCTCGTAGCCCGTCACAAACAGGTTCTTGGACGCCTGCAGATCCTGGCGCAGGGCTTCGAGGTCCTTTTTCTTATCTTCTTTCTTCTTCATTTCGACACCCGCGAGAGAACTAAACCGCCGCCTTGGCGCTGAATACCGTCACGTCCAGGGATACTCCAGGCCCCATGGTCGAGCAAAGCGTAGCGCTCTTGACGTACTTGCCTTTGGCCGCGGCCGGCTTGGCCTTGACCACGGCGCTTATCAAGCTGGAAGCGTTCTCGACCAGCTTTTCCGACGTAAAGCTGATCTTGCCTACCGGCGCATGGATGATGCCGGTCTTGTCCACGCGAAACTCGACTTTGCCGGCCTTGATCTCCCTGACCGCTTTCGCCACGTCCTGGGTGACCGTGCCGGTTTTCGGATTGGGCATCAGCCCGCGCGGGCCGAGAATCTTACCTAGCTTGCCGACCGAGCGCATCATGTCGGGCGTGGCGATGACGGCGTCAAAATCCGTCCAGCTTTCGGATTGGATCTTGTTAACCATGTTGTCGCCGCCCACGAAATCGGCGCCGGCTTCTTCGGCCTCCTTCTGCTTGTCGCCGCTGGCGATCACCAGCACTTTCTTGGACTTGCCCAAGCCGTTGGGCATGACCACCGTGCCGCGCACCATCTGATCGGCGTGCTTGGGGTCCACACCCAGGCGCAGATGGACCTCGACGGTTTCATCGAACTTGGCGTACTTGATTTTCTGCAGCAGCGGCACGGCTTCTTCGAGCGGATAATCGCGCGCCTGAACCTGTTTGGCCGCAGCCTGATATTGTTTTCCTGGTTGATGTGCCATAACTCCTCACTGGTGCTAACGGCCCGGCCTAGAAGCGCGGACCTCCCATTGAGCGTCTTTGAGGGACATTTGAAGGTTAGCACATCGGGAGGGAAATGTCCAACTGGGCTTTTTTTGGGTTTTTGGGGGAATTCTCTGGGCGGGATTTTTGGCTCAGTTCCGCCTTAGCCGGTCAGCGTTTCCTTGAAGCGGCCAAGAATCCTAAGCAAACTCCAAGACCAACAGCAATGAGCAGTGTGCGATTGGAGGAGATCGGGATAAACCTGGTCTGGGATTGGGTGACCTCGACGACTCCCAAAGGCTTGGCGACGAGTCCACCGCCGCCGCCACCGCCGTGCTGTCAGTTGTTTCCCTTGCCGCCCGAACTGCCGCCGAATCCGCATGAAATCGTGGCGACCG
>Ga0335078_10003252_pt1 | contig 24227 bp, 22 predicted proteins | sample Lox_Sample_32_FD_206711 | JGI IMG/M metagenome (GOLD analysis project Ga0335078, IMG submission 206711) | Soil microbial communities from Loxahatchee National Wildlife Refuge, Florida, United States - Lox_Sample_3.2 | ecosystem: Environmental > Terrestrial > Soil > Wetlands | place: USA... | reverse complement strand
TTCGGCGAGCCGGTCCAGCTTCGGCGTGACGCATCGCCTGTCGCTCGCCCCCTACGGGCGCGACGCCCTCGTCGAGATCCTCGACGCCCGGGCCGGACTCGCCCTGCGGCGGGGGAGCTTCGACCGTGACGTGCTCGGCCAGATCGCCCGGATCGCCGCGCCGAGCGGCGACGCCCGGTTCGCGCTCGAGCTGCTCGCCAACGCCGCCCGGGCGGCGGAGGACGCCGGCGCCGACGCGATCGGCGCGGAGCACGTCCGGCGGGCGAAAGGCTCGCTGCTCCCGACCGTCACCGAGTCCCAGCTCGGCGAGCTGTCGACCAACGAGCTCGGCGTGCTGCTCGCGCTGACCCGATCGCTGAAGGGCAAGGGGAGCTCCGTCCCGAGCCAGAAGCTGCGCGCGACGCACGCGGCACTCCTCGAAGAGCTCGGGGCGCCGAAGATGAGCCGGACGACGTTCTGGCGCACGCTCAAGGAGCTCGAGCGCGACGGGCTCGTCACGCTCGAGGCCGGGGCGACGGGCGAATCGAGCCAGGTCGCGACCGACGAGATGCCGGCGAGCTACCTCGCGACGCTGCTCGAGGAACGGATCGGGCGCGATCGCGGCGCGAAAGCCTAAAGCAGGCCGTCCCGTCCTCGGCGCCCGTGGCGGGCACCGACCTCGTCGCGCCGACGTCCGGCGGTGAGCGCACGCTCCCGACGTGGATCCGGGTGCGGCCGCCGCGGGGCCCCGTCTACCCCGAGGTCAAGGGGATGCTCGAGGGGCTCGGCCTCGAGACAGTCTGCCGCGAGGCCCGCTGCCCGAACCTTCCCGAATGCTGGTCGGCCGGGGCGGCGACGCTCATGCTCCTGGGCACCGACTGCACCCGTCGCTGCACGTTCTGCGCGGTGAACACGCACTGGCCCCGGGGGGTCGTCGACCACACGGAGCCGGCGCGCGTCGCGGAGGCGGTCCGCCGGTGGGGGCTTCGGTACGTGGTCCTGACCCAGGTCTGCCGGGACGACCTCGCCGACGGTGGGGCCGCCGCGATGGCCGAGACGGTCGAAGCGATCCGCCACGAGAGCCCGGGCACCCTGGTCGAGCTGCTGGTCGGAGACCTCGGGGGCCTCGACACCTCCCTCGCGACGGTCGTCGCCGCGCGGCCGGACGTGCTCGCCCACAATCTGGAGACGGTCCGTTCCCTCTCGCCCGAAGTGCGGGACCCGCGGGCCGGCTACGACCGCTCGCTCGCGGTCCTCCGACGGTTCCGGGAGATCGGCGGGGACGGGCTCGTCACCAAGTCGTCGATCATGCTCGGCCTCGGGGAGTCCGACGACGAGCTCAACGCCGCATTCGCGGACCTGCGCGGCGTGGGCGTGAACCTCCTCACGCTCGGGCAGTACCTGCGGCCGTCGGCCGAGCACCGCCCCGTCGCTCGGTTCGTGCCCCCGGAGGCGTTCGACCGGCAGCGCCGCGCCGCGCTCGCCCGGGGGTTCGCGGGGGTCGAGGCCGGCCCGCTCGTCCGCAGCTCGTACCGCGCCGAGGAGCTGTACCGCGCCGCGCGGTCGGGGGGGTGAGCGATGGCGAAGAAGGGTCGTCGCAAGCTCGAGGAGGAGGAAGCGGCGGCGTTCGATTTCCCGGTGTTCGACGAGGTCGGCTTCGTCACGAAGGAGTTCGAGCTCGCCTGGGCGGTCGCGATCGCGGGGGTCATCACCGTCCTGCTCGGGGCGCTCTCCTGGGCGCTCTGGCACACCGGGCTCGCCTGGTACGTCACGTTCGCGGTCGGGGCCCTCGGGGTCGCGACGAGCCCGTTCGCGATCCAGCGGCTGCGCGCCCGCTCCCAGCTGTACACGAAGGGCGACTGGGCGGGGCTCCTGGCGCTCGAGTTCTTCGGCTGGCTCGCCCTCTGGTTCGTCCTGGTGAACCTCAGTCCGACGTAGCGCGCGCACCGCGGGCCCACGGCAGGCGCTTGTCGAGGAGCTCGCCGAGCGCGGTGCGGAGGGCGTCCGACGCGGGGCTCTCCCCGAGCGGGCGCACGCGGGCCGCTCCGGCGCCCCCGAGATCGCGGCCGATCGCGAGGCGAGGGAGCCGGTCGGCGAGGAATCGCTCGACCTCCACGACCGGCTCTCGCGTCTCGACGGCGAGGCTGCCGTCCGTCCGGACGAACGGGCCCTGGAGGACCTCCTCGGCGCCCTCCCACTTCTCGAGGAACTCCCCGACCCGGTCGATCCCGGCCGGCGGGCCGTCCCGCCGCCGGACGGACGAGCGGTGGGCGCGGGCGAGCTCCACCACGACGACGACGCGCGCGGGGTCGGCCGCGCTCGCGCTCCCGAGCAACTCGTAGCCGGACCGGGCCACTTCGTCGGCGATGGCGCGTTCCGCCTTGCGGATCTGCGGGTACAGCGTGTCGTCGACGAGGTCCGGACGGGGAAGTTCCACGACCGCGACGTGGCTCGCCCGGGCGTGGAGCCGGGCCTTCGCTTCCTCGACCGTCAGCGGGGCGCGGGGCGCGGGCTCGAACCATCGAGCCGACGGAGCGGCGAGGTAGGAGCGCGCCGCCAGGATCAGGATCCCGAGGTTCCGGCGGGAGAGGGCGCTCGAGACGTTCCGATGCGGGTCGACCGGGTCGGCCAGGACGAGCGCGACGTCGTCCGGGAGGCGCGGCGGCTCGGCGCCGGGCTCGGCCAACCGCACCGGGATCCGCCACCCCTGGGCCGTCTCCATCAGCGCATGGAACGACCCGAAGCGGAGGGTCAGCAGCTCGACGAGGTACCCCGAGAGCCCCTCGGTCCGGGATTCGGAGCCGTAGATCCCGAGGGTCCGCAGGAACTGCTTCGTCAGCCGTACCTGGGCGACGAGCTCGGGGGTCTCGTTACGGAGCAGGTACGCCTGGTGGTACGGGGTCCGATCGACGGGCGATATCGGGCGGGACGGGTCGGCGACCGCGTAGCCGGGGACGGCGTCGACGTGGAAGCCCCCGTAGTCGCCCCGCAGGTACGGGTGCTCGGCATACCGCGTCTCGGGGTTCGAGAGGATCGCGTGACCGAGGGCCAGCCCCTCCTCGCGCAGGCGGTCCCGCGGAAGCTCCGGCGGGAAGAGCAGGAACAGATCGACGTCGAGCCGATCGTGGAGGAAGGTACCCCGCGCCGCGCTCCCCGCGACCAGCGCGCGCACGAGCGGGCTCGACCGCTCGCGGGCAGCGGCCTCCGCCCGGGCGACGAGCTCGGTCCGGACCTCCGCCACGCGCGCGAGGAACTCCGGGGTCGGGGCGATTCGGACCGCGACCTCCGCCTCGATCCGCGCCGCCTCCGACCGGGCGTCGTGGCCCCGGGCGCTCATCCCCGGCCGGGACGAGCCGCGGAAGATGAACCTTCGGCTCGACCGGCCGGCGGCGGCCGGTGTTATCGGGACGCGCACCGTACTAGGGGGAGGGGGGTCGATGGCCGCGGCGAAGCCTCACGAGGCGACCCTGTACGCCCCGCTGGACGGCGGGAAGGTGCGCTGCACGGCGTGCGCCCGGTACTGCACCGTCCCCGCCGGCTCCCACGGCTTCTGCTTCGTCCGGAAGAACGTCGGCGGGCGGCTCGTCCTCCTCACGTACGGCCTCGCCTCCGCGGTCCAGGTCGACCCCGTCGAGAAGAAGCCGCTGTCGCACTTCCGACCCGGCACGCGGGTCCTCTCGATCGGTACGGTCGGCTGCAACTGGCGCTGCCTCTACTGCCAGAACGCCGAGATCTCCCAGGAACGCGAGATCCAGGGCCGCTCCTTCTCGCCCGCCACGGCCGTCGCGCAGGCGCGGCGGCTCGGCTGCGCCGGCGTCACGTTCACCTACAACGAACCGACGATCTTCGCGGAGTACGCGGCGGACGTGATCGACGCGGCCCATGGCGCCGGATTGTTCGCGAACTTCGTCACGAACGGCTACCTGACGCCCGAGGCGGTCGCGTTCCTCGGGCCCCGGCTGGACGCCGTCTCGGTCGACTTCAAGGGCAGCGGCGAGGCGGCGTTCCTGCGCAAGTACGTCAGCGCGAAGGGGCCCGAACCGATCCTCGACTCGGCGGTCGCGCTGCACGCCGGGGGAACCCACGTGGAGATCACCGACCTGATCGTGCCGACGGTCGGGGAGTCGGAGGAGGCGACCCGGCGTCTGGCCCGGTTCGTCGTCGATCGGCTCGGACCGTCGACCCCGTTCCACCTCCTGCGATTCCATCCCGACTACCGCATGATGGAGTTCCCCGAGACCCCGATCCGCACGCTGGAGAAGCTCCACGCGGTCGCGGCGGGGGAGGGGCTCGAATTCGTCTACCTCGGGAACGTCTGGGGCCACCCGCTCGAGCACACGTACTGTCCCGGGTGCCGCGCGGTCGCCGTGCGGCGGTACGGCTTCACGATCCAGGAGTGGAACCTCGACGCGCAGAACCGCTGCGTCGGCTGCGGCCGGGCGATCCCGATCGTCGGCCGCCCGCCCGACGAGTACGTGCCGTCGTTCCCGATGCCGCTCGCCTGACGGCGTCGGGCACGGCCTCCACGATCAGGTGGAGCGGGATCTCCGCGATGTACCGGCCCTGCGGGCTCTGCTCCAGCATCTCGGGCTCCGGCGTCGGCTCTTCCATCCGTCGGATGGTGAAACCGGCGTCCCGCAGCAGCCGGGAGTACGTGGAGAGCGTTCGGTGGTACGCAGCCGTCCACGCGGTGCGGGTCGGGGAGACGAACCACGGGACGAGTCGCTTGCCCTCGTCCCGATAGCCGGAGACCTTCCGCCAGACCGTGTCCCCGAACGAACCGTTCGGGCGCATCGCCCGCTCCACGACCCACATCGAGCGATCGTCGGTGTCGAAGCACGGGTGGCAGATCGAGAAGACGAACCGCCCCTCCCGGGGGAGCAGTCGACGGGCCTCACGCACCGCCCCCGCGGCGTCCTCGATGTCCATGAGCCCCATGTTCGCCACGACGAGGTCGAACGCCCCCCGGGGGAACCGTCGCAGGTCGCTCGCATCCGCCCGCGCGAACCGGGCCCCCGTCGGGTCGCGCCGCTCCCGACGGTTCGCCCGATCGATCGTCGGACCCGATCGGTCGATCCCGACGACCCGTCGGGCGCCGGCCCGGGCGAATCGGCGCGACAGGTAGCCGTTCCCGCAGGCGATCTCGAGGACGCGGAGGCCGCGCACCTCGCCAACCACGGCGAGAAGGCCGGGATCGATCAGGGCGCGGTGCCACAGGTCGCCCGTCTCGCCCGTCCGCTCGTCCCGCCACGCCGCGATGCGGTCCCATCCGTCGGGCGCCATCGACGCTCTCGCCTCAACCCCGGGCGTGCTTAACGGCGGTCCGTCGCGGCGCGTCGGGCGGAGGGGCTAAGAAGGGGCGGTCGCGGTCCCGAGGCCCGGGGCCGTACCGTGACGACCAACCTCCGGGTCAGCCTGACGATCTTCTCAATCGGGTTTGCGATCGAGGGGGCGGGGGACGTCTACTCCCTGGTCTCACGCGGCACCTTCCGACCGGGAGCGAACCTCCTCTTCGTGCTGCCGGTCGTGATCACGCTCGCGGGCCTCCTCTTCGTCTGGATCGGGCGCCACGAGTGGAACGAGCTGCATCACGACCGGGTGCGGCAGGCGCACTTGGTCTTCGGACTCAGCCTCCTCGGCGGGTTCGTCGCCGGGGCGCTCATCGGGGCCTTGTACCTCGTGCCGAGCCTCGGGACCCCCGAGTGGGCCCAGGGAGTGTTCGGCGCCGCGGTGGGATCGCTGGTCCTCGGCACCTTTGTCACCTACGTCTACCTCGTCTTCCACCTCGTCGGGCGGCCCAGCCAGGGCGTCCTCGCGGCGTCGATCGCCTGGTCGGTGTTCGTCTCCGGCCTGATCGCCGCGACCCTCGCCGCGAACCTCCCGACGATCATGACGCTCGTCCGGAATCACCGGCCGACCGTGCCCGGGTTCGTGACCCCGATCGACGCGCTCGCCTCGTACCTGTTCGTCAGCTACTTCCTGCTGCTGACCGCCTACGTGGACGCCCACCGTCGGGTGAGCAACGGTCGGCCGGCCGCACCTGCCTCCGGCGCGTAGTCGAAGGGCCGGCGTCGGGCTGGTCCCGGGGCCAAGCATACCCGATCAGTTCCGGTTCCGGCCCCCCGAGCCTCGTTAGACCTCTTGACGAACTCGGACCGGAGGATCGCTGAACGGATCGTACCTCCAACAGCCCATCCGTTAGAGACCGAGGAATCCAGCGGGCCCCAACCTGGGGGTGTGCCTGAAGTCCAGGACTTGGTGTAGGCCAAACGAGAGAACGTTTCCGTCCCCGCTCGGGACCCCGACGGCCGGTCCGCCGAGCTGACTGGTTCCGAGCTCCGAGCCTACGGCCGGGTCGATCGACACGACCTTGGTAGATGACGGCGGGGACGGGTGCGCTGCGGAGAGGAAAAGTCCTTGTCCCATCACTGACTCACGTTCTGCGAGAAGGCTGAAGTGACCAGCCCAAACGGGCGGCGTCGTTTCCCCGACTGGCGACGCCCTCTGACACCAGCTCGGCTTCGGCCTAAGCCCGTGTCGTTGGAAAGTGGCGATCCTCTCGCGGTGGTGAGGGTTCGTTTCAGAGTCCCTCGCGAAGCCCCCTTGTCGCTCTTTGTGCGAGAGTTTCCCGATGCCGTTCTCAACGTTCTCGCGTCGGGCAAGCTACCTCGGAATCGGGATTTGGTCCTGTTCGACATCTTGGGCGCGCTTCCGCCAAACAACCTGGCCAGGTTGCGCGCCATGGCCGGCGTGATTTCGGTATCCGTGCTGGGGACCCGAGGGACGACGGCTCGGTACTTGGCCATCGTCCGACGGCCGCGCCTGGTTACGCTGGCCAGCGACCTCGAAGCCCTGCTCCGGTTCCCGCAAACCATCACGAACGGCTGGTACGTAGTCGAAGTGGTTGCGCGCGTTTCTAAGCTACGGGAGCTGGTGAAAGGGCTTCGCCGCCTCTCTCGATCCGTGGAAGTTGTCCGCTTCGGTCACGACCCGATGCGTTCGTTCCCCCCCACCCTCACCAGCCGCCAGCATTTCTTGCTCCATCAGGCGTTGGCCGAGGGGTACTTTGATGTCCCTCGCCGAGTGACGCTCACCGGGCTCGCGACCCGGCTCCATCGGAGCAAGTCTTCCCTTTCCCAGACCCTCGCCAGGGTCGAGCGCGAGCTGGCCGAGTCCAGCGTAGCCCAGCTTCCCTGAACGTCGTTTCCAAACCCGTACTGCTCACGGGTAAGCCGAGCCTTTGCCTTTCACGTACGATGTCGCCGCCTTGGACCCTCCTAAACGTCGCGGAGGCGGGCAGGACCCGTACATGCCAGAGGGCTCGCTAGAACCTCGGGGAACGCAGTGGACCCCGTATCAGGACGTGCGCGTGGGATGGTGGATGTTCATGTCCCCCCTTGACGAGGGAACCGCTCGACTCGTCGAACGCCCCGCCGCTCCGCAGAGCGTCTGCCGATGCGGGACTCCCTTATCCCGAGGGGCTCGCGCTCTCGAAGTGAGGGGACTCCCCCCGGAGTTGCAGGGGTTTCTTGAAGGGCGGACCTTTTGCTCCCGCCGCTGCGTGCGGGCCGCCTTCCTGGAAGCACTCAGCGCGATAAACCAGCTAGAAACTCCCACGGCGGGACAGACCGTCGAGGACCTCGGGGTGACCTTCGCCAAGCTCGCCTTCGCGCTCGGCCAGGCACTTTCTCCCCCGAGGTAACGTCGCCATTCGCACAGGGACGTACCCGCCCCCAGCCTCGACCGACAGCCGGTAGCGGAACAGCCGGGCCATCTCACGGGCGAGGGGACACGCTGTTTAGGATCGAAGGTTCTGGTGCCGGGGCCAGGATTCGAACCTGGGAACTCCTGCGAGAGCAGATCTTGAGTCTGCCGCCTTTGGCCGCTCGGCCACCCCGGCGCGGAGTCGGTCAGACGGACCGGCTACTTCGCCCTTCGCCCGAATCGCTTGTCCTTCGGGGAGCCGTGAGACGACCGGCGGGAGCACCCCACCCCTTTCGCGTTACCCGACGTCGTCGTCCGCGGCGTCCTCGGGCTCGTCGGGGGCTTCCTCGGCCGATACGAGCGCGCCGTCCGGCCGGTCTCCGGCGCCGGGGCTTCCCACGATGGTGGCACCGACCCGGGTCGACGGCCGGCGGATCCACGTCCGTCGCACTCTTCCGCAGGATAGGCAGGTGCGAGACCGGCGACCGCCCGAGATCCGGGTCCGAACGGTCCGGCCTTCGACCCAATAGATCGAGCATCGACGGCAGTACAGCTCTCGGTACTCCGGACGGAGTCGGACGTTGTACCGCGTGCCGACCTTCCGGGCGAGCGTCACGTATCTATCGGCTAGCCGGGGGTCCGGCCCGGCGGCCTCCCTCGCCGCGAGCGCGAACAGTTCGTCGATCCGATCGTGCGCGATCCGCACCATCGTGCCCGTGCGCCGGCCGCGCCGCCCGGGGCTCCTCACGGCTGCGGCTGCTGGCAGACCGGGCAGTAGACCGCGGGCTGGGCGATCATCGTGCCGCAGCGCGTGCAGTACTTGGCGTTCGGCGGGGGCGGCACCGGCCCGACCGCCCCGGGGATGGAGCTCGCGGGAAGGAGGTACGGCACGGAAGGGATCACCACCGGGTAGCCCGTCGGAGCGGGCGCCAACGGCGGCGAGGGGGGCGGGGCAGCCGCGCGCGGCTCCCCCGACGTCGCGTCGCCGCTGCCCTGGGGGAGCGTGAACCCGCACTTGGTGCAGAAGAGCGCCCCCGGGGGACCGGGTTCGCCGCAGTGAAGACAGGCGGCCACGGGCGACGGCAAGGTATATTCGGTATATCTCCGTCTGGTCGACCGGTGAGACTCCGGTCGGTCGCGCTCATCACCCGGGACCCGGCCCTCTACCACGAATTGGCGGGCTTCCTGCGGGAGCGTCGCTTCCCGACCGTCAGTTTGCTGCCCGGCGAGCGGATCCCGGAGCGGGTCGCCGTCGTCCTCACCTCGCCCGAGGAGCGGGGGCTCATCGACCACCCCCGCGTCCTGGCGGTCGCGGAGGGCGGGGATCGACGGGTCCTCGGCGCCGCGGTCGCGCACGCCCTCGGGCCGGCGGCCCCGGACGAAGAGATCGTCGTCGGCATCGACCCGGGCCCGCGCCCGGGGTTCGCGATCGTCGCTGGCGCGGCGAACCTAGGGGAAGGGGTCCTCGAGACGCCAGAGGCCGCCGGGCCGCTGGCGAGCCAGCTCAAGCACCGGTTCCCCGGACGCCGGCTCCGGTTCCGGGTCGGCGCCGGCGATCCCCCCGCGCGGAACCGGATCGTCAACCTGCTCGTCCCGCAGTTCCGCCCGGTCGAGCTCGTGAACGAGCGCGGCACGACGCCGCGGGGTCGGCGCCGCCCCCGCGACGCCGAGGCCGCCCGCTCGATCGCCCACACGGCCGGCACCGAAGTGCGCGAGCCGCTGCACGACTCGTTCACCGCCGGGGAGATCGCCAACCTCCAGCGGCTGAGCCGCGAGGGGAGCGACGGCCGGGTGACGATCTCGCGCAGCAGCGCGCACCGGGTCCTCCGGGGCGAACTGAGCCTGGCCGAAGCGGTCGACGAGGTGATCCGGCCCCGGACGCCCGGCCCCGGTCCGCCCGCGCCACCGCGCGCCCGAGAACCGATTTAACCCGGCCGGGCTCGAAGCCGCGTGGCCGCACCGCCGTCCCTGGAGGACCGGGCCCGTCGCGGGGCGATCGAGAACGCGATCGATCACGAGGGGGTCGCCCACGTCGGAGCGGTCGTCGCGCGACTGCTGGCGACCGACCCGACGCTCCGTCCGCGCGCCGACGAGGTGCGGGCCGCCGTCTCCCGGGCCGTCGCCGACATCGAGGGCCTCCCGGTCGCAGAGCTCGAGGACCGGCTCGCCGCGCTCGGCGGGCGGGCCCCGGCGCGCGCGCCGGTCGACCGAGGCACCGGCGGAGAGTTCCCGGAGCTGCCCGGCGCGGTCCCGGGCCAGGTCGTCCTCCGGATGGCCCCGTTCCCGAACGGCGTGCTCCACATCGGCCACGGCCGGCTCCTCTACGTCCACCAGCACTACCGCGAGCGGTACCGCGGGAAGATCCTGCTCGTCTTCGATGACACGGCCGGATCCGAGGAGAAACGCGCCGAGCCCGAGTTCTTCCAACTGATCCAGGACGATTGCGCCCTCGCCGGCGTGCGACCCGATGCGGTCTACTACAAGTCCGACCGGATCGAGGCGCACTATCCGTGGGCGGTCCGGGTGATCGAGAAGGGCGGCGCCTACGTCTGCACTTGCCCCGCCGAGCGCCTGCGCGAGAACCGGGCCCAGGGCGTCGCGTGCCCGGAACGGACCCAGAGCCCGGGGGAGACCGCCGACGGCTGGCGGCGGATGCTCGGCGGCGGGTACGCTCCCGGCGAGGCGGTGCTCCGGCTGCGCACGGACATGGCGGACCCGGATCCGGCGTTCCGCGACCGCGTGCTGTTCCGCATCAGCGACGTCGACCACCCGCGCGTCGGCCGGAAGTACCGCGTCTGGCCGATGCTGGAGTTCTCCTGGGCGGTCGACGACGTGGAGCTCGGCATCACGCACGTGCTCCGGGGGAAGGAGCTCGTGATCGAGGACCGGATGCAGGAGTACCTCTGGCAGCTGCTCGGGGTCCGCGGGCCGCCGTTCCTGCACTGGGGGCTGCTGCGCGTCCGCGAGGCGAAGGTCGCGAAGAGCAAGGCGAACCGCGACGTGCGGAGCGGCCTCTTCGACGGCTGGGCCGACCCCCGGACCTGGTCGCTCCGATCCCTCGACCGTCGGGGGATCTCGATGGGCGCGCTCCGTTCGTTCATCCTGTCTTTCGGGATGTCGCTCTCGGACATCGACGTCGCCGCGGAGTCGCTGTACGCCGAGAACCGCAAGCAGATCGACGCGACGACCGTGCGACGCGCGTTCGTCCCGGATCCGATCGCCGTCGACGTCGACGGCTACCCGCTCGACCTCGCGTCGGTCTCGCTCCCGAACCACCCCGACCGTCCGGAGCTCGGGCGTCGCACCGTGCGCGCCGGCCCCGCGTTCTTCCTCCCCCGCCGCGACGTCGTCGCGCACGCGGGCGAGGAGGTCCGATTGAAGGATCTCCTCAACGTCCGCCTGCCGGCGACGATCCCCGACGCGGGCGGCGTGCGCGCGGAGTTCCTCTCCCGGGAGAACCGCCGCCTCCCGCGCCTGCAGTGGGTCGCGGCGCCCGGGGCGACCCCGATCGACCTGCTCGGGATCGACGGGACCCACTCGACGGGCGTCGGCGAGGCCGCGCTGGGCGAGGCGAAACCGCGGGAGATCTACCAGTTCGAGCGGGTCGGGTTCGTGCGCGTGGACGATCCGCCCGGCCCCCGGCCGCTCAAGGTCGTCTACGGACACCCGTAGCTTCGACGCGGAGTCTTTAGTACCGGGCCCCCGTCCGGCGTACCCGATGCGGTTCCTGCACACCTCGATCACGGTGCGCCGGATGGACGAGAGCCTGGCGTTCTACACGGAGGTCCTGGGCCTCGAGTTCGAGCGGCGCCGGCCGATCCCCGAGAACCACGCCGAGATCGCCTTCGTCCGCGACCCGACGAGCGGCGCCCGGATCGAGCTCACCCACTGGGACGGCAAGGAGACGTTCGACGCCGGCGAGCAGCTCGACCACCTCGCCTTCGAGGTGGAGGATATGGACGCCTGGCTGGCGCGCGCCCGGGCGCGCGGGGTGCGGGTCGCGAAGGAGCCGTACCGTCTGCAGGGGGGATCGGGCCGTATCGCGTTCGTGCTCGACCCGAACGACGTCTGGATCGAGCTGATCGAGCCCGCCCCCGCCGCTCGCTGACGGGGAGCCGTGGCGTCGACGCCGTCGGACGGCCTCTCCCGCCCGCTCGCCGCGGTGTTCCTCGCGACGTTCTTCGTGCGGTTCTCGTTCGGGATCACGATCGCCGTCTTCTTCGACTATCTCACCGGGCATTCGGGCGCCTTCACGACGCAGCAGTTCGGCACGCCCGGCCTCGTCAGCGCGATGGCCCCGATCGGCGAGTTCTCGACCGTCCTCCTGTCGGGGGTCGCCGCCGACCGATGGGGCCGGTACCCCGTGCTGTTCGGTGGGATGGCCGCTTCCGCGGTCGTGTTCCTCGCGGTCGCCTCGACGCGGGAGGTCGTCGCCCTCGCCGCCGCGAACTTCGCCTTCGGGATCGCGAGCGGCGCGATCCTCGCGGCGAGCCTCGCCGTGGTGGCCGACCGGAGCGGCGCGGACGAACGGGGGCTCGAGATGGGCCGGTTCGACGCAGTGAACCTCTCCGGCTGGGTCGGAGGGTTCGCCTTCGGGTTCGCCGCCCTCGGCACGATCCCCAACCGGTCGCTCGGCGAGGTGTTCTGGGTCGGCGCCGCGACCCTCGCGATCGGCCTCGTCGCGGCGGCCGCGCTTCTTCGTGGGGGGCCGTCCGTCCCTCGAACCCGCACCTTCTCGCTCGGGAACGTGCTGCGCAGCGCCTTCCGCCGCACGGTGCTGGTGGTCACGCTCCCGTGGCTGGCGATCTACGCGCTGATCGGCGCGGTCCTCGCCTACCTTGCCCCGGCGACGTCGGGGATCGACCTCCCGGCGACGTACGTCGGGGCGGCGATCGGGGTGGGCGGCGGGCTCCTCGTGCTCACCCAGCCGTACTTCGGGCGGTGGGCCGACCGGGTCGGCCGCACCCGGATGATGACGATCGGCGCGACCGGGTTCACCCTCGTGCTGCTGTTCGCGAGCCTGCTGGTGGCGTTCGGCCACCCGTGGCCGATCGTCGTCGGGCTGGGGGCGAGCGTGATCCCCGCGCTCGCCTACGGCCCCGCCGCGCTCGCGGCGCTCGCCGACCTCTCCGCGGCCCTCAGCCGCGCGACGACGATGGCGATCTACTCGCTCACGATCTCCCTCGGGATGTTCGTGGGGATCGTCGCGACGAGCCAGCTCGTCACCGCGTTCGGCTCGCGCGGCCTCTACCCGTTCTTCGCGGCGATCGCGATCGTGATCGTCGCGCTCACGGCGGTCCGGGTCTGGGAGGCGCGCGCCGCTACGATTCCGGTTCGATGATGATGTGCCGGAGGACCGGGTACGTCGAGCGGAGCGCCTGGCTCACCTGGTCGATCGCCGCCTCGAGCTGATCGGTCGTCAGCCCGTCCTGGAAGTTGATCCGCAGCGCGACCAGCGCATCGTCCGGCCCGAGCTGCATCGACTGGGCCGAGCGGACCCGGGCGACCCGCGGGTCGCGCTCGACCAGCGACAGCATCGACCGGGCGACGTCCGGGTCGAGCGCGCGGCCGGTGATGTACGCGCGGCTGTCGGCGGTGAGGATGAATCCGGTCACGACGAGCAGGACGCCCTGGAGCGCGGCCGCCCCGCCGTCGAGCGCGTAGTCGTGCGTGCGGTAGACGACGAGGAGGCCGGCGATCGCGACGAGGGCCCCCGCGATGGCGATCAGGTCCTGGTAGAACACCGCCTTCAGCCCCTGGTGGGCGGAGTCGAGGAGGGTCGCGAGCGTCTGTCGGGCGATCCGCAGTTCCCGGAGCGTCACCCAGATGCCGACGAGGCTCACCGCGAGCGTGGCGCCGACGACCAGCAGGCCCTCGGCCACGTGGGTGACCGGGTGGGGCGAGCTCGCCTGATCGATGCCGGTGACGAGGGCGACCATGCCGCTCATCGTGAACGTGACGACGATCGAGACGAACGCCCAGAAGAACCGCTCCTTGCCGAAGCCGAACGGATGCTCGTGGTCCGGCGGGCGTCGGGAGCGGAGGAGGCCGAAGACGAGGAGGGCGCTCCCGGCGAGGTCGGCGATCGCGTAGATCGCCTCCGCGAGAACGACCCGGCTGCCCGACACCAGGGCGACCGACAGATTGAGGATGAATAGGCCGACGTTCAGCAGCAGCGTGGCGACGAGGATCACCAACGGTCGCATCGTGCTCGCCGACGTCCCCGCGGACCGGCTCCACGGGGGTCGGGGGCGATAAAGCGTTCCCCGGGAGCGCCGAGAGACCAACCATTAAATCGAGCGGTCCCGTGCGCCGCCGTCGGGACGGTGACCGGTGTGTCGACCTCGGTGGTGTCGGGACGGGCCGGCGCCCCGATCGCCGCCGCAGGACCGAAGCACCCCCGGCCCCCGCTGAGCCGGCTCGGGCTCTCGCCCGGCAAGCGGACGCGGCTCAAGCGGCTCCTGTACGGCCACGGTCCCGGGGGGGGCACGCTCCTCGTCCTGCCGATCGACCAGGGCCTCGAGCACGGCCCGGCCGACTTCTTCGAGAACCCGGCGTCGCTCGACCCGCAGTACCAGTACGAGCTCGCCCGCGACGGCCGGTTCAGCGCGATCGCGCTGCACATCGGTCTCGCCGAGAAGTACTTCTCCGAGTTCGCCGGGGATGTCCCCCTGATCCTGAAGCTGAACGGCAAGACGGCGATCCCGTCGGACGCCCAGGCGTTCAGCCCACTCACCGGCACCGTCGAGGATGCGGTCCGCCTCGGCGCGGATGCCGTCGGGTACACGGTCTACGTCGGCTCGCCCGCGCAGGACCGCGACCTCCGCCAGTTCATGGAGGTGCGTCGGGACGCCGAGCGCCTCGGGATGCCGATCGTCGTCTGGGCGTACCCGCGGGGCGAGGCGGTCCAGAAGAAGGGCGGGAAGGAGAGCCTCTACGCCATCGACTACGCGGCCCGCGTGGCGCTCGAGCTCGGCGCGGACATCGTGAAGCTGAACTACCCGGTCCCCTCCGAAAAGGACGCCGACAGTCCGCCCCCGTACAACGCGCTCCACCTCTCCGCCGACGCCGCCTTCCGCAAGGTCGTGGAGAGCGCGGGTCGGGCGCTCGTGCTGGTGTCGGGCGGCGAGAAGGTCGCCGACCCGGAGCTTCTCCACAAGGTCCGCGCCTCGCTGGAGGCCGGCGCGACGGGGATCATCTTCGGACGGAACCTCTGGCAGCGGCCCCGCGACGAGGCGCTGCGGCTGACGCACGAGCTGCATGCGATCTTCCGCGAGTACGCCCAGCCGGTCGCGTAGCCCGCGGCCGATCCGCCTGTTCCTCGTCCTCGCCGGCGAGGACCATCCGAAGGCGTGCACCGGCCGCCGTCTGCTCCGCTGGGGTCGGGCGACGATCGCTCCGACCCGCTCCCCCGCGACGGAGCCGCCCGTGACGCTCGACCCCTACGCCCCGACCCCGCTCTCGGGAGCCGACCGCTCGGTCGCCGAACGCCTCGGCCTCCTCGCCGTCGACTGTTCCTGGAACCGGCTCGGCGACCGGGGCCGGTTCCCCGACGCGACCTCCGGAGCGGGCCGGCGGGCCCATCGTCGACGGCTCCCGATCCTGATCGCCACCAACCCGCAGCACTACGGACGGGTCGCCCAGCTTAACACGGCCGAGGCGCTCGCCGCCGCGCTCTGCGTCCTCGGGAGGTCGGCCGAGGGGGCCCAGCTCCTCGCCGGGATCGCGGGCGGGGACGAGTTCGTCCCCGTGAACCGCGAGCGGCTCGAGCGGTACGCCGCGGCCCGCTCGGCCGAGGAGATCCTCGCGGCCGAGCGATCGCTGTTCGGCGGCGGGTGAGCCGGCTACTCGTTCGGGGGCGCCCACGCCCCGATCGCGAGGAAGGCGACGACCGCGACGGCGACCCCGCCGATCGTCGGGAGCGCCGAGGCCGTGAACGTCGGCACGTTGTAGTACGACAGCCCCATGAACAGCGCCCAGGCGGCGCCGACGATCACCGCGACGCCGAACCATACGAACGGCGGGATCCCCCGATCGTTCGGGTCGGCGGTCGCCGTCACGCGCTCACCCACAGGATCCCCCACAGCCCCATGATCTGACCTTCCTGCGAACCGGTCATCCACGTCGACTGACCGGCCGGGTCGTAGACGTACGACACGGGCGAGACGAGCCCGTAGACATAGACCCCGGCGGTGAGCGTCGCGGACTCGGTGATCGGGCTATTGACCACGAGCGGGTGGACCGTGCCCGGGACCGCGACGAGGCCGGTCCCGCCGGTCGTCACGGCGTACAGGCCGACCGAGTACGGCAGTGTGTCCCCGTGCGCCTCGACCCACGCTTGCTGACCGTTCGGGTCCGAGCTCGTGACGTTCACGAGGTAGTTGTCGATCCCGATGCTGGCGAGGGGGACCGACAGCTGGAACGAGACGACCCCCGGTGCCGCCGTGAGGGTCGGACCCGGGACGGAGTCGTCGAACAGCCCCTCCTGGTCGCCCGTGAGGAGCGCGCCGTTCGCGATGTCGATCGGGGGGTTGTAGATGTCGCCCTCCCCACCGACCGACCGGTACTCCGAGAGGTTCACGGTGCCCGTGGCGGGGAGGACGACGAGCGCGGCGACGTCCTGGCCGAACCACGGCCCGTTGTACTCGGAGTCCGGCGCGGCGTAGACCCCCGGCACCGCCGGCGCGCGGAACAGCCAGTACGACTCGGCGTACGGGATCACCTGGATGTCGACGACGCCGAGGTTCCGGAACGGGATGTAGAAGCCGCCGGTCGCCCCCTCCGCGGTGGCGTTGATCGCGACCCATTGGGAGGCGTGCACGACGATCACGTCGTCGAACGTGCCGACGACCGGGCCGGATTCCCGGACGGCCCAGTAGTACTGGTGACTGACGAGGTCGACGTACTCGCTCCCGGCGGGCGGGTCGGACGGCGTGCCGATCGCCGTCGAGTCGGAGATCGTAAGCGGCGACGTGGCGACGAGGACGGTCACGAGGAGGACCGCGACGACCGTGATCCAGGTCCGCTCGGCCCGCTCGCGGGTCCCGCGGGGCGTGCGACGGACGAACGGCCGATCGTCGATCGGCACCCGGGGCTTGGGTTCGGTCGACCGGGCCATCTTCCGGACGATCTCGTCGAGCGACAGCCCCTGGACCGTCAGGAGCTCCCCCTTGTACAGCGTCAGGAGCACGTTCGCGACGAAGAACAGCTGCGCCCCGATCGACACGATCACGAACCCGGTGAGCCAGAGCTGGTCGGCGATGATCGTCGGCGTCCGCGGGAAGATCAGCGACCGGCGGAGGATGCCGTCGGAGCCCAGCAGGTCCATGAACAGCACGAGCCCGGCCCAGCCGACCGCGGTCGACACGAAGTGCGCCTGCGCGAGCCGCGGCGAGTACCACAGCCGACCCGCGAGGAGCGGGAAGGCGGCGTAGACGACCGCGAACCCGCCCGCGGCGATCGACAGCAGCGCGATCGCATGGAAGTGGCTCACGATGAACAGCGTGTTGTGGAGGTCGATGTCGAACGCGAGGGTGTTGTTGTCCGGGCCGGTGAGGCCGCCGGCCATCGTCCCCGCGAACGACAGCAGGAGGAACAGCGTGACCGCGTTCCACGGCCACTCGCGCGCCCGGACCCCTTTGAGCGTGAGCCAGACGGTGAAGAACGTGATCGCCGAGGGAATGACGATTAGGAACGTCAGTGCCATCGTCAGCCAGGCGGCCCACGGCGGCACCGGGGTCAGGTACAGGTGGTGGATCGACAGGACCGGGGTGAGGACGGTGAAGATCACCGCGGCGACAAACGCCGCTCGGTACGAGTAGATCGGGCGCTGCGCGAAGATCGGGACCAGGAAGTAGAACGCGGTGATGGGGATCAGGAACAGGATGTAGACGATCCCGTGGCCGAAGAACCAGAACAGCACCTGGTTGAGGAGCGGGTTCACCGGGCCGACCCCGAAGTAGTTCGCGAGGTCCCAGGCGGAGGAGGCGAGGACTGTCACGTAGGAGATCGGAATCAGGAAGACCAGCGCGAGGACGAACAGGGCGAACGGCGGGATCCGTCGGACCTGGCCGCGGTGGCTCTTCCACCAGTCGAGGAAGTGGACGAGCATCCACCCCGCCCAGATCATCGCGCCGATGCTCAGCGCGATCCAGCCGATGTACCAGAGCGGGCTCGCGACGTACGCGGAGAGGTGCCGGATCCCCAGCGGCGAGTAGAAGTACCAGCCGAGCGCCGGGAAGTAATTGTCGTTGAAGATCGGGTAGAGGTAGAACGGCCCTTCCATCAGGACCAGGCTCAGGTTGATCAGGAATACCGACAGGTAGTACGCCCACTTGAGCCGCGGCGTGAGCCCGAACGCCGTGACGAAGATGATCCCGAACAGGGCGAGCTCGAGCTGCTGGGCGAAGCCGAACAGCATCCGGATCCCGTGCAGCGTGAGGGACGAGTAGATCTCCTGGTTCGACAGGTGGAGCGACTGGCCGAGCGCCCAGGCGGTCACCTGCGTGCGCCAGCCGAAGATGTCGACCGCCCCGACGATCCCCCAGAAGACCGAGGCGACGACCATCAGCATCGTGATCCGGGTCATCCAGTCCCGGTCGAGCTGGAACACCCGTTGGAAGAACGTCCGTTTCGCGAGGCGCGAGCGGATCGCCTCCTCGGTCCGGTCGAAGAAGCGGACGATCGCCGGCGGGGGTTGGAACACCGGGACCGGGGTCTCGGCGGCCCGGTCGTCCGCCGCGGGCGGAGGAGCGTCGCTCATCCGGGTCTCGGTCGACCCGCGAACGAACGGACGATTATCCGCCCGGGGTAAGTACGGACGAACCTCGTCAACTCGAGTTGAGCGGGGCGGCGTCCGGCGGCGCGTCGACGCCCGCTACGGGACGCCGAACGAGCGCCCTTCCGTGGAGAGGCGCTCGACCTTCAGCTCCGCGACGGAACGCAGCGGGGTCCGCAACGGGAGCTCGGCGGCGATCACTCCGCCGTACCGCTCGTAGAACCGGCACGTGTGCAGCGTGAGGCACCGGGCCGCGTAGAGCGGGCGGCCGGTGAGATCCGGGTCGTGGCCCCGAAGCACGAGGGCGAGGCCGCTCTGCTCCAGGAACCGGTCGAGGTCACGTGCCCCCCACGCGGGGGCCGCGCCGCGGCGCACGCGCGACGCGTCGCACTCGGCCCAGACGATCTCGGCCAGTCGGGCGTCGTCCGGAGCCCGAAAGGCATCGACCCAGGGAGTCGGAAGCGGACCCCGGGGGAATCCGGCGTGGGCGAGGTAGGCGCCGTTGGCGGTGGTGATGGCGAGCGGGCCCCGCTCGAGGAGAGCGAGGAGCCGGTCGTACCGGCGCGGGTCGCCCCCCCACTGCCGGTCGAGCTCTCGGGGAAGGTCGTGCGGAAGGACCGGCAGCCGCCGCGTCGTCTCGTGATTCCCCTGGAGCAGGAAGACGCGATCCGGGTCGGCCGCAGCGAGGCCGAGGAGGTAGAGGGCGTTCGTGGCCGACCCCGGGCCACAGTCGGCCGGGGCTCGGTCGATGTAATCGCCCAACCCGATCAGGCCGTGATCGCCGGCGCGATACCGGCGGACCACTTCTCCGGTCGATCGCCAGTCGCCGTGGGAATCCCCGAACACCCAGGCGGAGTCGGCGACGCCGGCAGGGAGGGGGACGAGCGACGGCCTGCGGGGGACCGACGACTCGAGGCGGTCCAGCAGGGCGTCCAGCCCGCGCGCGGTGAGCGAGAGGATCTCCGCCGGTTCCAGCGGACGGATCGGCGCGGACACTCCGCCTGCGCTCCTCGGATCAGGGAAGTGCGGGGGGCCGGAGTTCCCGGCGTCCGGTCGCGCGGACCGGGTCGCCCTTTGAACCGGCGTATGCCCTAGGCAACAGGGTCCTAAGCCCTGCCTCGTAGGCCCCGTCGGGTCGCGCCGACGGTTTGGCCGAGCTGGAGCACCCCCGCACGCGATGAGAGGCTAGGGCCGGGGAGTAGCCCCGGCAGGAGTTCCGGCCCTCGGGGTCGAGTTCCCCCGCGGCGTTCGAACCTGCGTCGCGAGATCCAGAGTCTCGCATGATTGGCCACTACACTACGGGGCTACGCGCCGCCCAGCGTCGGGCCGTTGATAAACGTTGCCGCGCGCGCGCCGCCGAGAGAGCGGCGCGGCGTCGGACCGGACCGCAGCCACAAATAGACGGTCGCGGTCCCACCGCTCGTCCCTGTCCGGAGGCACCGATGGCGGAGAGGGACGAAGACTCCCTGTACGGCCGAACTTCGGCCGTTCGGTCGGCGGCGCTGTACGCCGCGGTGCCGGTCGCGGTCGCGCTCGTCGGCGTCTCCGGGTTCGGGGCGAACCTGCTCGGGGTCTTCCGGGATCTGCCGACGGCCACGGTGGACGTCGCGTTCTCGTTCGTGCGGATGTGCGCCGCCTACGCCGCGTCGCTCGGATTCGCGCTCGCCTACGGCTACTACGCGGCGACCCGCCGCACCGGCGAGCGGGTGATGATCCCGGTCCTCGACATCCTGCAGTCGGTCCCGATCCTCGGCTTCTTTCCCGTTGCGATCTACTTCTTCGTCGGATTGACCCCGGCCGTCAGCTGGCTCGGGCCGAACATCGCCTCGATCTTCCTGATCTTCACCTCGATGGCGTGGAACATGGTCTTCGGGGTCTACGAGTCGCTGAAGACCCTCCCGGGGGAGCTCAAAGAGGCCGCCGACACGTTCGGCGTCCGCGGGTCGCTCCGGTTCCGTCGCGTTCTGTTCCCCGCGACGATCAACCGACTCGTCTACAACTCGGTGCTCTCGTGGACCGGCGGCTGGTTCTTCCTCGTCGAGGCCGAGATCTTCACGACGAACACCTCCCCGCTGCGGGGCATCGGCAGCTACCTGTCGATCTCCGCCAGCTCCCACTCCGCCGATCCGTTCCTGGCCGGCATCGTCGTGCTCGTGGTCGTCATCGCCTTGCTCGATTTCGCCGTCTGGCGGCCGCTCGGGCGCCGCGCCGAGCGGTACCGCTACGACACGTCGCCGTCCGGCGAAGCGTCGCTCGTGACCCCGACGCGCGACCACGGGGGCCGGTTCCACCGGGCCGCCGCCTACGTCACCCGCGGGGTCCGGACGAGCGTCTCCCGGATCTCGACCCCGCTCGTCCAGCTCGCCTCGATCACCGTCCGGCCGGTCCGCCGACCGACCGAGCTCCAGCGGTCGGCGTTTTACTACGTCGCCCTGGGCGCCATCCTCGTCACGATCTGGCTGATGATGATCGCGATCACGGTGAGCGTGTTCCGGGTCTTCACCGGACCGATCTCCGAGGGCGTCCGCCACCAGATCCTCCTCCTCCCCCTCGCGATGGGCGCGTCGACGCTCCGCATCGCGGCCGCGTACGGGATCTGCCTCGCGATCGGACTGCCGCTCGCGATCTACATCGCGCGACGGCCGGGCGGCTCGCGCGTCGGGCTGCCGATCATCGAGGTGATCGCCTCGTTCCCCGCGACGGCGTTGTTCCCGGTGATCATCTTCGAGCTGGTCCCGTACATCGGGCCGGAGGGTGCCTCGATCCTGATGCTGCTGACCGGGATGATCTGGTACCTCTTCTTCAACCTCCTCGCGGGGGTCCGCAGCCTCGCCCCCGACCTCGAGGAGGCCGCCCGGTCGTTCGGCCTCTCCGGGCGGAAGTTCTTCCAGCGCGTCCTGCTCCCCGGAATCTTCCCGGCGCTCGTCACCGGTTCGATCACGGCGTTCGGCGGCGGCTGGAACACGCTGATCGTCGCCGAGTACCTCAAGGTCGGGGCGGCGCGCTCGCTGAGCGTGCTCGGCATCGGGCAGCAGATCGACATCGGCTACTCGGAGGCGGGAGGGACGCCGCTGATGGTCGCGGCGCTGTTCACCCTCGTCGCGAGCGTCGTCGCCATCAACGAACTCATATGGAAGCCGCTCTACCGCCGGGCTGCCGAACGGTTCCGGTACGACTGACGGTCCGCCCGACGGGACGCGGCAACGAGGTCGACGGTGGCGCTCATCCGGATCGAGCACGTCGACAAGAGCTTCCCGTCGCGCCACGGCTCGATCGCCATCATGCAGGACATCTCGTTCGACGTGAAGGACGCCGACTTCCTCGCGATCGTCGGCCCGTCGGGATGCGGGAAGTCGACGCTGCTGCGGCTCATCCAGGGCCTCGACCGCCCCACAGCGGGCTCGATCTCCTTCCGCGACAAGCGGGTCGATCACGTCTGCGCGCAGATGGCGATGGTCTTCCAGAGCTTCGCGCTCTACCCGTGGCTGACCGTCGCGCAGAACGTCGCCTTCGGGCTGGAGGCGCTCGGCTGGGCCCCGGACCGGATCGCCGCCCAGGTCGATCGGTACGTCGGGGTCACCGGCCTCGATGGGTTCCAGGAGGCCTACCCCCGAGAGCTCTCGGGCGGGATGCGGCAGCGGGTCGGACTCGCTCGGGCCCTCGCGGTCGAGCCGGCAGTGCTGTTGATGGACGAGCCGTTCAGCGCGCTGGACGCCCTCACCGCGGAAAGCCTCCGGGAGGAGATCCTGCAGCTGTGGGGCGATCCCGCGCTCCCGCCGGAGGCGGTCGTCCTCGTCACGCACAACATCGAGGAGGCGATCCAGCTCGCCGACCGGGTCGTCGTGATGTCGCGCCGACCGTCGCACCTGCTCGCCGAGGTGCCGATCACGCTCCCCCGGCCGCGCGACCGCAAGAGCCCCGCGTTCTACGAGCTCACGGACCGGGTCTACTCGCTCATCACCGAGGGGGGGACCCCCGTGCCGTCGGCGGGAGACTCCCGCCCCGCCGTTTGAGAAGGTTTATACTCGGGCCCACTAGAGGGGTGACCCCTTCTTCACGACCGTGCCGACGAGCTATCCCAAGTGCAGCCCGACCGAGATGCTCGGTCTGCTCGTCCTCCTCCAGAACCACCACGACAGCGAGGACGTCGCGCTGCTGGCGGACGACCTCGACCTCGAGATCGACGAGATCCTCCCGTCGCTCGAGTTCGCCGAGATCCTCCAGCTCGTCAAGGTGTCGGACGGCCGGGTGACGTTCACCGACCTCGGGAAGCGGCTGATGGCGGCGACGATCCGCAGCCGCAAGTCGCTCCTCCGGGAGCAGCTGAGGAAGACGACCCTGTTCAAGACTCTCGTGCGGGCGCTCGAGAGCGCCCCGGCGCACGAACTGAGCGACCACGAGCTCGCGCAGATCGTCTCGCTGACGACCTCGCCGAGCGAGGAGGTCGTTCAGAACATCGTGAACTGGGGACGGTACGCGGACCTGTTCCGGTACGACGCCGACGAGCGCCGCCTGATCGCGGTGAAAGGCACGTCCGCCCCGAAGGCCGGGACGGGTCGTTCGCCCCCTCCGAGTCCGCCGAGCTCCGGCCCGGGCCCGTCGCCCCCGAAGCGCTCCGGCGCGACCGCGCCGTCCGATCCCCCGGGAGCGCAGGTCGCGCACGCCCTCGCGTAGCGTGTCCCCTTGGGTTGCCCGCTTCGATCCCCCGTACCGGGCCCCCGGCCTCCTCGGATCGTCGCACGACGTTCGAACTCGAGCGAGCGGCCTCCTCGATTTACAAAGGGCTTAAACGGGGCGACCTCTCCCCCGCCGCGGTGGGCACGTAGATCAGCGGAAGATCGCTGCTTTCGCAAAGCAGAGGTCGGGGGTTCAAATCCCCCCGTGTCCACTCCGGGACTTTCCGGAGCCGCGGGGTCCGTGCGATCCCTGCCCGTCCAACATTGCCCTACGCCCGACCGCCCCCGGTCGGTCGGGACCCCCGATCGGCCGACCTTCCGTTCGCCGAACGGTGGGGCGTCGTGGGGCGAATCCCGAGGTAGAGACCGCGCTCCGTGTGCGTCGGTCCGTAGAACCCGCTCGGGATCCGCTGGACCGAGAGTCCCGCCGCCCGGAACGCCGCCTTCGTCTGGCGGACCGAGAAGAGTCCCATGTCGTGGCGCTCGACCCAGTGCCGGATGCGTTCGCCGTCTCCGACCAGGTAGTGCATGTCCATGAGGGACCTTCCCCGACGGGTGATCGAGGTGTTCATGCGCGCGATCGGGGTCTGACGCGACGGCACCGTCGACAGGTGGACGGGCCCCGGCGTCCAAAGGGACGGCGTGAGCCAAGGTTCCACGATCAGGAGCCCGCCGGGCGCCAGGTGCCGGGCGAACGTGCCAATCGTGGCGCGGAGGGTCCGTTCATCTCGGACGTAGCCGATCGCAGAGAACAGGCACGTGACCACGTCGTAGTGCTGGTGGAGGTCGAACCGGGGCATCCTTCCCCGAACGAACCGGGCGCGGGGCACGGCTCGACGGGCGACCGCGAGCATCTCCGGGCTCGCGTCGAGCCCGGTGCAGTCGAACGAGCGGGCCAGATACCGTAGGTGCGCTCCGGTACCGCACGCCACGTCCAGCAGCGTTCGGGCCGGTCGCGGCCCCCACCGGCGGATGAGTCGCGCGATCACCGCCGACTCCTTCCGGTAATCCTTCCACGCGTAGACCCGGTCGTAGACCTCCGCCAGAGTGCCGTACGCGCGCCGGCGCGATCGGGCACGGGTCATGGGCGG
>Ga0335078_10003251_pt1 | contig 24232 bp, 15 predicted proteins | sample Lox_Sample_32_FD_206711 | JGI IMG/M metagenome (GOLD analysis project Ga0335078, IMG submission 206711) | Soil microbial communities from Loxahatchee National Wildlife Refuge, Florida, United States - Lox_Sample_3.2 | ecosystem: Environmental > Terrestrial > Soil > Wetlands | place: USA... | reverse complement strand
CTCGGTGGACCTCGCGGACGTCGCGATCTTCAAGGCGCGGGAAAAGGCGAAAAGCGCGGGCGTGAACGTCGACTTCCGCGTCGGCGACCTCACGCAGACGGAACTCGGCGGTCCGTACGATTGTCTTCTCGACATTGGCGTCTATCATGGGATCCGGAATCGAGACCTGACTGGATTTCTGCGCGCCGTGGTGCGTCTGTCTCGACCGGGAACGAGGTGGCTATGTATCGCCGGGAGCGCCAACTCACCCCAGCGAGATGGCCCGCCAATGGTCCGGGAAGAAGAGTTTCGCGCGGAGCTCGGGTCGGCCTTCAAGATCCTCGACGCGCACGAGTTCACCTATCTGGAGCTCGCACCGAACTTTCGACCGCCGTTCTGGTCGATCCTGATGGAACGTCGTTGAGGAAACCTGGGAGTTCCGACGCTTCTCGAGGCGTGAGCGCTCTCCGGCTCGGTGACAGGTCGAGCTGGGCGCCTGGCGGGACCCGTCTCCCGACCGAATCTCCCGACGGGCTTGCACCCGCTCGGAGCGGACCTACTTCCGATTCTCGGGGAGCTCTCGTGCGGCGCGTTCGAGGCTGCCCAGGCACTCGGTCCAGCCGGCGACGAGCCGAACATAGATGTGCGGAGCGCCGCGCTGGAGTTCCTCCAGCTTCTCGTGGACGACGTAGACGTGCGTCCGACCCTCGGACTCCGGTCGAAGTCGGATCGTGACCAGCGTGTCGAAGTACTCTCCCTCCTTCTCCGGTTCGGTCCCCACAAACGCCCAGCGGTACACAAGTTCCCGCGGCGGGTCGATCTTAAGGAAAAGTCCTTCGAACTTTCCCGTGCTGACTCCATTCTGTGAGTGCCAGACCTCGATCCGGCCACCTACCCTGGGCTCTACCGTGACCTGCTCAACGATGAGGTCGCTGGGCGCGATCCACTGGCGGAGCAGGTCCGGTTCAAGAAAGGCACGGAAGACCTGATCGGGCGGTGCGTGCAGGATCCGCTCCACACGAACGACGGCCGTCGGCTCGTCCGCTTGGATCATCGCGTTTCCCGCCCTTCCGGGCGGGCCCCTTTCGTGAGGACCTCGTCCATCCGGGTCAGGCCCTCGTCCCAGAACCGCTGGTAGTACGAGAGCCACTCGGAAGCCTCTCGAAGCGGCCGGCCCTGAATCGAGTACAAGTGCTGACGCCCCGCCTTTCGAAGACTGACCACGCCCGAGTCCAGGAGCAGCCGCAGCTGCTTCGAGACGGAGGGCTGGGACATGCGGGTCCGACCCACCAGGTCGTTGACCGACCGCTCACCTTGACGGAGGGCCTCGAGGAGGTGGCGCCGCGACGGTTCTGCGAGGATCTGGAAGACGTCGCTCACAGAAAACGAATGCCTAAAGGGATATATGTCCTTTTGTACATGTGTTCGACCGGGGCGGGGTACCGGTATCGCGAACCGCCGAAGACTGGGGTGTCAGGAAGATGCGAAAAGTGACGGCGAATGTGTACATGACTCTGGACGGCCGCGGCGAGTTTCCGAAGTACCCGGAGAAGAAACGGAAGCTGACGGAGCCCAACGCGCTCTTCCGCTACATGTGGTACGACCGGTTCGACGATGTCACGACGGTCGTCATGGGCCGTCGATCCTTCCTAGGTCACCAGCGCACCTGGAGCGAGAAGGCGGTAAAGCCCGGTGAGGCGACCTGGCTACTCGACTACCGACGGTATCTTGACCGCGTGGAGAAGATTTGCCTCTCCCACCGCCTCAAGTCCACCGACTGGGAGAACTCGAGGATCCTGAGCGGAGACCTTGCCAAGATCCTGAGCAAACTGAAGCGGGAGAAAGGCGGAAACATCATGCTGGAAGGCGGACCCGCGGTGGTCCGTGAATGCCTGAGGCGCAATCTCGCCGACGACTACTGGTTCTTCGTCATGCCCGTGGTGTACGGGAGAGGTCCTCGATATTGGGACCCGATGAAGACCCAGACCACGCTCAACCTCATCGAAACGAAGCCCGGAGAGGACAAGGAGATCATGCTCCACTACGAGGCGGTCAAGGGATTCTCGCCCTAAGCGGTCCTCAGCCCTCCGCAACTGCTCCGGTCCAACCTCTTCACCGCCCCCCCCCCAGTTGCATCGTTCGGGGACGATCCGGTTGACAATCTCGAGGCCTTCCGTCGCAGCGTCGCGGGATGTGCCCTGGACGGGCTCCCGCAGGGTGGATTTCGGTCGCGCTGCCAACCCGGCCGCACGGGCAGGAGGCTGGAACGGTAGTTGCGACCCCTCGACCTCGAGTCACCATAGTGTCGGAGGGGGACACTGCTAAACTGCTCACATCCCCGATCTGACCGAGACCGGGAACACGCGAGTACAGGGCCGCACGTGATCAAGACATCGCGATGGCAAGACGACCCGACGCGGTCGGGATTTCTGGCCGCCAGGTATGCCTGATCAGGTAGCCCGCCCGGCGCCGCCTCGATGAACTGGGGCTTAATCTAACCGAAGACGGTTACGCCCTGTGGCCGAAACCCGACGACTCGCCGCCATCATGTTCACCGACATGGTGGGGTACTCGGCTCTCGCCCAGCGGGATGAATCCCTGGCCCTTCGGCTCTTAGACGAACACCGAGGGCTCCTTCGCACCATCTTTGGTGCCTATGCGGGTCGCGAGGTCAAGACCATCGGAGACGCGTTCCTCGTGGAGTTTCCAAGCGCCCTCCAGGCGATGGAGTGCGCCGTGGCCATTCAAAGAGAGCTTCGAGAGCGCAACGAACAATCCGGGGGAGGGCACATCGAGCTCCGGATCGGTATTCACCTCGGAGACGTCATTGAACGGGCCGGGGACCTTCTCGGCGACGCCGTCAACATAGCCTCGCGCATCGAACCCCTGGCCGAAACCTCGGGGATCTGCATCAGCGGCCCGGTCTTCGACCAAGTCCGAAACAAGGTGCCCTACTCCTGCACCCAGCTCGAGCACGCGTTCCTGAAGAACATCGATACGCCCATGTCCGTGTACAGCCTGGATCTCCCGTGGGTCGTTCCTCCCGCAGCTCGGCTCACCCCGTGGACTGACCGAGAGTCGGAACTCGGAACGATAGAGCGCATCATCGAAGCGGCCGCCCGCGGCCAGGGCAATGTCGTCGCGTTCACCGGCGAATCGGGAATCGGCAAGACCCGCCTCGCGGACGAAGGGATCCGCAAAGCGGAAGGGAAGGGATTCCGCACCCTACGAGGTCGGGGTCATCAGGACGAGCAACCGATTCCCTACTCACTGTGGGTCCAAGTGGCCCGAGGCGTGCTCCGGGACATTCCGGCCCCCCTCCTCTACAAGCTCTCCGCCGGTTGCGCGGCATCGCTCGTGAAGCTCGTTCCCGAGGTGGGCGAACGACTTGGCCAACTCCCTTCGGCGGGGGAGAATATTCCCGATGCTGCGCGACTCCAGTTCTTTGAGGGGATCGCCCAATTCCTGATCAACCTGAGCCGTGAGTCTCCACTCCTGGTTCTGCTCGACGATCTGCAGTGGGCTGACCCCGGGTCGCTCCGACTGCTGGATTACTTGGCCGAACCTATCCGGAGCCAGTCGGTACTGCTGTTCCTCACGTTTCGAGACTCCTTGGAGGATGAAACCCCGCTATTGAAGACGGTCATTCAGGATCTCACCCACTCGCGGGCAGTCGTTCGGATCCCCGTGAGGCGCATGGAGGGGGGTCCCGCTCGCCAATTAGTGGGGGCCATCCTCGGAACCAAGGATCCTCCACCCGAACTCGTGGGTCTGGTTCGGCAGAAGACCGGCGGGAACCCACTCTTCGTGGAGGAACTCCTCCGGTCGTTGACGGAAGAGCGCCAACTGGTCCGTCGGGGCGAGAACTGGGACTCCTCGGCGATCGCCGATGTAGGAGTCCCCTCCACCATGCGGGATGTTATTCTCAAGAGGGCGGCTCGCGCCGGCGAGCAAGCCAAGGACGTCCTCTCCGTCGCCGCGGTGCTGGGGATGGAGTTCGACTTCGAGCTCCTCCAACGGGTGAGCGGTGTGGACCCCGATCGCTTGCTGGCGCAGGTCGAGGGTCTTCTCCGGGCCCGGCTCCTGCGAGAGCGGGAGATCGCTCCGGGTCGGTCGGTCTACACGTTCGCCGACGATCAGACGAGAGAGGTCCTCTACCGCGAGCTCTCACTGGTCCGACGTCAACGCTACCACCTCAAAACGGCCCAAGCACTCGAAGGGCGGTTCGCGCGTGGGGGCGACGCAGTTGCGGGAGAACTCTCCCTGCACTATCATCGGGGCAACGACCTTTCGAGCGCGCTCAAGTGGACCCTCTTGGCGGGCGAGAACTCAGCCAGTAGCTACGCGCGGGAGCAGGCCGTCATGTACTACCGTACGGCGCTCGAAATCCTGAAGGAGGCTCCCAACGAGCGTACTCGGGCCGAAGTTCTCGAGAGATTGGGGACCGAGTTGGAGATCCTCGGGCAGTACGAGGAGTCGGTACGTAGAAGGACCGAGGCGTCGGAGGTGTACGAACGGCTGGGAGATCGACTGCGCGCCGGGGCGGCCCTCCACCAAGCCGCGTCCCACTCGGGCTGGACGCTCCTCGGTGAGTTTCCCTTCGCGGAGGCGCCGCTCACCAAGGCCAAGGAGCTGCTGGAGTCCGTTCCTCCCAGTCCGGAACTCGCGAGGTTGTACCTGGACTACGCGGCGTACTTGGGAGGAGCCGGCCGGACGAAGGAGGCCCGGGCCCTGTGGTCCCGGTCCCTGGAGCTCGCCGATAGCGTGGGAGCCCCGGTCGTGAAGGCCGCCATATGCCTCGAACTCGCGAAGACCGCTCCCTCCGGGGCCCGAGACGAGGTCCGACGCAACATTGACCTGGCCCTCGAGATCGGCCTCGAGCACGACCCTCCGACGGCGCTGGAGGCGTACTTTCACGGGGCTTGGTACGCCGCGACGGGACTGGGCGACATGGACGGCTGTCAAGAGTGGATTCGAAGGGCGGTCGAGTACGCCCGGAAGGTGAAGGCCCCGAACTTCGAGGTGGCGATCCAGGGAAGCCTCGGCTCGTTCGCCCGGATATGGGTCTCGGACCTCGACGAGTCGCTCCGCTTGGCGGTGGAGCATCAAAAGTCCATTCGAGCACTCAACCAGGCACAAACGGCACACAATCTCTATCACCTCATCGCAGTCCCGTTGCTTCGGGGAGAGCTCGACGGTTTGCCGGACCTGCTCCACCAGGCCGAGGAAATCCTTTCGAAGGAGATGGCGTTGTATCAGGAGATCTGGTTCTCCTTCATTTCCGGGCTGATAGGCCTCGTGAGCGGAGATCCCTCCGGCGGCGAGAAGCAATTGCTGCGAGGTATGAAGGCCCTCCGAAAGCGGGGAGAGGTAGAGTTCGACGGCTTCATTCCGATCTGGCTCCAGACGCTGCTCTTCGATGCCGCCATTTCTCAACAGGCATTGCAGCGAGCCGAAGACTACCTGGCGGGGCTCGCCGGATCGGTCGAGCGCGTGGGGGGAGCTCCGGCGCTCGCATACCTCGCTCGCGCACGAGGTCTGCTTGCCCTGCACACCGGCCGCGAGCCAGAAGCCTTCGAACGACTCCTGGAGAGCACCCAACTCTGGCGGAAGGCCGGTTGGAAGATCGAATTGGCCCGGACCTGCGTGGACCTTGCGGGGGTCGAGATTAAGCGTGGCTCGCTTGACCGTGCGACTTCTCTCCTCGACGAAGCCATCGGGCAATTCCGTTCCCAGGGCGCCGATAGAGCAGTACACCAGCTCCTAGAGCTTCGCCAGAGCCTCGGAACGAGCCCGATCTCTTCCTAGCCACCGATGCTTAGCGTCGAACTTTGAATGTCGGAGCCCGTGACAGGCGAGAGACCACTCCGCTCCGAACCGAGTAGGTGGGTTGCTCAGGATTTCCTCAATACCGACCGCGTTGGCTCGGCGGGACGTGTCGGAGGGGGACACTACGGAATTCTTCGTATCATCACCATACGGCGGGCGGACGGCCGCTCCGTCCCTATGGCTCGAAGCAAGAAGGCGGGCGCTCGGGGCCACCCAATCTCAAATGCCCTCGACTTTAGATCTGCGTGATTGAAAGCAGCGCGGGTTCGCTTCCCACATTCCGGGTTGAGTGACCTTTCCCGGAAGTGTCTTCCAGAATGGCAAAGTCCCCTGTCGCGAAACGTCGCCCCTCTCCGTCACTGGCCTTAACCTCGAGAGTTTCTCGGAGCACGGAAAATATCTGGCGGGTTGGCGATGGGTGCGGTTGCCCGTACCAACCCACCGGCACCACGAGAAACAGGTGGCGCTCGGCCTTCATCGGAGGCGAGACGCAGAGGGGAGGCGCTGGTGGGGCGAAATCCACGGAAGAAGTAGTAACCACGACCTCGGCAAAATGGGACTCGCTTTGCGCGTCCGAGACCAACCGACCCATCGTGATATCCGGACATTGCGGCATGCTATGCTCCGAGCCGATTGTGCTCGACCCGGCAGCGAAGGCGGGCCAAGAAGGTGTCGGAGGGGGGAACTACGAATGGTTCAAATCCCTCACAGGGCAAATGCGGCCCAGTGGCCACTTTCGACCCGCGAATGAACCCGGTCTGAGTACGTGGCCAGAGCCCTCCGTGAAGGGGTCTTAATCTAACGAATGCCCTTCTCGCGCCGTGGCCTCCCGCCGACGACTTGCTGCCATCATGTTCACTGACCTCGTGGATTTCTCCGCCCTCGCCCAGCAAGACGAGGCGCTCGCGCTTCGGACCGTGGACGAAATCTCGAGCCTTCTGCGGCCCCTCTTTGCCGCCCACGACGGGCGTGAGGTGAAAGCCCTCGGCGATGGATTCCTGGTGGAGTTCGACAGCGCGCTCGACGCGACCGAGTGCTCGATTGAGATTCAGCGTCGTCTGTTTCACCGAAATCAATCGGCCGGTGTCCGGCCCGCGGAGATGCGGATCGGCATTCACCTCGGAGACGTCGTTCGGAAGGACGGGGACATCCTCGGGGACGCGGTCAACATCGCCTCGCGGATCGAACCGCTCGCCGAGGCGTCGGGGATCTGCATCAGCGGGCCGGTCTTCGAACAAGTGAGCAACAAGATTCCCTACCTGTGTGTGCAACTGGACCACGCATTTCTCAAGAACATCGGCACCCCCATCACGGTCTTCAGCGTGGACCTTCCGTGGCACGCTCCCCCGGCCGCGAGGGTCACCCCGTGGACCGACCGAACCGCGGAGCTCGGGAGCCTCCGGGAAGCTCTTCGAGGGGCTGCCCACGGCGAGGGAGCCATCATCGCTCTCGGTGGCGAGTCCGGCATCGGAAAGACCCGACTGGCGGAGGAGGCCGTACGCAAAGCAGAGAGCACGGGAGTTCGAGTTCTTCGAGGGCGGCGGTTCCAGGAGGAGCTCAACGCCCCCTATTCCCACTGGGCCCAGGCCGCGCGGTTCTTCGTGCGCGAGGCGCCGCCATCCATGGTCTTCAAGGTCTGTGACGGGTGCCAGCGAGAGGCGATAGGGCTCGTTCCCGAACTGTCGGACCGGCTCGGCCCGCAACCTCCGGCCCCCTCGCTAGGACCGAAGCAAACCCGCCTCCGATTCTTCGAAGGGGTCGCTCGGTTCTTTCAAAACCTTGCCAAAGAAACGCCCCTCGTGCTCCTGCTGGACGACTTCCAATGGGCCGATCCCGACTCGGTCTCGCTCCTCGAGTACTTCGGTGCCCAAATCAAGGAACGGCCGATTCTCGTGATCCTAACGTATCGAGATACCGAGCTGGACCCCCGGGGAGCCCTCGGAAAGGCACTGTTCGACCTCCGACGGCATGGGATCCTTCGAGAAATCTCGTTGAAGCGCTTCGACCCAGACAATAGTCGGGACTTGGTCGGGGCAGTCCTCGGGGGGACGACTCCACCCCGCGACGTGATCGAGCCTCTTCTCGAAAAGACCGGAGGCAATCCCCTCTTCGTCGAGGAGCTGTGCCGGTCTCTCGTAGAGGACCGATCGTTAGTACGCACGTTCGACGGCTGGCAGGCAAAACCCGACGCACGCATTGAAGTTCCCCCGACGGTTCGGGAGGTGATTCGGCGGCGGGTTGACTGGATCGGCCCCGAGGCCGAGAGCGTCCTCGCGATTGCATCTGTCTTTGGGAACGAGTTCGAATTCGAGCGCCTCAAGGAAGTGAGTGAGGTCGATTCCGACCGGCTGCTGCTCCTGGTCGAGGCGATGCTGCGCGCCCGGTTGCTCCGGGAGAAGGAGACCGCGCCCGGGCGGTCGATCTACCAGTTCGGCGACGAGCAGACTCGGGACGTCCTTTATGCCGGGCTTTCTCTCGTCCGGCGCCAACGGTACCACCTCAGGGCCGGCCAGGTGCTGGAGCGGGCCTGGGGGAACCTCGCAAATGAGCGCGCGGAGGAGCTCGCTTACCATTTCCGGCAAGGAAATGCCCCGGACCGGGCGCTGGAGTACTACGTTCGGGCCGGGGACCGCGCCAACCAGGTGTACGCCCGTGAGGACGCTGCGTCGGCGTATGAGAAGGCGCTCAACCTCCTGGAGGAAGCCATCGCCCACAAGGAGGACGAGCGGGCGCTCCGGGAACGCGCTCTCAGTGTTTCCGGACGATTGGGAGATACCCAATGGAACCTCGGTCGGCATTCCGATTCGATTGCGACGTACTTGCGAGGGACCCGGCTTGCCGCTGGACTGGACTCCATTACGCAGGCCAAGGCCTGGGTCACCCTAGGATGGGGCTACGATGGGAACCACGACTACGACGCTGCGCTCGCGAGCTGTGACGCGGCCGAGCGGGCACTCGGAGCTCCCCCACCCGCCCTAGAAGCAGACCCCTGGTCGGCGGAGTGGATCGGGATTCAGCGGCTCCGGATGGACGTGTACTACTGGAGCCCGGACCGGCACAGAAACGCCGCGCGTTACGCGGAGACGCTCGCTCGCATTCGGCCGATCCTCGAGCACAGCCCCAACCCCCTCGACCGGGTCCGCCTCTACCATGACCTACGGAGCCTGGACTGGATGCAGAATCGCGGTTGGATTTCCGACGAGGGTCTGGCGTACGACCGTATGGCCCTCGCGGCCGCGAATGAATCCGGAGACCCCGAGTGGATCAACGGCTCCGTCTTCTGCGTGGGCTTTAGTCACTTCTGGCGCGGTGAAGTGGAACAGGCTCGCGCACATCTCACTACATCCCTCCGAGAATCCGAGAGGATGGGTCTGACTACCGAACGCTCCCGGGCGATCACCTACCTGATGGCGACGGAGCGACGGTCGGGCGACGTGATGGCCGCCGAACGACTCATCCCCGGGGTCCTCTCGGCTGCCGAGGCTGCCGAACTTCCGGAGTACGTGGCGATGGCCCTCGCAACGGCCTCCTGGGTGGCATGGCGCGCGGGCGACCTGAATAGGGCCGCCGCGGAGGGGGAAAGGGCGCTCAAGATCTGGCACGAGATCCCGAACTCCTACCCCTGCGACTGGATGGCGATCTGGCCGCTCATCGGAGTGGCTATCCGGCGGGGAGAGATTCCGCGGGCGGTCCACCTCGCACGGGGGTTGCTCCCCCTGTCACAAAATCCCCTTCCCCCCGAGCTCGAAGGGCTGGTCCGCCAAGCGATTGCCAGCGAGGAGGTCGGTGACACGAAAGCCGCCGCACGGTCTGTCGAGATGGCGTTGCAAAGAGCGCGCGGACTGAACTATGCATAGAGATGGTTTCCCGGCCTCTTCCCCTACGTTGGGCCGGGCGTCCCGATCCTGATAGTTCGAAGTGGAGAATAGTTCTCAGCAGTAAGGTCCCCGGCCGGCAGGCGGGGTCCGACGAACGTTCCTCGGTGAGACATCGGCCGAAGATGTCGGAGGGGGGAACTCTGGAATTGTTCAAATCCCCCACGTGAGGTCGGGGGTCGGTCGGAACCCCCCCGTACACAAGTCCATCGCTAGAAACCGGTCCGACCAGCCGGATCCAAGCCGGCCGTCGGGGAACCCGCCTAATTCGAACCCTTCTTCAAAAGGAGCGGAAGGTATGGGAGTTTAATCTAACTGAAGCAGCTCTCGACTCGTGGCCTCCACTCGGCGCCTCTCCGCCATCATGTTTACGGACATGGTTGGTTCGACGGCATCGGCCCAGGCCAACGAGGCCCAGGCCCTCAAGCTCAGGGACGAGCAGGCGGCTCTCCTCCGGCCTCTATTCGCCGTTCATCAGGGGCGCGAAGTCAAGTCGATGGGCGACGGGTTTCTCACGGAGTTCGACAGTGCGCTCCGGGCCGTTCAGTGCTCCATCGACATCCAGCAACATCTGCACGAGCGAAATTCGCAACCCGGGGTGGCCCCGATTCGGCTTCGAATCGGGATCCACCTCGGCGATGTCGAGCAGCGCGAGAGCGACATTTTTGGAGACGCGGTGAACATCGCCTCACGAATCGAATCGATCGCCGAGCCCAGCGGCATTTGTGTCTCAGGAGCCGTCCACGAGCAGGTACGGAACAAGATTGCCGACCGGTTCGAGAAGCTCCCGCCCACGCTGCTCAAGGGATTGGAACGCTCGATGGACCTGTACCGGGTTCTCCTGCCCTGGACCCGTGGCGAAGCCCCCGTGAGGGGCACCGGACCTCCACGACTGGCGGTGCTTCCGTTCTCCAACATCAGCCCGGACCTGAAGGACGAGTACTTCGCAGACGGTCTTACGGAGGAACTGATCACCGTCCTCTCGCAGTTGCGCGAGATTCGAGTCATTGCCCGAACCTCAGTCGCCCAGTACAAATCGACGAACAAGTCGGCGGCCCAGATCGGGGCCGAGTTGGGCGTCGATGCTATTTTGGAGGGCAGCGTCAGAAAGTCAGGGGATGATCTCCGTATCACCGTCCAACTCATCGATGGTGCGACGCAGGAGCACACGTGGGCGAACACCTACGACCGGAAGCTCGAGAAAGTATTCGCGGTCCAGGCAGAGATTGCGAAGCAGGTGGCGGAAGGGCTCAGAATCAAGCTTCGGCCAACGGAGACGGCGCGGCTCGAGAGTCAATCCCCGGTGATGCCGGATTCCTACCTCGCGTATCTTAGAGGCCGTTCCCTACTGGTATCACAATGGTCCGACAAGGGCTTCAGAGCGGCAAAACAACACTTCGAGGTTGCGCTTTCAATAGACGAGACAAACGCGAGGGCCCACTCCGGATTGGCGGATGCACTCAAGCATATCGCGTGGGCTGAGAACGAACCTCTAACCAACGACCAGGAGTCCGTGGTTAGGGACCACGTCGCTCGGGCCCTGCAACTCGACCCCAACCTTGCGGAGGCTCACTGCTCGCTCGGACTGATTCTCTGGGACGAGAATGATCACCGGGGCGCCGCGAAGGAGATGGAACTCGCCCTGTCCATCAATCCGAGTTTGTCCTACGCGCACTTCGAGTACGCGCTCATCCTCCTGTGCTTTGCCCGATCCGAGGACGGCCTCCGAGAGCTCGCGCTGGCCGAGGAACTGGACCCGATCTCGGTGCAGTACGCGGATTGGCACGCGTTTTTGCTCATCATGCTTCGAAGACTCGACGAGGCGGCGGTCAGACTGGACAGGCTCAAGGAGTTGGATAAAGCCGGCATCGTCTACAGCGGCACACTCAGCTACTATCTGTGGGCGAGGGGCGATTTCGATGGCGCCCTTCAGGCATGTGACCGACTCGCAGAGCTCAGAGGCGAACCCGCATGGACCGGCCGCGTCATGTCACTTTCGAGTATGGGCAAGAAAGAGGAGGCTTGGAAGTTAATCCGGGAAGCGGAAGCATTGCCGAAAAAGCCACTCCTAGAAGAACGGGCGATGTGGCGGGCGTTTGTCGGTGATGTCGATGGCTGCTTCCAGTACCTGGATGAGTCATTCGAGAGTCACCAGCTCACCACTCAGGTCTGGATGTTCGAACCGGCGCTCGGACCAATTCGGTCTGACCCCAGGTTCGCTCAACTCCTGAAGAAGCTGAATCTCGCGTAACACGACCCGATTGTGCCCCCGTTCGGCAAGCGACCCTTTTTCGGAAGGGGGGTTGACGGGTTCAAATCCCCGCCAGAGAGGAGGCGGGGTCCAGGAATCACCGCGATACCGCGAGGAACGTCTCCCAGTTCCCCTCCACGCCCTTGAACCGGCGGGACCCCCGTTCCTCAAACCGCACCTCTGAGCCTACGGATAGGTCACGGACAGTTCGTGAGGTCACGATCTCGCCGCCGCCAGCGGAATCGCAGATCCGGGACGCAAGGTGGACCGCCATCCCGACGACGTCGTTGTCTGCCACGAGGCACTCACCGGTGTGAACTCCGGCCCGAAGCTCGAGGCCCCGTTGTTTCGCCTGGTCCCGAGCGGATTGTGCGAAGCGTACCGCCCGGGTCGGTCCGTCGAAGGTGGCGAGGAACCCATCGCCAGTCGTCTTCACCAATCGACCCCGGAAGCGGGTGATTTCGGCGCGGGACCCAGCGAGGAAGGACTCCAGAATCTCCCTCCAACTGTGATCACCCAGCCGGGAGGCGAGTCGGGTCGAATCGACGATGTCGGCGAAGACTACGGTCTTGAGTACTCGGTCCTCGTCAGGCAAACCCGATGGTAGGCTGGTGAGGAACGATTTCTGGGCACGGAGGGAGGCGGCGCTCGCTTCGGGGTTCGCCCAGAAGAAGTGGTCTCGTCCCGGAATGGAAACAATCCGAGACCCAGCCACGCGGGAGGCGACGTAATCCGCGTTCTCCTCACGAACGGCCCTGTCGCCCGGGCATTTCAGGATGAGCGTCGGGACGTGAACCGCCGGAAGAGTCGCCCGAACGTCAATTTCAAGGTTCATCCGCGCGAGGGAGGCGGCCGCGGAGGGCGACGAACCAAACCGGATCACCCGCCCGTACCATCGTTTGAAATCGGGATCCGCTACCCGGCTCGGGGCCTGTGTCGACAAAAGTCGGTCGATGTGCGGAGGCGTCCCCCAATCCTCGTCCGAAAGTCGGATGGACTCCTCCACCTCTTCGCGCGTGGGGGCGAAGGCGAAGTCGGGAGCCCACGCACCTCGGACCGTCGGAGCGATAAGGATGAGGCCCAAGGTTCGTTCCGGGTAGGTCGCCGCGAACAGGAGGGCCATCGCCGCCGTGTCGGTGGCTCCAAAAATCACCGCACGATGACTCTTCGCCGCGTCCATGACGGCCCGGAGATCATCCATCCGGTCCTCGAGCGTCGGCGTCCCAACCGCTCGGTCCGAGAGACCCACACCGCGCTTGTCCCACAGGATCACCCGGGCGGCGCTCCCTAGATCCCGGAAGTATCCCGCGACCGCTGGCTGCTCCCAGACGAGTTCGAGATGAGAGATTGCCGTACGACCGTAGACCAGGTCGACGGGACCCGCCCCGAACACCTCGTAGGCGATGCGAAGGTCGCCGCTACGGGCGTACCGGACTTCGGGAACCTCCATCGCCCACCGGCCGGAATCGAACGCGAACGGGGTATATCGACTGTCCGGGGGGCCGATGCGAAGAGACCTTTGGCCCCCGTGCGAAGACGACCCCTCGGAAATCTCAAAAGAGGTCGGAGGGGGGAACTCCCAGTTTGTTCAAGTCCCCCACCGAAGTACGGTCACTCAATCTCCTTCGCTGACCCGTCGCGCGCGCGGAAGGAATTCCATCCATCGGTAGCGTCCAAACTGAGCGTCCCCTTCAACAGCGCTCGCTTCGTACCGTTCGAGACGGCGAACTCGACCTCCAGCGGGTGTGAGAGGGCCTCGTGACCGGCCGCTTGGAGGAGACCGTCCCGGATCGCCGGATTGCGGGTCCAATGAATCTCAGTGAAGGCGCCGGCCAAAAGCGCCGGCTCGTAGGCCACCTCCACCCCTCCCACTTTGGCCCGAAGTTCCCGCACGACCTCAGCGGAACAGTTGTAGAGGAACAATCGATGGGAAGCGCGCCGAGAGCTCGCGCGAGCGATGTACGAGGATTCGACGGCCTCGCGTTGCTTCTCGCCCATCGGCCAGAGGAAGGTGTAGGCGAGTCGTGTCCGGGGGGATCGTCCGCCCCCACGCGACCCACTCCGCCATCGCTGCACCTGGCGCAAGCGGGCGCGAAGGTTCGGAGTGTCGGCTTTCCAGCTACCGTGGGAGGCCGGCGCCCATTCGGCGAGCCCGCGTTCGATGTCGCTCGCGGACCAGTCGGGATGCTGCCGCTCAAGAACAAAGACAAGTCGCTCTAACTCCGCCCGGTCCGCCTTCGTCACGGCCCGCCCTGCGACAGTTGTCGCACTCCTTCTGGAGCGCCGGAACGCGTTCCCTCCGATAAGAAGCCCGTTGGTCGCGCGACAGCCGGACCGAAACGTCGACACAATTGGTTGTTGTGGCTAGAATGCCACGAAGAGAGAGAACATGGATGCGAAAGCGGTGGTGGACGCGGCGGGGGCGATCGTGGGACTGTGCCGAATGGGCGTGGTGGCGGCGATGACCGACACCCTCCGGGGGACGGAGGTAGTTTTGGGCATGGCCCGAGGATTCCTGGCAACGACGATCGGGGGGAGATGTGGTCCGGCCAGCTCCTGCCCGAGATTCCCGTATTAAACGACCGAGACTCCCTCGTCGGTCCGGGGCCCCTCGCCGAAGCGAGGGGCCCCGATGCAGCCGGTCGACGTACTCGAGGAAGGGAGAGGCGTACAGCCGGCGGCGCTAGGGCGCTTAATGCTGTGAAGGCTATTCATGGGATGTGCTCCCGACTCCCGCTCCCGGTCGATTGGCCGCCTTCCTCGGGCGTCGAGCCTGGCGGTTTCCGGCGTCCGATGACTTCCCCTCCCTGATTGCTCCTCCGGCGGTTGGGTCATGCGAGACCCCGTGTGGTTCTCGGTTCTCCATCGCCGGACCTTGTCGCGCCCGTCCAAACGCATGAGGCCCGCAGGTCAACAGTCAGACTCGGCGAACGGCACGACTTCGTCCACGACCCGCATTGAAGGGATCTCTTCCCCGTCGGCCCCGCCCGCCGATATCGGTGTCCCGACCCGGACGGTCGGCCGGGAAGGCGAAATCCGCACAATCGCCGACTTTCTTGGACGAATTGAAAGGAGGTCGGAGAGCGTTCTTCTCTTCTCCGGAGAAGCCGGGGTCGGTAAAACACGTCTCCTCCGTGAGGCCGAGTCGAGGGCCACGAAGATCGGAATGACGGTCCTCTCGGTCGATTGTGGTGCCCTGGACCACGGGGTCGCCTACGGTCCATGGGTCGAATTGCTTCGGCACTACCTTGAAACGACTCCTCGGAAGCAGGCGTATTCAACGGTCCAGCCGCACCTGCGTGCCCTCAGCTCCATCGCGCCGGGGTTGAACGACCTTGTGTGGCTCTTTGACCCGAGCCACAGGTCCGGCACCGACGGGCGTGAGACTCGGGTCGAACCGATTGGCCGTTTCTTTGTCGCCATCGCGGACGAACGTCCGCTGCTGCTCGCGATAGACGACCTCGGCAGTGCGGACAACTCTTCGCTAGAGCTCTTGGGGAGTGTCGCGCGCTTGGGTCGACCGTTCCCCCTCGGAATCGTGGGCACCTATCGCGACACGCAACCGGAGGAGAACAAACCGCTGCGGCACCTGCTGTCGAACCTCGAGAGTCAGAAGTCTTGCACCACCGTGACTGTCCGCCCCCTCGACCGAGATCACCTGGGTGTGCTCATCGGCGAGGTGCTCCAAACGAAGGAGGTCCCGACCGCGTTGCGGGATGCCGTGTTCGAGAAGTCCCGAGGCAACCCGTACTATGCCGCGGAGATTGCCCAATGGCTGCTGGAGGCGGGTACCCTCCGTGCGACGTCCGCGGGCCGGTCGTGGGACTCGGACTCGAAATTGGAGCTACCCGCCCCCTTCGAGCGAGCGATCGAGGTCCGTCTCGGTCGGACCCCGAGCCTGAACCTCCCCGTCGGGAGTATCCAGGATCGACTTGCGATTCTGCCGTTTGCCAACCTCAGTCCGGACCCGGGTGACGCGTATTTCGCCGACGGACTCACCGAGGAGATGATTGGCGTGGTCTCCCAGGTGAAGGGGTTCCAGGTGATTGCCCGGACCTCAGTGATGCCCTACAAATCTGCCTCGAAAGGGGTCTTCCAGATCGGGCTCGAACTGGGCGTCTCATCGATCCTCGAAGGAAGCGTTCGTCGAGCCGGAGATCGGTTGCGGATCGCGGTGCAATTGATCGACGTACGATCCCAGGCCCACCTCTGGGCGCACACCTTCGAGCGCGCGCTCGGCGACGTGTTTGCCGTGCAGTCCGAGATCGCGAGAAAGGTGGCGAATGCACTCAAGATCAAATTGGGCCCGGCCGAGAGGAGTCGGCTGGAATCCAGACGCTCGGTGCGGCCGGATTCGTACCTTGCCTACCTGAGGGGCCGGATCTCGTTGCATACCCATACCCAGGCATCCTTGGAGACCGCGAAGAACGAATTCGAACGGTCCATTTCGCTCGACCCGATGAACGCCGCCGCTCATGCCGGACTCGCCGCTGTAACGGAGATGATAGCGTGGTGGTTCCCAGGCCCAGGCTTCAAGAGATCGACCCGAGGGAGCCGGGGATTGGCGGCGCGGGCGCTCGACCTCGACCCAGACCTCGCGGAGGCGCACGAGGCGGTCGCGTTGGTCCTGGAAGCCGAGTACGACTATCGGGGGGCGGAAAAGGAATTCAAGTTGGCTCTGGAGCTGAGTCCGAGCTACTCGATCGCGCACCATAACTACGCCTCTATTCTGGAGGAGATGGGACGGCCCGAAGAAGCGCTCTTGCAGTACTCACTCGCCGAGGGAGCCGACCCTCTTTGGGCGAGGAACCTCTTCTGGTTCGCCACCTTACTCGTCTGGTCGGGTCGGCCGGACGAAGCTCTCGTGAAGATCCGAGCGCTCGGCCAACTGGAACCCGACGGGGTGGACTATCACGCCGCCCTCACCACCTACTACCTTTCCCAGTCCAAACCCCAGGAAGCTCTCGACGAGCTTCGTAAGGTCGTCGAGCTGGAGCCAGAACCTCGTCGCAAGTCGGTCTATCGGGCTCGCTACCTCGCGCTTTCGGGCAGGAAGAAGGAGGCCGAGGCCCAACTTCGGCACGAAGAATCGTTGCCCGTAGTTGGCGTCATCACGTGGGCCATCGCGCTGACGTACGCCGAAATGGGGAACCTCGATGACTGTTTTCGTCTGATGGAGCAGGCCGCCGACGCTGGGTACGTTGCGTTCCAGCAACCGAGGCTGAATCCGATTTACGAAAACGTCCGAACCGACCCGAGACTCCAGCAATTGTTAGCAAAGTTGGGCATCCCATGACAATCCGTTGATTTCGACCTCCCGTCGACGGTGAACCCCCCCTTTCGGAGAGGAGACCGGGATTGCGAAGGGCGTTGCACGATGAATGTCGGAGGGGGACATTACTGAATTGTTCATATCCCCGACTTGGGGGTCAGCGAGAAAGCACGATTGCGAGACCACCGGTAGTCGGGTTATCGCGGTTACCGGACTACCCGGAGCGGCTGGGCTCCCGACACGCCAGATGCCCACAGTCGACCAGGTAAATCGCGGGCTTTTCCGCGAACCGGGGCTTAATCTAACGAATACCGTTTCCGGGCCATGGCCTCCAGTCGCCGACTCGCCGCCATCATGTTCACGGACATGGTCGGCTCCACGGCTTCAGCGCAGGCCAATGAGGCAAGGGCCCTCCGGTTGCGGGACGAGCAGGCCGGACTGGTCCGTCCCCTCTTCGCCGCCCATCAAGGGCGCGAAGTCAAGTCAATGGGCGATGGCTTCCTAGCCGAGTTCGATAGCGCACTCCGAGCCGTGCAGTGTGCGATTGACATCCAACAGCATTTGCACGAACGGAATTCCCAGCCAGGCGTGGCACCGATTCAACTTCGTATTGGAGTTCATTTGGGGGACGTCGAAGAACGCGAGCGCGACATCTTCGGCGACGCAGTCAACATCGCCTCACGCATCGAGCCGCTCGCGCCCCCCGGAGGCGTCTGCATCTCGGGAGAGGTATCCAGTCAGATCAGAAACAAGATCCCGAACCGGCTCGAGAAACTGCCGCCGACGGCGCTGAAGGGGTTGCAGGCATCGATCGACATCTATCAAGTGGTATTGCCTTGGACGGAAGCGGGCGGCGCTGGGTTGTCCGAAGTCAATCGGAACCGGATCGCGATCCTTCCCCTCGCCAACTTCAGTCAAGCCGCCGGCGACGAGTACTTCGCGGACGGGATGACAGACGAGATCATTTCGACGGTGTCAGGGATCAGCGGCCTCAGCGTGATCTCGCGGACATCTGTAATGAGATACAAACAGACCTCCAAGAGCATGACCGAGATCGGACGCGAACTAAAGGCAGGAAAGCTCCTGGAAGGGAGCGTTCGGAAGTCCGGAAATCGGGTGCGGATCACCGTCCAACTGATCGACGCCGAGAGCGACGCCCATCTCTGGGCCCAGAGCTACGACGGGAGCATCGACGACGTCTTCGAGACCCAGTCCGAAATCGCTCGCAAGATTGCAGAGGCGCTGAAGCTACCCTCGCCTCGGGGCGGAGGCCGGGCTGAGAGTCCTGAGGTCTACCCGCTCTGCCTCCAGGCCCGCACATTGTGGCATAAGTTCACCCGCGAAGCGAACGAGCAGGCGATGCTCCTGTTGGAAGGCGCCCTAAAGATCGATCCCGAGTCCGCTCGGGCGACGGCCGGGCTCGCGGATTGTTACGTTACCGCAGCTAACGCCGATTGGGTTGAGAAGGACGAAGGTTACGGCAAAGCTAGAACGCTGGCCAGACGTGCGCTCGAGCAGGACGCCTCGCTGCCCGAGGCCCATTTCGCCCTAGGCCATGTGTTGATAGTGGACGACTACCCCGCAGCCGAGGCCGAACTCAAAAAAGCGCTCACGCTGAACCCCAGTCACGCGGACGCCCACGAGTGGTACGCGGAAATCCTGCGAGGCATGGGTCGAGTGGCTGAGGCGACGCGGGAAGTCGAGAGGGCCCTCGAACTGGACCCGCTCCCGCCCAGTCGGGCGTTTTTCTTGGCGACCCAATACTACTTCGAAGGGCGTAATGACGAGGCGATCGCAGTCTGCAACAAGATCATCCAGACGGAGCCGGGGTATGCCTGGGCGTATGCCGGGCGGGCCGTGCTGACTTCCATCAACGGAGAGAGGGAGAGAGCCTACCGGGATTTGCAAACCTACAGACGACTACAGCGGGACGAGATCGCGTACAAGAGCCTCCAGGCTCGGATCGAAGCTCACCTGGGAAACAAGGAAGAAGCGTCACGCCTCATCGATGAGGTGCTCGCGCTCGAGGCAGCGAGTGAATCCCCGAATGCGCGAAGCGAAACTTACCAGCTATCCTTTGCGTATGCCCTCATCGATGATCGAGCGAGATTCTTTCCGTTCGTGGAAGGTCTGATCGACCACAATAAGATGGATCCCGGTGAACTTCGGGACCCCGCGTACCAAAACATGGCGAGTGATCTTCGATTCGCATCCCTCCTCCAGAAACTCCGCAAATCCTACGGCATTTCCAACTGAGATCTCGTTCGGTGGTTCGGCGCCCTGGCTTGGAAGGGTGTCGGAGGGGGACACTACTGAATTCTTCATATCCCCGACAACCCCCGTTTCTCGATGAAAGCCCGATTACGCAACTACCTGTAGTCGGGAAAGTGCGATTGTGAGACTACACGAAGCGCTCGGCCTTCTAGGGGTTTGGATACATCAAATCAACTGGGCGGAACAAGACCTCCGCGTTGAGCCGGGGCTTAATCTAACAAGTGCCGTTCCCGGGGAGTGGCCGCGACCCGCCGCCTTGCCGCCATCATGTTCACCGACACAGTCGGCTACACCGCCTCCGCGCAGGCGGACGAGGGCCGAACGCTCGACCTGCTCCGACAGCAGGCGGAGCTGGTTCGTCCGCTCCTGGTGGTCCACCAGGGCCGAGAGATCAAGACAACCGGGGACGGTTTCCTGGTCGAGTTCGACAGCGCACTCAAGGCTACCCAGTGTGCGGTGAGCATTCAGCGACGAATCTACGAGCGAAACTCCGAAGGCGGCCTCGCCCCGATCCAGATCCGGATCGGCATCCACTTGGGAGATGTCGTGCAGAGTGGCGCGGACATCCTCGGAGACGCGGTGAACATCGCGGCTCGGATCGAACCGATTGCCGAGCCCGGGGGCATCTGCCTGTCGGGCGCCGTTTACGAGCAAGTCCGGAACAAGGTACTCGAGAAGTTCGAGAAGCTCCCACCTGCCGCGCTCAAGGGGGTGGAGGCGCAGATCGACCTTTACCGAGTGGCGCTGCCGTGGAACGCTCTTCCGTCCTCAGCACACGACCTGGTTCCCGCGGGGATTGCCGTCCTCCCATTCTCCAACATCAGTCCGGATCCGAACGACGCCTACTTCGCAGACGGGCTGACCGAGGAATTAATCTCCGTGCTCTCTCAGTTTCGAGAGCTTCGGGTGATTGCGCGGACCTCGGTGACGCCCTACAAATCCACCTCAAAGGGGGTCAGTCAAATCGGGGCTGAGCTGGGCGTTTCCTCGATCCTGGAAGGGAGTGTGCGAAAGGCGGGGAATCAGCTTCGGATTACTGCACAGCTGATCGATGTGCCTTCCCAGGGACACGTCTGGGCCAACTCCTACAACCGAGAGCTCGATGATGTTTTCGTGGTCCAAGCCGAGCTCGCGAAGCAAGTCGCGGAGGCGCTGAAGATCGAACTCCAAGCCACCGAGAGGGCGAAACTCGAAGCGCGGCCGGCGGTGAGGCAGGACTCGTATCTCGCCTATCTGAAAGGACGCACGCTCCTGCACCGGTGGTCGCCGGAGACACTCAAGGCGGCGAAAGAGCAGTTCGAGCTTGCGATATCTCTGGATGGCCGAAATGCGTCGGCTTATTCAGGACTATCCGAGGTAATTCTACTGGACGGACTTTGGTTTTCTAGCAGTCCCCGAGTGGAGTGGAACGACTCAAGCCGGAAACTCGCCACTCGGGCGTTAGAAATCGACCCGAATCTCGCGGAAGCCCACTGCTCGCTCACCTTGGTTTTGTGGGACGAGTACCAATATGTGGAGTCCGAAACAGAGTTCAATCGAGCAACAGCTCTCAACCCCAGCCTCGCCGTAGCACACCGACACTACGGCCTCTTCCTGGCGGAGGAAGCTCGACCCGACGAGGCCCTACGCGAATTCGAGCTGGCCGAGGCCTTGGACCCGCTGTCAATAATCGTCCTCGCCAATCATGGCATGTTGCTCATTCGTCTCCGGCAGCTGGACAAAGCGAGAGTCGCGATTGAGAAGCTGGGCCGGTTGGACGAATCCACCAGAGCATACCACGCCCTCCTGGGTGACTACTTCTGGGCGAAGGGCGATCACGCAGCGCAAATCGAACAACTTGACCTTACAATCAGAAGTTCGCCACAAGACCCACTGAATCCGATGTTTCGCGCGGCGGTCTATGCCTCGGCGGGCCGAGCGGACCAAGCACGGGAGTTGCTTCCCTTAGTAGAAGCGATGCCAGAAACCGCTCTCAAGTTCGCTACTCTTATGGAAATCCACGCGGACCTGAACGACCTAGATGAATGCTTTAGGGTCATCGAGAAGGCAGTCGACGCTCACAAGTTCGGTGCGATCATATTGTTCCGGCTGGACCCCAGCTACGAGCAGGTGCGTCAGGACCCAAGGTTCAAGAGGATTCTTCAGAGGATGCACCTCGCCTGACCCGCCACACTCCGCGCCTTGCCACCAGTACACAACCCACCCGTTTCCGGAGGGGCAGATGGCGGGTTCAAATCCCTTACACCCGTAGGGTCAAGTGTTGGCGTTTCTCGGCGAGAAATTGCCAAAGGATGTCGGAGGGGGGATTTGAACCCCCGACCCCAGGATCTCTCCCGGGACGCCCGCGGCGGCCCGCTATGAGTCCCGTGCTCTACCAGGCTGAGCCACTCCGACAGGGATCGGAGGCACCACGGCCGCACCTACGCGCCCGCGTCCTCGTCGCCGCCCGCGGTCGCCGCGACCGGAGGCGGGCCCGACGGACCTTCCGGGGCCGGGCTCTCGGTCGGGGGCGGGCTGGTGGGGATTTCCTCCGCGATCGCCCCGAGGACCTCGGAGCGGCGGATCTCGATCTTCTTCAGCGGGTACAGGGTGCGGACCCCGTGAGCCAGGATCTTCGACAGTTCCCCCTGGATCATCTCGCGGACGAACTCGGGGGCGGTCCGCTGGGCCGCCTCCTCCCGGAGGATGTCGACCATCTTGTGCCGCAGTTCCGCGCGCAGCCGCGTCTGGAGGCGTTGCTCGCCGACCGCGACCGGCTTGAGCACGATCTCGATCCCGTCCTTCGTCGTCACGTGGAGCGAGGTGTCGATCTTGGAGCGCTTGCGACGGGCGAGGCGTCGGACGTAATCGGAGGTAAGGTCGTGGCCGATGAACCGGGTCTCGGCGACCCCGTCCCCGCCCACGCGCTCCACGCGGAACCGCATCTTGATGTGGGCCTTGCCGGCGTCTTGGCCCCCCGAGAGCTCGGGGACCGTCATCTCGAGCGTCCGGCCGATCAACTGCTCGGGTTCGGTCGCCACGGTCTCCCCGAGGTCGGCGTGCTGGAAGAGGCCCGGCGCACGGACCTTGTAAAAGTGCTTGGCCCTCCACTTGTCCTTGACGGTCCGGGCGACCGTGGTCTTCTTCCCGGACGTCTCCTTCTCGGCCATGGGTCGCGGGGCCGCCGAGCGGGGTACCCTACTTAACCGTGTCGAGGCGGCGGAGGTCGATTCCCTGACGGAGGCTCCCGCGGAGCGCTCCCGTTGGCAAAGTACATAACCCGAGCCCAACTCCGCGCGCCGTGGCGGCGGCCAAGGAACCGGCGAAGGGTGCGCGGTCGACCGCGGCCGAGCTCCGCACCCTCCATCCGGCGGCCGAGTCCCCCGGGGAGCGCTTCCGGGGCGAGGTCCTCCGCCGGCTCGACGCGGCCCGAACCCGAGGTCTTTCCCGGGACGAGGCGATCCGGTCCCTCTTCCCGCACACGGTCCTCCCGTCCCAGACCTACGAGGACGTGGTCGCGGCGGTCGTCTCGGGCGCGCACGTCCTCTTCTTCGGCCCGTCCGGCGCGGGCAAGACGAGCCTCGCCAAGGACCTCTGGGGCCTCTTCCCGAAGGGAGCCTGGGTGGTCGACGGCTGCCCGGTCCTGGACGACCCTCTCTCGATCATCGACCCGGCATCGGCCGACCGGTTCCCCCCGTGCCCGATCTGCACCCGTCGCTTCGCTCCGGGCGGGGACCCGGTCCGCTTCGAACCCGCGGCCGTGGACGGCACCAAGGTCCCGGCCCAGTACGTGCACCTGCACGAAGGGTTCGGGTTCGCCCGGCTCCAGGGGAGCTCGGAGGTCTTTCCCGACCATCTGACCGGCAACATCAACCTCCGAAAGCTCGAGGAGGTCGGGGACCCGATGAGCCCCCTGGTCCTCGAACCGGGCAAGCTCCTCCAGGCGAACCGGGGGTTCCTCCTCGTCGATGAGATTGGGAAGCTGCCGCTCGGCACCCAGAACGTGCTCCTCCAGGCCCTCCAGGAGGGGGTGGTCACCCCCTCGAAGTCCCGGGAGAGCTTCCCCGGCTCGTTCGTCGCGGTCGGGACCTCGAACCTCTCCGACCTCGACAACATCAACGACCCGCTCTCCGACCGCCTCACCAGCCTGTACGTCGGGTACAACGAACGGCACGCCGACAACCGACGGATCGTCGCGCTGGCGCGGGTGGAGGAAGGGGGCGGGTGGGTCCCCGAGATCCTCACGGACGCCGGCGTGCGGGTCATCGAGGCGTGGCGGCTGAGGACGAGCGACGACAACCCGGACATCGGGGAGGTCGGCTCGAACCGCACCCTGCTCGACGTCGCCAGCCGGACCCACGCGATCGCCACGCTCGCCGAGCGGACGATCCCCGTCTCGGCCGACCTCAAGGCGGGCCTGTTGCATGCGATGCGGGGCCGACTGCGCGCCCGCAGCGGAGAGTCGTTCCGCCAGAACGAGAAGCGGGTCGGCGAGTTCATCGAGCAGTACCTGGGCCCCTCGCTGAAGCGGAGTGCGGGCGTCTACTGGTGCCGCTACTACCGGGACTCACTGAAGGAGAGCGCCACCGAGGCCGAGGCGCTGGTCGGGGAGGGTCGTCGCCTGAAGGACGACGCGGCCCTGCTCACGCAGTCGGCGGGCGACCCCACCCTCTTCCCCCGCTTCCGCTCCTTCGCCCGATTCGTGGGCGAGCGCGAGCACCCCGGGGACGGGGTCGCCCCGTTCGACGCGGCGCTGGGCGTCTTCCGCCTCCT
>Ga0335078_10003250_pt1 | contig 24236 bp, 15 predicted proteins | sample Lox_Sample_32_FD_206711 | JGI IMG/M metagenome (GOLD analysis project Ga0335078, IMG submission 206711) | Soil microbial communities from Loxahatchee National Wildlife Refuge, Florida, United States - Lox_Sample_3.2 | ecosystem: Environmental > Terrestrial > Soil > Wetlands | place: USA... | reverse complement strand
CAGCGGATGGTGCGGCCGTCGAGGCGCGGCGGCGTTCCTGTCTTGAGCCGGCAAGTGCGAAGACCGAGAGCCCTGAGGGCCTCGCCCAGCAGTACGCTGGCCGGCTCGCCGCTGCGCCCCGCCGGATAGCGCTCTTCGCCGCAGTGAATCAGTCCATTCAGGAAAGTTCCCGTGGTGATAATCGTCGCTCCGGCCATCAGCCTGCGCCCGTCGCGCAGCTTGAGACCGACCACGCGTCGATGAGGATGCACCGGTCTTGAAGGCTCCGTCGGTGTCTCATCCCAGGTCTCAAAATCGAGACCTGGGGCACCCGCCCTCGTTCCCTGTTCCCCGTTCCCTGTTCCCTCCCCTGCACCCTGGACGCTGGACGCTGGACGCTCTTCGAGCACGAGGTCGACCACTTCGGCCTGACGAATATGCAGCCCCGGCTGGCTTTCCAGCACTTCGCGCATCTTCACGCGGTAGAGCTGCTTGTCGCACTGCGCGCGCGGGCTCCAGACCGCCGGCCCGCGCGAAGTATTGAGCAGCCGGAACTGGATGCCGACCGCATCGGCGACTTCGCCCATGATGCCGCCCAGCGCGTCGACCTCGCGCACCAGGTGACCTTTGGCCACGCCGCCAACCGCCGGGTTGCAGCTCATCTGCGCAATCAGGTCGAGATTCATGGTGATCAGCGCCGTTTTCAGCCCCATGCGCGCGGCGGCCATCGCCGCTTCGCATCCGGCATGGCCTGCGCCGATGACGGCGACGTCGTATTGTTCGGTAAATGCCATCCAAGTCTATTCTACGGATTTCGTCTCGCTCGCACACCCGGCGGACACATCGGAGCACGGGCGATCCAGTTTTCCAGGGATTTGCAGGAATGAGATACCAGGCCTGGGAGGCTTCGGCTCCGGTTGCAACTTTCGTGTAACTCTGAGTTAGCCGAAGGCAGATTGCATGATCCGGGTGCGAGTTTTCTCCTATAATCGTTACATTCCCCTATAGAAACTCGCACTGCGGCGGCCGCAACTCGATGAAGCTCTGCGTATGCGGAAATTCGACGGATGACTCCGGCACGTTGTGCCCGCGCTGCGCTGCGCTGCAAAGCCTGGAGCTGAAAATCGGCGCGACCGGCGAGGAGATCAAGGCGGCCTATCATCTGCTCGTCAAGGTCTGGCATCCCGATCGCTTCGCCAACGACGCTACACTCAAAGCCGCCGCCGACGAAAAGCTGAAGGCGATCAACGCCGCGTATCTTCTTCTCACCTCGACTTCAGCGAAAGAGACGAGGAAGCGATGGTCTCCCCGCGCGGCCGGCGGTCGTGCACGAAGCAAGCCTGCTGTCGGCGTCGCTACCGTGCGCGCCAACCCGGAGGCCCGCACAAGAACCGGAACCATACGCAGGATCATCCTGGCGTTTGCCGCGCTCGGCGCCGTTCAACGGCTGGTCCTTCTCTGCTGCGCTGTCGGCGCAAGCGCCTTCTTCGCCAAACTCCTCGATTCGCAAATGGCCTCCGATCCAGCGACAGCGCACGTTTACATGGAGTACCGCCAAGCGATCGCCCAAGAAATCCACTCGTCCAGAACGAGAATCTTCGACCAGATGCAGCACAGCCTGCGCGCCATCAATCCTTTCCGGTCGCCGTCGGCCGCGGCACCGCCTGTTTTGGCAACGCAGCCAACGATCCAGCCGGCGCCACCCACACCCACGCCGACCGCACATGCTTCGAAAAAGCCCCAGCGCCCCACCCTTCGCCTTCTGCCCTACATCACCGTCGGGCTCACCCGTGACGAAGTGACGGCGATCGCCGGCCAGCCCGATTCCGCGACCGACAATTCGCTCGCCTATAAGGGCGCAAAGATCGATCTCAAAGACGGCGTTGTCTCCGGATGGAAAATCGATCCAATCCATTCGGCCCTGCGTGTCAAGCTGTGGCCTGATGCCCCGGTCGACACGACCCAGCACTATTTCGGTGTCGGAGCGACCAAGAACGACGTTCTCGCGATCCAAGGAACACCTACTTCGTTCACCGAAGACGAGTTCGGCTACGGCGCTTCGGAAGTGTATTTCCAGAACAACCGCGTGGTGCGCTGGAAGGATGACCCATCGTCGGTGCCGCTGCGCGTCGTCTCTCGCTGATTCGACCGCAGAGAATGGCGGGAGCAGCAACTAGGCTGCTGAATGCAGCGCAAAACACCGGGCGGCGTTGCCTGCAATAATCTGAAGTCATGCGAACCGTCATCACCGCAGACCGGCTCTGGGACGGCAACCAGATCCTCGCTCAGCCCAGCGTCGTTGTCGAAGACGGGCGCATCGCTGCGATCGGCGCCGCGGCTTCAGGCGGCGCGCCCTGCGGCGTTCAAACGCTGCGCTATCCCGGCGCAACGCTCGCCCCCGCTTTCTTCGACGTGCACTTTCACGGCTCGGCCGGACACGATGTGATGGAAGCCACGCCCGAAGCTCTCTCCGTGATTGGCCGTTTTCTCGCCCAGCACGGCGTGGGCAGCTACCTGGCGACCACGGTGACGGCGCCGGTGGACGCGACCCTGCGGGCGCTTTCGGGACTCGCAAAGTGGATTCAGGGCACGCCTGGAGAGGACCAGGCCCGGGCTATCGGAATCCATCTCGAGGGGCCGTTCCTTTCGCATCAGCGGCGCGGCGTGCAACCGGCCGAATACCTGCAAGCGCCGGACATCGCTCTCTTCGACCGGTTCTTTGAAGCCGCCGAAGGCCACATCCGCCTCATGACGCTGGCGCCGGAGTTGCCGGGCGCGATCGAGCTGGCATCTCATGCAATCGCCAGGGGCGTTCGCATCTCGCTCGGTCACTCCAATGCGACGGCCGGTGAAACGCGCCGCGCCATCGCCGCCGGCGCCGCCAGCGCCACGCACACCTTCAACGCCATGCGCCCGTTCGACCATCGCGAGACCGGAATCCTGGGCACGGTTCTCTCCACCGATTCGCTCTTCGCCGAGTTGATCTGCGACGGGATCCATAACGCGGCCGAAGCCGTACGCATCTGGTGGCGATCGAAGGGGCCGCGGCGCGCGATCCTCGTCACCGATGCCATGGCGGCGGCGGGAAGGCCGGACGGCATGTACCGGCTGGGCAACATGCAGATACAAGTGAAAGATGGCAAAGCATCGATCGGCGATGCGCTCGCCGGCAGCCTGCTCACGCTCGATCGCGGTGTGAGGAATCTGATGGAGTTTGCGGGAGCGACTCTGGACGAGGCGCTGCGCGCCGCTACCGTGAACCCTGCAGAGATGACGGGCTTCAGCGATCGCGCCGGCTCGCTCGCCGCGGGTCAGCCCGCACACCTGGTCGCGATCGATGAATCGGGAAAACTCCTTGCTTCCATCCGGAATGGCCAGCCGGTGGCCGCCCAGGCGGCTGCGTAGATTCCGTCATCCGGCTGCATCTCTCGCCCGCCGCAGCGGAGGCTTCAGCGGTCGCCGGATGGAGCATGGCTTCGCCGGCTGCGGACATCGCATTCTGCGCGGATTCTCTGATACTTGTCGGCCAGCCGCTGCAACTCCTCATCGGACAGATGCTCAATGTCAATCATCTCGTTCTGCGCGCTGTCAATGGACTTGATGATCTCGTCCAGCTTGAGATGAATGGCGCGTGCATCGCGATTCTGCGTGTTCTGAATCAGAAACACCACCAGAAAGGTTATGACCGTCGTGCCCGTGTTGACGATCAGCTGCCAGGTATCCGAAAAATGAAAATACGGGCCGGAAACGAGCCAGATCAGAATCGTCACCAGCGCCAGGAGAAAGGCCCATTTCGTGCCGACCCAGTTGGCGGCCTGCGTCGCGAAGACGTGGAATCCTTGCTCCGTGCTCTTGCCGTTCTTGGTCATGTTCAATGCTCTGCAAAGTCCGCGCCGGCAACCGTAATCAGATTCGTCCGAGAGATCTCAGGATCGTGCGTTGTCGACCGGGCGCCGGCTGCTCGTTCACGCCCGGTTAGATGCACATTTGCCGGTTGACTCTGAAGGGCACGCGGAACTCTATGAAAGGCAGCAGCCTGTCATCCCTGAGCAAGGTCCGTCCGCCGTGGCGGACGGAGCGAAGGATCTGAGGGGGTCTCTGAAAACCCCTGATTTGCCCTCAATGCCGGAATGCGCCCAACACGTATATGTCAATAGAGCGCGGGGCTTCGGCATCATCGCACTGCTTCTGCGTGGTCGTTCACTTGCGCGGCCAACCGCTGCGCGCGCCAGATCGCTCCTTCGATCGCGACCACTTCCTCGGTCCCGACCGGCATCTGCGGCGCGGCGGTTTTCAGCCCGGCAAAAAACGCTTCGCGCACCATGGGCATCTTGGCGATGACGCCGCCTGTCCAGGCGACGGGAACTTCGCCCGCGATCGGATGTTTGCGCCGCAGCTTTTCGCGCACCAGCAGCACAAACTCGACAAGGTCGGCCGCAGCCTGCTTCAGTACGCTCATCGCCACCGGGTCGCCCGCCTCGGCGAGTTCGTTGACGATCGGCGCCAAAGCCGCAAAATCCGGCCCCGGGGTGCTGTCTCCCAGATTCACCAGCTCCTCGAGGTTCGGCGTTTCCCAAATCTCGCCCACGCGCTCGAGAATGCGTGTTGGTTTCTCGCGATCGTAGGCATGAAGGGCGCGCCGCAGGGCATGGAGCCCGATCCAATAGCCGGAGCCTTCGTCGCCGAGGCGGGAACTCCACCCGCCGGCGCACTCGCGGCCACCGTCGGGCGCGCGGCCGATCGTATTGGAGCCGGTTCCGGCAATCTGCAGGATTCCCGGCCCGCCGCGGAATGCAGCGTCCAGCGCGATCACTTCGTCGCCCACCACCTCCGACCGCTCGATGCCGAACTCGCGAAAGACGGCCGTGATCCATTCCAGGACGCCGGGCATGGTGGCGCTGGCCACTCCCACAGAGGCCGCGTCGATCTTCACCTTCCCTGTCTGCTCGAAGACCTCGGAGAGCAGGGCGCGCAGGTTTTGCTCGGCCGCCTCCGCCCCCACGCGCAGGCGCTTGATGGAGCCGCCTTCGGCATAGGCCAGAGCCCGCTCTCCGGCAAGAATCGACGCGCGCGTCCGCGTGCCTCCGCCATCGATCCCCAGTACCAGGCTCATCGAGTATCGGCTCCTTTATTTAGCAGGCTCATTTCCGCCATCTCGCAGCGTTTCCGAAAGCACGTTGAGGCTTCCATCGGTCCTGGGAGGTCTAAGGCCGAGAATATGGGCAAGCCAAGGATATAAGTTCACGTTTTCAAAGGGCGCAACCGTTTTGCCTTCAATTATATCCGGGCCGGCGGCGAAAAAGCTGGCCTTCATCTCGGGCATTTTGCGCGGATCAAGGCCATGCATTCCGGCACTCGGAGGGCGATCTTCCGCGCCTTGCGGTGGCCCGTGGGCGCGAATGGCATACGCGCCGGTGGCCACGATCACCGGGTCTCCCTCGCGCGGATTCTGATTATAGTGAAGGCCCGCCGGAACGTCCTTGCGGCGAAAGACGACAAATTTCTCCGAGGCGTGCTTCAGCTGGTTATAGACACGGGCGCGGTCGTCGTCGCTCTTGCCGTAGAGCAGCGGGCCGACGGCCTGAAACCCCGACAGGTCGGCGAACTCGTCCAGCGTCACCCATCCACCCCTGGTGTTCGCCATGCCGTGGTCGCTGACAACCACCAGATCGACAGGCAGATGCGTCGCGTCGAGGCCGGCTTTCAGCTTGCCCATCAGTCCGTCGAGCTTGAGAACGGCAGTGCGGGTTTGCGGCGCCTCAGGGCCGTATTCGTGGCCCTCGTGATCGGCCTCGGAGTAGTAGAGCGTGATGAAGTGCGGGCGATCGGCTTCCGGCATCCTCAGCCAGGCCAGCACCTGCTCGATGCGCGCGCCATCGTCGATCTTGTCGTCGAAGTGGAGATAGTACGTGGGCTGGAAGCCGGCGATCTTGGCTTCCGATCCCGGCCAGAAGAGGCAGGCCGAGCGCATGCCCTGGCTCTCGGCCAGGCTCCATAAAGGAACTCCGCTGTACCAGCTTCCATCAGTGACTGCATCGGCATCGGCGATCGCGTAGCGGGCGCCCTTGGTCTCGTCGTAAAAACTGTTGGCAATCAGGCCGTTGTGCTCGGGATAGAGCCCGGTGACGATGGCATAGTGATTGGGAAAGGTGAGCGACGGATAACTGGGAAGCATCCCTTGCGGCGCCCAGACGCCTTCTTTTCCCAGCTCGAGCAGATGACGCGCCCCGTACTTCCTGGCATAATCCCAGCGAAAGCCATCCAGCGAGACCAGCACCACGTAATGCGCTTTCTGCGCCTCGGCCGAGTTGGGACCATGGTCGACATGCAGAACCGGAAGCGGTGGACCGGGAGCCTGAGAATTTGCAGGAAAAACCGCCGTTGCCAGCGCAAAGCAAAGCGCCAGCGAAGGCAGAAGCCATCGGCTCCAGAGGCGAATTCGCATCGAAAAGAACCTCCGCACCAGCTTAGCGCACACGCGGGCCTCAGGGTTCAGCGATCGCCATCGCCATGGTTTGGGCGCTGTGACGCGCTGGTGTATGGTTACATGCGGCGACAAAGAACCGAAAAACTCTGGGGGAAAAAGGTGCAGGGATTGAATCGCAGAAATTTTCTGAAAGCTGCAGGGACGGCCTCGGCGGCAACGTTGCTCGGGCCGCGCATTCACGCGCTCGAAGCCTGGCCGGAAGAGCCTGGCAAGCCCGTCGCCGCAAACGATCATATCCAGATTGCATTGATCGGCGCCGGCGGGCAGGGCCAGTACGACACCAGGACAGCGGTCGAAGTGCCGGGAGTGAAGCTGGTCGCTGTCGCCGATTGCTATAAGGGACGGCTCGAGCACAGCAAGGAGCTTTGGGGCGACGACATCTTCACCACCCGCGACTATACCGAGATTCTGGCGCGCAAGGACATCGACGCGGTGATCGTCGGCACACCCGACCACTGGCACAAGCAGGCTTCAGTCGATGCCATGAAGGCCGGCAAGGATGTGTACTGCGAAAAGCCGATGATTCATCTCTATTCCGACGGGCCGGAGATGATCGAGACGGCGAGGGAGACGAAGCGGATTCTGCAGATCGGCAGCCAGCGCGTAAGCTCGGTGATTTACGCCAAGGCCAAGGAGTTGCTGGCCTCCGGCGCCATCGGCAAGCTGAACATGGTGACGGCGCATTGGGACCGCAACTCGGCGATCGGAGCCTGGGATTACACGGTGCCGCCGGACGCGTCGACCGAGACCTGCGACTGGCCGCGCTTTCTCGGAACGGCGCCCAGGATTCCCTTCAACGCCGAGCATTTCTTCCAGTGGCGAAAATGGAGAGCCTACGGCAGCGGCGTGGCAGGCGATCTGTTCGTGCATCTTTTCAGCGGAACGCATTTCATTACCGGTTCGCACGGTCCTACCCGCGGAATGGCCACCGGCGGCCTGCGCTTCTGGAAGGACGGGCGCGATGTGCCCGACGTGATGCTGGGCCTCTTCGATTATCCCGAAGGATTCAACCTGAGCCTGCGCGTGAACTTTGTCGATGGCGGCGAAGAGAGCGAAGAGCTGATCTTTACCGGATCGGAAGGAACCCTCGAGATCGGATGGAGCGGACTCTCCGTCAATCGCGTTCCGCGCGAGAAAGACCCGGGTCTCAACATCGGAACGTTTCCCGAAGCGATGCAGAAGCAGATTGAGGAGGAGTACGAAAAGAAGTATCCGCGTGCGCACTTTGAGGGCGAGCCGCCGACCGGGTATGAGAAGTTCGTCACGCCTTCGGGATACAGCGACAGTTACGACCACTTCAAGAACTTCTTCGCCTCCGTGCGCTCGCGGCAGCCGGTGGTGGAAGATGCGGTCTTCGGATTCCGCGCGGCCGGCGCAGCGCTGCTGAGCAATTTGAGCTACGAGCGAGGCGCAGTGGTGCACTGGGACCCGGAAGCGATGAAGTTGGCGTAGCAAGCGAGTGGAGAGGACGGCTGGGCCGGATCGTGCTCCGGCCCAGGTTGGGGGGAGGGGGTACGTGCGGAGAGCGAGAAAATATTCGCGTGTCGACCTCGACGGTCGTGCAGCGCACAAGCCGCCGGGCGCTGCGTGGCCTCAATTCCATTTTCGTTGATGACTTTCCAGGCCTGCAGCCTTTTCGCTGTCAGATGCTTCGCTGCCCGTAATTGTCATTGCGATTCCTACGCCGTCCTGCGAGAAGCCGATGCTGTTCAGTTCTCGGTGCCGATTGAATTTATCGCGACGTCTCCTTCATCGGGATATCGTCGGTTACGCACCACGGCACGGCGCACCGAGAGTCAGCGGGACCTGGCGAGTATGGGAGTCCGGTTTCATCGTAGTTGCGGTCTGCTTCGATTGCCGCTTTCTCTCACGGCAGATGGGATGCCTCCTCCCACCGCACGGTTGTCCCAGAGAAGGTGCAAAGCGGGGCCACGCCTCGCCCTGTGTGGTATACGATTCGCATGCCTCACCGCACAGTGCTTGCTGTTTCCTGCTTCGTGCTTCTCGCCGCATCTGCGCTTCGCGCGCAGGTCGTTGCTCCCTCGCCGCCGATGGGCTGGAACAGCTGGGACGCCTATGGATTGACGATCGACGAGGCCGATTACCGGGCAAATGCGAAAGTGCTTGCCGGAATCCAGGAATTCGGATGGAAGTACGCGGTCATCGACGAAGGATGGTACATGGCCGATCCGTTCGCGAACAACGTTCCGGCGCATAAATACCAGTTCAACAGCGAAGGACTCCTGGTTCCGGCGACGAACCGGTTTCCCTCGGCGGCAGGCGGAGCCGGATTCAAGCCGCTCGCCGATTGGGTTCACGCGCAGGGGCTCAAGTTCGGGATTCATATCGTTCGCGGCATTCCGCGGCAGGTTGTCAAAGAAAACCTAACGCTGGCCGGAGGGAAGTTTCACGCGGCGGACGCGGCCGACATCGCGGCAACCTGTCCCTGGGATGAGGGCAATTACGGCGTCAGCGATACCCCGGCGGGTCAGGCATATTACGACTCAATGCTGAAGCTCTACGCGAGCTGGGGACTCGATTTCATAAAAGTCGATTGCATCTCCGACCATCCTTACCGGCCCAGCGAAATCCGGCAGATCGCACTGGCCATCAAGCGCTCGGGCCGGCCCATTCTGCTGAGTCTCTCGCCCGGCCCGACGGCGATCGAGCACGGCGGCGAGGTAGCGGAATACGCGCAGATGTGGCGCATCTCCGACGATCACTGGGACGTGTGGCACATGGAGCACAAGCCGGGCGAAGGCGAGTCTCCGTTCGGCATACTGGATGCTTTCGATCGCCTCGCCAAATGGGAGCCGTTTGCGCGGCCGGGCAACTGGCCCGACGAAGATATGCTGCCCTTCGGCTCATTGTCGCCGAATCCCGGATGGGGCGAGGCGCGGTCGTCGCGCGAGACCCACGACGAAGAGCGAACCGAGCTTGACCTGTGGGCGATCGCCCGCTCCCCGTTGATTCTGGGCGCCAACCTGACGAAGCTGGATGACTTCACGCGCTCGCTCATAACGAATCAGACGCTGCTGTATATGAACCAGAATGTCACGTACAGCCGTCCGATTGACGCCAAAGACCTGCCCGCAGGATTTGAGCACGCGCGCGTGTGGCGGGCCGCGATCGGGGATCCGGGATCACGGGATTACGCCGAGTTCTTCGGCTTTTTCAACCTCGACGACAAGCCGGCGACGCTGCGCGCCAGCTGGAAGCAGCTCGGGCTCGGCGGCGGCAAGCACCAGGCACAGGACGTGTGGAGCGACGCGGCAGCGAAAGAGTCGAAGGAAGTGAACCTGAGCCTGCCGGCACACGGCAGCACGGTGCTTGAGGTGCATTGACTGGAATCAGCCTATGGATCGACGAATCTTCCTGCGCGGCGTTGCGGCATCGCTTGCGGTTGACCGATGCTGCTGGGCGAGCTCGCGGAGCGGACAACGGCTCGCGGAGGCAGCAAGGGCGCAAGTGGGTGTCACCACGGGGTACGACCCTGCCTGGACGAACTTGAGCTATCCCGGTGGAGACGTCCCGCGCTCAACCGGCACTTGCGCCGATGTCGTCATCCGCGCCGCGCGCGACGGGTTGGGACTCGACCTGCAGAGGCTGGTTCATGAAGACATGGTGAAAGACTTCTCTGCGTATCCCGCCCACAGAACCTGGGGTTCGCGACAGCCCGACTGGAACATCGATCATCGCCGCGTGTTGAACCTCGAGGCCTATTTCACGCGCGTGGGCGCGCGATTGTGGGTAACCGCGGGCCGGGTCGTGGGCGATGGTTTTCCCGGACCGATGGAGACGGGTGACATCCTGACCTGGCTGCTGGACGCGCGCCTGCCGCACATCGGAATTGTTGCTTCCGCCCGTAGCAAGGATGCAACGGTGGTCCACAACATCGGTCGCGGCGTGGAAGAGTCGTCGTTGACAGATTTCCGGCCACACCGGGCCATCGCACATTACAGGTGGCCTGCGACCGCGTAGGCCGGCCTGCATTCTGCGAAATCTGTCAACGATGACTCAGCGCCCAGACGTAGGCGCCGACAGCCTTCGCCTGGTCAGGTGTCAGTTGCGCTCCTCCCATCGCGGGCATGGGGCTGCGATATTCCATGGGCTTCGGGACTCCATCGGTGATCGTCTTGGTGATTCCCGCCCAGCTGCCATCGCTCCATAGCCATTTGCTCTTCGTCAGGTCAGGCCCCAGGGGCGATCCCGTCCCGTTCTCGCCGTGACAGGCAGTGCACATCCCGCCGCCAACCTGGCCATGGTAGATGCGATCGCCGAGCGCAAGCATTTCCTGCGTGGCACCTTCAGGTGCGGGCAGACCCGCGTCAGGATGCGTCCCCTCGGGCGGCTTGGCCGTGGCTTGAGCGATCTCGCCGGCCGGAGCCGTCAAACTCGGGCAGGGAGTGAACTGCGGCGCTCCGCCTTTCGCGCTTCCCGTGTAGGTAATCTTGTAAATCCGGCCCGTTGTGTCGTCGGAGACAAACAGCGATCCATCCGGACCCACCGCGACGCCCGACGGCCGATGGGTGGCTCCCTCCGGAGTTCTGACCGCTCCGGCAAAGCCGTCCGCGAAGATTTCGCATGCTCCGGAGGCGCGGCCGCCGGCGAGCGGCTGGAAGACGATGTTATATCCGCCCTGTGGATAGGGAGCACGATCCCACGATCCATGGAAAGCGATGAAGAGACCGTCGCGATAGCGGGCGGGAAACTGCTTCTGGTTATAAAAGACCATGCCGTTGGGTCCCCAATGCGCGGGGAATGCCGCGACCGGACCGGTCTTGTTCGCGCAAACACCCACGGTGTGCCCGTCTCCTCCGTATTCGGGAGCCAGCAGCAGCTTGTTCTGGAATGGATCGTAGTAGCACTCCGGCCAGCCGTAGTCGCCGCCTTGTTTCAAAAGCATGACTTCTTCCGAGGGCAGGGTGGCTTCCTCCTCCGGCTTGTAATGCTCGGGCCAGTTGGCATGGAGCTGATCGCGCCCGTGCTGCGTAACGAAGACGCGATGGTCGGCCGTATCGACTCCGAAGCCCTCGCCGTTGCGTATGCCGGTCGCATAGCGGTCCGCTGGAGAGAACTTCTGATCGGTCTTCTTCGCATCGAAGCGCCAGATGCCGCCTCGGGTTTCAAGTTCGGTGCAGGGCTGGGCTCCCGGAGCATGCAGCTCTCGGTTTTTTGATTGGCACGCATTCGTCGCCGTGCCCACATCCACGTAAAGAAGTCCGTCGGAGCCGATGTAGAACGGATGCATGGGATGGTCGCCGCCGAGAGGCAAGCCGGAGACCACCGTAACCGGAGACCCGGTAGGAACGATCGATCCCGAAGGCAACGCGTAGCGCACGATGCGATCGTTGGTCTCGGCGTAAATCGATCCGTTGTAGAGACCGATACCCGTGCCGCCGGCATTTCCGTCTTTGGCCGTTTCGCCGAAACGCTCAATGACGTCGGCTTTGCCCGAACCGGTTTTGTCCTGCAGTGCAACGAGAAAACCGCCCTCGTGCACCGGCTCGTTGGGAGGATAGTAGGCTCCGGACCACGTGTTCACGTAAACTACGCCGCTCGAGGCCACCACCAGGTGACGCGCGTGGCCAATGCCGTCGGCAAAGACGGTGGCGCAAAACCCCGGCGGGAGTTGCAATCCACTGTCTTCGCTGGAGCACGCAGCTTTTCCAGAGGCCGAATCCGGCTTGGAGTCGCTTCGATGAGCCGACACGGAACCAACGATGGAAAACGCGGTGAGGGCAACTGCTCCCAAGACGAATGCTCGCAGGCCGGGCGATTGCATCAATGTCTCCTTCCATCCCATCGTAATCTCTGATTTTGCGGTGGCTGAATCAATCAATTTCCGGACGACTGCGTCTTGCCGCTCAATCCAGCCAGAAGGCTCGAGCTCGTCGTCGACGGCGCCCAGTATCGCTCAATGAACTCGTAGACGAGCTCCGTGCCGGCCGCATGGGAGACAAACGGCCGCGATGCCGGGTTATACATCGCGTCCATCAGATCGCGCACGATGATACTGCGAAATCCCCACTTCGACATTTGCCGCACGCCGAAGCTCCGATTCAGGATGCACATGTTGGCATGGACGCCCATGTAAAGAAGCGTGTCGATGTGGCGCTCCTTGAGGACGTTGTAGATTTCCCTTCCCTGGTCGGAAACGACGTCGCCCGGAGCGATGGTCAGCGCCGGGTTCTCTCGCGTCCACGCCTTGTGCTCCTTATCGCCTGGGGTATCGCAACCACCGTCGCTGTCATCGATGGGCAGCGTGCCGTCCTCGATCTTCAGCTCTTCCGGTGGAGTCGATTGCGGCGCATTCCGGGCCAGAAGCCTGCCTGGGGTGTTGGCGTAAAAATCCATCGTCTCGGAGGGCGAATGAAGAATCAAGATGCCTGCATTTCGCGCCTCTTCGATCACCGGCTCCATTCGCTTCGCAATCTGATTCACGCGAGTGGTGGCTCCGGCACACCAGTGCTTATCCCACATGTCTGTAATAATGATCGCGGTCGTTGCGGGGTTGATTGCGCCTTCGAACTGAGCTTCGACCCACGGACCGCCCTGGTGATAAGGCTGGACTCTGGTTCGCAGCAACAAATGAATCTCGCCTTCGCCGGACGGCGCCCCGCCGCGCGCCAGAACTGTGGAAGCGATGACGGCAACAAGAGAAGCAAAGATTCGTGGAGCAGTCATGGGCTATGCCAGTATTGCGAGGAAGGGTCCTCGCCTGTCAACCGGCGAATTGTCTTGGCCACACGCTCATTGTGAGTATGCCGACGCTTAGATGCGCTGTCCTCGTGAGCCAGTCGCCGCGGCCGGGGTCCCCAGCGACCGGGGTCCCCAAGAAGCCGCTTTAGCTTCTTGGGGTGGAGCGACAGGTCTTCGTCGCTGGGGTGGAAGGCGACGAGTCGAAGGATCTGCGGCTCGCCTCCTTTGCGGATCAAGCCACTTCGTCGCAGCAATACATCATCAAGAACATAATTGAGAGGAAGAAGACCATGCAGCGAAGAAGCTTCCTTGCCGGCGCCGGCATGACGCTGGCTTCCCGCGTCCTCGAGCCCTTCACTCCTCTCGCGTCTTCCCAGGATCCCTTTGAACATCGTCTTCCCTTAACGGATTCGCACTACAAGCGGGTGCGGTCGTACATCGAAGAGGAACCGGTTGCTGAGTATCACTGGGCCTCGGAGGCAGCGTACGAAGCCTTTTGCGACATGAAATACGGTATCCGCATTCATTGGGGAGTTTATTCTGTCGCCGGCTTCCCGCACGAGTCCTGGCCGTACCTCGATCTGACCTTTGCCGAGCGCGCCCGCTACGACCAGCTCTACAGGACGTGGAATCCGACCGGTTTCGACGCGGACGAATGGACTTCGCTTTTTGCGGAGAACGGCCTGCGCATGTTTGCCTTCACCACCAAGCACCACGAGGGCTTTTCGATGTTCGACACGCACACCCGCGTCCGTCAGCGTGTGCGTTGGGACGCTCCCGGCGGCCCGGAATTGGAAGACTGCAACCTTGCCTATTCGATCATGGAGACTCCGTTCAGGCGCGACGTCGTCAAGGAGCTTTGCGACGCCGCGCACAAGCGGGGATTGCGCATTGCGCTCTATTTCTCGCACCCCGACTGGTACGACGCGGATTTTCGCCCCTACGCCGACAGCCCTATCTCTGTGCCGTCGGCCGCGCGGCTCGATCTGGAATGGCGACCTCAGCCCCCCGACTCGCAGCGCCACATCTGGACCGCGCCCGATCCCACCCCGCAAGAGGTGGCTCGCATGATGGCGCGCCATCGCGCGCAGCTCGAGGAACTGCTCACCAAGTACGGCGAGATCCACATGCTCTCGCTCGACCAATGGCTCGGCCCCAAAGTGTGGCCCGAGTTGCGGGAGACGATTCTGCGGCTGCGCAAGCTGCAACCCGATGTGATGCTGCGCGCGCGGGGCATTGGCAACTACGGCGACTACTACACGCCTGAAGGCTTCGTCCCCGGCAGCAAGTCCAACACCGGCATGCCGTGGATGGTCATCTATCCGCTGGCAGCGGGTTTTTCCTATGACCCCGACGCCTCGCATTACAAGGGAGCCGGGTGGATCGTGAAGAACATCATCGATACAGCCGCGAAGGGCGGTAGCTTTCAGGTGGGCGTGGGGCCGGACGGCTCCGGCAGGTTCCACCCGACTGCGATCGAACAGCTCAAGCAGGCCGGCGCCTGGCTGCGCGTCTGCGGGGATGGTATCTACGCTACGCGGCCGCGCGACGCGGAGCAGTGGCGCGAGGGCGACACGATTCGCTTTACCCGCACAAAGGACAGCGGCACCGTTACTTGCTATGCGCTCCAGTGGCCGGGACGGGCGCTCGTGCTCGGATCCGTACGGCCGCGGCCGGGCAGCAAGATTGCAATGTTCGGCTATCCGGAGCCGATGAAGTGGACCTTTGACTCCGCGACCGGCCTCAAAGTCGAGATTCCGGAATCGCTGCAAGATGAAAGCCGCAGACCGAATGCATTTGCCTGGGGATGGACGATTCAGCCCGCGTGAATATGCTTGCCGCTCGCGGTCTGGGCGCGGGAGAAGGCGGTCCCGGAATCCGCAGCGGCCAAATCGGCAGGTCTTGCGCGGGCGTTGCTTTCTCTGATCGCAAAGTCGATTTCCGCGCCCAGGAGCAGCATAAGGCCGCTCAAATAGAACCACATCAGCAGAACGATCACGGCGCCCAGAGATCCGTAGGTCACGGTGAAGCTGTTAAAGAAATGGAGATAGATGCGAAGCCCGAACGAAGCGAGAAGCCAGCCGGCTATGCCGAGCACGGTTCCGGGCGTAAGCCAGCGCCAGCGCCGCACCCGCCAATCGGGCGCCCAGTAATAAAGGACGGCGAAGGACAATGCGAGCAGGCAGCTTGACACTGCCCATGCGATCGCCCGGATTGCGACACCCATCGCGATCGCGAACACAGGCTGAACCACGCTGTGTTCGGCGAGTGCGGCAGCAAAATCCCCGACCAGGAAGCAAGCCAGCCCGGCACCGACGAGAGCGATAAGCAGCATCGTGAGGAGAATGGCTTGCATGCGGGCCATGACATACGATCGGCGATCCTCGATCTTGAAGACCGCGTTCAGAGTGTCCTGAATGGCGGAGACTCCCACGGAGGCCGACCAGACCGCTGCCACCGATCCAAACGTCAGCTTTCCCGAGCTTGCAGCGGCAGCGGTCTCGTTGAAGGTGTTCAGCACCACGGCAAGCGCCGAATTGGGGATGACGAGCGCGAGGTTGGCGAGCAGCTGGTCGGAGATATGGTGAGCCGAACGGGCCACGAGGCCAAGAATCGAAGCCGCGCTCAGCAATGCCGGAAAAAGTGCAAAGACGAAGTAGAAACCGAGTTCCGCAGCATGTCCAAATACCCGGTCGGCCAGCATCGATGTCCAGGTTCGGAGCGCCAATCTGCGGATCGACAGCTGTTCCCGTGGAGTTGCCGGCTCATTGGCGCGAGTGGAAGGGCCCATTGGATTTCACGGCTGACGCCTGAGCGATCGCATGGATCTGGCGGATCGAGAAAGCTCTCTCGATCGAGAAATCACCGACGCCTGGTGCTATGGATGCTCCGGGCTGGAGCGCAGTAGCCCGAACCCCATGCGGTCCGGTCTGCTGCAAGGATCGGCTGGGAGACGGGATAGCAAACCCTGGACTCTCGTTCAGCATCTCTCACCTTGAGTATTGCGGTTGAATGCTCCGTCGAGGTGAAGTTGCATGCTCCGTCGGAGCGCTGAAATTTTCGCGACGAATCGCAAGATGGATTTCTTTTGCCCTCGAAGTTGCCTGATTCTACGGTGGCTTCTATGCATCTGTCTTTTCCCCACGGTCTGCCGGTGCTGTGCCGCCCAAAACGCGAAATCGGCGCCGGCCGACAATTCAGCTGAAGCGAGCGAAGAAAGCACCCTCTCCTCATACGAGGGTCAAAACGTCTCTTCCATCGCCATCGCCGGCCGCCCGGATTTCAACGTGACGTTTTGCCCTCAGTGCCTGGTGCAGCGCGCTGGTCAGCCCTTTTCCGAAGAGAAGGTGGATCAGACCGCCGACGCTTTGAAAGCCGCCGGAAAATTCGATCGCGTGGAAATCCAGGTTGAACCGGATGCCCAAGGTGTTCACATCGTCTTCGTCGCTGCGCCTGCGGTGTACTTCGGCATTTTTCAGTTTCCCGGCGCGAGCCGGTTTCCTTATTCGCAACTGATTCAAGCCGCCAATTACCCTCTTCCGGAGGCTTTCAATCCTTCTGAAGTGGAGAGCGATCGCCAAAGCCTGGTGAAATTCTTCCAGCAGGAAGGGTATTTCAGCGCCGAATCCGGAATCAAGGTCGATTTCGATTCAGCCCATGCCATCGCCAACGTGCAATTCGATTCCAGGCTCGGTAAGCGCGCAAAATTCGGCACGGTTGATATTCAGGGCGCTCCCGAAAATGAAGGCCCGGCGTTGGCGCACAAGCTGACCGAATTGTCCGCTCGCTTTCGTGCCGCGGGAGTTCGGCCCGGCAAAACCTATCATCATTCGACATTGAATCGGGCGGCAAAGTATCTGCAGAACAGCCTGGAGAAACAAGGATATCTGGGGGCCCAGGTGAAACTCTCGGGCGCGGAATACGCGCCCGCGAGCAATGAGGCGAATATTTTCTTCCAGGCGATTCCAGGCAACAAGACGCGAGTGCAAATTGAAGGATCGCACCTGTGGTCGTGGACCCGCAGATCCTTGCTGCCCATGTATCAGGGGGTCAGCGTCGACGATGAAACCGTGAGCGAGGGCCGTCAGGCGCTGATTTCGTATTACCAGGCCAAGGGCTATTTCGACGTCGCCGTCGACTCACAGTTCATCCGAGGCGCCAAGACCGACACCGTGATCTACAAGATCACGAAACGCAGCAAGCACAAGGTCACGGCAATCGATCTGACGGGGAATACATCTCTACCCTCATCCAGGCTGACGCCGCAAGTTGCCGTCGAGAAAAAGCACCTGCTCTCTCCCGGCAAGTTCAGCGATCGATCGGTGCAAACCAGCATCGGGAATCTCAAGGCCGTCTATCAGTCTGAAGGATTCAGCGACGCGAAAGTCACTTCGGCGGTGACGCGGGCCAATGGCAATGTCCAGGTCACGTTTCGCGTCGTGGAGGGACCTCGCGATACCGTGAATTCTCTCTCCATCGAGGGAGCAAACACTTTTCCGCAGTCCCAGTTTGCGCCCAGCGGACTGAGATTGACCGCCGGACAGCCCTATTCCCAGGCGCATGTGCAGGCAGATCGCGCCGGCATTCTCGCCAACTACCTCAAGGCGGGATATCTGAACGCAAGCTTTCGCGAGGATGCGACCGTGATATCGAAGCGTCAACCGCATCGCATCAACGTCGTATATCACATCTTCGAAGGGCCGCGCGTAACCACGGGCGACGTGCTCACACTGGGCCGGCAGCGCGCCAAGCAACGGCTTATCGACCAGGATATTGCGGACATTAAGAAAGGAGAGCCTCTGACGGAATCGGAGCTTCTGGTCTCAGGCAGCAAATTGTACGACCATCTGGGGGTTTTCGATTGGGCGCAGGTCGATCCCAAGGAACCGGTCAAGACGCAGACCAACGACGACGTGCTGGTGAAAGTTCACGAGGCAAAGAGGAACGAATTCACTTACGGAATCGGCTTCGAGGTCATCGATCGCGGAGGAAGCATTCCCAGCGGAACTGTGGCCCTGCCGCACCTTCCTCCCATCGGGGTGCCTTCAAACTTTTCCACCAGCGAGAAAACTTTCTATGGGCCGCGCGGCACGGTCCAGTACACGCGCAATAATGTGAGGGGTAAAGGAGAATCTCTCTCCTTCACCGGATTTGCCGGACGCCTCGATCAGCGCGGAGCGATTTACTATATCGATCCGAATCTGAAATGGACTCGCTGGAAAGGAACCACGTCATTTTCGTACGAGAAGAACGAAGAAAATCCGATCTTTAGCTCGCAAGAGGAGCAGGCAACACTGCAGTTCCAACATCCATTGGGCAGGGCCGGAAAAACCACTTACTTCCTGCAATACGGGTTCAGCCAGGTCGATCTAACACGCATCCTGATTCCCAGCCTGGTCCCCAAGAAAGATCAGCATCTCAGGCTATCGACGATCTCGGCCAATCTGACGCGCGATACGCGAGACAATCCGCTCGATGAGCACAAAGGCTCATTGCAGTCTCTCGAGCTCGATTTCAACACGAGCAAATTGGGGTCCAGCGTCGATTTTGCGAAGCTCACAGCGCAGGCGGCGATCTATCGCGAAAAGCTGCATCACATTGTGTGGGCCGAAAGCATTCGCGTGGGCCTCGCCGAGCCTTTCTCGAACAGCTTTGTTCCACTCAGCGAGGCATTCTTCACCGGAGGCGGCGACTCGCTGCGCGGTTATCCCCTCGACGGCGCCGGCCCGCAAAGGAAGGTCGAGGTTTGCAGCAACGGATCGAGCTCGGACTGCACCCTCATCCAGGTCCCGAACGGAGGCAACGAGCTGATCCTCGTCAATTCCGAGGCGCGAATCCCGCTCCCCATAAAGAAAGGGCTCAGCCTCGCGGTGTTTTACGATGGCGGGAATGTCTTTCCCGACGTCGGCTTCCACGACTTCACTTCGCTCTACTCGAATAATGTCGGGCTTGGGCTGCGCTACTCCACTCCGGTCGGCCCCATCCGGGTCGACATCGGCCGCAACCTGAACCCGATCCAAGGCATCAACGCAACACAGTACTTTATCGGCATCGGCCAGGCTTTTTGAGCAGAACCATGGCAAGTCCGAATTGGAGCCAACAACAACCCGACACTCCGCGCACACGGCATCGCCGCCGGCCCGCGTACCTTCGGATGCTCGCCTGGTTCGCTGCAGGCCTTGCGCTCATCGCCATCTTCTGCTGCGCCGCGCTCAACATCCTCGTGAACACCGAGAGAGGGCATCGCTATCTGCTCGGGCTGGCGCAGCGCAAGGTCAGCGACGCGCTCGGCGCCTCAGTTCAACTCCAGAATCTTGCGCTGCACCTGTCAACGCTCACCGTGGATGTGTACGGTATCCGTATCTCGGGTGCGGCTCCTCATACCGATCCACCGCTCCTTCAGGCAGATCACTTGAAGGTAGGTGTAGGCGTCGTCTCCATTCTGCACCGAAATTGGTATCTCGATCGGATCGAAGTCGATCATCCGGTGGCATGGGTGGCCGTGGACAAAAACGGCGTATCGAACCTTCCTGTCTTCAAAAGCAATGGTTCAAGCCATACCGATCTTTTCGATCTTGGAATTCGTCATGTGAAGATCGATCGAGGCGAAATCTATTACAACTCACGCCCCCAAGCTCTGACCGCAGATCTGCACAACCTCGCTTTCCGCTCGGCCTTCAGCAGCCTTCCAAAGAGTTATCACGGCAGTCTTGCCTATACCGACGGGAATCTGGCATTTGGATCGTTGAAGCCATTGCAGCACAATCTCGAAGCCGAATTTGACGCCACACCGACAACCTTCACGCTCACGCGCGGGACCGTCACGGCCGGACCCTCCCACGCGACATTGAGCGCGACCATAGAAAATTACAGCAATCCTGCGGTCAGCGCGCAATATCAGATTCTTCTGGACGGCAATCAAGCAGCGCAGATTCTCGACGAGCCCGCGATACCTGCCGGCTTGGTGCAGACAGCCGGCAGGCTCGAGTTTCGACAATCGCCCAACCGGAGCGCCATCGAATCGCTGGCAATCAACGGCCGTCTCGCCAGTACCGGATTTACGTTGAAAACCTCGGCGGCTCGCGCCGGCGTTGCCGATCTGTCCGCGCGCTACTCACTCGCGCGTGGAAATGTCTCGATCGAGAGTCTCCGCGCCAGGGTGCTGGGAGGAGAGCTGACGGGGGACGGAACGATGCAGGCGATCGGAGGGAATACGCATTCGAGTTTTCACCTCGATCTGCACAAAGTCTCGCTGGCCGCGTTGCAGAAGGCTCTGGGAAGCTCCGCCTCCGCGAAAAATGTCTCGCTGAATGGCGCTGCGGATGCGCAGGCCACGGCCGCATGGGGAAAGACGATTGACGACCTGGTGGCCCACGCCGATTTGACGCTGGACGGCAATGCCGCCCGATCGCAATCGAAACAACCGGAAACGGCTCAGGTTTCCGCCCCTGCCAATGTCGCAGCCGCCCGGGGCGTCATACCGTTTCAGGGCGTTTTCCACGCGATCTATTCCAACGCGGGCAGTAATCTGGCACTGAACAACAGCTATCTCAAGAGTTCGCAATCGACGATTCTGCTGAATGGGACTGCCGGTCGCCATTCGAGCCTGGCAGTGAACCTTCAGGCCAACGACCTCAGCGAGATCGCCACTTTCGCCGAGGTATTTCGCGCCTCCGGGACGAGCGCGCCCGCACTGGATCTGAAGGGCCAGGCTTCGTTCCACGGAACCGTTCGCGGATCGATCGCCTCGCCCGATCTTGCCGGCCAGCTCTCGGCTGAGAATCTCGAATACAACGGCACAATATGGAAGCGGCTCACGACGGGCGTCGAGCTAAGTGCATCTCACGCCGATCTCAGGAATCTTCGTCTGGAAGGAATGGATCGCAGCCAGGTTATGGCGACTGCCGGCGTCGAGCTGAGCGGCTGGTCGTTCACCCGCCAAAGCACGATGCAGCTCGACCTGAATGCGACCCAGATGCCCATGACGACGATTGGCCAGCTTGCAGGGCGTTCGATTCCGGTCACGGGGACACTCAATGCGAGCGCACACCTGCACGGCCCAGCCCTGGCGCCCACGGGGAACGCCAGCCTTCGGTTGAGCGGCGCCAAAGTATTTGGTGAGTCCATTCCGCTGGCCAGAGTCGATGCCGCCGGCACGGCGAGCAACTTGAAAGCGACAGCGTCGGTCCAGCTCTCGTCCGGTTCGATTCAAGCCCAAGGAACAACCGATCCGCAGGCTGGAACCTTCAACGCTCAACTCACGTCGAATGGCGTCGACCTGGCCAAACTCGAAGCGCTGAAGGCGAGAGGCATCGATGCGAAGGGAGTCCTCGGCATTCGCGCGCACGGTCAGGGGAGTTACGACGATCCCGCAGTGGAAGCGGATGTGCAGATCCCCGCCCTCACGATGAATGGGCAAACCATCTCCCAAACCCGGCTTCAGTTGAACGAAGCCCATCACATTGCCAACCTTGAGCTGGCATCGTCGGTGGTCAATGCTCCGGTCCATGCCAAAGCACAGGTGAGTTTGCAGGGGGATTACCGAATCGACGGCTCGCTGGATACGCCGGCGATTCCGATCCAGTCGCTCCTCGCCGCATACGCGCCCGGCGCAGACGCCAACGTCACGGGCCAGGTCGAAGTTCATGCCGCGATCGATGGTCCGCTGAAAAACAGGAATCGGCTGCAGGCTCATGTGAAGCTCCCCATCCTGAAAATCGCCTATGGGAACGCCATCCAACTCCAGGCATCGCCGATTCAAGCCGACTATCAGGATGGCCTGGTGCGCCTCCAGCCGGTCACGGTTCGCGGAACGGATACGGAGCTCAGTCTGCGGGGCGCCTTCCCTGTTGGCAGTCACGCGCCGGCTTCGCTTCAGGCCCATGGATCGATCGACATGAGAATCGCCGAGATCTTTGATCCGGATTTGCAGGCTTCCGGGCAGCTCAAGCTCAATGTCGATTCGCACGGCGCGACTGCCGGCGACTTGCTGGCCGGCGAAATCGATCTCGTCGAAGCCAGCCTTTCGACAACCAGTTCGCCCGTGAGTTTGCAGCACGCGAACGGCGTGCTGAAGCTGACAAGCGATCGTCTCACCATAGCAAGGCTCGATGGCACGCTGTCGGGGGGTGGCAAGGTCGCGGCGCAGGGCGCGGTCATCTATCGGCCCAACATTCGGCTCGACCTGGGTCTCGCCACGCAGGGCGCTCGGATTCTCTATCCGCAGGGCGTGCGCGGGGACGTCGATGCCCATCTCCGCCTTACCGGCACGACCGAATACGCCACGCTGGGTGGAGCGGTCAGTCTCTCGAACATCTCGTTTACGCCCGCGTTCGATCTTTCCAGTGTCGTCGATCAGTTTTCCGGCGGCCTCGAAGCGCGCCAGACCGGCGGGTTCGCCCAAAATCTCCGGCTGAACATTGCATTGAGCTCCACGAACAATGTGAACCTGGTCAGCCAGACGCTCAGCGTCGACGGGAGCGCGAATCTTCAGATTCGCGGAACCGCGGCTCAGCCCGTGGTACTGGGGCGAGTGAATCTCACCGGCGGCGACGCGATTCTGAACGGAAAGCGATTCGTTCTCACCGGTGGAACCGTGCAGTTTGTCAATCCCGCCATGACAGAACCGGTTTTGAATGTAGCGTTGACGACAACGATCCAGGAATACAAGATCGATTTGCGGTTTCGCGGACCTGCCGACCAGCTTCGCACCCAATACACTTCCGATCCATCGCTGCCGCCGGCCGACATCATCAATCTTCTGGCGTTCGGGCAGACTACGGAGGCGAGCGCGATGAATTCCACGCCCATGAATCAGCAAGCTGAGGGCCTGGTGGCTTCGCAAGTATCAAGCCAGATCACGAGCCGCATTTCGAAAGCTGCGGGAATCTCGCAGTTGTCCATCAGTCCTGTGCTTGCCTCCGGCACATCGGCAGGGCAGCCGGGCGCAAATCTGACCATTCAGCAACGGATCACCGGCAACCTGTTCGTCACATTCTCGACCAATGTGGCGACCACGCAGGGCCAGACGATTCAGGGTCAGTATCGGGTTTCGCCGCGCATCACCGTCAGCGCGACCCGTGATCCGAACGGCGGTTTCGCTTTCGACACTCTCATCAAGAAGAGCTGGTGAGGTCCATACGCCTTATGCAGCGTGCTTCTGAGACACCGCACGAGTGTCTGAAGTCCCTGACAGAATTGATGCTGTCATCCTGATAGCAACTTCAGACTCACCGCACGAACATGCTCTTTCATTTGGTGAAAAGACGGCCCGGCCGGCGGCCCAGCCGGCGGGAAGATCGATTCGAATCTGCCCGGCTTGCGCTCTTGCCAAGAGCGGCCCTTCCGCTTATCTTTAGAGGCCGGGTCGACGGAATCCAGTCGACCGGGACTCCGGTGACTGGGAGAAGTACCGATTTACTCTGATTGGGGTCTCGATTTAAGCTCTGATGTTCAATCCGTTTCCCCGGAGGGCCCCTTGAAGTCCTTGCTGCTCGTCGATGACCGGCCGAACGACCTGCGAATCGCCGCAGACGCGGCCCGCGATCTGGGTATCACCGACGTCAACGCTCAAACCTCGATCGCGCGCGCTCGTATGTACCTTGAAAAGGCTCTTGAGGGCCAGGTCCCGCTGCCCGACGGAATCGTTCTGGATCTGGACCTTGGCCTCGAAAGCGGCTTCGAATTGCTGAGGTTCTGGCACTCAACCCCTCAACTCACCTCCATTCCGGTCATGATCTGGTCCATCCTGGATAGACAGCGGGAGATTTGCGATCTGTTCAAGGTCAAGACTTTCGTGTCCAAATGGGAGGGCCCCAAAGCGTTTCGCGAGGCGCTTGCTCAGCTGGCGAACTAAGCCGAAACGTTCCGCGAACCACTTCCGTTTTTTGCGATCCACAGCATTTGAAACGCGCGGGCCCCACATTCGTGTGTCCCAGGAGTACGAAGGGAAGCCGAATCCCGGCTTCCGCAGGAGAATATTGATGAATCAACTGGCTGAAATCATCTCGCGGAACGAAGACAAGATTCGCGCGGAATGGATCGACGGCATGACCAGGTCCGTGCAACG
>Ga0335078_10003249_pt1 | contig 24238 bp, 21 predicted proteins | sample Lox_Sample_32_FD_206711 | JGI IMG/M metagenome (GOLD analysis project Ga0335078, IMG submission 206711) | Soil microbial communities from Loxahatchee National Wildlife Refuge, Florida, United States - Lox_Sample_3.2 | ecosystem: Environmental > Terrestrial > Soil > Wetlands | place: USA... | reverse complement strand
TGCCGGATGTATTTGGAACGCTTGCACTGTTCTCTGGAGAAGCGGAAGGTTTACTTTCCTGTCCGAGGGATCGTGTAGGAATCAATAACAGCGTAATGAGAACAGCAAAACCAATTCCGGCATTGCGCAGCGCTCTGCGAATCATACGTATTTCGCGGAAAGTTTAGCACGCGCAAACTTGCTGCTGATGCTGCTTGTTCCTAACGGTCCATAGATTGCCAACATCTTTAGCGACCATTTTCTAGGTACCAAGCAAGAGAATAGCCGCCCCCGGACGCCAGTTGTACGATCTATGGAGCGCGGTTTTGATTGCGTCTTAGTTCTTTGAGCGCGGCCAGTCCCGCTCAATTAGTTTGTTTCGGTATTCGACCGGGTTGTGGCTCTGTCCTGCCAACGGGAGGAGCTGTTGATCGTCGCGGATTTTGTAACTTTTATCATTTCGCTAGCTTTGTCGTTCGTTCTCACGAAGCTGGTTCGTGATCTAGCGAATGCCCAAGGTTGGGTTGCCCCGCCCGCCTTAGACCGCCATCTTCACAATCGTCCGCTTCCACGCCTCGGCGGCATCGCAATTTTCATTTCTTTTCTTGTAGGGTCTTCGGCCGCACTCATTATGACGCGGCATATCCTCGGAATTTCCTCGCACTTCTCCCTTGCGACCCTCGGCACCATCTTGGTCGCCGGAAGCTTGGTTTTCCTGCTCGGTGTTTACGACGACATTCATCCCGTCGGACCCTGGATCAAGTTCACGGTGCAGGCGACTGCGGGAGCAATTCTTTTCTCAGGCGGTTTGCGCATTCTCGACCTGCCCGTGCTTTTCGGAGGCCACCGCTTTCCCGGTTTTTTGGGCTTGTTCCTTACGATTCTCTGGGTGGTTGCGATTACAAACGCGTTCAACCTCATCGACGGACTGGACGGCCTCGCGGCTGGATCGGCACTCTTCTCCACCCTGGTCGTTTTCACCGTAGCGCTCGTGAATCATGCCGATTTGGTATCCCTGATTGCGGTCGCGTTGGTAGGAGCGATCCTGGGATTTTTGCGTTTCAACTTCAGCCCGGCGACCATATTTCTCGGAGATTGCGGCAGCCTGTTCATCGGCTTCATGCTGAGCGCGCTGGCTTTGCAAGGCGCTCAAAAGGCTCCCACTATCATCGCCGTGGCTATTCCTGTCGTTTCATTCGGTCTACCAATTCTGGAGACCACACTATCGATTGCCCGCCGGTATTTGAGCGGGCGTCCGGTCTTTACCGGCGATCGCGAACACATTCATCACAAGCTCTTGCAGAGGGGGCTTTCTCATCGCCAGGTGGCGATCACGTTGTATGCAGTCTCGGCGTTCTTCGCGCTTCTGAGCCTCTTTCTGCTTCTACCCAACCAGCGCAGCTTGGCTTTGGTCCTGGTCGTCTTGGGAAGTGGAGTCTGGATTGGTGTTCAGCACCTTGGCTATCTTGAGTTCGGCGAGTTGAGGCGAGTGGCGCAACGCACAGTTGAGCGGCAGTTGCTGATTAATAACCTCGCTCTGCGCCGCGCGACCGAAGAACTGAAAGTCACGCGAGACTACCCTCAACTTGGTTCTGTTCTGATGGCTGCGTTCACCAACAACGACTTGGATTCCTTCGAGTTCCGCCTCGAGTTCATTCCCTCAGACCTCCCGGAAATAAATGGTATTCAGTTGGTCTCGGGTTGGGGAGACACTCCATGCTTCCGCTGGACCAAGCCGGGCAGCTACTTCCAGCAAGAATTTGATTCTTCCTGGAGTCTCACCATTGATCTGATCTCTTCCAATCACACTCGCGTTGGAACCATGACTGTATATCGGCAGTGTGCCGACCACGAATTGCAACTGGACCTGAACCTCTTGATCTCGAATTTCCCCCGTGTCTTTGCCGACGCGCTGGATCGCTGTTTAATGCGCAAGCAGGTCATCCCTCTGCCGAGCCAGGCTGTCGACCTGCTGACCGCGTAACCTGCACAAATCCAGCTACTCTGTTATCCACAGCCTTGAACCAGCTCTGCCACTTTGTGCGAGTGCGTCACCCATTTACTTTTCTCATTCGCGAAAACGTTGGGGGGAATGTTGAAAGATGGCAGAAAAGCTTACGGGCCAAGACATCAGTTTTATCGAACTTCAAACTGCCGTGTTTTGCGTTCAATGTGAGCTGATCAGCAAGAACAACACACCTTACTGTTACGCCTGTGGAAGTCAATCCGTCCTGAGTTTGTCGCGTGTTCTCGGCGGATCCTTGCGCGGCCAGCAGACGGCCCAGCTCATCGCTGATGCTGAGCTGGACCGCTTAGTGCGTGAATTGCTCCGCACCGTTCCTTCTGCATTGGCAGAGAGTCGTGTGCCGCCTTCATTCGCCGCAGTCGCTCCCTCCCGCCATCATGCCCGCGCATTGAGTTCTTCAAATGTGGTCGGGATGCCTCGACATTCCCATTCGACCCCGGAAATCTTTCCTTCTGAAATTGACCTTGAGCCGGCCATCAATGTCATTGCGGAACGCGCCCAAGCTCTAACAGGTGCGACCGGAGCCGCCATCGCGCTGCGTCATGGTGAAGAGATTGTGTGTCGCGCCCGTACCGGGCGTACCGCTCCCGACCTAGGCGTACGCCTGCAGACTGATTCCGGCATTTCCGCTGACTGCGTTCGGACCGGCGAAGTGGTGCTTTGTCACGACGCCGAGAGAAACCCACTCGTGGACTTGGCCACCTGCCGCCGCTTAGGGGTTCGATCCATCCTGGCGGCTCCACTCCGTCATTTCCGAAGGACGCTGGGTGTTTTCGAAGTTCTTTCGGGCTCTCCTTACGCTTTCGACAGCAAAGACATCGCCACCATGCAGCTCCTCTCCAGCATGACCGTCGCTGCCATGGCACGCATCTCCAGCCTTACTCGCACTGGCCACCGGCAATCTGCATGAACTAGTGCGTTTCGTGCCTATCCTCCAGCTTGCGCTACTGGGGTAATATGGTGCCAATCTGTCATGCAGTCTCTTGGCATCAAGCCGGCTGATGTTGATTCTCAGAAGGACGATCGGCGCCGCTGCGTGCGCCACAAAGCCCATCTACCCGCCTATGTGACTGTTAACGGAAGTGCTACCGCTCCAGCCTTCGATTTCAGCGAGATTTTGGACATCAGCGAAGACGGAATGTCGATACAGACCTCCGTTGCGATGCAGCCAGGCCAGAAGCAAATGTTTGCCCTGGACTTGTCGCGACACCGAGAACTCATTCACGCCACTGCCAGGATCGTCTGGATCGGGCCTTCGCACCGCGTCGGGGTCCAGTTCGAAGGGTTTTCTCAGCAAGCCCAGACGGCTTTAAAAGATTGGCTGGATATCAATGAGGCCGCCTTGTCTGCGGTTCCTGAGACCTCTGCAGAACCAAGCCCGAACGCCGACTCAAATAACTCTGCGATTTTTGCTGCGGCCGACAGTCCCGCGCATCCCGACTACACCCTCGTCTTAGCCGCACTCGAAGCGGTCAAACGTGAAATCCATAATCTCGGGCCGGAGTTAGACGCCTGCCTTCGCCTGATTGCTGATCGCGCCCAGACCTTTACTCGCTCAACTGGCGCTGCTCTTGCTCTGACCGAAGGTGCTGGCATGGTCTGCCGCGCCAGCGCCGGCCCTGACGCTCCGCCTGCGGGCGCGAAGCTTACCGTCGGTTCGGGATTTTCGGGGGAATGTGTCCGAACCGGCAAATTGTTGCGTTGCGACGATTCGGAACTCGATCCAAGAGTGGATGCCGCCAAAGCCCGCGTTCTTGGTATTCGCTCGATGCTCGCGGTCCCGATTCATTGGGACGCGTCGATCATTGGTCTTCTCGAGGTCTTCTCGCCTGATCCCGACGCCTTTGGACCAGATGACGAACTCGTCCTTCCTCGATTGGCCGCGATCGCAGCCACGGCAGTTCACCGCGCTGGCTCGCCCGACGAGCGCCCTCCGAAGCCGGCAGTCATTGACGACGAGTTTCCGGTCGAAACGCCTGCAGACCTTCCTTTGCCGCAATTGGCCCGCTCTCGCAATGGATTACTTCTCGCAAGCGCAGCGACCATCCTCTTTGTTGTGATCTGGCTAGTAGCCCCTTGGAACAACCCCGAAGTTAGGCGTCCAGCAACCTCTGGGCCCGCTTCGACGGCGGTTATTCAACCAACTTCACCCTCCGGATCCTCCGGAGAAACAGCTGATCTGCGCCGATTGGCGGATCAGGGCGATCCGGCTGCCCAGTTCGCGATCGGTGCCCGCTACGCCACCGGCGAAGACGTTCCCCAGGACTATGTCGAAGCGGTCCGCTGGTTTAATAAGGCCGCTGACCAGGGCAATGTAGCTGCTCAGGCCACGCTCGGTGCCTACTACTGGGCCGGACGCGGCGTTTCCACCGATCTTCCCAAAGCCTACTTCTGGTCGCTACTGGCGGAGGCCGGTGGCGATGAGGCAAGCAAATCTCGGGTAGCACTCCTTGCGTCGCGACTCAATCGAGGCCAAATCCTTGCCGCGCAGCAGCAAGCCAATGATTGGATCGCGCAGCACCAGGCAGCCAGCAAAACTGCGCCTATCGACGCACAATGAAGTGTCGATCCCCTTCTTCCAAACCGACGGTTTAAAATAGAGGCAACGAGGTCTGCCGTGCCCACCCTGAAAGATGTCGTCTACGAGCATGTTCGCGAGGGTGAACTCTACGAAACTCTCGATCGCAACCGGGTGCGGTGCTATGCCTGTGGACATTATTGCCCGATTCCCGAGGGGCAGCCGGGTGTTTGCAAAGTCCGTTACAACCGCGGCGGCAAATTGTATGTTCCATGGGGATATGTGGCTGGCGTCCAATTTGACCCGATCGAAAAAAAACCCTTCTTTCATGCCTATCCCGGGGCACTTGCCTATAGCTTCGGAATGCTTGGCTGCGACCTGCATTGTGCCTACTGCCAGAACTGGGTCACATCCCAAGCCTTGCGCGACCCGAGCGCGATTTCCTCTCCTTCGCAGGCCTCACCGGAGGCTCTTGTGCGCGACGCTCTTCGCCAACGCGCAAAAGTGCTCGTCTCCACCTACAACGAGCCACTCATCACTAGCGAGTGGGCCGTTGCCGTGTTCAAGGAAGCCAAGGCTGCCGGTCTCACAACCGCATTCGTATCAAACGGCAATGGTACTCCGCAGGTTCTCGAATATCTGCGTCCCTGGATTGATCTCTACAAGGTCGACCTAAAGAGCTTTGACGATCGCCATTACCACCAACTTGGCGGCCGTATTGGCCCTATTCTGGATACGATTCGGCGCCTTCACGAGATGAACCTGTGGCTTGAGATCGTTACCCTGCTGATCCCGGGTTTCAACGATTCAGACGACGAGTTGCGGCGTCTTGCTGATTTCCTGGCCAACGTATCTCCATATATCCCTTGGCACGTTACGGCTTTTCACAAGGACTACAAGATGGACGATCCCGAAGATACTCGTCCAGAAGATCTGTTCCGAGCCGCTGAAATTGGCCAGAATGCTGGCTTGAAATACATTTATGCCGGCAATCTGCCCGGATTAGTCGGGGACCTTGAAAACACCAATTGTCACCACTGCGGAGAACTCTTAATCCGCCGCTACGGATACTTCATCGAGAACTATCGCCTGACCACCGATGGTTGCTGTCCTTCCTGCAAGACCACGATCCCCGGCCGCTGGGCATCGAAATTCCAAGGCCAGATTGCAGATCGCCCATTCCTGCCGCGTCGTCGTTCCTCCTTGGTCAATATCCTTAACTAGTCCCGACGTTTGCATCCCCCCGCTCACAAACCTATGCCACGCCCGTCCATAGCTCCGGCCAGTAAGTCGTGTTTGCAGTCGAACTAACCGCGGCCTGATTTCGTATCAGGACGCAGGGGTAAAGCATGCACCTCAAAGACGACCTTCGATACGCCTTGCGGCAGTTTGCCGCATCCCCCGGATTCACTGTCACCGCGGTCCTAACCCTGGCTCTAGGAATTGGCGCCACCACCGCAATTTTCACGCTTGTACATGCCGTAATGCTTAAGTCCCTGCCGGTGGCGAAACCGAGTGAGCTTTACCGCGTCGGAGACATCGAAAACTGCTGTGTCAATGGCGGATTCCAGGATGACTGGTCGCTCTTTTCTTATGACAAGTACAAGACCTTCCGCGAAAACACGCCAGATTTCTCAGAATTGGCGGCCTTTCAGGCCGGCCACGATCTCCTCGGTGTGCGTCGTGCTGGAACCAATCAAGCGGCTGAGAGTCAACGCAGCGAATTCGTCTCCGGAAACTACTTTTCGATGTTCGGCATCAGCGCCTATGTCGGACGAGTCCTTACGCCACAAGACGACCGCAAAGGCGCAGACCCAGTCGTCGTGATGGCCTACCGAACCTGGCAGCAAAAATATGGGCTAGATCCCTCAGTTGTAGGCGCGAGTTTCACGATCAACGGGAACCCGTTCACTGTTGTCGGCATCGCGCCTCCGGGTTTTTTTGGCGATCGCCTCGAAACGCCTCCCGCTTTTTGGATCCCGCTCGCGAATGAGCCCACGCTCAACCCGGCAAGCCCCCTTCTCGACTTTCCTGAACAAGACTGGTTGTATTTGATCGGCCGAATCAAGCCTGGCGCGAACCCGAAGAATATAGAAGCGCGGTTGCAAGTCGAACTTCAGCAGTGGCTGTTAAGTCCCATCAGTAAATTGCGTCCGGAAGAACGCGCCATGGTCTCGAAGCAGACGCTTCACTTATCCCCCGGCGGTGCGGGCGTCCGCGAGCTGCGCGACGAATATGAATCCGGTCTGCGCCTGCTGATGCTGATCTCCGGTTTCGTCCTGATGATCGGCTGTGCGAACGTCGCCAACCTCATGCTGGTACGCGCGGCTAACCGCAAGCAGCAGACTTCGATTCGTGCCGCGCTAGGTGCCCCGCGATCGCGGCAAATAAGCCTGGTCCTCACCGAGAGTACGGCTTTAGCCTTGATGGGGGGAATTCTCGGCATCATCTTGGCCTTTGTCGGCACGCGGCTGATTTTGCACTTGGCATTTCAGAAAACCTACGTAGCCATCGACGCTGCGCCTTCCTTGCCGGTGTTAAGCTTCACATTTTTCGTTTCGTTGCTGGTGGGTGTGCTCTTTGGCGTAGCGCCTGCATGGATCACTGCACACGCGGATCCGGCTGACGCTCTGCGCGGTGCAAGTCGGTCCACCGGCCATAGTGGCGGCTGGACCCAGAAATCGCTCGTCGTTGCCCAAGCCGCCCTTTCCCTCGTTTTGCTTTGCGCCGCAGGTTTGCTGATTCAGAGCCTGCGAAACATGCACAATCAGCACTTCGGTTTTGAAACTCCCAATCGCTACATTCTTCACATAGATCCTGAGATGGCGGGATACAAGGCACCCCAATTGGAAGCTTTCTATCGACAACTCCACGACAATCTAACCGGCATTCCTGGTGTCAGCGAGGCGAGTTTCTCACTCTACAGTCCAATGGAGGGCGATAACTGGGGAGAGACCGTTTATATCGAAGGCCAGGCTCCTCCGCCCCCGGATAGCGATCAGAACAATTCATCATGGTTGCGCGTAAGCGAGGATTACTTTCACACTCTCGGTACGCGTATCGTCGAAGGCCGCGCTTTTACGGATCAGGACGCTGCCGGTTCACGCCGTGTTGCGATCGTCAACCAGACTTTCGCCAAGAAATTCTTCAAGGGAGACAGCGCTCTCGGCCATCATTTCGGCGACATCGACATGAAACATGCAGGGGATTTCGAAATCGTGGGCGTTACCGAAGACACCATGTATTGGTCGCCAACAACGAAAATGCGCGCAGTGTTCTTTCTTCCTTTCCATCAGAGCGTGATTTACGACGATCCGCGATTCACCGCGTTCGAAGGCCGCTCTCACTTCCTCAACGCGGTGGAACTCAGGACGCTTGGCAGCGTGCCCGATCTGGAGTCGCAGGTTCGCCGCACATTGGCCCAGGTCAATCCGGACCTCGCCGTGATCGACTTCACCAGCTTTGGTCAACAAGTAGAGGATAGGTTCACGCAGCAGACCATGATCGCAAAATTGACATCTCTGTTCGGCTTGCTGGCCCTCATTTTGGCTTCCGTTGGTCTGTACGGAGTTACTGCCTATTGGGTTGAACGCCGTACCAGTGAGATCGGGATTCGAATGGCCCTCGGGGCGGACCGCTTGCAGGTGCTGAAGCTGGTATTGCAGGGCGCTTTCCTGCAGATCGCGATCGGCCTCGCCATCGGTATTCCCACAACGATTCTCGGTGGCCGCGCGATGTCGACTCAGTTATTTGGAGTGAAGTCGTACGATCCTACAGTTTTGCTGCTCACCACTGGTGTTTTGAGTCTTGCCGCCTTCGTGGCTGCAATCGTGCCCGCCCAGAGAGCCGCCTCTCTGGAGCCAATTCAAGCGCTCCGGACAGAATGAGATTTCGCACAGTGAATCGACTCCGCGCCTGAAAGTTTACAAGTCTTAACTCGGCGCGGTATACCTTTCTGTTCCCTATGGCCACCCAAAATCTCCGCCGCTTCTCAATGTTCTTCGTCCTCATTTCCCAAATCACGTTCGCAGCCGATAAACCTAAAATCACCCTCGACGAATTTTTCAATTACGTTGGTTTCGATGCCGCAAAAGTTTCTCCTGACGGTCATGCCGTAGTGGCGGAGACTGATCGCGCCGACTGGGATCAGAAAATCTTCCGCACCGACCTCTGGCTTTATCGCACAGATTTAAATGGCGGAACATTAATTCAGCTTACGCAATCGGGTCATGATCGCAAGCCCGAGTGGTCGCCCGATGGCCGCTGGATCGCATTCATTTCAGATCGAAAAGCAGCAGGGAAGAAGAAGGACGATGATTCCGATTCCGACGAAGAGGAAACCGCACAGCTCTATCTAATCTCACCGTACGGTGGCGAAGCCTTTCCCATTACCGATGGCGAAGAGGAAATCCACGCCTTTGCATGGTCCCCCGACTCGCACACGCTTTATTACGCGACCCGGCAACCTTGGACGAAAGACCAGAAGGACGCTTACAAGAAAGAATGGAAAGACGTAAAGCAATACCGTGCTGCCGAACGCGGTGATTCGATCTTCAGCCTGGACGTAAATGACGCAGTTTCTCGCCACCTCGCCAAAGCCGCCACTGACTCGGAAGATTCAGACAAAGAACCTGACGTCACTCCCGGCTCGCGAGCTCTAGCCAGCACTCCCTGGCGTGTTCAAGGGATCGACGTATCTGCGGATGGGAAGCACTTGGCTTTCGCGACTGAATCGATCTCCGAGCGAGAGGAAAGAGTGGCGGAGTTCGAGATTTACTCCGTCGATCTCGAGAAAGTTTCGCCAGCCACCCCTCCTCGTCAGATCACTCACAACGAAGCGCTCGAACAGCACATCCGCTGGGCTCCCGATAATCGGCACATCTTCTTCGAAGTTGAATTGGGATCGGTCGAAGGAAAGTACAAGGACGTCCAGCAGCGGGTTTATTGGGTCGATTCTGTAAGTGGCGAAGCGCAACGTTGGGCGAGCGATTTCGCTGGAGCCGTCCTGCAATACTCGGTCATTCCGTCCGGAGGAATTCTCGCCACGGGCCGCTTGGGTACCGAAGTTCAACTGTATTCCCAGGCAAGTCCGTCGGCCCCATTCGTCAAACAGGCAGGCTGGACGGGAACCTACGAATTGCCCGATCGTTCCGAACACGGTCCACAAATTGCTTTCGTCTATTCCGACTTGCAAAAGCCCGCGGAGGTTTATCTCGCAGAATCTGCTGACCATATCACTGCAGCGCATCCCATCACTTCCTTCAATCAGCTCTTCACTCAGCACGATTTACCTCAAGGCAAGCCGTATCGCTGGAAGGCCGATGATGGCTCGAGTGTGGAAGGTATGCTGATATATCCTCCCGGACGATTTGAAGCCAAGAACCTGCCGACTTTTGTCTTTATTCACGGCGGTCCTGCCGATGCCGACGGCAATCACTTCGAGGCGGACTGGTATCAATGGGACCGATTAGCAGCTTCGCAAGGCTGGCTCGTTTTTGAACCGAACTACCGGGGCTCCGTCGGGTACGGCGATCAGTTCGCCGAGCAAATCGTTCCTCAAATTGTCTCTCGGCCCGGCAAAGACATTCTCCAAGGTGTCGACGCCCTGGTTAAAGATGGAATTGCAGATCCAAATCAACTCGCCGTCGGCGGCTACAGCTACGGTGGCTACATGACGAACTGGTTGATCACCCAAACCACGCGTTTCAAAGCTGCTGTCACTGGAGCCGGTGCGGTCGAGAATGTTGCGAATTGGGGAAACGACGACACCACTTTCGATGACGCCTATTTCCTCGGTGGCGAGCCGTGGGTAGCCGCCCAGCGCTATCACGATGAAGCCGCGATTTTCCAGATCGATAAAGTCCGGACGCCCACTCACTTAGTTGCCGGGGCGGACGACATTCGCGTGGCCGTCGCCGAAGACTACCTACTCGACCACGCGCTCCACAATCTCGGCATTCCCAGCACGCTCCTGATTTTTCCGGGGGAGGGACATTCACTCGATAAGAATCCATGGCACGGCAAAATCAAGGTCCGTGAAGAGCTAAAGTGGCTGGCGAAATATGGTGGCGCGGGTGCAGCCCCGCTATAGAACTATCGTCGGACTGGTTTCTCCGCCTTCGCCATCTTGACCCGGCGGGATTCGGCGGCATAGCGCTCAATTCCTTGGTAGAGCGCCTGGGCGATTCGCTGACGATAACTTGAGCTCTGCAAATTGTTCTCGTCCGTGGGACTGCTCACGAATGAAATCTCCGCAAGTACCGCGGGCATCCTCGTGCCCGTCAGCACGACATATTGTGCCTCTTTGACACCCCGATTCGGCAATCCCGGGGTCTTTGCCGCGAGCGTCGAATACAGGGAAGTCTGAATGTTCTCTGCGAAATGGTGGGAATCTCGGACTTTCTGCCGGATGTCCACGTTCGTCCAATTCACGCTCTGTAGTGCTGGGTCGCCCTGCTTAGCCTCGGGCAGCCGCGCTTTAATGGACGAATACGTGTTCGTGTAATAGCTCTCCACCCCTCGCGCCGAAGGAAAATCGCTGTAATTCGCGTGAATCGAAAGAAACAGGTCCGCGTCGGCCAGGTTGGCAATTTCTGCGCGCTCCTCCAACGGAACATAACTGTCATCTCTGCGCGTATAGACGACCTCCGCTCCAAGTCGCTGCTCAACCAGGTGCCCAAGCCGGCTCACCACATCCAGCACAAGATCTTTTTCCAATAACCCTTGCCGCCCAACTGTTCCCAGATCCCAGCCACCGTGGCCAGCGTCGAGAACAATTCGCAACTTCAGGCCGGCCGCATTCATGGGTGATCCCCCGGCCGATTTTTCCATGGGAAACAAGTCCAGCCGCGACCGTGTTCGGTTGTCGCTGCCGATCTTACGAAGTTCCACCACCAGGCGGTACGGGTTCGGCTCAAGACTCACCGCGAAATTCGAGGCGCCTTTGGTCTCCAGCACAACTCGAGTAATTCCCGGCACCGGTTGTGCCACTCGCACTTTCTGGATGAGGTCGTCGCCAATGTCGATCGTCTTTGGTGATAGATCCGCAACCAATCGGGTATCGTGCAAGTCGAAATAAATTCGATCCGGATTTGCGAGCCGATGCACTTCATACTGCACCTGATCCCGCATATCGATCACAACGGTGCTGGAATCCACGGAAGACCAATGTCGAATGCCGGTGATTTCAGGAAGTGCGCTCAGCTTGTCCGGAGCGACCGGTTTCTCCGGCGCAGAATCTTCCGGAATTGCCGCGGATTCTTGTGCGACCAGTGAAGCCGGAGCGTTGTTCACCGAGGGCACGGTAGTTTGAGCTGGAGCCGCCGGCGCAGGCTTCGCAACTGCCTGGCGTTCAGAACTCCGGTGCATCACAAACCAAAGCACACCCCCCAGAGCAATCCCACATAAAACCAACGTGACCACGATGCCAAGCCCGGGCCTGCTACTTTCTGACGTTTGCGCCGGAATCTCAGAATTTAGCTCTGCGTCACCAGCATCGACGTCATCCGCCTCGCTCTCAAACATCAGCTTTAAATGCGGTTCCGCCAATTTCGCCTTCAATTCCGGTTCCGGGCTGGAAAGGGGCCCAATGGTTGGGGGTGCTACCAACGCCGGCGGTTCCGGGTTCATGATTCGCGCCGAGGCTGCCGTTAGATGCTCCTCTTCTTCGGGACGAAGAGCTGCCAGAATCAATTCGCCGAGCAGATTCAAACTCCGCACGTCAGCATCATTTAAACCATACGGCTCGGACGAGAACGCCTCGATGAGTCCGATCACCTTCTGCTTAACCGTCAGGGGCACGGCCACCATCGCCCGCGCACCCAGTTTCCTGCACGCCGCTGCACTTACACGAGAGTCACTTTCAGAGTCGTCACAACGGACCACCTGGCTCGAACTCAAACACGCACCCGAGAAGCCGGAGCCGAGGTCAACCCTCATCTCACGGTCCGGCGTTACGCGTCCGGCAGAAGCCCGACAAACAATTGCATTCTCATCGGCCAGTGCAATCGCCACTCCGTCCGCACCCGTGATCGCCAGCGCGCGTTCTGCCACTAACTGCAGAACCTCGTCCAAAACGAATTGCTCCAGTTCTTCCCGCTCGTCTTTCTGAGGTCCTTTTTCTGTGCCGTCGGCGTGTTTCGCACGAACTTGTTGCTGGAGCGAAGAAAAGGCGAGTAGAGCTTCCAGCGCTTCACGGCCTGAGCGTCCGTTTACCGCTGGCAAGGTCGGTGGGATTAAAGTGGAGTGTTCTTCAAGCTCCGCGTTGGTGTGAATCACACTCATCTCTGAACAACAACCTGCAAGAGAGACAATCCTATCGGCGCGATTGGATTTGTCAATTTACCCATTCGGGTCGGACGTCCTTTTAATCGGCAGCGTTATGGCTAAGTTACAGCCCTTCAGTAACAATCACAAGGGAGGCACTCAGCACGAAAGTGGGAATCTGGACATGTTCTTTAGTAAGCAAGTACTTGGGATTCAACAACTTCAAAGTCTCATTGCGCACTGCTCCTCTTGCCTGTATTCTGAGCCCTAGTAAGGCTTTATTGCAGTGATTGAGCAGAAGAAGTCGCGTTGGTTTTGGCCTTGGGGCATCCTCGCCACAGGGTTAGCAGGTGCCGGAGTGGTGATCCTGCGAGGTTGCTGGCACAGCAAAATGAGCTGGCCCGTTCGTTCTCAAGACCGCTCCTACCAAGTCTGCCTTGATTGCGGTATCAAACGTCTGTTCGATGAGAGCGCATTCCGCGCCTACGGGCCGTACAGCTACGATTTGAATCGTCTGATCGCTTGGGACGACGCCCACCAAGCGAAGCTGCAGCCAGCCGGGACAAAACAGCACCGCACTGCTTCCTGAACAGCCGGAATCATCCCGGTAACTGACCAACCCCGATCTGCACGGTACCATTTACTATGCGCTTCCGGTCGAGTACGCGCACGGCGGCAGCCACGGTTGAGCCGCGACCGGAGAATCAGCGCCACCATCATCGTCAGAAACTCCGCTCACTCGCCTACGTCACTTTAGGTGGCTCGAAAGCCGGAGTTCTTCGCGATATCAGTGAATCGGGTGTCGCCGTTCACGTACTTTCGGCGCTAACTGCCGGCCATGAATTGCGCCTCGGTCTCGACCTGCCCAATCCCAGGCTGCGCTTTGAAGCGGATGTGCGAGTCGTATGGACCGATTCTCTGGGCCAGACCGGTCTCGAGTTCATCAACCTCCCCGAACGGTCCCGTCTCTTGCTGAAAGACTGGCTCTTTACTCAGTCGCTATCCAATGCGCAACGATCCGCGATTGATCCCTCGGAAGAGTTGTTGTTTTCCGGCATCTCGCGGCCCACTATCCGGCTTGTAAGTCACAGAACTCGAGGAACGCAGTTCAGTGATCTCGATCAAATGGGAATCCCGCTGATGTGGTTCTCAGTACCCACCCATTCCTTCTCGAGATTCGTCGATGCCGTTGCCGTGTCGTCCGCTGTCTTGCTCTTCAGCCTTATGACCTCGTTCTTGACCGACGTGACTCCGGCCTGGTGGGTCTGCATACTTTTCATTGCTGCCGCTGCGGTGATTTTCGGCAGCGTTTATTGGTTGGTTTTTGCGTTTTGGTTTGGAATCACACCGGGCGCTCGCTTAGCCGAGTTGGCCTTACCGGCGGCAGGAAAACAGCTCCGGAATCCCATGGTGCCTAGACCGCGGTTCCGTTGAGTGCCTAACGACGATTTTCGGAAGTTTAGTGCGACAGGTACTGGCCAGCCAGCCACAACTGCAAGTTATGGGAATTTCGAGAACTCATTCCGATAAACCGGATTCCGGCGTCTCTCTGTTTCGCCCATACAACCTCGCCTTTTACTTGCACACTGAGACGATCGCCGAGTTTGAAACTCGCTTTAATCTCCCGCGGCAATGTCATTGCTGACGTCGTTCGAACTGCCGCGCCTCCTTGGCTCAAATTCAGAAGGTCCCCGACGCATTTCTTGCTGCCTTCGTACGTCAGGTGAATTGGAATCCCCAACGGCTGGCGGTGATAACGCAATCTTCCTTCAAGAATCAGGCTTCGCGCTGCCGATAGCTTATGCACCGCCTGCTCGACCGAAATCGGTTTTTCGAACACGAATGCTGCACTGTCGACTCGTAATTTACGACTCTTCGGGCTGCCAAGAACGAGCAGTGGCACAGTATTCGATTGATCACGAAATCCGCGAAGAAATTCTGCGCTGCCGTCGAGATCGCAATCCACAATCAAAGCGTCAACTTTCGACTTTGCCAGCTTGGCGAGAACAGAGGCCGGATCGGTTTCCACATCGACCTTTACGTGAAGACTGCCAAGAATGCATTCGAGCACGCTGACTTCAGGCCAATCGCGGGAAAGCACGACAGAGGAAAGCGTCATGCTTTCACTGTATGCTGCGAGACAACTCGCCTATAGATCACCAAGGTAATGCAGAGCTTTGCAGCCCCTATGCGGAGGCTGCCGTTTTTTCAGTCCGGTACCACTGAATCGTTCTGCGCAGTCCTTCTTCAAAATCCACAGTAGGCTTGTATCCAAGGTGTTTCTTGGCCAGGGACAGATCGGCCAGCGAGTGCTTAACGTCTCCCGCGCGGTCCGAAGCATAAGCCAAAGTACCGGAATAGCTTGTCAGCCTCTTTAACAATGCGAACGTTTGATTTAGATCAATTCTTGTACCAGTCGCAACATTGAAAACGCGTCCGGCGGCACTTTCTGCCGGCGCCTTGCAAGCCAGCAGGTTTGCATTGACCACGTTGTCCACGAACGTGAAGTCACGGCTTTGGGTTCCATCCCCGAAGATAGTCGGTTGTTCGCCTGACAACATCTGCGTGATGAATTTGGCCAAGACTCCCGAATACGGCGAGGTCGGATCCTGACGAGGCCCGAACACGTTAAAGTACCGCAGCGAGACCGTTTCCAACCCATAGCAGCGCCAGAATGCCGCCAGGTAATACTCCCCCGCCAGTTTCGCGACCGCATACGGTGAAATCGGATTGGGAATCATGTCCTCCCGCTTTGGCAGAGTCGGAGTGTCGCCGTAAGCCGAAGAAGATGCCGCATACACGACTCGCTTCACCTTAGCATTTCGTGCCGCGACTAGCAGGTTCACCGTCGCGTCGACGTTGGCACGATTGCTTTCCAGAGGATCTTTCACCGACCGCGGTACAGATGGAATGGCAGCTTCGTGCAAAACGTAATCGATGCCAGAGCAGGCTTTAATTACGGCCTCAAGGTCGAGCAGATCAGCCTCGCGGAAATCAATCTGTCCTAGAATTTCGGAAAGATTCGATTGTTTACCGGTCGACAAGTTGTCGATCCCGCGTACTTTGTCCCCTTGAGCGAGAAGCGCACGCGCCAGTGCAGACCCGATGAACCCAGCAATGCCGGTGATCAGATAGTTGGCCATGAACTGCTAATCATAAATGAAACTGAATAGCTGCTTGGGGTCGGAAGCTTACGGCCGAACAAGTTCAGCTTTTGCGGGCCGCTTAGTGGCTTCGCGAATCTCACGCCAAAGGTCATCCTGGCCAGCGCCAGTTTTGGCGGAAAAAGGCAGAATCTGTGCTCCACCAAATTCTTTCTCAAACTGCTTTAACGAATTGGTCAACTGATTTCCCGACATTCGGTCGCACTTTGTCCCGAGAATCAGGAAATTTCGGCCGATCCCCGACAGAAATTCAACCAACTGCTTGTCGCTCTCCTGTGCTGGAACATTCAGGTCGACCAACGCCACACAAAGAGCGAGGCAAGGGCGATTCTTCAGGTAGGGTTCGATGAACTCCGGCCATCGACTCGAAATTTCCCGCGAGAGTTTCGCATATCCGTACCCGGGAACGTCGGTGAAGATTAATTCCGGCCGGGGTTGGCCGGCCCAGCGAAGCTCGAAGAAATTGATGCTGCGTGTACGTCCCGGTATCGAACTGGTTTTCGCCAGCTTCTTCCCCACTAACGAATTAATGACGCTCGACTTGCCGACGTTTGATCGCCCCAAAAAAGCGATCTCGGGGAGAGCGGGGGCCGGGAAATGCCCCGGTTCAGTTGCCGCCATCATGAACCTTGCCAGAATGCGCATAAGCTAGTTTGCAATCTGATGCAGGAAAACCGCAAGAAGGCGGCCGATTTAATATAGAAGAATCAAAGCGCTCGCGCCGGTCCAGCGCTACTTCAGTCCCAGAGGACTTTTGTTCTCCACATCTTCTTCGCGGATTGGCCGCACCTTGTGCCAAACAATCAGAGCCGCGGCCACTCCCAGCCCGATTCCAACGCTGATGGCGAAGAATAGCCGGTACGCAGGAAAAGCTATCAGCAGAAGTGCCACGACCGCCACAGCGATGACCAGTCCCGCACTGCCCTTGAGCGATATCCCGGACCGCGGTCTAGGTTCCATAACTTTGGTGCACCCTTTCTGGACACCCGTATCTAGATGAGCCTTCGCCAATAATAGCGAAAATCCGCCGCTGCCTGCTGGGGCAACTTTTTCGACCATCTTCCCCTCGAATGGCTTCTCGCGTTATAGTCCTAATCCGGCTTCATGGAGACATTATGTCGACTCATCCGAGAGCGGAAAGCAAAGAAAGCAAGGTTCGCAGTTTCGGGGAAAACATTGAAAGCGATCTAGCGTCACGGTTTTTGCGTGTCGTCGAAGTAGCGGCCATCGCATCGGCCCGGACCATGGGTCAAGGGGCTCGTAAGTTGTCAGATCAAGTGGCGACCGAAGCCATGCGTCAGACCATGGACAACATCCCCATGCGCGGAACCATCGTGATCGGCGAGGGCGAACGCGATGAAGCGCCCATGCTGTACATCGGCGAGAAGGTCGGCGCCGAATTCACCGACGGCATGGAAGTTCCCGAGGTCGATATCGCGGTCGACCCGCTGGAAGGCACAAATCTTTGCGCAACCGGTGCGCCTGGCGCCATCACCGTCTTGGCGGCTTCCGAGCGAGGTGGACTGCTGAACGCCCCCGATTGCTACATGGAGAAGATCGTGGTTGGGCCTTCCTGCAAAGATGCCGTCGATCTCGACGCCCCGGTCGCCCAGAATCTGAAGAACATCGCCAAGCGGCTCGAGCGCGACGTCGAAGATCTCGTTGTCATCGTCCTCGACCGTCCCCGGCATGAAAAGCTCATCGCAGAAATTCGCGCCGCAGGCGCTCGCATTAAGCTCATCGGCGATGGCGACCTTTCCGCTGGCATCGCGGCCGCGGTCATCGGAACCGGCGTTCACGCCGTGATGGGATCCGGCGGCGCGCCCGAAGGCGTCATCACCGCTGCCGCGATTCGATGTTTAAACGGCTACATGCAGGGTCGACTGGTGATCGACAAGCCCGAACTCGAAGAACGCATCGCCCGCATGGGAATCAAAGATAAAAATCGTGTTTACGAAGCCGAAGATTTGGCGCCCGGCAAGCAGTTGATTTTTGCCGCGACCGGAGTTACCGATGGATCGTTAATGCGGGGCGTGCGCTTCTTCGGCGAGGGCACACGAACTTCTTCCGTCATCATGACGATGCGTACCGGCAAGGTACGGTTCATCGATAGCATTCATCTCGAGAAAGGGCCAGACGTCAAAGTCAGGTTCGCTTAAAGGGCTCTCACAGCCGTCTGGAAAGCCGAGTGCGATATTCGATTACTCTCGGCTTTCCGCTTCTGTGATTGCGGCCAGCCGTTTCGGCGCGATCAGTTGATAGCTGCCTAGCATCAACTCCTCGACTTCTTCCCAATCCACCTTCCCCACATCCAGGCGCAGTGCAACCCATCCTCTCGATGCGATATACGCTGGAAGATAAAAACGTTTCGGCTGCGCCTCCGCTAAAGCCTTGTTATCTCCAGGAAGAACCTTGCAGGCAATGGCGACGATCCCGTCCCCATGATGGTTATGGAGGAAATACGCGAACGTCTTCTTGCGAACCAGAAATTGAGCATGAGAGCCGTGAATCGCCCTGCTCGATTCTGGAAGCGAACGAGCAATATCGCTCACTCGAACCAGTCGCGGGTCCAGACGTTTCGCCATCTCAGATCACAAACACGCAAACGGCTGCCAGCGGACTACTTGAACTGCTTCATCACGTCAGGCGGAACCTTGATTGCTGGCGGGTAATCATCAGACGGTCCCTTAAGCAGTGCGGCCGTTTGCTCCGCGCGTTTGCTGCCATCGTGAACGGCAATGTTGTGGGGTTTCGATCCACGATAGCTCTCCCACAGCGAAACTCCGGCATAAGCTCCATCTTTCCGCAGGATGTAATACACCATGTCGACGTATCGCAGCCGGTTCATGTCGTTGTTGTAATTGCGCACGATTCTCTTTAACGCGTCCATCCCCGCTTCTTCGGGGGACATTCCGTGCCTCATGTTCTCGACAATCGTGTGTGCGCCAGCCACCTTGATGTTTTCTTCTCCGCTGCCCGTCGCCCCCGCCGATCCCACATCCTGATCCGTGTAACAGCCAGCTCCGATGATTGGGGAATCGCCGCAGCGCCCGGGAAGCTTCCATGCCAGCCCGCTGGTCGTCGTGCAGCCCGAGATTTCACCTTTCTCATTCAAGGCTGAACAATGAATTGTTCCGTGCGGCGGGAAGATCACCGCTCGGGCCGCTTCCGTGCGAAGTTCGGGAGCTATGCCTAGATCCGCTGCCCGCTCCTCGAGTCGCCGAAAGCGCTCTTGCAAAAGCTCGGATTCAGACTTATTTTCCGGTGGAGCTTGCCAGTGTGGATCTGCCAGCCCGGGCCCCCACCAATCGCTGCTCGAGTGATACTCCTTCCATAGCAGCCAAATCTTCCGGGAATGATCGGTCAAGAGGTTCTCCCGTGGAAATCCCATCGCGACGGCAAACCGCTCGGCTCCCTCGCCCACCAGCATCACGTGGCCCGTGTCGGTCATCACCGCCTTCGAGACTTTGGACACGTTCTTAATATTGCGAACACCGCCCACCGATCCCGCTCTCCGTGTCGGGCCATGCATGCAGCATGCATCCAACTCGACGACTCCTTCTTCATTTGGCAACCCTCCGAGCCCAACGCTCGTGTCATTCGGATCATCTTCCGGTCCCCTCACGACCATTAAGACAGCATCCAGCGTATCCCCGCCGCCGGCGAGAAATGTGAAAGCGTCATCCAGGTAGTTGTAGCCATTGTGAGCGCTGACGATGATGGGGCGTTTGCCGCCGCCCGCTGGCTTCGAATTTCCAGTCTGTTCGGCTGCGGTTTCTTTGGCGAGAGCTAGTGTGATCGATCCGGCAACTGCGGTGGAGAGAAAGTCACGGCGCGAGACGGTCATCGTTCCTCCGAGCGCGCCAGAATATCATGGAAAAAGCACGCTACGAAGAAAGCTTGTTGCGTCTGTAACGGAAACTGACAGTCTCGATCTCGTCAGGAAGCAGCCCGTGCCAGGTTGCCACGGCTCTGATCTGCCCGGAATCGTAGCAAAGCTGCAATGTTTCCGGCGCTATCGAATTCCGGATCGTCTCTCACATAGAAAAGCTCGATATCGCGCAGTATTGCCATCGGAATGATCGCTTCCGACACATCTTCGAGTTCTCGCGTTTCACGGCCACATGCGGGACAATTTCGAACCAAGTGAGCGTCCAGGTGCCGGCAGTTTGTGCACTGCACTGCAGCGTGGCGAAAATTGTCGCCAACTAACAAGGTTTGCACCTCGCCCAGTTCCAGGGATCGCAATACGCGTCGCAACCCTGTGACCCCGTGGCTATTACTTTTTGCCTGGTCCAGCGCTTGTCGCACCATTTCGTGCCGGCGATCTTCCATGGACTGTTGAAGAATTCGAGTGGCATGTTCCCGGATTTGCTCATTCGTCAGTCCCGCAATCTCGGCGGAAAACCGTCCTAAGAGACGTTTCTTCACGTAGGGATGAAGCTGCGCCTCAAGTTCGCGCCAATAGATGTCTTGGCATCCAATAATGGCTTTTTCGTACAGACCGCGCTCCGAAGCATTCCTTAAGTGTTCCGCGACTTCTTTGAAGTGATGCAATGCTTCATCGTCTACTCGTCGTTGCGCGTGCCCGCCTTCATATCCGGCAAACCCATCACTTCGGCCTTGCCGGACCGGCGGCGTGCGAAAGAGTCCTTCACGCTCTTTCAACTCATCTAGCCGCAAATCAAAGAATCGGGCCTTCTGGCGGTCGACCACGGCCGCCCACAACCTCGGCTGGGCACCGAGCAATTGTGCCAATGGCTTTAGGTGGAATTGGCGATTGACCCATATCTGAGTTGAGTCCAGCTGCGCCGGCAAATCAAATTCACGCCAAAAATGCTTCTCTCCGCACGCAAAAACTGCTTTGGCTCGAGCCTGGTTCCCATGCAAATGCTCCGCCATTTCCAAAATTCGGGTTAGGTCACTTCGTGCCGACCCGTTTTTTCCGTTCTTTTCGGCATCCCTAAGCGCGTTGCGCACTAGATCTTTCGCCAGAATCGCTTCCTCGCGGTGTGACTTGTTTTGAGGAGTCTGAGGGGCAAAATAAAAACTAAGCGCGCTGCCATGATTATCAACCTGGAATTCAGCCAATTCGCGAATGTCTTCCCGTGTGATCATCATCACAGTTCTCCAGTTGAATTTACTTGGATGCTTGAATCAGTTTGTCTTTGACACGATTTTCGAGCGGGGTGGAACGGCGCAGGCGTTCGCGAGCAGCCGCAATCGAATCCCGAACCGCGGGCGCGTTCCGGTCTGTCACAATGGCAATCTCCTCCACGGAGAATCCCTCTACAGCATGCAGTAAGAATGCTTCTCGATCTTTCCGGTTTGCTCCGGCCAAGGCATATTGCACGAGCTTCAATATCTCGTCAGAGTATGCAATATCCTCCGGAGTTGCCAGCCGCCGGTCGGCAATCACGTTTTCGCCGGTTAGCGTCTCGTCAGGCTGATGGAACTGAAGTTCCGGTTCGTCGGTGCCGCGAACATTTGGCTTTCGAGCCGAGTCCTCAAGGTGCAGCGAGGTTGAGCTCTCCGCGGTGCCCTCCGACATGTCCTGGATGACTCTCATAGCCGTCCGGTACAACCACGCTTCTAGGGCGACTCGTTCCGGCTTGTCCGCGCCGTCTCCAAGTGCACGGGCGATCGCCTCGTCAATTACTTCTTCCTTGCTGATCGAATCCGGGGAAATTTCGTCAGCACTCTCCCGGAAATAGATCTCGCGCTCTACAAAGCGCTCGAAGCGGGCCAGGTTGGCATTCACATAAGATCGAATATCCTCAGAAGAGGCAGTGGGAACCTGCACCGCAGCGACGGTCGTTTCGAAGGGAACTTGGGATTTTGTTCTAAAATCCGGCACTCGGCGCCGCTGCCATTTGCGTGAGTTTCGCAAAACATCTTTATGTTTCGCGAGTTGCTGCAGCAGATCTTCCGCAGCAGCTTTCATCGCGGCTGATCCCGTGTTCGCCGACTTCTGCACTGCCATCTGCCCGGAGGGCAAACGCAAGTTGAGCGAGACAGTGATTCCTTCCCGAGCCGAGTTCTGCTCGATGAGACCCTTCAGATGCACAAGTTCCGGGCGAAAAACCTGCAGCCTCTTTTGCAATTTTTCTATTAGGTGGTTGAGTTCTTTTTCGATGTCCGAAGATTTGCGGTCCTTATAGGTAAAGTGGACATTCATGCCAGGCCTCGGATCACGAGAGCAGATCTCGTGAAGAATTCCGGTTCCTTACTCACCGATTTTACACCCGCCAAAAGAACCCGAATGGAAATTCGTGAACACTTGATAATTCGCGCGGTTTGAAAGGGCAGCTCGGCAACTCCCTGGGAATACATAACCTCTCAATACGCAGATGTTTTTAAGTCTGTGCTCGGCGGTACTTCTCATTCTGGCAGTGATGCTCGAGGCTGCTTGCGGCGCTGGCTCTTCGGCAGCAACGCCGAGCGGCACCAAACCCTCGGGATTTCAGACCTGCCAGGCAATGCCGCAAATGCTCCTCGCATGACTGAGTTCTTCCAATAGCTTGATTTTGCTACCGTTCGATCCGTCAGATATCATGCCTTCCCATGAACTCCGCGAAAGTGGTGTTGTCCGTCTTGATCTTTGCTCTACCGGCCTTGTCTCAGACCGATTCGATTTCGAAGGAAGCGAATACCGTCTATCCGGAAGCCCATTCTCTTTACCTTGACCTTCACGAACACCCCGAATTGTCCTCGCACGAGTCGCAGACTGCAGCGAAGTTAGCCAGCAAACTTCGCGACCTTGGCTACGACGTGACGGAGCATGTCGGTGGTACCGGCATCGTTGCCATCCTCAAGAACGGCAACGGCCCCACGATCATGCTGCGCACCGAACTCGACGCTCTTCCCGTCGAAGAAAAAACTGGCTTGCCGTACGCGAGCAAAGTACACACGAAGGATGATGCCGGCCTCGACGTTCCGGTAATGCACGCTTGTGGTCACGACCTGCACATGGCCTCCCTCGTGGGAACGGCCGACATCATGGCCCACACCAAAGACACATGGCATGGCACCCTGATGCTGGTCGGTCAACCTGCGGAAGAGACTATTAGCGGGGCCAAAGCCATGATTGCCGACGGAATTTTCCAGCGCTTCCCCAAGCCGGATGCTGCCCTTGCTTTGCACGTCGGAAACGGTTTACCCGCTGGCGAGTTGGGCATTACCTCCGGAATTTACGACACCAATGCCGACTCGCTACGAATCACCATTTACGGCAAAGGCGGTCACGGTTCGGCTCCGCACACGGCGATCGATCCGATCGTCATTGCTGCACGGACCATTTTAAGTTTGCAAACCATTCCTTCCCGCGAAGTAAAGCCGGGTGAACTCGCTGTCATCACCGTCGGCTACATCCGGGCTGGCACGAAAAACAACATCATTCCGGACCACGCCGAAATGGGCATCACCGTCCGAACTTATAAAGCCGATGTGCGTAAGCAGGTCCTTGCCGCGATCACGCGTATCGTTAAAGCTGAAGCTGAGGCGTCCGCTGCACCCCGCGAGCCAGCCATCGATCATTACGAAGCAACCGATGCCGTTTATAACGATCCCGCTTTGTTTCGCAGATTGCAGGGTGTTCTGGATGCCACAGTTGGGAAGCCCAATGTGATCGTCGAGGGGCCTATCACTGCTTCCGAAGATTTCCAGTACTTCGTCGAGCAAGGAGTGCCAGGGTTCTATTTCAGCCTTGGAGGTGCCGATCCGGAGAAGTACGCGCAAGCCAAAGCCTCTGGCATTAATCTCCCTTCGAATCACTCATCTCTATTTGCGCCCGATGTTGAGCCATCCTTGCGCACAGGGATCACTGCCGAAGTCGCTGTACTTCGAAACCTACTGCAAGGCTCAGCCGAGGATTTGCGAAAGAATCTTTCCCAACAGAGCGCTGGGAATTAGTTCGGCGGCGAAGGAAACTATACAGCCACGGTAAAGGACGTCTCCGTTCTCGTGACCGGTCGGTACAACGTATCGCGCTCAACCGGTTCGCGTCCGGCTTCGCGGATCAGCCGCACCAAATCTTGTCTCCGCATCCCTTGCGGAGTAGTCGCGCCAGCGTCGTGGTAGATCTTTTCCTCGATCACCGTACCATCGATATCATCGGCACCGAATCGCAACGAGATCTGTGCGATCTTCGCCGTCATCATCTGCCAGTACGCTTTTATGTGCGGGAAATTATCCAGCACCAGCCGGCTGACCGCGATCTGCTTGATGTCCAGCATTCCGGTCGTCTTCGGCAAGTGTTGAAGCGGCGTGTTGTCCGGATGGAACGCC
>Ga0335078_10003248_pt1 | contig 24243 bp, 16 predicted proteins | sample Lox_Sample_32_FD_206711 | JGI IMG/M metagenome (GOLD analysis project Ga0335078, IMG submission 206711) | Soil microbial communities from Loxahatchee National Wildlife Refuge, Florida, United States - Lox_Sample_3.2 | ecosystem: Environmental > Terrestrial > Soil > Wetlands | place: USA... | reverse complement strand
ATAAGCCGTTTTTGGGCCATGATTGAGCACCTGTACCCCGACATGCTCACTACCGGCAAGGTGGTGGCGCGCGGTCCGGACGGAAGTGTTGCAAACAGGAGAGAGGTGCGGTGGAAGTCTTCCAGCGAACGGCTTACCCAGGTCAACGCCACCCGCGGGATCGTTGAGAACTCCGGTTATAGGCAGATGTGTTTAATACCTGCGCTGGGAACGCGTTAAGGTGACAGTCCGTCTCAGATTTGTCAGACCGGCGGTGTAACAAATTGGGCAGCGCATGAGATGGCGTGATTCTCCGCATCAAAGCACTGAAGACTCGCGCTAAACCTCACCTGAGCGCCAACACCAGAATCCCAACCGCCGCGATCCAGCTCCCCACGACTCTGAATCCGATAAGCATCCAGGGCGCCCTCAGACGGCGCACGCAGCCGATGCCGTAGCTGACGAGCATCAGACCCGCCAGCGCTAGGCCGAGTACGAAGCGGTAATCGGACAACTGGCCGCCAAGCTCTGCCCCATTGGCCACACCGATCGCGAGGCCGACAAGGAAGCTCAGGGCTACCGAGATGCCGGCAGGCAGGGGACGGGCGGCAGCCACGAGCAGTCCGAGCGCAGCCATCGAACCGAGATTGACCCAGCCCACCACGGACGGCACGTGACTGGGGTTGGCCAGCACGGCGCCGACCGCGAGCGCCGCCGGAAAGCAAGCCAGCATCGTGATGGCTGAACGGCGATTCTGCTGGCCTGCGAGCAGCCCGAGCGCAATCATGGGCAGCAGGAACTCGATCGCCGTCACGGGGTGCAGCATTCCCGCGTAAAAGTCGCCAACGCCTGGCATCGGATGAGCCGCCGCGACGCCCGGCGCGAGCAAGAGCGCAGCAACCGCAGTCGAGCCGGGGAGAAGACGTCGCGTGATGTTCGTGTTTTTCATCCGGAGCACCTACCGAAGCAAGCCCAGTAACAGATAGACACCAGCAAGACTGATTCCTGCTCCCATTCCGCGTAGAGCCTTCACACCCGCAGGCCACCGTTCGGTCAAGCCTAGCGCGATACCTGTGAGGTGAAGCAAGCCCGTGGAGAGGACAAATCCAACGCCATACGCCAGCGGATAGGCGGCCTTCGGCAGTTCGACGCCATGCGCGTAACCATGAAAGATAGCGAAAGCGCCCACGAGGACCGCCGCCACATAAATAGGCGGGCGTGCCGCCAGCACGATCATGAGCCCGAGCACCGCGGCAGAAGCAGCCACGCCGATCTCGACACCGGGCAACGGCACACCGCGCACCCCGAGTGCGCCGCCGATGGACATCACCAACGGGAAGGTGACAGGCAGAAGCCAGATCGCGGGCTTGCGGAGTTGCGTTCCCCAGATGCCGACGGCGACCATCGCCAGAATATGATCGAGTCCCGTCAGCGGATGTGTGAAGCCGCTGACGAACCCGACGCCGAGGCCGGTGTTGGGATGGGCGAGGGCCAGGCTGCTTCCCGTGATAATCGCCGCTGGCACAGTGACGGCGCGTGCAAGCAGGGGGCGCGCGCAGCTGGTGCGATTCAAGAAGTTCATATGTAAGAGGGTCTCCGTCAATTCACCTAAAACGAGAAGATCAGAGCGCACCGCTGCAGAAACCAAAACGACGCCAGCGATCCGATCGCGTAAGGCGGAACGCGATACGCCCATTGCGGCCAACGAATCTCCAGAGTCCGCAGAGAATAGATAAACGCGAGCACTGCGGCCACGAATCCGATCTGGCCCAGCTCTACGCCGACGTTAAAGGAGAACAGCGCCACCGGAATGTCGTGGGCCGGGATGCCGATCCGCGAGAGTGTTCCGGCAAATCCGAATCCGTGGAGCAGGCCGAACGCGAAGGCTACCAGCCAGGGCTTGCGGTAGGTGAGACCTTGAACTCCGCGCCGGTATTGAGCCAGCTCCGCCGCCAGAAAGACGATGCTCAACGCGATCACGGCTTCGATGGGAGTGGGCGCAATGTGGACCACGCCAAACGTCGCGAGCGCCAGGGTGATCGTGTGGGAGATGGTGAAGGCCGTGATGGTCTTGAGCAGCATGCGGACCCCGGGCACGATCAGCAGCAAGCCCAGCACAAAGAGAAGGTGATCGATGCCGTAGAGAATGTGGCCGATTCCGAGCCGCACGTAGCCCAACGTATCGATGCGGCTGCGCCCGTCTTTGTAAATGACAAACGAGGGTGCGAGCGGCCGCAGGATTTGGGTGACACTGGTACCGTCGGCAAACGTGATTCGCACCAGGACGTCAAGAATCGTGACGTTGAGATTCTCGATGCTGATCGTTCCACTCGAAAGGCCTTGAGGACCGCACTGGATCAGGCCGCGCTCGACAACGGACCCGGGCGCGTCCTCGGCGGCAAGCTGCTTGGGTACCACGCAATGCGTGGGGAATACCGGATAGATGGCCGGCGGCGGCCCTTCGGCAGCGGGCACTCGCCAAAGCATGTCGAAGGACCCGGGCGTGGTCTCCTTTAACTCGAGATACGCAGGCAGGCTCGTGTGTGCGCGCGTGGTGGACACTGCGCCGGTCACTGCCAAAGCAAAGACGAGCGCGAGGCTTGATCGCATGAGTCTTGCGTATTGATCAGACTTTTCCATCGCTCAGTCCAGGTCCGCCGGACTACCATCGCTCGCCGGACTGGTTCCAGGCTGGCCGGCGCCGGGCTGATCATCCTTGGCTTTGGCTGCCGCCAAGGCACGTTGATCGACCTCCACGCGGTAGCGTTGACGCAATCGGGCGTAGTAGTTATCGCTGCTTGTTTGCAGCCGCCAATTCTTGTAATCGGTCGCGACTTGGCCCCTGACCTCGTCCAGCGACGCCTGCCCGGGAGCACGATATTCAGTGATCCGAACGAGGTGCCATCCGTAAGTTGACTTCACCGGGCCGGACCACACACCGGGCTCGAGCTTCAACACGGCGTCCGCGAATTGGTCCCCGAACAGGTCCTTGATCTGCTCGCGCGTCTGCGGCGGATACTCAGCCTGCAGCATGAAGCTGTCGCCGAGCTCGGCCGCCTCTGCCGGGTTCGCTTTGGTTGACACCAGCTGCGCGAGCGCAGCACGGGCGTCGTCGAATGCCGCCGCACCGCGCCGCGACGTGCTGAAGTAGATGTGAGCGAAGCCGGCTTGGGCCGGAAGAGCGTATTTCTGCTGGTTGGCAGCGAAGAATTGCTGCAGATCGGCCTCGGTCGGCGCGGCGGAAGCGACCTCCTGCGAGAGGAACTCCATCTTCTCCACGAGGCGCCGCCGGATGATGGTATCTTCCTTGTCGAGACCCGACGCCAACGCTTCGCGATAGTAGATTTCCTCGCGAACGTAATCTTCCACCAGGTTGTCCATCTGCTTTGCGTCCGGCGGGTGGCCCCACTGCCGGATCCAGATCTCGCGCAGCCGATCGATTTCGGCCGCGGAAACTTCGATACGAGTCTGGGTGGACGCTGCGCTCGAGTGACCCAGGATGCTGCTGAGCGCCAGCAGTACGGCTCCGGCAAGCATGAAGTGGACCAGAGGCTCGCGTAAGGCCTGCTTGATCGACAGAGATCGCCGGTCCGGATTCGCGAGCCAGTCCCAATAGGCATCTGTGCGATCCCGCCGATCTGTGGCGTCAAGCCTGATCAGTGGAATCGAAACGCTTTCCATCTCCGGCGCCACGCGATTCGTCAACGACATTCGATTGCTCCCGGCCCCCGGCGCTACTGCGCCCTGGGCGTGTACCAGATCGGCGAACTCCAAGCTCGCTCCTGCACCGTTGCCGGAACGTTATCCGGCAGTTTGATGCCCATGCGGTGCGCGTCGTAAGTGCTCCAGCGGCAGGTGGGATTCTCGAGCACTCGCACGTAATAGAAGGCGCGATCGGACGGGTTGAAATCAGGATCCGTCCAGGTGGTGCTCAATTCGGCCGAGCCTTTGTTGGTTGTATAGCTGCAGTCGACCACATTCACCTTGGCGCCGTTGTCCGGGCAGCGATGGGTTTTGGCGTCAGGCGACAAACCGTCCGCGCAGGCGACATCGTAGACGCGCTCAAAGGTCTTCTTGCCTTCGGCCCACCCCTTGATCACCTGGATCCTCTGCAGGCCGGCGCTTGACGGATCCTTGGTCGCCCACGTCACAAACCGCGGCGCACTCGCGCCTTCGACCCGCGCTGGCAGGTCGCCGCCCATGGGCACGCCGTTCTGATACGCCTGTGCGAGCACGTCGCGCTGCTTGTCGAGTCCATCCGCATAATTCCAGCCGGCAAAGAACCGCACCCGAATGCGCGTGCCGCTGGTGGCGAACGACTCGCGGCGCTTCAGCGCGTCGAAGATCGATTCGCGCGTGTTCTCTTCCGCCCAGACCGCAGCGAGGCCGCCCGGGTTGAACGCGATCTCCTTGATCGGAATGGTTTCAGCAAGCTCACGATCGAGCCTGCTCTGCGGCGTGGCATCGGACAAGCCGTGCGCCCCAAACCAGGACGTTTCGTCGGTGGACCCGGGCGCGGCGGAATGCGTGTCCGTGCTACCGATGAAGCCGTACTTGAAGGGATTGACCCCGTACTGCTCCTCCAGAGTCAGGCCCGTCTTGAGCGCGTTGCGAACGTAGTCGGCCGCGCGCGCGCAAAAAGCTTCTTCACCCGCTTTGCAGGGCTTGAAGAGCTGTTCGAAGTTGCACTGCTCGTCGTCGGTACCGAGGCCGGTGGAGCATTCGGAGTTGCCCTTCACCTGGTGAATCTCGACGATGGGCTCCGTCTTCACACGCCGCTTCAATCCGTCCGTCGTGAACGGCGTGCCGTCGCTATTTTCAGTGGCAAAGTCGCGTCCCCACCCCCAATTGGTGTTGTGCGGGATCGAGATCACCTGGCAATCGCCGGTGCAGTCACGCTCCAGCCACTGCCAGAGCCGCTCGGGTGTGTTGTTGAGTTCGACCGCACTCAGAACAGAGTCGGGCAGCTTGCCGCCGCGGAAAATCACGTTGCGGTGCAGCATGCCGACGCGCTTGAAACCCGCGGTCCACTCGAAGCCGGCGAAGGTGGTAAACAGGCCCGGTTGGTAGAATTCGTCCGCGTTTCGTTGAATCTGCTGCCAGACGCTGTGCGCGCGTTCCAGGCACTTGTTGCGGCCGCCGGCGGTAGCGTCGCCGCAGATGTCCGCGTTATGGCGCGCCGGACTGATATCCATGTAGGTGGAGATCAGTCCTGTGAATAGATTCCTCGACGTGTCGTAGTCCTGGTCGGCGTAGCGCAGCGTGCGGCACACCGAGGTGTTGTAGGCGGGGTCGGCCGGATCCTGACAGAGCGAGATTTCCCCGAGCCAGATGTCGTGATCGGTCACCGCCATGAAGTCGAGCGGCGCGCGCAACTGGCTCCGCGTACCGCCCGGCACGGTGACGGCTTCGCCGCGGCCATAGCGATACGCCACGCGCGGGTCATTGCGGTTGCCCATGGCGTACGAATCCAGCGAATAGCTGGTGTGGACGTGGAGATCGCCGAAGTAGGCGTTGCGCAGCGGATTTGGCGCGGACCGTGGAACTGTGACTGTCTCTTGGGGGATAGCAGCCGCCTTCGCGTTCCTCTTCCCCCCTGAGTTCACGACATAGAAGAGGAAAGCCACAGCAATCATGCCGATGGTGATCAGGCGCCGGAGCGCAAGGGCTCTTGTTCTGCTCGGTTCATTCCTTCGAATAGACAACAGGTCCTCCCTGACAGAAATCAACCTGCTTTGAGAATCGGTCCGGCTCGGCTCGACGCCGGTTAGGATTCACTCGCCGGCGGGCGTGTACCAGATCGGTGAACTCCAGGCGCGCTCCTGGATCGTCGCCGGAAATCCAGCCGGGAGCGCGATCTTGGCCGCGAGGGCGTCATACGTGCTCCAGCGGCAGGATGGATTCTCGAACACTCGTGCATAGTAGAAGGCCTTGTCCGAAGCCTTGAAGTCGGGGTCGCCCCAGGTGGCGCTCAACTCAGAAGCACCTTTGTCTGGGGAGTAACTGCAATCGTTGAGGTTCACCTGGGCGCCGTTGTCCGGGCAGCGGTGGGTGGCAGCATCCGGGGTCAGCCCGTCCGAACACACCACGTCGTAGACCTCTTCAAAGGTCTGACCGCCTTCCGCCCATCCCTTCACGATCTGGATTTTCTGAAGGTTGGCGCTGTTCGGATCCTTCGTCGCCCAAACGACAAGCCGGGGGGATTGGACCTCGGCAGGCTTGTGCGGCAAATCGCCGCCCATGGGCACGCCATCCTTGTAAGCCTGATCGAGCAGGTCGCGGCCCTTGTCGAGATCGGCGGGGTAGTTCCAGCCGGCAAAGAAGCGGACGCGAATGCGTGTCCCGCTCGTGGCGAACGACTCCCGGCGCTTCAGTCCATCGAAGATCGACTCGCGCGTGTTCTCTTCGGCCCAGACTCCTGCAAGGCCGCCCGGGTTGAAGGCGATGGTATCGATGGGGAAATCTTTAGCGACGCGGCCCTTCAGCCTGCTCTCGGGCGTGTTGTCGTTCAGACTGCCCTGGCCGGGCCAATGACCTTCCACAGTCGAGCCTGGTGCGCTGGAGTGCGTGTCCGTGTCGGAGATGAATCCGTACTTGAAGGGGTTTACGCCGTACTGATCTTCAAGCACCAATCCGGTCTTGAGCGCGTTGCGAACGTAGTCGCCAGCGCGCGCGCAGAAGACCTCTTCGCCTGGCTTGCAGGGCTTGAAAACTTGCTCGAAATTGCATTGCTCGTCGTTCGTGCCAAGACCGGGCGAGCACTCGGAATTACCCTTGATCTGGAAAATCTCGACCAGAGGCTCGGTCCTGACACGCCGTTCAAGCCCTTCGCGGGTAAACGGCGTTCCATCGCTGTTTTTAGTGTCGAAATCCACACCCCAGCCAAAATTGGTGTTGTGCGGAATCGAGATCACCTGGCAATCGCCGGTGCAGTCTCTTTCAAGCCACTGCCAGAGCCGCTCCGGTGAGTTGTTGAGATCGACGGCGCTGAAGACCGACTCCGGCAGCTTGCCGCCGCGGAAGATCACGTTGCGATGCAGCATGCCCATGCGCTTGAATCCGGCGGTCCACTCGAATCCGGCGAAAGTGGTGAAAGTGCCAGGCTGGTAGAACTCGTCTGCGTTCACCTGGATCTGCTGCCAGATGCTCCGGGCGCGCTGGAAGCACTTGTTGCGCTCGTCAGGATCGGCGCTGCCGCAGATGTCGACATTGCGGACGGCAGGGTTGGCCTGCGCAGCTTTCGCCAGGCTGAACATCGCCTGGGTGCCCGCCTTGGCGTCCTGGTCGGAGGAACGAATGTCGCGGCAGATCTGCTTGTTGTAGGCAGGATCGGTGGGATCCTGGCAGAGCGACAATTCGCCAAGCCAGATGTCGTGGTCAGTGACGGCCATGAAGTCAAGGGGCGCCTTCAGCTGGCTCTTCACGCCGCCAGGCAGGTTGACGGCATCACCGCGGCCATAGCGATAAGCCATCCGCGGATCGTTGCGGTTGCCAAAGCTGTACGCGTCCAGAGAGTAGCTGGTGTGCACGTGCAGGTCACCGAAATAGGCGTTGCGCAACGGGTTGGCCATCGGTCGCGGTTTACCGGGCGCGGGTTGGCTCTTCACGCTGGCTCGAAGTGTGCCGCTCGCTGCACCGGACTTGTGCAGAAGGAAAGCCAGTCCGATCAACGCGGTCGCGACAACGGCAAAGGAAACCCTTCCTCTGCTCTTAAATCTGCTGGTCTGAGTTGTCAAAGTTCTCCTCCAAGGTCCTGCGGGTTCAACCGCAGCAGACAACGTCGCAAGGCTGTCGTGCTCAGGCGTTCTGAACCGCCGGCGGCTGGTATTCGCCATTGAACAGCGCCGGTCTCGGCTGATAAGTCCGCAGGATCAACTGAAACGCTCCTTGCGGAGCGGGAAGCCAGTTAGCCGCACCTGCTTCGCCTGCCTCGTGTGCGATGTGAATCTCGAGCGATCCGTCAGCGCCATACACCAGGCCCTCGGTGCGGTCACCGATCGAGTAACGGTTGAGCGGATTCTTGACGAGGAAAAAGTCCGAACCGTACATGATCAGGGACCAGAACGCATCTACTGGGGGAAGTTGGCCACTCGGGAATCGCAGCCGATACGTATTGGTTCCGCGGAGCGGCTTTCCATCCGGAGCCGCCTTCGCGAAAAAGTACAGAGCTTCCTGAGCCACGTGCCCCCCCGGTCCCAGGCGGTTGACGGAAGCTCTCAATAGCGGATCCTTGATGAAGTTCGTGATCTTATAATTGACGGACCAGCCGTTCACCTGCGTGAGGAATGCCGCCTTGCGGATTCGCTGGTCGCCTTGGCTGACGCCTTCGCCGAGCGAGGTCAACGTTCGCTGGTCGCCGCCCGAGGCGGGACGGCGGTTCGGTCCAATCCCCGCGCGTGCAAACTGATCGAGCGTGCCGCGGTCGTCCGCCGGCGGCGGAGTCGCGACGAGCTCGGTGCCCAGATCGTCAAAGAAGGCCGGACCGCGATCGGCAAGGTTCAGAATCGGGAAGATATTCAGCGCCGACGTGGGCGTGGTGAGCGGCGGCAGCGCGTCCTTGGAATAATCGCTGAGAGACCGCAGCGTGTATTGCGACTGTACCGCCTGCGCAGCGGGCAAGTCGGCGCTCCCCGACACCAAAGTCCGCGTGAGGGCGAGCACGTGCTTCGTTGGGGCGTCGATCCTCTTCACCCCGGACGGGAGCGTACCGTCCCAGCCCGGAGCCACGATAGCGTACTCACCCTCCTGGGTTCCGGTCACGCGGCGCCCGACGTAAGTGAAAACATTGGCGTAACCGTCGATCAATTGAATCGAGTAGTAGCGGCCTGCCGTGTCGGGCACGTGCAGGATTTGAGGATCGCTCGAAAGGTCGAGCCACGCGAAGCCATAGAGCGTGTCGACATTCGGACCGATCGCCACCCGATCGTCGGCCGTGGAGAGACGCGTGGAGAGCAGGAATCGGTTGGCCTCGTGCTTCTGCCGTAGCGCGAGCTCGAAATAATCCTTCATCAGCAGCAGAGGGTATCCCCACACATAAGCGTCTTCGGCGATACCCTGAACGTCGTCCGCATTCTGAAGCGCTCGGGCCGCGAGATTCCTTGCTATCGCCAGCGAGACTGAACCCAGGCCCGCGGTCCACAGGAACTGCCTTCGGTTGAGATCTTGACCCATCATTTGTGTTCTCCTTCAATCCTTGAAAGACCGCGTCATGCCGAATCACTGAGCCGGCGTGTACCATACCGGCGAGCTCCATGCGCGTTCCTGGATGGTTGCCGGGAATCCTTCGGGCGGCGGGATCTTCAGCCTGAGAGCGTCGTAAGTACTCCATCGACAAGTAGGATTCTCGAACACGCGCGCGTAATAGAACGTCCGGTCCGAAGCCTTGAAGTCCGGATCGCTCCAGGTCACGCTCAGCTCCGACGTGCCTTTGTCCTGCGAATAGCTGCAGTCGCTGAGATCGACCTTCGCCTCGTTGCCCGGGCAGCGATGTGTGGCGGCGTCCGGCGCCAGGCCGTCCGAACAGACCACGTCATAGACCTGCTCGAACGTCTGACCGCCTTCGGCCCATCCTTTAATAATCTGGATCTTCTGCAGATTGGCGCTGTTGGGATCCTTTGTTGCCCAGACGACAAGTCGCGGCGCCTGGGCGTCTGCGGGTCGATGCGGCAGATCGGCGCCCATCGGAACGCCGGTCTTGTAGGCTCGATCAAGGAGATCGCGACTCTTGTCGAGGTCGGCGGGATAGTTCCAGCCTGCGAAAAATCGAACGCGAATTCGGGTGCCACTGGTGGCGAAGGACTCGCGACGTTTCAACGCATCGAAGATCGACTCGCGCGTGTTCTCTTCCGCCCAGACCGCGGCGAGTCCGCCCGGGTTAAAGGCGATCGAACTGGTGGGTGAGTCCTTCAGGAGTTTACCGGCCAGGCGCTGTTGTGGAGTGCTGTCGTTCAGCGAAAGTTGACCTTCCCACGCCCCCTCTTCAGTCGATCCGGGCGCGCTGGAGTGAGTATCGGAGCTGCCGATGAAGCCGTACTTGAAGGGGTTTACGCTATATTGCTTTTCGAGGTTCAACCCGGTCTTGAGGGCATTGCGAACGTAGTCGCGCGCAACGGCGCAATAGGCTTCCTCGCCCGCCTTGCATGGTTTGTACAACTGTTCGAAGCTGCATTGTTCGTCGCTGGTGCCGAGTCCCGGTGAGCACTCCGAGTTACCCTTGATCTGGAAGATCTCGATGATCGGTTCCGTCTTTGCACGACGGCGCAACCCGTCCGAAGTGAACGGCGTACCATCGCTGTTTTTCGAGTCGAGGGCAACTCCCCATCCGAAATTCGTGTTATGCGGAATCGAAATCACCTCGCAATCTCCCGAGCAGTCGCGTTCGAGCCATTCCCAGAGGCGCTCCGGAGAGTTGTTCAGGTCAATCGCGCTGTAAACGGAATCGGGAAGCTTGCCGCCGCGGAAGATGACGTTCCGGTGCAGCATTCCCATGCGTTTGAAGCCTGCCGACCATTCGAATCCAGCGAAGGTGGTGAACTTTCCCGGCTCATAAAACTCGTCGGCATTGACCTGGATCTGTTGCCAGATGCTGCGGGCTTTCTGAAAGCACTTGTTCTGCTCGTCAGCCGCCGCGCTTCCGCAGATTTCCGAGCTGCGTTCGGCGGGATTCTTGTCCATAAAGAGCGAGGCAACTTGAAACATGACCTTGGTCCCGGTCTGGGGATCCTGGTCCGACGCGCGCAATTGGCGGCAGGCGGTGGAGTTGTATGCAGGGTCTGTTGGATCAAGACAGAGCGCGGTCTCACCGAGAAAAACGTCGTGGTCCGTGACCGCCATGAAATCGAGCGGCACGCGCAACTGGCTGCGAGCGCCACCGGGAAGGATCACGGTTTCACCTCGCCCAAAGCGGTAGGCCTGGCGTGGATCGTTGCGATTCCCAAAGCTGTAAGCATCCAGCGAGTAGCTCGTGTGTACATGCAGGTCCCCAAAGTAGGCGTTGCGCAGAGGATTGGGTGCGGGGCGCGGCACGGCGGATGGGGGCTGGCTTTTAGCGTCCGTTCGAGGTCTGCCACTTGTAACACCGGCCTTATGCAGCAAAAAGGCGAGACCGATCAGACCGGCCACTGCACCTAAAACGGAAACCTTCCGTTTGCCCATGACCCTGCTGGTCTCGCTTGCCAAGGTTGGGCTGACATCGTGCGTCTCAATCATTCGCGTTCTCCTCGTTCCCGCAAGAATCGGATAGGCTCATTACTGAGCGGGCGTATACCAGATCGGCGAGCTCCAGGCGCGCTCCTGAATGGTGGCCGGGTATCCAGCCGGAGGAGGAATTTTGGCCGCGATCGCATCATGCGTGCTCCACCGGCAGGTGGGATCCTCCACGACCCGCGCGTAGTAGAAAGCCTTGTCTGACGCTTTGAAATCGGGATCGCTCCACGTCGCACTCAGCTCTGAGGCGCCTTTGCCCTGCGAATAGCTGCAGTCGTCCACGTTCACCTGCGCGCCGTTGTCCGGGCAGCGATGGGTAGCAGCATCGGGCGCAAGCCCATCCGAGCAGACCACATCATAAACCTGCTCGAATGTCTGACCGCCTTCGGCCCAGCCCTTGATGATCTGAACCTTCTGCAAGTTGGCGCTGTTCGGGTCCTTCGTCGCCCAGACTACGAGTCGGGGCGCCTGCACATCCGCGGGCTTCTGAGGGAGATCGCCGCCCATGGGCACACCGTCCTTGTAGGCTTCATCGAGCAAGTCGCGGCTCTTGTCGAGATCGGCCGGATAGTTCCAGCCGGCGAATAAGCGGACGCGGATGCGAGTGCCGCTGGTGGCGAAGGATTCACGGCGCTTGAGCGCGTCAAAGATGGATTCGCGGGTATTTTCTTCCGCCCAGACCGCGGCGAGTCCGCCGGGGTTAAAGGCGATGGAGTCGACCGGGAAGTCCTTCACGGCGGGTCGCTGCTTCAGCCGGTTTTGCGGAGTGTTATCATTCTGTCCGCCTCCGCCGGGCCACTGCCCCTCCTCAGTCGAGCCCGGAGCGCTCGAATGATTGTCTGTGCTCCCGATAAAGCCATACTTGAACGGATTCACGCCGTACTGATCCTCCAACAGCAGTCCGGTCTTCAAAGCATTGCGCACGTAGTCGCTCGCTCGGGCGCAAAACGCTTCCTCGCCAGGCTTGCACGGTTTAAACAACTGTTCGAAATTGCACTGCTCGTCGTTGGTCCCAAGGCCGGGAGCGCACTCGGAGTTACCCTTGCTCTGAAAGACCTCGATCAAAGGTTCGGTTTTCACACGGCGCTGGAGCCCTTCCGAGGTAAAAGGCGTGCCGTCGCTGTTCCTGGTGTCCAGGTCGCGACCCCAGCCGAAATTGGTGTTGTGAGGGATTGAGACCACCTGGCAATCGCCGGTGCAGTCTCTCTCGAGCCATTCCCATAGCCGCTCGGGGGTGTTGTTCAGGTCCACGGCGCTGAATACCGACTCTGGAAGCTTCCCTCCCCGGAAGATCACGTTGCGATGGAGCATCCCGAATCGCTTGAAGTTGGCAGTCCACTCGAAACCTACAAAGGTGGTGAACTTGCCAGGTTGGTAGAACTCGTCAGCGTTGCGCTGAATCTGCTGCCAGATACTGCGCGCGCGCTGGAAGCACTTGTTCTGCTCGTCGGCCGTAGAGCTTCCGCAGATCTCCGGGGTGCGTCCCGAGGGCTCCTTGAGCTGAGGTTGAAGCAGGCTGAACATGGCCTTGCCACCGGCCTGCGGATCCTGATCGGCAGACCGCAGATCGCGGCAGACCTGGGTGTTGTAGGCGGAATCAGTGGGATCCTGGCAGAGGGACAATTCACCCAGCCAGATGTCATGGTCGGTCACTGCCATGAAGTCGAGGGGGACCTTAAGCTGGCTGCGAATGCCGCCCGGAAGGACAATGTTGTCACCCTTGCCGTATCGATAAGCCATTCGAGGATCATTGCGGTTGCCGAGGCCGTAGGCATCGAGGGACCAGCTTGTGTGAACGTGAAGATCCCCGAAGTAAGCACTTCGCAATGGATTCGGAGCGGCGGCACCTGCCTGGCTCGACGATGCCGGCGCGTGTTTTGCGTCTGCCGATACCGCTCGCGCCTTGCGAGGCCTGGCCACCCAGGTTCCGGCGACCACCGCCAGGATCAGGGCCGCACACGCTATCACTTCAAGGTCTCTTCGAGCTGATGCTGTCGATTTCATTCCATTCCTCCCTTGAGATTGGAGGAGTGGGGCTTAGCGGCCCCACTCCTCCGGCCCACGCCACCCGTTGAACATCCGGTCTGATCTAGAAGATCAGCTTGAGCGCAAACTGAACCTCGCGTGACAGGCGTTGGAACGTATAGGGAGAACCTGCAGAGACGATGGCTCCCGCGCCTGGCGCTCCGATCGTCGAGACGGGGTTGTTAAATTGCGGCGTGTTGAAGAAATTGAAGAACTCGGCGCGAAACTGCAGACTGCGGGCGCCTTCGCGTCCGAAGTTGAAGTTCTTGAATGCAGAGAAATCCAGCTGCTTGGTCGCAGGCCCCTGCAGACTATTGCGCGCCGCGTCGCCAAACTGGAGAGGCGGTGGCGCGCTGAAGGCGGCTGTGTTGAACCAACGCTGCACAGTACGCTCGTCGGAGGGCAGGGATCCGTTTCCGGGTCCGATCAGCTCCGCTCGGGACCCACTACCGATGTTGAGCGTGTTGGTGGCGGACGTGACCGAGAACGGGATTCCGCTGTAAACACTCAGAATGCCGTTTGTCTGCCATCCTTGCACAATCGGCTGCAACTTTCCGGAGGCGTGGAAGGGAAGCTGGTACGTGGCACTAGCCACGAAGCGCTGCGGAATGTTGAAGTCCGCGTTGCCGTAATCCAGCCGCAGATTATACGAGTCTGTAAAGAGCGCTCCCCCGCTTCCGACATCGAGGGATGCATAGTCGGTGGCGTGACTGTAGGTATAGGCAAGCTGGAAGTTCAGACTTCCGGTCACCCGGCGCTCGGCGGTCGCCTGGAAGGCATGATATCGGGACGTGTCGATGTCTTCCACGTCGGTAATGTTCTGGAACGAGGGGAAAGGACGGCGCTGCACGATCGGAGTTGTACCCGGCACGGGCTGGTTTATGTTCGCCTGGGCCTGCAGGTGAGTGCCTGCGGTGCCTACGTAAGCCAGGGTCAGCCGGGTGGAGGGCGTAAGCTGCTGCTGGATGGTGGCATTCCACTGCTGGGTGTAAGGCATGGGCGTGTAGGACTGAAGTGCGTAGAGGGCCGACCCGAGAACGGTTCCGGTGGACGGATGCGAGAATCCGGCTGATGCCGGTGTCGCCGCGCTGAAATTGAACTGGCTGTTGATGTAACCCGTGTTGATCAGCTCCGGCGGATTTGCAGTCGCGTCCAAAGAGAACGGCACCTGCGGTGCCGAGTAGAAAATGCCGTAAGCCGCCCGGACGACCGTGTTCGGACGCACGTGGTAAGCAAAACCCACGCGGGGCATGAAGTTCGTATTGTTGGCATGCACTCCGCTTCGGGGTATGCCGTTCGTCCCCACTTGCGTGACTCCACCCGCAAGCGGTGTAAACACATACGCCCGGTTGTTTACTTCGGTCCACGGCCAACCGAGGAAGTTTTCGTAGCGCACGCCGAGATTGAGTGTCAGCTTATCGGTGGCCTTGAAATTGTCCTGCAGGTACCCCGCGGCGTCGGATTGCCTCATGCCGCGGGTGCCGTCCAGAAACTGCAGACTCCCCGAGAGCGGTTTTCCCAGCAGCAAATCGGCCAGCCCCAGTCCGGTGCCCGACGTAATTGCGGGATCCGAACTGAAAGCGGTTGTGAAATTCAGCGTTCCGCGAAGATTCGCCGTCTGAAACACGTTGTACTGCAGGCGCATAAACTCGCCGCCGATGTCGATCGAGTGCCGGCCGCGGATCAAGGTCATGTCGTCATCCCACTGGTAATTGTTGGTCACCACGATCGCCGGAAGATTGCCGAACGATCCCAAAGCCTGCGCTCCTGTGATGTTAATCACGGGAAGGCCATCGGTCGCGGGATCGCCGGGGACGTTGCTCCCCGGTATCCCGATTTGCGTGGCCAGAGGAAGTCCGGCGTTGGCGTCCGTGGAGTTGATCGCAATCCTGGACCAGCCGAACCGGGCGCTGTTGATGGTGGCCGGGGAGATGATATGGGTCTCGCTCAGCACCCCCTGGTTTGAAGGCTCGCGCGAGAGCCCCGAAATCACCCCGCCAACCGCGGGCGCGGGAAGGGGCCCCGGCTGGAAGATATCGTCGCGAGCGTGACTGTAGCGAATGAAGCCGCTGTCCTTATCGGAAAACGTCCGGTCCACTCTACCGTCGAACTCGTCTTCCGAGAGCCACCGGATGGGCGAGTAAAGAAAGTTGTTGGCGATCCCGGACCGGTTCGGCAGGGGGTAGAGGTTCATGATGTTCTGACCGACCGGGTCACGGCGGTTCTCCGGAATCGCGTTTCCGGGAAAGGCAGAGCGGGAGTAACTGCCGTCCGCGTTAGTGACCTGAGTCAGAGGATCGTAGATCTGCTGGGAGGCCGCCGCGAAGTCTCCCTGCCGGAACGCGGCCGTAGGCACCGTGCTCACGTAAGTGAGGCCTTGGCGTGTGCGCGTTCCCTGATAGTCCGCGAAGAAGAAGGTTTTCGGGTTCTTCCGCGATCCCAAGGGCCCGCCGATGGTTCCACCGAACTGGTTCATCTTGAAGCCCGGAAGGTTCTTGTCGAAGAAATTGCGCGCGTCAAAGTCGGAATTCCGCACGAACTCGAAGAGATCGCCGTGGAACTGGCTCGTCCCTGACTTGAAAATGAGATTCACGGTGCCACCGCCGCCGCGGCCAAAGCGCGCGTCAGGAACGGAAGTCTCCTCGCGAAACTCCTCGACAGCGTCTAACGGAGGGAACAGGACGATACCGAGCCCGTTATGGTTTTCGTTGTCACTGATGCCGTCGAGCAAGTAGTGATTCTCTTCCAGCCGCAAGCCATTGACGGAATAGCTGGTGCTCCCCCGCACGGCGCTGAGCGCGACGGTCCCCGTGATCTCCGACTGCGCGGGCGCCACACCCGCCGCTAAGCCCATCAGCTGAGCGAAGTTGCGGCTGTTCAAGGGCAGATTCTTCACAGCCGTTGCGGTGCGGAGGTTCGACAGTGTGCTGTTCTGAGTGTCGAGCTGAAGAACCGATGCCTGAACATTGACAAACTGCGTCGTCTTGCCGGGGGCCAGTACGACGTCGATCTCCTTCCGTTGGGCGATCTCGAGCCGAATGTCCTGAATGAGTGCCTGAAGGCCCGGCGCATTCGCGAGGAGCGTGTAATCCCCGGTTGGAAGCGGCGGCGAAACGTAAAAACCTTGTGCGTTGCTCACCGTCTTTCTCTCCACACCCGTGGCCAGGTTACGGAAGCTCACGTTCGCATTGAAGATCACCGCGCCGGAACTGTCCTTCACCAGCCCCGTGATCACAGCTGAATCCACGATTTGCGCCCGACCCAGCGCCACAGCCGCAAACAACGCAACTCCCAGCACCATAGATTGCAATGAAACCCGACGCAGCATAGTCCTTTTCATAACCTTCTTCCTCCGTTCCGATTACGTGTATTAGCCGCCATCTCTCGGCTGTAGCAAGTTAGTTTATCTAGATAATAGACTTATAAAGCGAATGCGATCGCCGCCCGCGCCTTCCCCGTTTCTGCCCGTAGTGCGGGCGGCGTTCGTCTAAGTCTAGTAACTAAATCGAGTTACTTACATACCTCAGCCGTAGAGAGCTTGTCAACGAGTTTTTGCCGATGAAGGCGATTAACATTACTTTTGCGGGGTTGCACCGTTTCGACGGGCGCCTATTGGTCGGCAGGATCCTGTTCGGCGCTCGATGAGCGCAGAATGACGGCGGTCAGGATGAAGTTGGGCGCCGCCGGTGCGGCTCGGAGCAACGCCTCTGGAGTCGAGGCACGGCGGGTTGGCATCAGGGGAGTGCGGAGGAGGGGGCAGCCCAAAAGGGCGTCAAAACCTCGCTGGGCGGGCAGAATGTCGTGTCAAGCCTGGGAATCAGGCCGCGGCTACCAATCCCCACTTGACCCGCATCCGTCGCTCGACCTGCTCAAAGATGGCGCGGTCCACCACGTAACCGATGGCCATGATCAGAACCATCACGGCAATCACCTGGCTCATGTCGTTGAGATCGCGACCCATCATCAGAAGCTGGCCGAGGCCGAGGCTCACAAAAATCATCTCGCCAGAGATGAGCGACCGCCATGCGAAAGCCCATCCGTGCTTCAGGCCCGACACCAGATGCGGCAGGCTGGCCGGAACCAGAACGTGGAAGAACATGCGTGGACCGCGGGCGCCCAGATTGCGCCCGGCCATCAGGTAGATCTTGGGGACATGACGGATCCCGAGCGTAGTGTCGAGTGTGACCGCCAGGAGCGATCCCATGACGATCACGAACAGGATGGCTTTTTCATTCAGCCCAAACCACAGCACCGCCAGCGGCAGCCAGCAGATGCTGGGCAGGCTTTGCAGGCTCATCACCATGCCGCCAATGGTCTCCTCGAGCGTCCGGCTCCAGGCGATCAGCACCCCCAGGGCGACACCGAGGACGACGGAGATGAGATAGCCCTCCAGGACCCGCCTCATGCTGACGCCGAGACCGATCCAAAACGAGTGGTCCGCAAAGCCCTGGCGTAGAGATTGAAGCACGCTTACCGGCGAGGGGAAGACGTAGGGCGGCCAGAGCTTCAGCGTGTAGAGAACCTGCCAGACGATGACGAGCCCGGCGTAGAAACAGATCAGCCTGACGGACTTATTCACTGATTAAACTCCTCGAGTGCCGCCCTCTGGGTCTCCTCGCGCAACACGCTGAGCACCTCGCTCGCAACGTGGGCAACGTCCGGCTCCTCAACGTGGCGCGGTCGCGGCAGCGTGATGTCGAACTCGCGCTTGATCCGTCCGGGGCGGTAGGTCAACACCACCACGCGGTCCCCCAGGCGCACCGCCTCGCGCACATTGTGGGTGATGAAGACGATGGTCTTGCGCGTTTCAGTCCAGATGCGCTCCAGTTCGTCGTGCAGCATATCGCGGGTCTGGGCATCGAGTGCCGCGAACGGTTCGTCCATCAACAGCAGGCTGGGTTCCATGGCGAGAGAACGCGCCAGCGCCACCCGCTGCTTCATGCCGCCGGAGAGCTGGTGAATATAGCTGTTCTCGAAGCGCGTCAGATGCACCAACCGCAGATAATCACGGGCTCGCTCGCGGCGTTCGCGCTTGGGCACGCCCGTCATGCGCAGTCCAAATTCCACGTTTTCGATCACGCTCAGCCAGGGGAAGAGTCCGTGCTCCTGAAACAGCAGGATGCGGTCCGGCCCCGGACCCTCAACGCGGTCATCATCCAGCCGAATTTCACCTCGCGTGGGGTGATCAAGGCCGGCAATCAGATTCAGCAGAGTCGATTTGCCGCAGCCCGACGGCCCCACAATGCAGACGAACTCACCCTCGCGCACCTCCAGGTCAATATCGTCCAGCGCGACCATGTTGCCCTTGCTGAGCACAAAGTCGCGCGAGACTCCGCGCATGCTGAGCTTGGTGCGGTGCTGAACGGGAGGTTCGATCGGTGTTTCGATCGGCTGAAGCATGGCGGACATAAGGAATCTCCTTGTTTGCGGATCGGCTGTGCCGCGCTATCCCGGCTCCATCTGACAAGCCCCCTCGCCTGGCGAGAGGGCGGCGACTGGGGCGAGCCGGGCCAAGGCGCATCGATTGCCGTTCAACGGGCTGAACGCACTCCAGGTTTTCACTCAATTGTCTTGAGCCCTTTGTCTTTCAGGACTTCGTTCAAAATCGAGAGATCGTAAAGCTGAGCCAGGTCCGGCCGGTCGTGACCCAGCAAACCGAGATCAAACGCCTCCTGCGATGCTGTGAGCAGCGACGAGCGCACGGGATCATAGGTGACATCGATGCGGCCAAAGGCGTCGTTGAGGACGTCATCCGCTAAGGCGCTATGCGTCTCCTGCTTGATCTCCGCGTTCATGATGCGCTTGGCGTCCGCAGGATGTTGATTGATCCACTGGGTCAGCTCCACATGTGCTCGGAGAAAGCGTTTCACAAGGTCGCGATGCTGGTTCAGGAACTTCGTGCTCACAATCACGTTGGTGATCACGAACATGCGGTCCGGCCAAAGTTGGCGCTCGTCCAGAAAAAGGCGGCAGTTGGCGTCATGGATCAGACGGGAGGCCCACGGCTCGGGCGCCCAGGAGGCGTCAAGTTGCTTCTGCAGGAAGAGCGTCAATTGGTCGGGATTGGCGACCGGGATCACCGAAACGTCGCCGCCTTTTTCGCGCAATTTCAAGTTGTGGCCGGCGAGCCAGTTGCGGAGAGCAACGTCCTGCGTGTTTCCGAGCTGCGGTGAGGCCACGCGCTTGCCGTGAAAATCCTCCGGCTTCTGGATCCCCGAGTCGGCGCGGACCACCAGCGACGCGCCTCCGCTCACCGACCCGGCGATCACCCGCAGCGCTTCTCCGCGCGAGCGTACATATCCAGTGATGGTAGGGTTCGGGCCCACGTACACCAGGTCAAGTTCGCCGGCGAAGAGTGCTTCGATAGCCGAGGGACCGGCGTTGAATGCCTTCAAGTCCACACGGGCGTCGTCCGGCGCCAGGGCCTTGTCGAACCACCCGTTGTTCCTTCCGACCACAGCTTGAGCGTGAGTAATGTTGGGGAAGTGGCCGACGCGAACCACAACCGGTTCCACCGCCGTTCCGCTGACGAGCCCAGCTCCCGTGATACCAGAAAGGACGAGCGCGGTTAGGAAGAGACTCCTAATTTCTGATGTGGCATTCATATCGAACTCCTCGGTCAGGCCGATGGCCGCCTGGCCATCCTAGAAGTAATAGTCCATGAACGCGTAGGGGTACGACGCGTTTCCCCCTGGAGTGTTCTGCTTGAGATAGTCCCCGGCGATGAGATGCCCGAAGCCCGCGCCAAACTGGAGTCGCTTGTTTACCTCATAGGTTCCGTAAATGTCGGCTTCATTCCCGATCTGTGTGCTGAGAGCGCCGCCCTTGGGAACCTTCACGAGCACGGCCCCGGACGTGTCGTACAGGCTGTCGTACTTGCTCGCGAGGTGCAGATCGCTGTAGACGAATCGCACCTTGAGCTTCGGCACAGGCCTGAAGTCAAATCCCGGTTTCAGGTCCCTGATATTCCGTTCGCCGAACAGATCGGTGATGCGGTCCCACTGATGCGTGGTGGGGTAGAGGAGGTCGAAGGTACCGACCCTCGAGCTGCCGATGGCCTTGTTCCCGCTCGCGTAGTTGTACTCGAACGAGAAGCGGGGCTGGTAGCGTGTGCCGGGAATCGTGTAACCGATGATGCCGTACCCTGCCCAGGCGTGAATCGTATTGTCGGCAGCGTGCCCCGTCTGGCGCGAGTACCGCAGCCGGTAATCGAAGCCGCCCGGGACCGTGCCGGCGAACCGCAGTCCGCTGGTGTAAAGCCTCTCGTTGCCGTTGATCTTGTCGGCACCCGTCACGCTCGGCACCGTCTTCATGTACACATAGGGCTCGATCGTGGCTTTGGGCACGATTTTGGTCAGAGCCAGATTGAATCCGTAAAGATTGCGGCCCGACTGTGGAGTGTCCCAACTGGTAGCGTAGTTTTTCACCACCGTGCCCGCGAACAGATCGAGACGTGCGCCAAGGTGGCGCCCGATCTCGTCATTGCCGAGGGAAAGCCGCACGGCATCCCAGTCGCGTGAAGCGTTGGACCAGTAGCTTCGGCCGAGGAGCCGCTCGTCTCCGAAATAGAGCTCCTGCCTACCCGCCTTAAGACTGAACCAGCCGTTCTCGGCATTGCGGAACTCGACGAAGGCCTGGCTCAGGTCGAAAACGTCCTTCATATTGTTGGTCGTATAAGCCGGATTCTCAGCCCCGAGCACTTCGGCGTCCCGTGCCTGAACGAAGGCGTGAAACCATGAACTAGGGGTAAAGTCGAGGCCGAGGCGCACTCGCGTCAAGTCAAACTGATCGTCCGTCCCAGGCTTAAAGCCGTAGGCGGTGTGGCCTTCCACCCGGTCGCGAAACTCGCCGCTCAGTTTGAGCCAATGAGGCAGCCACGAATTGATCTCCGTGGCGGGCGTCCAGCCGGCGCCCGCGGCAGTTGATTGGGGCGGGGTGGACGGCGTCGCCGGCGGCGTGGAAGCCACGGTCGCGCTCGAAGAATTGGCGTTCTCAGAAACGGCGCTGTAGTGACTCGCAGATGCCGGGGCAACAGCCACGGTGTCGCTACCGGCTGATGCTGATGAACTCGTCTGCTGGCTCGATGATCCCTGTGGTGTGGCCGATTGCTGATCCTGGCCGGATAAAGCACCCGTATCCACGGCCCGCAGCGGCAAGCTGCAGATCAGACACAGAACCAGCAGCGGCAGGCTTTTCTTCATCAGCATCCTGATTTCTCGCGTGTGGCCTCGGCGGTCTAACATGATTCCTCCCTCATACTTTCCGGATATCTTCCGCTGCCGGAAAGGCATGTGCACTCTCCAGTTTGGGTCGCTTAAAATATCGTCGGTTCGATAGGGCACTGTGTTGATCTACTCTATCGATATAGTAGGCTACAGCTCCCCCCTTGGCGGTGTCAACAAGAAAATCACACTAAAGTCTATTATATCGATGGACTAGCTAACAGAATAACATTACGGCAGTTGGCGGGCGGGTCGAGCGCTCTGGCGGGCTGGCAGGCTGTCTGGGCCCCTGCTCGCCGCATAGGGGAGGGAGTTCCTAGAGCAATCTCACGCCGAGATAGAGCAGTGTTGTGGCTAAGACCGGGCGCAGGATCGTCTCGGGGAAGCTGGCGCTCAGCTTGCTCCCGATCCGCACGCCGGGCACCGAGCCCAGGAGCAAACCGCCCAGAAGCTTGTAATTAATCGTGCCTAAGCCCGCGTGGCCTATCGCGGAGACCGCCGGCGTCAATCGAGCACGGGTAATTCCGTCTTACACTCGGAGCCGCGCCGCGCTGACGCAATGGCTCGGCGCCGTGGCGTTGCAGTGGGCTCAAGTGAAGAATCCCGGCCACCTTTTGTCCTCCGGAGTGAGTTCTGAGTGACGAACCAGGCTTTTGGAGCGCCAGCCGGACCCCAACTGTTTTCTTGACAAGTCCAGCCGCTAAGTGTACTATATCGACTTAATAGACTTACTAGACAAAGAGGATTATGAAGCTGTCGCACAAAGAAATTTACGCCCTCGAGGCAATGATGACGCTGGCCGGCAAGCATTCGCAGCGGCCCACCAAAATCGGCCATATCGCAGTCTTGGAGCAAATTCCGCAGAAGTTTCTGGAGCTCATCCTGCTGGATCTCCGCCACGCGCGTCTGGTGGAAAGCAGTCGGGGAGTCAACGGCGGCTACAGGTTGAGGCGGGCTCCTGCCGAGATTTCTCTAGGTGACATCCTGCGGACGATCGGTGGTTCGCTGGCTCCAGCCGGGAATCCTCAGTTCCTCCGTCGCCTGCTGGGGCGGGATGAGCGGCACCGGGCGCTGCATCAGGTCTTGGTAGATGCGCACAACGCGTCGGCGGCGATTCTGGATCGCACCTCGCTCGCAGATCTTCCCCTGCCGGTAGCGGCGTGCGATGAGGAGTCAGCTCAAGGGCGGTGAATCGGGACGGGCACGCACTGTTGTCCGCGAAAAAGAGATGTTCCGGGCGCCTTCTGGAGTGTCAGGTTCACACCGCAACCCTCTCAAGTCGATAGTCGTGGTGCAGACCTCGTTCTGGTCCAATCGAATCGATTCAACCACCTCAATGATCCTGTCAAACGTCGTGTCATTCACTTCAAATAGGCTCGAACAACATCGATCAGCTCCTCTGCTGCTTGGCGCTGCGGAGAGTTTTTAGCGATGTCTGGCGGCAGCACATGGAAACGGATGTGTCCTTCCATGATCTCTGCCATCAGGTCATTCAGCCCCCACGCCAGGCAGCCATCAGGCGCAGCGCCCTTGAGCAATCCCGCTCGGATTCGAGAGCCCGCTCGATAGCCTCGACCTGCCCTCGAATCCGACTGACCCGAAGTAACAGCTTTCCGTTTTCTTTAGTGGTATGAGCCATGGCGGCTAGATATACCATCGACCCCTATGGTACGCCCTTCCGATCTTGCTTCACCTCCAAGTTAGGAGACACACCAAGCTCTCCGCCGGGCGCTCGGCGAGAGCCCAGCGCCGAGTCTAAGTCAGTTGCGACCCTACTGAGTTATCGAGGTACTGAGGGTTTGAGGACAGTCAGCCGGAGCCTCTGCAAATGAATCAGCAGCAACTACAAGAGGTCTTTTGGCCAGAGCCGTACTACAGCGGACCGCGACCACGGATCTGCGGACGCCGAAAGATCGAAGCCGCATTGAGGGCCGCGTTGGCCCAAGGCGAGCCGGAGTCCGTGCCGCAGGTTGCTCGTCGTTTCGGATACAGCGTTTCTGGCGCTTTCTTCAAGCCCTTTCCCGCTCTGTGCCGCGGCCATCTACCTGAAAATCGCACGCCGGAAGGCAGCTCGAATTCGAGCCATGCGACGGATGGTCAAGAAAGCTTTGAGACAGATTTCCCCGCCTACATTGCGCGCCTTGACCGTTCAGCTAGGATTCATGGACAAGACCGTGATTGGGCGCTATTTCGAGGGGTTGCGCGCTCAACTAGTGGCTTGCCGCAAGGCGATGGCGCAAAAGCAAGCCGCCCGGCTAAGGAAAGAACTGCAACGGGTCACCCGGGCAAATCCCGCTCCGTCGCTGGCTGAGGTGTGCCGCCGCCTGGGATTCAAGCCTGTGACCGCCAATCGAAGGTTTCCGACTGAGTGCAAGGTCATCGTGTCAAGGCATCAGCGGCGACGGCGGATTCTGGCTAAACTGCGACGACCGAAATCAAGACTGCGCCTTTCGACAACCTAAGCCCTTCCGGGAGCAACAAGCCTCGGGCTTGCTGCTACTGGTTCGCTCGAACCCATTGTTTCGATTAGCCTTCCATCGCCGACCCGTAACGTACTCTCCAGATTTCTCTCAGAGCTCGAGGAAGGCGCCTGTCTTCGGAAAATCGGTGAAGTTCTGTTCCTAGCTGAGGTTGCAGCGGGTCAAGCGAGATAAAGCATAACCTTGCCAAACGGCAATTTTATGGTCTAAGTCACAATCATCGCCCGTGTCACTTTGAGGATATCCTGGCCGAAATGAAGCATATCTTTGCCGCGGCGACGGCCGGAAGCCCTGTGTTTGGGCAGAAAGGAGGGTTCCCGAGGAAGAGCCGT